>OLOX01000317.1_pt1 | contig 51105 bp, 41 predicted proteins | sample 1672091 | NCBI WGS metagenome assembly OLOX01 (sample SAMEA3136644, study PRJEB25190) | human gut metagenome | reverse complement strand
ATCCGGACGACATCGATATGCTTCAGGATCTCGTTGTCGCGGCGGTCAACGAGGCACTCAAGGCGGCGACCGAGAAGTCGCAGAGCCAGATGTCCGCACTGACGGGCGGCCTCGGCGGCGGTCTGGGCGGCCTGCTGTAATGGATTACTTCGCACCACCGGTCGAGCGGCTGATCGAGGAGTTCGCCAGGCTGCCCGGCATCGGCCAGAAGAGCGCGCAGCGTCTGGCGTTCCATGTGCTCGATATGCCAAAGGAGGACGCGGAGCGCTTCGCGAGCGCCATCCGTGAGGCGAAGGAAAAGACCTTCACCTGCAAACGCTGTCAGAACCTCACGGACAGCGAGGAGTGCCCGATCTGCGCGGACAAGTCGCGCGACCAGAAGACCATCTGCGTCGTGGCAGACCCGCGCGACGTGATCGCCTTCGAGCGCACAAAGGAGTACCGCGGCCTGTACCATGTGCTTCACGGCACGCTCTCGCCGATGGGTCATGTCGGCCCGGATGACATCCGCATCCGCGAGCTGGTGCAGCGCATCGCCGACGAGGGCACCGAGGAGGTCATCCTCGCGACCAATCCGGACACCGAGGGCGAAGCGACCGCGATGTATATCTCGCGCCTGCTCCAGCCGTTCGGCATTAAAATCACGCGCCTTGCCTACGGCATTCCGGTCGGCGGACATCTTGAGTTCGTCGATGAGGTCACGCTCACACGCGCCCTCGAGGGTCGCCGGGAACTGTAAGCGGCTCTCAATCTTGCTGTATATTGTGTAATATTATAAAATGACCAGCTTTGCCGGTCATTTTATACCTCGACTCAGCGCCCTTGGGACGCGTCCGGGGGTATCAAAATTCGGTTTCTGCGGAACCGGATTTTGTAGATAGGGGGTATTGGATACCCCCTATCGCGCGCGAAGAGCGCAAAAAAACAGGAACAGCCGGGCTTTCGCCCAGCCGCTCCCGCAATAAAAGGTAGGATAGAGAGTAGAAAGCAAGAACATGTGGGGGGATCTTACGCTTTCCACATTTTTTATGATACGGAATAATTGTGTACATTCTGTGAACATTTCGCTGAAATTTATATTTGGGAGGAAAAAAGCCTGTGGCTGATCTGAAAAAAGAAATTGAAAATCGGCGCACATTTGCGATCATTTCGCATCCTGACGCCGGTAAAACGACCATAACCGAGAAATTCCTGCTGTACGGCGGAGCGATTCAGGAGGCCGGCATGGTCAAGGGCAAGAAGAACAGCCGCCATGCGGTTTCCGACTGGATGGAGATCGAGAAGCAGCGCGGTATTTCCGTTACGTCCTCTGTGATGCAGTTCCAGTATGAAGGCTTCTGCATCAACATCCTGGATACCCCGGGCCACCAGGACTTTTCTGAGGACACCTACCGTACCCTGATGGCGGCGGACTCTGCCGTCATGGTCATCGATGGCGCTAAGGGTGTAGAGCCCCAGACCCGGAAGCTTTTCAAGGTCTGCGCCATGCGGCACATTCCTATTTTCACCTTCATCAACAAAATGGACCGGGAGGCCCGGGATCCCTTCGACCTGCTGGACGAGCTGGAGCGGGAGCTGGGCATTGAGACCTACGCTATGAACTGGCCCATCGGCTCCGGCAAGGACTTTCAGGGCGTTTACGACCGGGAGAAGAGTGAGCTTTTGTTCTTCTCCGGCGTTTCCGGCAAGAACAAGGCGGGCAAACACGCCGTAGACCTGTACGATCCTCAGGTTGCCCAGCTTCTGGATTCCGAAGAGAAGCACCGCCAGCTCATTGACGATGTGGAGCTGCTGTCCGCCGGACGGGAAATGGATATGGAAGAGGTCCGCCGGGGCCAGCTGAGTCCGGTGTTCTTCGGCTCTGCGCTGACCAACTTTGGCATTGAGCCCTTCCTGGAGTCCTTCCTGAAGCTGACACCGCCCCCTCTGGCACGGGTGGCGGACTGCGGCACCATTGATCCCTTTAGCCCGGATTTCTCCGCCTTTGTCTTTAAGATCCAGGCCAACATGAACAAGGCCCACCGGGACCGGCTGGCCTTTATGCGCATCTGCTCCGGAAAATTCCAGCGGGATGCGGAGTATTTCCATGTCCAGGGCAACCGGAAAATGCGCCTGAGCCAGCCCCAGCAGATGATGGCTGCCGAGCGGGAAATTGTGGACGAGGCTTACGCCGGGGACGTCATCGGCGTCTTCGACCCGGGCATCTTCTCCATTGGCGATACCATTACCGTTCCAGGCAAGAAGTTCTCCTATTCCGGAATTCCTACCTTCGCTCCGGAGCATTTTGCCAGAGTTTCCGCCAAGGACTCCATGAAGCGCAAGCAGTTTGTCAAGGGTACGGAGCAGATTGCTCAGGAAGGCGCCATCCAGATTTTCAAGGTGCCCAATTCCGGTATGGAAGAGGTCATTGTGGGTGTTGTTGGTACGCTGCAATTTGACGTGTTCCAGTACCGCATGAAAAACGAGTATGGTGTGGAGCTGCGCATGGAGGGTCTGCCCTATGAGGAAATCCGCCTGATCGACAGCTATCCCGGAGACCTGACGGATATGAACCTGGGCAGCGATGCCGAGCTGCTGGAGGACTACAAGGGTAGAAACCTGCTGGTATTCACAAGTTACTGGGCCATCGATTTCACCTGCCGGAGAAATCCGGGCCTGCAGGTGTCTGAGATCGTTGTATCGGAAGGGTAAGGGCATGAACTTCTGGGGGCATTTGAAAACCGTATCCCATCATCGCTGGCTGGTTTGCAAAGGTTGCTTTCGGGTGGGGCTATACCGCCAGGGACTTACCCATGATCTGAGTAAGTTTTCCCCGACGGAATTCCGGCAGGGCATCAAATACTACCAGGGCTACCGCAGTCCCAATGCCGCCGAACGGGAGCAAAAGGGCTACAGCGAGGCATGGATGCACCACAAGGGCCGCAACCGGCACCACTATGAATACTGGACGGACCTGAGCCCTACAACCAAGCGCTATGAGCCGGTGCCCATGCCCAGAAAATACCTGGTGGAGATGGTTATGGACCGCCGGGCCGCCTGCATGACCTACGAGGGGAAGAACTACACGTCGGCTTCCCCTTACAATTACTTTGTCAAAAGCCGGGAGCGGACGCTGATGCATCCGGATACGGAGCGGGCGCTTGCGTTTCTGCTGGAAATGCTCCGGGACCGGGGAGAGGCGGAGACCTTCCGCTACATACGTTCCTCTGTGCTGAAAAGAAAGCCCTTCCCCTGGGAATGCGAGGAAAAAGGAGCGACAAAATGAAAAAATCCAACCGTATTCCCTGGAAAACAGTCTTGGTTGTCTGCCTTTGGGCCTGCGTGATGTTTGCCGAAGAGCTGGTGCGGCTGGCGCTTTCCCGCGGCGCGGCACCGGAGGACGGCATTTTTCGACATATCGTTTATACGCTGCTCTATGGTGGCAAACGGGCAAAACTCCTGCTTTTTGTGTATTTCCTGGCAATGCTTGCCCTTGCGGCGGTGCAGCTGCGGGGCCTCCGGGGGGCAAAGAAGAAATTCCGGGCTCCGGCGCTGATACTTGCCCTGTTTTTTACGCAGAATACGCTCATTTACCTGTCACCGACCCAAAAGCTGGTAAACCTTGTGGCGGTGCCCCAGATTGGGCTCCTGGAAAATCTGCTGTTCTGGATATCCATGACTGCCAGCTTTTACAGCCTGATTCTGCTGTTTTGCAGCTGGATGTCCGTACCCATGGGGGAGCGGACCTCCTTCCGGCCTGAGTGGCAGCTGCTGTGGGCAGGAATTATCCTGCTGTGCTGGCTGCCGTTGCTGATTCTGCGGTCTCCCGGGTCTATTTATTTGGATACCACGGTGCAGATTTTGCAGTACCAGGGTTATCAGCCGATCCAGGCCTCCTCGCCCGTGCTGTTGACCTTTGTCTATGGGTTCCTCATGACCCTGGGACAGCGTCTGGGCGGAAACAATCTGGGGCTGTTTTTCTGCGTCCTGTTCCAGGTTATCCTGGGGATATACGCGCTGAGCTTTGGCTGTGAAGAGGCTGCGTCCCGTTCCGGCAAGAAGTATATTGGCTTTTTGCTCAGTCTGTTTTTTGGCCTCGCCATGATGTATGTCTCCATGGCCCAGGGGGCTTTGAAGGATTCTGTTTACAGTCCGCTGTTTTTGCTGCTGATTATCTTTTACTGCAGGACTTTGGAGGATGGCTCTAAAAGAAACACGGTCCCGCTGCTCATTCTGGCACTTTTGTGCGGGGCTGCCAGAAAGGGCGGGGTGTACCTTTCCGCGCTGATTTTGCTGTGCCTGGTGGGGAAAAAAGAGCTGCGCCGGTTTGCGGTGGCTGCCTGCCTGGCATTGGTGGCGCTGCACTGTCTGGTGAACTGGGCGCTTTATCCGGCAGTCGGCATCGAAAGCCCGGAGGAAAAGGAAAACTACAGCTTTTTCTATCAATTAACGGGCTATTATTGCAGCATCCACCCAGATTGGGTCACGGAAGAGGAAAAGGAAATCATCTCCCAGGTTCTGGACTATGACACGGTGGTGACGCAGTACGACCCCAAAATTGTGGATGCGATCAAGGCTACCTATCATGCGGATACTCCAATGCAGGTGCAGCGCTATTTGCTGCTGCATGGCAAGCTGGCGCTGAAGCACCCGCTGACCATGCTGGAAGCGGTGGTATATTCGAGAAACTGGTATTTCTGTCCCTTTGCATGGGATGTGGAGAAGACCATCGGCGAGGTGCTGATTGGCTTTGATTATGTAGAACCGCAGCTGAGCGGCTTCTCCAGATGGCTGGAGAGCGACGCCAGGCGTGCTGCGGAGTCAAAGCTTTGGGACTTTGAGCATAGTTATCCTGTACGGATTTTTGTGGTTTCCGGCATTTACAATTGGCTGGGGCTGCTGCTTGGACTTGCCGCCTGGTATGCGGGCAGCAGAGAAAAAAAGCAAATGGCATTGCCGGTACTGTTGGCCATCGCTGGGCTGCTGCTGACCCATATCAACGGAGCTGTTCGCTATGCAGGGCCAGTGATCTATTCTGTGCCGGTGCTGCTGGTGCTGATGAAGGCGAAGAAGATCAAGCCTGCTCAGATATCCTGAAAATAGCTGCTTTTGGGATTTGCCATGACATATTGGAGGAATTTGTGTGAATTACCAGACGATTGAACAGGAGCTTGCCGAGCTGCCCCTGTACATCTATGCCTGGGTGGACCCGCAGACCCTGGAATTTTCAGACCGGGTGCGCCATATCTGCCAGACGGAGTGTGCCATGTACGGCAAAAGCTGGGCCTGCCCGCCTGGGGTGGGGACGGTGGCGGAATGCAGAGCCAAGTGCCTGAGCTACAATAAGGCCCTGCTGATTTCCAGCCTGACGGAGGTGGCGGACATTGCGGATCTGGAGGCAACCCTTGCCACCCGCCGGGACCATGAGCGCCTGACGGATCAGGTGGGGGATATTCTCCGGGCCCATGGACTGGATCCCTATATTCTCTCTACCGAGGCCTGTGCCATCTGCGGCCGCTGCGCCATCCTGGATGGCAAGCCCTGCCGCCATCCGGAAAAAATGCATCCCTGTGTGGAAAGCCAGGGCATCAACATCATTCCTACGCTGGAGGAGAACGGACTGGAGTTCCAGTACGGGCAGAATGTGGTCACCTGGGTGTCGCTGCTGCTGTTCCATACCGGGGAATAAATGCAAAAATATCGAATAAAAATACGCACGGCCCCTTCCAAGCTGGAAAAGGGCCGTAAACAATGCATAAAAACCGTCGGTTTTGACAAAATAATTTATCAAATTTGTACAAACCGTGAAATCTACCAGGAATTGGGAAATCCTATTGAAAAATGGATGCCATCGTGATATACTGTTTTGGCACTTAGAGAATTCAAATGTGTAAATATCGGGCAAAAAATATCGATTCGCGGTATTTGCCCGTGTATTTGAAAGGGGTATTGTATGTCTCACAAGTATGTTTATTTGTTCACCGAGGGCGACGGTTCCATGCGAGAGCTTCTGGGCGGCAAGGGCGCCAATCTGGCAGAGATGACCAGAATTGGCCTTCCGGTTCCCCAGGGCTTTACTATTTCTACCGAAGCCTGCACCAAGTACTACGAGGACGGCCAGAAGATCAATGACGAGATCATGGCCCAGATCATGGAGTACGTGGACAAGATGGAGCAGATCAACGGCAAGAAGTTCGGCGATCTGAATAACCCTCTGCTGGTCTCCGTCCGCTCCGGTGCCCGTGCCTCCATGCCCGGTATGATGGACACCATCCTGAACCTGGGCCTGAACGACGATGTTGTGGATGCCATGATCAAGGGCAATCCCGATCCCGCCTTCGCCCGGTTTGTCTACGATTCCTACCGCCGGTTCATCCAGATGTTCTCCGACGTGGTTATGGAAGTGGGCAAGAAGTATTTCGAGCAGCTCATCGATGAGATGAAGCAGCGCAAGGGCGTCACCTATGACGTGGAGCTCACCGCAGAGGACCTGAAGGAATTGGCTTCCCAGTTCAAGGCTGAGTACAAGGCCAAGCTGGGCGTGGAATTCCCCTCCGATCCCAAGGTGCAGCTATACGAGGCCATCCGTGCTGTCTTCCGCTCTTGGGATAACCCCAGAGCCAACGTCTACCGCCGTGACAACGACATTCCCTATTCCTGGGGCACTGCCGTCAATGTCATGCCCATGGTATTTGGCAACCTGAACGACAATTCCGGCACCGGCGTGGCCTTTACCCGTGACCCCGCCACCGGCGAGAAGAAGCTCATGGGCGAATTCCTGACCAACGCCCAGGGCGAGGATGTGGTGGCCGGTGTCCGTACCCCCATGCCCATTGCCCAGATGGCCGATAAGTTCCCTGAAGCATATGAGCAGTTCGTCAAGGTCTGCGCCCTGCTCGAGGACCACTACCGGGATATGCAGGATATGGAGTTCACCGTGGAGAACGGCAAGCTCTATATGCTCCAGACCCGTAACGGCAAGCGTACCGCCAAGGCCGCTCTGAAGATCGCCTGTGACCTCTTGGACGAGGGCATGATCGATGAGAAGAAGGCTGTTGCTATGATCGACCCCCGGAATCTGGATACCCTGCTGCACCCCCAGTTCGATGCCAAGGCTCTGAAGGAGGCTACCCCCATCGGCCGTGGCCTGGGCGCTTCTCCCGGAGCTGCCTGCGGCAAGGTCGTGTTCTCTGCTGAGGATGCGGAAAAGTGGGCCGCCAGAGGCGAGAAGGTTGTTCTGGTTCGTCTGGAGACTTCTCCTGAGGATATCACCGGCATGAAGGTTGCCCAGGGCATCCTGACTGTTCGCGGCGGCATGACCTCTCACGCTGCCGTTGTGGCCCGGGGCATGGGTTCCTGCTGCGTCTCCGGCTGCGGCGAGATCAATATGGACGAAGAGCACAAGCAGTTTACGCTGGGCGGCAAGACCTACCACGAGGGCGACTTCATTTCCATCGATGGTTCAACCGGCAATATTTATGAAGGCGTTATCCCCACTGTGGATGCCGAAATCGCCGGTGAATTCGGCCGCATTATGGCTCTGGCCGACAAGTACCGCACCATGAAGGTTCGCACCAATGCCGATACCCCCACCGATGCCAAGAAGGCAAAGGAGCTGGGCGCAGAGGGCATTGGCCTGTGCCGTACCGAGCATATGTTCTTTGACCCCGAGCGGATTGCTGCTTTCCGGGAGATGATCTGCTCCGATACCGTTGCAGAGCGGGAGGCCGCTCTGGACAAGATCTTGCCCTATCAGCAGGGTGACTTTGAGAAGCTCTATGAGGCCCTGGAGGGAAGCCCTGTGTGCGTCCGCTTCCTGGACCCCCCTCTGCATGAGTTCGTTCCCACCACCCAGGCTGAGATCGAGCAGCTTGCTGCGGCCCAGGGCAAGAGCGTAGAGGCCATCAAGGCCATCATCGCCTCCCTGCATGAGTTCAACCCCATGATGGGTCACCGCGGCTGCCGCCTGACCGTCACCTATCCGGAGATTGCCAAAATGCAGACCAAGGCCATCATCCGGGCCGCCATCAATGTCAAAAAGGCCCATCCCGATTGGGACATCAAGCCCGAGATCATGATCCCCCTGGTTGGCGAGACCAAGGAGCTGGCCTTCGTGAAGAAGGTAGTCGTGGAGACGGCCGATGCAGAAATTGCTGCTGCCGGTGTGGAGCTGACCTACGAGGTTGGTACCATGATCGAGATCCCTCGCGCAGCTCTGACTGCTGACGAGATCGCCAAGGAAGCCGAGTTCTTCTGCTTCGGCACCAACGATCTGACCCAGATGACCTTCGGCTTCTCCCGCGACGATGCAGGCAAGTTCCTGAACGCCTACTATGAGGCCAAGATCTATGAGAACGATCCCTTTGCCAAGCTGGACCAGAACGGTGTTGGCAAGCTGATGAAGGTTGCCATGGAGCTGGGCAAGAAGACCCGGCCCAACCTGCACTGCGGCATCTGCGGCGAGCATGGCGGCGACCCCGCTTCCGTGGAGTTCTGCAATGCTCTGGGCCTGGACTATGTGTCCTGCAGCCCCTTCCGCGTGCCCATCGCCCGTCTGGCCGCTGCCCAGGCTGCCATTAAGCAGGAGGCTGAAAAGGCCGATGCGGAAAAGGCTGCCGAGGAAGCCAAGGCTGCCGACCGCGAGAAGGCCAAGGAAGCTGCTAAGGAGGCTGCCAAGGAGTTCGCCGAGAACGCCAGGGAGGCTGCCGCAGTTGTGGCCGCTGACGTAGCCGATGCCGCCAAGGCAGGCTTCGCCGGAGCCAAGGCCGGTTTGGCTGCCGCCAAGAAGGCCTACCTGGAGAACAGAAACAAGTAAAAACCGATCCCTTTTCGGGCAGCTCCTTCCGGGGCTGCCTGATTTGTCCTTGTATGGCGGACGTTCTTCCGCTGAAGAAAAATTCTTGACAAAGTGCTGTTTCGTCTGTACAATGAGGACAAGTGAATAGAAAAAGCTATGACGAAGACGGATTTGGTTGCGCACCATATAGAGAGCCGGGGACGGTGGAAGCCTGGCAGGCAGCAGTCATAATATCCCATCCCTTCCAAGCTGAGGTTCCCCAAAGCGCTGCAAGTAGGGGCTTCCGCGCAGGCTGCGTAAGTGCCTAGGGCTTGTTGGAGCCTGAAAGCGGCGTGCGTTTCTGCACGCAATTTGAGTGGTACCGCGGGTAATTTAGACTCGTCTCAAAGAAATTTGAGACGGGTCTTTTTTATTTTGGGAAACTGTGAACGGACTGGCATTTTGACACCGGACTGCATGCCGATCTGTTTGGAGTTTTCCGGGAAAGAGAGGAAAATGTTATGAAACTGGGAAAAAAGAATCTTTTGGTGGTAAGCGTCATGCTTTTTGCGCTGTTCTTCGGGGCGGGGAATCTGATTTTTCCGCCCTTTTTGGGGCAGAATGCGGGAGCCAATACCCTCCCGGCCATGGTTGGCTTTCTGGTGACGGCGGTGATATTGCCGGTGCTGGGCGTGGTGGTCGTGGCCCGATTCGATGGGCTGGAAAAGCTGGGCCGTCAGGTGGGCAAGCGGTTCGCGCTGGTGTTTGCAGTGCTGATCTATCTGTCCATCGGTCCGGGACTGGGCATTCCCAGAGCGGCCTCCGTGCCCTTTGAGATGGCTGTGGCCCCCTATCTGCCGGAGAACAGCAATGCGGCGCTGTGGATGGCGGCGTATTCCCTGGTGTTTTTCCTGGTGGCGCTCTGGCTGTGCCTGAACCCCGGCAAGCTGGTAGACCGCATCGGTCGGGGCCTTACGCCGGTGCTGCTGGTGCTGCTGACGCTGCTGTTTGTCTGCTTCCTGTTCCGGGGCGAAACCCAGGTTGCGCCGCCTCAGGAGAGCTACGCCCACGCGCCGCTGCTCAAGGGCTTTACCGAGGGCTATAACACCATGGATACCATTGCCGCACTGAATTTCGGCCTGGTGATCTCCACGACCCTGGGGACCTTTGGCCTGGAGCAGAAGCGGGACAAAATGCGCTATACGGTTCTGGCAGGCCTGCTGGCCGGTACCATCCTGGCTCTGGTGTATGCCATGCTGTCCTATATGGGAATGTGCAGCTCCGGGGTCTATGAAATTCAAGAAAACGGTGCCTGGACGCTGCGGTGCATTGTCTACCAGGTGTTCGGCAGCGTCGGTGCCGTGCTGCTGGCTGCCATCTTCACCCTGGCCTGTCTGACCACCTGTGTGGGCCTGATCAACTCCATTTCTCAGTATTTTTCCATGCTTTTCCAGAAGGTTTCCTACCGCGCCTGGGCCTATATCATTACATTTTTCTCCTTCCTGGTGTGCAATCTGGGCCTGAGCATGATCCTCAGTATCTCCATCCCGGTGCTGAACGCAATTTACCCCGTGGCAATCGTTCTGATCCTGCTGGGGTTGAGCCACGACCTGTGGAAGAACAACCGCTTTGCCTATCCCATGACCGTAGCGGGCACAGCGGCGGTCAGCGTGCTGTTCGCCTTGGGCGAAGCGGGAGTGCCCCTTGGCGGTGTGAATACGCTGCTGCATGGGCTGCCCATGTACAAGCTGGGCTTTGGCTGGGTCAGCGTGGCGGCGGCAATGCTGCTGCTCAGTCTGGCAGTCCATGCACTGTGCCGGGGCGGCAAAAGAAGCTGAGGGACGGAAGCAGGGGAAAAATAAAAAGATATACAAAAGAAAGCTTTGTGTCTTTCCTTTTTCGGAAGAATCATGTATAATGGTGGCAAGGATTCATCCCGGCTTTGCCGGATATTTTGATTGGGAGGTTTTTCGTATGTCTTTACAGACGCTGCATCTTGCAAAGGCACAGCAGGAAATTCTGGACAGGGGGTTTGCTTCGGCTTTCGGCGGAAAGCCGGAACGCTATTTCTCCGCGCCCGGCCGCACGGAGATCGGCGGCAACCACACGGATCATCAGCGGGGCCGGGTCCTGGCGGCTGCCGTAAATCTGGATACCCAGGCTGCGGTCCGGGTCAATGGGACTCAGACCGTGCGCATTCTCTCCAAGGGCTATCCTCTGTGCACCGTGTCGCTGGACAGCCTGGTGCCCCAGAAGGAGGAAATCAATTCTACCCCCGCCTTGGTGCGGGGCGTCTGCGCCCGCTTTGCAGAGCTGGGCTGCCGGGTGGCGGGCTTTGATGCCTACTGCGAGAGCACGGTGCTGCCCGGGTCCGGCCTGAGCTCCTCCGCCGCTTTTGAGGTGCTCATCGGAACCATTGTCAACGGCCTGTTTTTTGAGGGGAAGGTCAGTCAGCCGGAAATTGCCCAAATCGGCCAGTATGCCGAGAATGTCTTCTTCGGCAAGCCCTGCGGCCTGATGGATCAGACGGCCTCTGCCGTGGGCAATCTGGTGACCATTGACTTCTTCGACAAGGAGCATCCTGTCATCGAGCCGGTGGATTTTGATTTCTCCGCCTGCGGCCATGCGCTGTGCATCATCGACAGCCAGGCCAGCCACGCGGACCTGACGGATGAATACGCCGCCATTCCCGGGGAGCTGAAGCAGGTCTGTGCCTACTTTGGCAAGGAGGTCCTGACCCAGATCGACGAGCAGGAATTCTTTGCTGCCATCCCTGCACTGCGGAAGGTCTGCCCGGACCGGGCGGTCCTGCGGGCCATTCACTTCTATCAGGAGAACGCCCGGGTGCCCCAGCAGGTGGCAGCGCTGCGGGAGGGCAATTTCCGGCGCTTTCTGGAGCTGGTCAAGCAGAGCGGCTACTCCTCCTATATGTATTTGCAGAATGTCATTCCTGCCGGTTACACCGAGCATCAGGACGTTGCCCTGAGTCTTGCCCTGTGCGAGCACTATCTCCAGGGAAAGGGCGCTTACCGGGTCCATGGCGGCGGCTTTGCCGGAACCGTCCAGGCCTTTGTGCCCTTTGAGATCCTGGAAAGTTTCCGGGCCGGCATCGATGCCGTTCTGGGCCAGGGAGCCTGCCACGTACTGTCCATCCGCCCCCAGGGCGGTGTGGAGATGGAAGTGGAGGCATAAGCCATGCAGATCGAAACCTACATTGATTCCCTGGTTTCCTATGCCATGAACCGGGGGCTTGCCGAACCTGTGGACCATCAGGTGCTGGTAAACCGCATCCTGGACATCCTGCACAAGGAGGACTATGCGCCCTCCGACGAGCCCCAGAGCGAGGACCTGGAGGAAATCCTGAAAGGCATTCTGGACTATGCCTGTGAAAAGGGCCTGTGCGAGGACAATGTTACGGCTCGGGACATTTTCGATACCCGTATTATGGGGGCTGTGACCCCCATGCCGCGAGAGATCATCCGCACTTTCCGGGAGAAATATGCCGTGTCCCCCCAGGAGGCTACGGACTGGTATTACCGCCTGAGCTGCGATACGGATTACATTCGTCGTTACCGCATTGCCAAGGACATGCGCTGGAAATATGCCAGTGAATACGGTGAGATGGACATCACCATCAACCTGTCCAAGCCTGAAAAGGACCCCAAGGCCATTGCTGCCGCCAAGAATGCCCCCCAGTCCGGCTACCCCAAGTGCCAGCTGTGCCGGGAAAACGAGGGCTATGCCGGCCGAATGAACCATCCCGCCCGGGCAAACCACCGCATCATCCCCATTACCATCGCCGGGGCGGACTGGTACCTGCAATATTCACCCTATGTCTATTACAATGAGCACTGCATCGTCTTCAACGGCCGGCACGAGCCTATGAAAATTGATCGTTCCGCCTTCGATAAGCTGCTGGATTTTGTAACGCTGTTCCCCCACTATTTTGTGGGCTCCAATGCGGACTTGCCCATTGTGGGCGGCTCCATCCTGAGCCATGAGCATTTCCAGGGCGGCCACTATACCTTCGCCATGGAGACGGCTCCTGTGGAGACTCCGGTTGCTTTCCGGGGCTTCGAGGACATTCAGGCAGGAATTGTGAAGTGGCCTATGAGCGTCATTCGCCTGGATGGCAGCGATCCCCGTCGCCTGTCTGAACTGGCCGAGAAGATCCTGAATGCCTGGCGGGGCTATTCCGATGCGGCGCGGGGGATTCTCGCCTTCTCCGATGGGGAGCCTCACAATACCATTACGCCCATTGCCCGCCGCAGAGGGGAGCTGTTTGAGCTGGACCTGGTGCTGCGCTGCAATGTCACCACGGAAGAGCACCCGCTGGGTGTGTTCCATCCCCATGCGGACAAGCACCATATCAAGAAGGAAAACATCGGCCTCATTGAGGTCATGGGTCTGGCCGTGCTGCCCAGCCGCCTGAAAGGGGAGCTCAGCGACTTGGCCGAGAAGGTCGTCGCCGGGGCGGATCTGCGGGCCGACCCGGTCCAGGCCAAGCACGCAGACTGGGTGGACGGGCTCAAAAAGCAGTACACCTTTACGGCGGACAATGCGCTGGACATTCTGCTCCAGGAGACCGGAAAGGTCTTTGCCCAGGTGCTGGAGGATGCAGGCGTGTACAAGCGGACGGAAGACGGAAGAGAAGGCTTCCTGAAATTCGTGGATACCGTCAATCAGTGAGAATAAGGCAGTGCCCGGGGACCGATGGATTTCCCGGGCCTGCATTTTTTAAGGAGTTACCCTATATGGATCGTCTGTGCCAGTCTACAGCTTTTTTTCACCTTCCGGGGCTGTTCGAGTTTTATGAGCTGTACCGCCGTTTCCTGCCCCTGTTTCGGGAGCACAGGGAATATTTCTTTGGCCGGTGTGAGATCGGCTCCATTTATGGCGCCCCGGCGGACTGCATCTGGGGTGGGGGAAGGGTCGGCTTCGGAGACAATGACCCCCGGGATGTGCTGGCGCTGGTGGAGGAATACGGAATTTCTGCCCGGCTGACCTTCAGCAATTCCCTGCTGCGGCAGGAGCACCTGTCGGACAGAAGGTGCAATTTCCTGTGCCGTCTGTTCAGCGCCAGACCCGGAAACGGGGTCATCGTCCATTCTGAGCTGCTGCTGGACTATTTGAAGCGGGAATATCCTGCGTTTTATTTTGTGTCCTCGACGACAAAGGTCCTGACAGACCGGCAGGCTCTTGCAGCAGAGCTGGACCGGACGGATTTCCGCTTCGTTGTGCCGGATTTTCGACTGAATCGGGATTTTGATTTTTGGCGGACATTGAGCGCTGCACAGAGAAGCAAAGTGGAATTCCTGTGCAATGAATGCTGCTGGTTTGGCTGCCGGGACCGGAAGCAATGCTATGAAAACGTCAGCCGCAAAAATCTTGGGGAGCCCTGCGCAGACCATATCTGCGCCGCGCCGGATGGCGGGGCAGGCTACCGGTTTTCCAAAGCTATGGAAAACCCGGGATTTCTTGGGCCGGAGGATATTCGGAACATTTATTTGCCCATGGGTTTTTCCAACTTCAAGCTGGAGGGCCGGGGACTGGGCAGCGCTATGGTGCTGGAATTTTTGCTGCACTATCTGGTGAAGCCGGAGTACCATATCCATGTCCGGGAGGCAGTTTATCTGGACAGTATGCTGGACTTGTTTTGAAGAAAGGAGTATGTCATGAAAATTGTAATTCTGGACGGCTATGCCCTGAACCCGGGGGATCTGAGCTATGATGTTCTGAAGCAATTTGGCGATTTGGCAATTTACGACCGCACGGATTCCGAGGCGGAAGCCATTGCCAGGATCGGGGACGGCGAGATCGTTCTGACCAATAAGGTGCCCATTACCGAATCGCTTCTGGCAGCCTGCCCGGGGATTCGACTGGTCTGCGTCATGGCGACGGGCTACAATGTGGTGGACTGTGCTGCCTGTGCCCGCCGGGGGATCCCGGTGACCAATGTGCCCGGCTACGGCACGGCGGCGGTGGCACAGTTTACCATGGCCCTGCTGCTGGAGCTGTGCCACCGTGTGGGCCTTCACGACCGGGACGTACACAGCGGCGGCTGGGCCAAGGCAGACTGCTTCACCTATTGGCGGACGCCCCAGACGGAGCTGGCGGGAAAGACCATGGGCATCATTGGCTTTGGGGCCATTGGCAAGGCTGTGGGCAGACTGGCCCGGGCCTTCGGTATGCATGTTCTGGCCTACAATCGCAGCCAGAGTGAGGAGGGCCGCAGCATCGCAGCCTATGTGGACCTGGATACCCTGCTTGCACAGTCGGATGTGGTCTCGCTCCACTGTCCGCTGTTCCCGGAGACGGAGCACATCATCGATGCCGCAGCCATTTCCAAAATGAAAAACGGGGCGATTCTGCTCAATACAGCCCGGGGGCCGCTGGTGGAGGAACAGGCCCTTGCCCAGGCACTGGGGGCCGGGAAACTCCGGGGCGCGGCGCTGGATGTGGTCAGTACGGAACCCATTGCAGAAGAGAATCCGCTGCTGCACTGCCCAAACTGCATCATCACGCCCCACATGGCCTGGGCCCCGGTGGAGAGCCGCCAGCGGCTGCTGAATACGGTAGTGGAGAATATCCGGTCCTATCTGGAGGGAACTCCCCAGAACGCGGTCAATTTGTAGTCGAACCAATGCAAAAGGGCCGCCAAACCGGCGGCCTTTGGCCAAAGGCGGATACCCAAAAGACAAGCCCCCTGATCTGTCGGCTAGCCGATTTGAAGATCAGGGGGGGCTTTTCGCATAGCCCTGCTGCTCCATCAGCGCTTCACAGGCGAGCCGCAGCTCCACGCCGGCATAGGTGTGGATCGCGTTGTCAATGCAGCGGTGGTTTGGCACATAGCAGCCGGTCATGCCGGAGTTTGCTGCGTTGACAATGGCGTCGCACTTCAGCGTGGTGATATCTCCCTGCCATAGGTACAGCCCGGGTTGAACAGGGGAAAGGTCATTGATGTCCGTAATTCCCTTTTCGGCGGTTTCTGCCTGCAAATAGGCATCCTGCTTGGTAACCCTTGCGGGATGAAAACGCAAAGCCCCTGCGTTCCGGCGGACGGAACACAGGGGTTAGAACGATTCGGACGGATGGGAAGGCGCCTGACCGGTATATAGCTGCCGAAAGGCTGCAAAGGGATACCGGATAAACGACTGGATGGAGCAGCTGCCCAGGGCCTGCTCTGCCCGGAACATCCGGATATTCCCGTCTGCGAGGAGTACCCGGATATCTTCCCATGCAAAACCGGAAGCTGTACCCTCCGGCGGCGCTGCGGGGACCCGCCGCTTCAGCTCCAGGAAAAGACGGTATTCCTCTTCCGAGCCCAGCAGAAGCTCCGGGATGAATTCTGCGTTTTCCAGCAGAAACAGATTGGTGAAGGCCCGGACAAATCCGGCCTCCCGGGGACGGATGGGCGTGGAAAGGGGCAGCCATTGGCAAATCTGATAACGGTAATACGGCGCGTCCGGGCTGCCGTGGGTTTGTGGAACCTCCAGAATGCTTCCACGCTGGACCAGGGCACTGCGCTGAACTGCACCGTACCAGAAAATTCCGGCATGCCCCGGGAAAACGCGGGGCGTCTGGAACAGGGCCACATAGTGAATGGGCTTGTCTTCCTCGGTGACCAGGGCAGCAGGGATGTAATAGAACCGGCCATCCAGGCAGGCTTTGAGCTGCGCAGCGTTCCGCAGAGTTCCCACCAGAACATCCCGCCGGTCCCAGTTCACCGCTGCCAACTGCGCCTCCACGTCGGCAGGAAGCACGGCCTTCTCAAGGGGGATTGCGGGAAACCCCGGGGCCTCTGCTTCCAGGGGGATCGGTGTGCGTTTGACGGAGCTGCTGATGGCCCGGGGCTGCTTTGGGGCAGAGGTACCGCGAAATCTGGTAAGGAGTGTGCCTGCTGCGGATAAAAGGTGCGTATAGATTTTTCGAATGACGGCGAAAAAACCCAACACAGCCGCCCCCTTTTTGCCTTTAAAATGGAAGAATACCGTTTTTATGATAAGCGAAAAGAGAATAGATGTCAAGCTGCAATGGCATCGAATACCGGGAGCTGTTCTGCTCCCGGTGGGGCCTCAGTCCCGTTTGAAAATGTCCCGGGTGAAGACCTTGTCCTGAACATCGTCCAGGCAGGGATCATATCGGTTGGCGATGATGCAGTGGGAGAGAGCTTTGAATTGTGCCAGGTTATTGACGACCCTGCTGCCAAAGAAGGTTTGGCCATCGGCCAGTGTGGGCTCATAGATGATAACGGTAGCGCCTTTGGCTTTGATGCGCTTCATGACACCTTGAATGGCGGACTGACGGAAGTTATCAGAGTTGGATTTCATTGTGAGACGGTAAATCCCGATGACGACCTCTTTTTCATGAGACGGATCATACTGCCCGTCTTCGTAGGAGTAGCCGCCTGCCATTTGCAGCACCTGGTCGGCAATGAAGTCCTTCCGGGTGCGGTTGGATTCCACAATGGCGGTCATCATATTTTGCGGCACATCCTCAAAGTTCGCAAGCAGCTGCTTGGTGTCCTTGGGCAGGCAGTAGCCGCCGTAGCCGAAGGAGGGGTTATTGTAGTGGGTGCCGATCCGGGGATCCAGGCAGACACCGTTGATGATGTCGCGGGTAGACAGCCCCTTGGTTTCGGCGTAGGTGTCCAGCTCATTGAAATAGCTGACCCGCAGGGCCAGATAGGTATTGGCGAAGAGTTTCACGGCCTCGGCCTCGGTGAAGCCCATGAACAGTGTGGGGATATCCTCTTTAATGGCCCCCTGCTGCAGAAGGGCGGCGAAGATCTCCGCCTTTTCCCGGGTCCCTTCGTCGCAGGAGACGATGATCCGGGAGGGATACAGATTGTCGTACAGCGCCTTGGATTCCCGCAGAAATTCCGGGCTGAAAAGAATGCTGTCCGTGCCGTATTTTTTTCGAACGGAAGCGGTATACCCCACGGGAATGGTGGATTTGATGACCATGGTGGCCTGTGGGTTTGCCTTCAGCACCAGCTCAATCACGGCTTCTACGGCGGAGGTATCGAAATAGTTTTTCTTGCTGTCATAATTGGTGGGGGCGGCGATGACGACAAAGTCCGCATTTCGGTAGGCATTTTCGCCGTCCAGCGTGGCAGTCAGGTCCAGCTCTTTTTCGGCCAGATACTTTTCAATATATTCGTCCTGAATGGGGGATTTGCGCTGGTTGATCAGCTCCACCTTTTCCGGGATAATATCCACGGCAGTCACGTGGTTGTGCTGGCTCAGCAGCGTGGCAATGGAGAGGCCCACATAGCCTGTACCGGCTACGGCGATATTGTATTGCTTTTTTGGAGCGTTTTTGGGTTTGGTCTTTGCTTCGTCAACGAACAGCGCTGTGATGTCGAAGTCCAGCGCCTCTGCCAGGGCTTCCAGCTGTGCGATGGATGGTTTAAAGGTTCTGTTCTCCAGCTGACCGATCATGGAGCGGTTGATACCCGTCAGGTTTGCAAGCTCGATCTGCGTCAGGCCCTTTTCCTTTCGACTGGATTTTACGGTTTCGGCCAAACGGTCGAAGGAAAGCTTCTTCATAGAAAACGTCCTCTCAAATGATAGAATTAATAGCATTTTGCGGCGCACGGGAAATGCAATTGCATATCCTTTTCGAAAATCTTATCACAGAGATTGGATAAAATCAAGAGATATCCGGAAAAAAACAGAAAAAGAATGGGAAATACCTGCTGGAGAATGATAGTATTAATATCATTGCAAAAAGTGGATAGATAAGGAAACCATCAAAGCAGAGAAAAATTCATCGGTCTCTTTTCTTTATTTTAGGGGGCGACAAATGGAAAGGGATGTGTTATAATAAGAAAAAATGACCGAAAGAGGTTTTTTAGAATGAAAAAAGCATTGATCACCGGCATTACCGGCCAGGATGGCTCTTATCTTGCCGAATTCCTTTTGGAAAAAGGCTACGAGGTCTATGGCATTACCCGCCGGGCATCTATTTCCAATACGGCCCGCATCGATCACCTGATGGGAAAGCTTCGTCTCCATGATGGCGATCTCACCGATTCCACCAGCCTGATCCGTATCATCGGCCAGGTGCAGCCCGATGAAATCTACAATCTGGCCGCCCAGTCCCATGTGCAGGTCAGTTTTGATGTACCCGAGTATTCCGGCGATGTGGATGCTCTGGGTGTCCTGCGTATTCTGGAAGCGGTCCGCATCTGCGGCCTTGCAAAGACCTGCCGCATTTATCAGGCCTCTACCTCCGAGCTCTTCGGCAAGGTGGAAGAGGTTCCCCAGCGAGAGACCACGCCCTTCCACCCCTATTCGCCCTATGCCGTTGCCAAGCAGTACGGCTTCTGGATGATCAAGGAGTACCGGGAGGCTTATGGGATGTTTGCCGTCAACGGCATTCTGTTCAACCATGAATCCGAGCGCCGTGGGGAAAACTTCGTTACCAGAAAAATCACCCTGGCTGCCGGCCGCATTGCAGAGGGTCTGCAGGACCATCTGGAACTAGGCAATATGGATTCCCTCCGGGACTGGGGCTATGCCAAGGACTATGTGGAGTGCATGTGGCTGATCATGCAGCAGGAGACCCCCGAGGATTATGTTATCGCCACAGGCGAGCAGCACACGGTCCGGGACTTTACGGAAAAGGCCTTTGCCGCCAATGGCTACCGCATTCGCTGGGAGGGTACCGGCATTGACGAGAAGGGATATGATGCCGAGACCGGAAAGCTGCTGGTTTCCGTCAATCCCCAATGGTTCCGCCCCACCGATGTGGACAACCTGTGGGGGGACCCCACCAAGGCGAAGACCAAGCTGGGCTGGAATCCCCAGAAGACCAGCTATGCAGAGCTAGTAAGGATCATGGCCACCCATGACCGGGCACTGGCCAAACGGGAAAAGGCTATGCAGGAGGCAGCAAAATGATGGAGAAAAATGCGAAGATCTATGTGGCGGGCCACCGGGGCATGGTGGGCTCTGCCATTGTCCGGGAGCTGCAGCGCCAGGGCTATACCAATATTATCACCCGTACCCACAAGGAGCTGGACCTGACAAGGCAGGATGCAGTCGAAGAATTCTTTGCAGCGGAGAAGCCGGAGTATGTATTCCTGGCTGCTGCGAAGGTGGGCGGCATTGTGGCAAACCAGAATGCACTGGCGGACTTTATGTACGATAACATGGTCCTGGAGATGAACGTCATCCATTCCGCCTGGAAGAACGGCTGCAAGAAACTGGAGTTTCTCGGCTCCTCCTGCATTTATCCCCGCATGGCGCCCCAGCCTATGAAGGAGAACTGCCTGCTGACCAGCGAACTGGAAAAGACCAACGAGGCCTATGCCTTGGCGAAAATTTCCGGCCTCAAATACTGCGAGTTTCTGAACCGTCAGTACGGCACGGATTACATCTCGGTCATGCCCACCAACCTGTATGGCCCCAATGATAACTATCACCCCACCCACAGCCATGTGCTGCCTGCCCTGATCCGCCGCTTCCATGAGGCCAAGGCCAGCGGGGCAGAAAGCGTCACCTGCTGGGGCGACGGAAGCCCCCTGCGGGAATTCCTGTATGTGGATGATCTTGCCAACCTGTGTGCGTTCCTGATGAACAACTACTCCGGCAACGAAACCGTCAACGCAGGCACCGGCAAGGAGCTGACCATCAAGGAGCTGACCGAGCTGGTTGCCAAGGTGGTTGGCTATACCGGCGAGATCAAGTGGGACCCCAGCAAGCCCAACGGTACGCCTCGGAAGCTGCTGGATGTCTCCAAGGCTACGGCTCTTGGCTGGACCTACAAGACGGAACTGGAAGACGGCATCCGGCTTGCCTATGAGGATTTTCTGAACAACCCCATGCGGGCCGAACGCTGAGGGAAAGCTTATGAATATTATTCTGCTCTCCGGCGGATCCGGAAAACGTCTTTGGCCCCTGTCCAACGACATCCGCTCCAAACAGTTTATTAAGTTCTTCAAAAAAGAGGACGGCAGCTATGAGTCCATGGTCCAGCGGGTCTACCGGCAGATCAAAAAGGTGGATACGGATGCCACGGTGACCATTGCTACCAGCAAGACCCAGGTCTCCGCCATCCACAATCAGCTGGGGGAGAATGTGGGCATCAGCGTGGAGCCCTGCCGCCGGGACACCTTCCCGGCCATTGCACTGGCCACGGCTTATCTGGTGGATGTGCTGCACGTTTCGCCAGAGGAGTCTGTGGTGGTTTGCCCCGTAGACCCTTACGTGGAGGACGGCTATTTTGAGGCTCTGAAGGAGCTGTCCGCCCAGGCGGATCGGGGAGAAGCCAATCTGGTGCTTATGGGCATTGAGCCCACCTATCCCAGCGAGAAGTACGGCTATATCATCCCGGAAAGCGGGGACCATGTGGCCGGTGTCAAGACCTTCAAAGAAAAGCCCACGGCAGACGTGGCTGCAAGCTACATTGCCCAGGGGGCCCTGTGGAACGGCGGTGTGTTTGCCTATAAGCTGGGCTATGTGATGAACAAGGCCCACGAACTCATGGATTTTACCGATTATCAGGACTTGTTCGATAAATACGATACCCTGAAAAAGATTTCTTTCGACTATGCGGTGGTGGAGCACGAGCCCAAAATTCAGGTGGTGCGCTATGCCGGTATGTGGAAGGACCTGGGCACCTGGAATACCCTTACCGAGTCTATGGATGAGAACATCATCGGCAAGGGAGAACTGAACGACAAGTGCACGGGCGTGCATATCATCAATGAGATGGATGTGCCGGTGCTGGCCATGGGGCTGCACGATGTAATCATTTCCGCGTCTCCCGAGGGCATCCTGGTTTCCGACAAGGAGCAGAGCTCCTATATCAAGCCCTTTGTGGACAAATTCGAGCAGCAGATCATGTTTGCGGAGAAGAGCTGGGGCAGCTTTAAGGTCATTGATGTGGAAGCTGCTTCCATGACCATCAAGGTGACGCTGAATCCGGGCCACAGCATGAATTACCACAGCCACAAGCACCGGGATGAGGTGTGGGTGGTCATTGCCGGCGAGGGCAGGACCGTTGTAGACGGCATGGAGCAGAAGGTCCATGCCGGGGATGTCATTACGATGTCGGCCGGATGCCGCCATACGGTGCTGGCTGACACGGAGCTGAAGCTCATTGAGGTGCAGCTGGGTGAGGAGATCAGCGCCCAGGACAAGCAGAAATTTGAATTGGAGTATTGATAGGATGGGAAGTCCTATGCCGGAAAAGAACAGACCCTTGCTGCTCCGGCCTGTGGGGAAGGATTACCTCTGGGGCGGAAGTCGGCTGAATGACGATTTTGAAAAGAATATTCCCCTGGCCCCCCTGGCAGAGACCTGGGAGTGCTCCACCCATCCCGACGGGCAGAGTTCTGTGTTAGGCGGCGACTTTGATGGGAAAACCCTGGCGGAGGTGCTGAAGATCCATCCGGAGTACCTGGGCCTTCGCCACAGAGGGGAGAAGGAACTGCCGCTTCTCATTAAGTTCATCGATGCAAAGCAGGATCTGTCCGTTCAGGTGCATCCCACCGACGACTATGCCAGACTCCATGAGAATGGACAGCTGGGAAAAACAGAGATGTGGTACGTTCTGGATGCCAAGCCGGGAACGAGCCTCATCTATGGCCTCCGGCAGGACTGCACCGGAGAAGTGCTGCGCCGGGCAATCGAAGCGGGAGACGTCATGAAATACCTGCAAAAGGTCCCCATTCACAGGGATGACCTGTTTTTCATCCCGCCCGGGACCATTCATGCCATCGGGGCCGGGGCCTTGGTGGCGGAGATCCAAGAGAGCTCTAATCTGACCTACCGCCTGTATGACTATGACCGGGTGGACCGGAACGGCCGGAAAAGACCGCTGCATATTGAAAAGGCGCTGGACGTTGCCAATCTTCACGGTAGCGCAGAGCCCAGACAGCCACTGCGAGTGCTGAAATACCGGCAGGGCGTGGCTTCGGAGCTGCTGTCTCGGTGTAAATACTTTGAAGTGTACCGGATGCTGGTGAATACCGAGCGGCGGCAGAAGGTGGAGTATAGGGCTGACGAGCTGGCCTTCCGTGTGCTGCTCTGTGTGGGCGGCTGCGGGACCATCTCCTTTGACAGCGGTTCCATTCCCTTTTATAAGGGAGACTGCATTTTTATCCCGGCAGATTCCGTGACGTTGACCATTCATGGGCAGGCACAATTTCTGGATGTGAAAGGATGAAAGACTGTGCATATTGAGCAGGAATATGATCGTTGGCTGGAAAAGGCTGTGGCAGACCCGGAGTTGGGGGAAGAGCTGCGGCGGATGGACGATGCAAAAAAAGAGGATGCCTTTTACCGGGACCTGGCTTTTGGCACAGGCGGTTTGCGTGGCGTGATCGGTGCAGGCACCAACCGCATCAATGTCTATACGGTGGCAAAAGCGACCCAGGGCCTGGCCGATTACCTGAAAACCCATTTTTCAAACCCGTCCGTGGCCATTGGCTACGACAGCCGCATCAAGAGCGACCTGTTTGCCCGGGTCGCTGCCGGTGTATTTGCGACAAACGGAGTGCAGGTGTACATCTGGCCCACGCTGATGCCTGTTCCCACGGTTTCCTTCGCGGTAAGGTACCTGAAAGCGTCTGCGGGCGTTATGATCACGGCCTCCCACAACCCCAGCAAGTATAACGGCTACAAGGTCTACGGCGCTGACGGTTGCCAGATCACGACCCAGGCCGCAGCGGAGATCTTGGCAGAGATCGAAAAGCTGGACATCTTTGCGGATGTTAAGCACAGTGCCTTTAAAACGGATATTGCAAACGGAACGGTCAGGTATATTCCGGATGATGTTTATACGGCCTTTGTGCAGGAAGTGAAGAGCCAGTCGGTGCTGTTCGGCGAAGAGGTCAACCGAAATGTTGCCATTGTGTATAGCCCGCTGAACGGTACCGGACTGAAGCCCGTGACCCGCACGCTGAAAGAAATGGGCTATACCAATATTACAGTGGTGCCTGAGCAGGAAAAGCCCGATGGCCATTTTCCCACCTGCCCCTATCCCAATCCCGAAATTCGGGAGGCCATGGCCCTGGGCATGGAGTATGCGAAAAAGACCAATGCGGACCTGCTCCTGGCCACAGACCCAGACTGTGACCGGGTGGGCATTGCCGTGCGGACTCTGGAAGGGGACTACCGGCTGCTCAGCGGCAACGAGGTTGGCCTGCTGCTGCTGGACTATATCTGCGCCCAGCGTGTGAAGCACGGGAAGATGCCCGAAAACCCCGTTATGGTCAAGACCATTGTCACCATGGATCTGGCCGAACGCATTGCGGCACACTACGGCGTGAAAACCGTCAATGTGCTTACGGGCTTCAAGTTCATCGGGGAGCAGATCGGCCTATTGGAAAAGACGGGAAGGGCAGACAGTTATATTTTCGGCTTTGAGGAGAGCTATGGCTACCTGACCGGCTCCTACGTCCGGGACAAGGACGGCGTGGACGGGGCCTATATGATCTGCGAGATGTTCAGTTACTATAAGACCCGGGGCGTGAGCCTGCTGGAGAAGCTGGAGGAACTCTATGGAACCTATGGCTATTGCCTGAATACGCTCCACAGCTATGAATTCGACGGCAGTGCCGGGTTCGCGAAAATGCAGAGCATTATGGCCTCCTTCCGGGAGAAAATTCCGGAATTCGGCGGGAAAAGGGTGAAGGCGCTGCTGGATTACAGCATGGGCCTGAACGGCCTGCCCAGGTCCGATGTGCTGAAATTCCTGTTGGAGGACGGCTGCTCTCTGGTGGTCCGCCCCTCCGGCACAGAGCCAAAGCTGAAGCTCTATGCCTCTGTATGCGCGGAGAATGCCGGAAAGGCCCGGGAGACGGAAAAAGAAATCATTGCCGACGCGGAAAAATGGCTGGCATAACCGAAGCATAAAAAACGAAAACACGCCGCTCACGGGAAGTCCCCCTGGGCGGCGTGCTTTGTGCAGGAAAAAGAAATCAATCCAGGCTGATCAGCTCATAGTCCTGGGTGCCGAAGCCCAGCGCTGCGGCAGCATCGATGGTGTGAGTGCCGTGGCGGGAGTTGATGCGCTCCAGCAGGTGATCCCGGCCGGGGTCATTGGAGGCCTTGACCAGGTCAATGCAGGCCTGATCCAGAGCTACAGGGTCCAGGCTGGACAGAATGCCGATGTCCTTCATGCAGGGATCCTCGGCAACGGCGCAGCAGTCGCAGTCCACGCTCATGTTGCACATGATGCTGACGTAGGCCATGTTGCTGCCGAAGTGCTTGACCACGCTGCTGGCGGCATCGGCCATGCTCTCCAGGAAAGCGTCCTGGGGGGCGACGTTCTGCCACAGAATATCCTGATCCGTTACTTTACCGGCGGAGTGGATGTAGGACTTACCGGCAGAGGAGGCACAGCCGATGGACAGCTGCTTCAGTGCGCCGCCAAAGCCGCCCATGGGGTGTCCTTTGAAGTGGGAGAGCACCAGCATGGAGTCGTAATTGCTGAGGTGCTTGCCTACATAATTCTTTTTGATCTGCTTACCGTTGGGAATTTCCAGCTCCAGATCGGGGCCTTCTGCATCCATGATGTCCACATCGAAATAGTGGCTCCAGCCATGGTACTCCATGAGCTTCACGTGCTTGTCGGTGGTATTCCGCTCGCCGCCGTAGGCGGTGTTGCACTCTACGACGGTGCCTTTGACGGCATCGATCATGGGCTTCATGAATTCGGGCCGCAGGAAGTTCTGGTTGCCCTTCTCGCCGGAGTGGACCTTTACGGCTACCTTGCCGGGCAGCGCCTGGCCCAGAGCCTCATACATCCGAATAACATTTTCCGGCGTAATGGTCTTGGTGAAATAAACCTTTGTTTTTTCCATAATGGATACCCTCCTTATCGATTTTCTATATTATACCATCGGTATGTGTTCCGTGGCAAGTCATAAATTTCCAATGGCTGGACAAACTGGGGGTGGAATCAAGATTTCTTTATTTTTGTACCTTTGGTTTGCGCTTCCGGAGAAGCTATGCTATAATTTTTTAAAAAAGAATAGAAGGGTGATTGCAATGCGGGCAATGAAATGTGCGGTTCTGCTGGTCGTTCTGGTGCTGCTATGTGGCTGCGGAAAGCAGACTGCCCCGGAGACAACGGCCTCAACGACTGAGCCTGTTACCTCTGTGGAAATGGTCGTGACAGAGGATACAATCCAAAATCTGGAGGCGTATTCTGTTTTGGAGCGGGCGGATCTGCGGGGAAGCAGCTGCTATGCTGCAATTTTAGATTATCAGCGCAGCCATCCCCAGGTGGAGGTCCTCTATGATGTGGCGTTCGGAAGCACTCGGGTGGACGGAAAATCGGCTGCCCTGGAGCTGTATGCCAAGGACGCAGATTTTCAGACCCTCAAGGAAAATCTGGCTTACCTTCCGGCGCTGGAAAGCCTGACGCTGCGGGAGACATCTCTGACCCAGGAAGAGATTTTGGAGCTGCGCAGTGTCTATCCGGAGCTGAAGCTGACCTATACCGTGGACCTGCTGGGACAGGAGCTGCCCTGGGATACGGAGACGCTGGACCTGTCTTCCCTACAGGAAGCGGATGTGGAGGCGGTGAGCGGAAAGCTGGCTCTGCTGCCGGCCTTGCAGAGTGTGGAGCTCATGGATGCCGATGGAAATACCGCCCTGACACCCCAGAACGTGGCGGTACTCCAGGCGGGAACAGAGGCCCATTTTCACTATGTTTTCGACCTCTTCGGCAAGCAGGTCTCCACGGACGATGAACGCATCGAGTTCCGGAACAAGCGCCTGGGGGAAAAATATGAGGAGGAGCTGCGGCAGGCCTTGGGAATTCTGCGGGACTGCGATTATTTCCTCCTGGAAAACTGCCGCTTTGACAATGAGCTGCTTGCCCAGCTGCGGGACGAATACCGGGGCAGGACCAAGATTGTCTGGCGCATTTACTTTGCCAAGCAGGGCAGCTGCCTGACGGACAGAACCATTCTGCGCTATGTCTACAATGTGACCAACAGCACCGTTTCCCAGCTCAAATACTGTGAGGATGTGGAATATATCGACTTTGGGCATAACGACACATTGTCAGACTGGAGTTGGGCGGCCTATATGCCGAACCTGAAAGCCATTATCGTCTCCGGCTCCATGATCAAGGATCTGACACCCTTTGCCAGCTGCAAAAATCTGGAGTTTCTGGAGCTTTCCAATTGCGGCTATCTGACGGACCTGACGCCCCTTTCCCAGTGCACGGCCCTGCAGAGGCTGAACATCAGCTATACCAAGGTAGAGGACCTGTCTCCGCTGAATGACCTTCCGAACCTGGAATGCCTGGTGGATGTCCACCCAAAGGTATCCCAGGAGGAGCTGGACCGGTTTGCAGAGGAACACCCCAACTGCATCGTCTCCTCCGAGGGGCATGAATACGGCTATCCCTGGCGCTATGAGCAGGACGGCAGCCCCACGCCCTATTACCAAACGCTCAAGGAGGTGTTCCACTATCCGGACGCCAAGGACACCCTGTGGTAAGCGCCCCGGGGAAATGAGGGGATAAGCAAAGAAACAAATGTAATTTTCGCTCTTTTTCTTGACTTCCCATAGAGCCTGTGTCATAATGGAGCTGTAGAAAAAGAAAGGGGAGATTTCCATGAAAAAGAGAATTGCATTGGTATTGGCACTGCTTCTGGCGCTGACGCTGACGGGCTGTAAAAGCAATGACTATAAGTCTGCGGTGAATGCCATGGAGCGTGGGGATTATGCCACTGCGGCCCAACAGCTGGAAGCACTGGGGGATTATCAGGACAGCAAGCAGCTGCTGAAACAGTGCCGCTACGCCCTGGCAGTGGAGGATTTCAACGCAGGAAATTACAAAAGCGCGTTGGAAGCCTTCCAGACGCTGGGGGACTATATCGATGCAGTGAGCTATGCTTCCCGCGCACAGGATGGGCTGCTCCGCCAGAAAATTGCAGGCAGCTGGCACAGTGAGGCGCTGGATGTGACGGAGCTTTTCCTGGATGGGGCGGAGTCCCAGATGGAGGGGATCGCAGAGGCGCTCAGAGAGCAGGGCGTTACCTTCCAGATCGTGGTGAATTGCTCTTTTGCTGAGGACGGGACCTGCTCCATGGTGGGAACGGTCGTTGATATGGACGGGTTTGTGGAAAAGGTGAATTCCTTTTTGCGGGACCTTATGACGCAAATGCTGGAGCAGGAATTTGCTGCGGAAGGGTATACACTGGAGGAGGTTTATGCGCTGCTGGGGGTCAATGATGCCGATGAGGTGTTCCAGGCTGTGACTGGGATGACGATCCAGGAGTATATAGATGAGCTCGGGCTGCAGGAGCTTCTCAATATTGCTGTTGAAGCGCTGAAATTCGACGGCAGCTATGCTGTGGAAGATGGTGTGATTCTTTGCAACGGCGACAAGATCCGCTATGATGCAGATACCGATACCCTTAAACTCCTGTTCGATGACGAAACGGAGAAGCTGATGGGTGTGGACGCGCTGTCCATGAGCCGCGGCTGATCCTGACGGTACAAAAACCCTATGGGACTGCTAAAAATGGTGTCATTGTGCACCGGTGACTGACATTACCGGTGCGGTGGTCCACCGGTTGAATGAAATTGGCGATTTTACGCCAAGAAGTTCTAACATCCGGGGGACTGCCACGCCGGTGTGGGTGCTGGCTTAAAATGACACTGTTTTTGGCAGCTCTCTTTTTGACACTGTACAGGCGGATCAACAATTGCAATAGTCCCGAAAAAGTCCTTGCAAAAGGGGAAAAGACTGGTATAATAGGGAAGTAAAATGCGTTCCTGCGGGCAAAAGGAGAAAAATGCGATGCGTCTGCGAAATAGATTCCTGCTTTGGTACAGAAAGCGGCAGGGAAGACCTATGAGCCCTATGAAAATCATAGCCTCTGCCTTTGCAATTATTATCCTTTTGGGAACAGTGCTGCTGACGCTGCCCGTTGCTTCCCGCACGGGAGAGCGCTGCCCGTTCCTTCCGGCCCTCTTTACGGCAACTTCGGCCACCTGTGTGACGGGACTCACCCCCTTTGATACCTACACCCAGTGGAGCGGCTTCGGCCAGGGAGTCCTGCTGTGCCTGATTGAGCTCGGCGGCTTGGGCTTTATGTCCGTTGCAACTTTGTTTGTGTTTCTGCTGCGGCGGCGCGTGGGCCTCAAGCAGCGCATGGTTATGGCTCAGGCCCTGAGCCTGAACGATATGGAGGGCGTTGTGCACCTGCAGCGCACGGTCCTGATCGGGAGCTTCAGCATAGAGGGGATTGGTGCGGCAATTCTGACGGTGTATTTCTGGCCTCGCTTTGGATTCTCCCGGGCGCTGTGGCTGGGGGTATTTCACTCCGTCTCAGCCTTTTGCAATGCCGGTTTCGATGTCTTTGGCTTTTTGGAGCCGGGAGCAAGTTTGATTATCTTCCAGGATGACCCTGTGGTGCTGCTGACCCTTGGGGCACTGGTTATTGTGGGCGGCTTAGGCTTTCTTGTATGGGAGGAGCTGGCAGAGCGGAAACCCTTCCGGCGCATGACGGTTTATACCCGACTGGTGCTGTGTGCTACGGCAGCGCTGCTGCTGTCCGGCTGGGCGGTGACCTGCCTGGTGGAGTGGAACAACCCGGCGACACTGGGAAGCATGGGCCTGGGCGAGAAGCTCTTAAACGGCTTTTTCCAATCCGTGACCTTGCGTACGGCAGGATTTGCGGCCATCGACCAGGGAGCCCTGACCGATGGCGGCAAGGCGGCCTCCGTGCTCTTTATGCTGGTGGGCGGCTCCTCCGGCTCCACGGCAGGCGGCCTGAAAACCGTTACCTTTGTTGTGCTGCTGCTGTTCCTGTGGGCAAGACTCCGGGGGAAAAGCACCGTCTGCGCCTTCCGGCGTACCATTCCGGACAAGCAGGTCCTGGATGCCATGACCATTGCAACCGCGATGGTGCTGCTGGCGTTTTTTGGGGCCGTTTTCATCTGTGCGACATCCCCCGTAAGCTTTGTCAACGCGTTGTTCGAAGCCGTTTCGGCCCTGGCTACGGTTGGCCTTACGGCGGGAACCACGGGGAGCCTGAGCGTCCCTGCCCAGTGCTTGATTATATTGTATATGTATTTTGGACGTGTGGGCGTGCTGACCATCAGCCTGGGCTTCCTGTCGGGAGAGCAGGCCATGGAGCGGTTCCGCTATGCCCAGACGAACCTTTTGATCGGATAAGGAGAAAGCTTATGAAATCCTATGCAGTCATTGGTCTTGGCCGCTTCGGCTCGGCGCTGTCCCGGCAGCTGTGTAAGCTGGGGGCAGAGGTTCTTGCCCTGGATGTCCGGGCGGACTTTGTGCAGCAAATCTCTGGGGATGTGACCCATGCGGTCGTGGGCGATGCTCAGGATAAGGAAGTGCTGAAGGCCCTGGGCGTCCGGAATCTGGACTGTGCCGTCATCGCCATCGGTGACAATCTGGCGGCCTCAGTACTCATCGCCATGAACCTGAAGGAGCTAGGCGTTCCCTATGTTGTTTGCAAGGCCCATGACGAGACCCACCGGAAGGTGCTGGAGAAGCTGGGGGTGGACCGTGTTCTCATCCCGGAGCAGGAGTCTGCCCAGCGTCTGGCAAGATCGCTCAACAGCCACAATGTGCTGGATTACATCGAGCTTTCCGAGGACTTTGGCATTCTGGATGTACCCGCTCCCAAAAGCTGGATTGGTAAGACGCTGCGGGAGCTGAATGTCCGGGCCAAGCTTGGCGTGAATATCATCGCGGTGGAAAACGGCGGCAAGACCAATGTTTCCCCTGTAGCGGACTATGTGATCTGCCAGGGGGATACCATGGTAGTGCTGGGCGATAACATCGCCCTGGAAAAGGTGCAGAAGCTGTGACGGAAGAACGAATTACATCCCGGAAAAATCCCACGGTGCAGCAGGTGAGAAAGCTGCTGACCTCCCGAAAGGCCCGGGAGGCGGCAGGGCTTTTCGTCTCCGATGGGACCAAGCTGCTGAAAGAGGCCGCTGTGCACTGCCCAGGTTTGGAGACGGCCTTCCTCTGCGATGGTGTGGAGGTAGAGCTGCCGGAGAATGTTCGGGTTGTCCGGGTGAGCAAAGAGGTCATGGAGGCAATTTCCCCCATGGAGACCCCCCAGGGGGCGGTGTTTCTGTGCCGTCTGCCGGAAAAAAAGTCCTTTGTCCCGGAAAAGGGAATGCTGCTGCTGGACGGGATCCAGGACCCCGGAAACGTGGGCACCATCCTGCGCACGGCGGATGCTTGGAATGTGCCGGTGGCGCTGCTGGAGGGCTGCGCGGACCCGTTCAGCCATAAGGTAGTCCGGGCCAGTATGGGTGCCGTTTTCCGCCGGGATATTACCGTGACCACCTGGGCGGAAGCCCGGGATGCCTGCCGTCAGGCGGGAATCAGCCTGGCGGTGACAGCGCTGCGGGAGACGGCCCGGGATATCCGACAGGCAGATGTGGGCGCCATGGCCGTGGTCATCGGCAGCGAGGGGCAGGGGGTCCGCCAGGAGATCCTGGAGGAGGCCGGGGATGCACTGATCATTCCCATGAATCCTCACTGTGAATCCCTGAATGCTGCTGTGGCCGCTGCGGCCGTCATGTGGCAGATGCAGAAATTATAATGAAGAGGGTGACAAAATGCTGCTCTATTGGCTCTGGCTTGCGGGCTGTAAGGATATCGGGGATGGTACAAAGACAGCCTTGGTGCGGCATTTTGAGGACCCGGAACATATTTTTCGCGCGGATAAGCAGACACTGCGCGCAGCTGATATTGAAGGCCTGACGGAAAAGCAGGCGGATGTTCTGCTGCGGCACGATCTCCGGGATGCAGAGCGGGTGCTGACGGACTGTATGCGCCTGGGCATCCGGGTGCTGACCTTCGGGGATGCCCAATACCCCAAGCGGCTGAAGGAACTCTACGATGCCCCGGTGGTCCTTTTCTATAAGGGGACGCTGCCGGATTTTGACGATTTGACCACGGTGGCCCTGGTGGGCACCCGGCATGCTTCCGATTACGGGCGGCAAGCCGCGGCCCGGCTGGGCGGGGAAATCGCCGCCGCGGGAGGCCTGGTGGTCTCCGGCTTGGCAGAGGGAATCGATGCGGCAGCCATGGGTGCCGCATTGGCCAAAGGGGTGCCTGCTGTGGGCGTTCTGGGCTGCGGTGCGGATATTGTTTACCCACCGAAGAACAGCGGCCTTTTCCGGAGAACGGAAGAGCTGGGCTGTATTTTATCCGAATTCGCCCCGGGGTCCCCACCGCTTGGCTGGCATTTTCCCAAGCGGAATCGGATCATCAGCGGCCTGAGCTGCGGGGTTGTGGTCGTGGAGGCGCCGGAGAAAAGCGGTGCGCTTCTGACGGCAAAGTACGCCCTGGAGCAGGGCAGGGATGTGTTCGTAATCCCCGGAAATGTGGATAACGAGGGTTTCCGGGGCAGCAATCGGCTGCTGCGGGCTGGGGCCATTGCTGTGGCAACCGGTCAGGAGATCATGGAGGAATATGAGGGAATTTATCCGGACAAGCTTTCGCAGATCCGGGAAAATTCCACCGTAGCGACACCCGAGAAAACGGTCATTCCCAAAAAATTAAAGAAAAAAACCATTGACAACGGGGATTCTCCGCCGTATAGTGAACAAAATGAACCCCTTGCGGGCCTATCCGAGGAGGAGCGGACGGTGATGAACGCCATCGGCTCCGGTATTCAGAGCGTGGACGATGTGATTGCACGCTCCGGCCTGCCATCCGGAAAGGTTTTGGGGCTGCTGACGATGCTGGAGATCAAAAAGAAAATCGTCCGGCATCCGGGAAAGCGCGTTTCTTGGCAGCGGTGAACCGCAAAAAATGATTGAAAAGGAAGTATTTCATGGGCAAATCCAACAATCTGGTGATCGTTGAGTCGCCTTCCAAAGCAAAGACCATCGGCAAATACCTGGGGCCCGATTATGTGGTCAAGGCCAGCATGGGCCACCTGCGGGACCTGCCGAAGAGCAAAATGGGCGTGGATCTGGAGCACGGGTTTACGCCGGAATATATTCCCGTCCGGGGCAAAGAGGCACTCATCAAGGAGTTGAAGGCCGCCGCCGCCCAGGCCGATACCGTCTATCTGGCAACGGACCCTGACCGGGAGGGAGAGGCCATTTCCTGGCACTTAAAGGAGCTCCTGAAGCTCCCGGAGGAGAAGACCCACCGGGTAACCTTCCACGAGATCACCCAGAAGGTGGTCAAGGACTCCATCCAGCACCCCCGGGATATCGACTATGACCTGGTGGATGCCCAGCAGGCCCGCCGGATTCTGGACCGGATCGTGGGCTATGAGCTTTCCCCTCTGCTGTGGAAAAAGGTTCGCAGAGGGCTTTCCGCCGGACGTGTCCAGAGCGTTGCCACCCGGATGGTGGTGGACCGGGAGGAGGAGATCCGGGCCTTCCAGCCCAAAGAATACTGGAGCCTGGATGTGACGCTGAACCGGCTGCAAAAGCCCGGCTCCTTTGTGGCCCATTATTATGGCGAGGAAAAGAAACGGGAGCTGCAGAATGAGGCCGAGACCGATGCTGTCATTGCCGATATTGCCGGCAAGCCCTTCACCGTTACCAACGTGAAGAAGGCGGAGAAGAAGCGGTCCGCCGCACCTCCCTTTACTACCTCTACCTTGCAGCAGGAGGCTTCCCGGAAGCTGAACATGACCCCCAAGAAGACCATGATGATCGCCCAGCAGCTCTACGAAGGCGTAGACGTGGAGGGCGAGGGAACCTTGGGCCTGATTACCTATATGCGTACCGATTCCCTGCGGCTTAGCGATGAGGCGATGACTGCCGCTGCGGACTTTATTTCCAACCGCTACGGTAAGCAGTATTACTATGGCAAGTTCCACGTGTATAAGACCAAGGCGGAAGCCCAGGATGCCCACGAGGCCATCCGGCCAACTCATGTAGAGCTGGACCCTGAGCGGGTACGGGGCAGCCTGACACCGGACCAGTACCGGCTGTATAAGCTTGTCTGGAGCCGGTTCCTGGCCAGCCAGATGGCAAACGCCCTGTATGACACCGTGTCCATCGATACGGCCTGCGCCGGGCATACCTTCCGCTCCACCCACCAGAGCCTGCGCTTCCCCGGCTTTATTGCCGTCTATGAGGAGGGCCGGGATGACGACGGCGAGGCCTTGGGCTCTCCGCTGCCCGATCTGAGCGAGGGGGAGCAGGCCCAGGCTGCAAGCCTGGACAAGCAGCAGCACTTTACCCAGCCTCCTGCCCGGTTTACCGAGGCGACCCTGGTCAAGGCCATGGAGGAGCAGGGTGTTGGCCGCCCCTCTACCTATGCTGCCACCATTTCCACCATTGAAGACCGGGACTACGTGGTCAAGCAGGACAAGCGCCTGGTGCCCACAGCTCTGGGCGAGGTGGTCACGGGGCTCATGAAGGAGCGTTTCCAGGACATTGTGGACGTGGGCTTTACTGCCAATATGGAAAACCGTCTGGACGCTGTGGAAGCGGGAAAGCAGAACTGGAAAGACCTGCTGGCGGACTTCTACCAGGATTTTGAAAAGGAAATGAAGGATGCGGAGGTTGCTCTGGAGGGTGTGCGGCTGAAAGTCCCCGAGGAGGAAACGGACGAGGTTTGTGAGCTCTGCGGCCGGAAGATGGTCATCAAAATGGGCCGCTTCGGCAAGTTCCTGGCCTGCCCGGGCTTCCCGGAGTGCAAGAACGCCAAGCCCTTGGTGGAGCGTATGCCCGGCCGCTGCCCCAAGTGCGGCAGCGGAATGCTCAAGCGCAAGTCCAAGAAGGGTTATGCCTTCTATGCCTGTGAGCGTGGCCAGGAATGCGGCTTTATGACCTGGGATGTGCCCACTGCCGAGGATTGCCCGGAGTGCGGTCAGACCCTGTTCAAAAAGTCCGGAAAGGGCCGCATGAAGCCCTTCTGCATCAATGAACAGTGCTCCCGGTTCCTGCCTGAGGACCAGAGAGGCTACTATAGGAAAAAGACCGCTGAAACCGCCGAAAATGCGGAGCCAACGGCGGAAGCAGCGGAGGAAAAAACCGATTCCAAGAAGACCGCTGCCAAGAAGGCACCGGCAAAAAAGACAACTGCCAGGAAAACGGCAGCGAAGACCTCTGCGGCCAAGAAGACTGCCACCGCGAAAAAGACCGCTGCAAAGAAACCCGCTGCAAAGACCAAAAAGGAGAACGGCTGATGGAAGTGAAAGTGATCGGTGCGGGCCTTGCCGGCTGCGAGGCTGCCTGGCAGCTGGCCAAGCGGGGCATCTCCGTGGGGCTGTACGAGATGAAGCCCCAGAAGATGAGCCCAGCCCACCATAGCCAGGACTTTGCAGAGCTGGTCTGCTCCAATTCCCTGCGGGGAGATCGGCTGGAAAATGCCGTGGGGCTGCTGAAAGAGGAGCTGCGGCGGTGCGACAGTCTGATCATGCAGTGCGCCGAGGCCACCCGGGTGGAGGCAGGCGGCTGCCTGGCCGTAGACCGGAAGGGCTTTTCCCAGTTGGTAACGGAAAAGATTCGGAGCAATCCTTTGATTACGGTGGTGTCCGAAGAGGTGACCCAGGTGCCGGAAGGTCCGGTCATCATTGCAACGGGGCCGCTGACATCGGATGCCCTGTCCAAGGCCATCGGCGAATACTTTGGCACGGATTATCTGCATTTCTTCGATGCTGCAGCCCCGCTGGTAACGGCGGAATCCGTGGATATGGACCTTGCCTGGTGGCAGTCCCGGTATGACCGGGGAACACCGGACTACGTGAACTGCGCCATGGATAAGCAGCAGTACGAGGCCTTTGTGAAAGAGCTGATTTCCGCCGAGGAGGCGGAGGTCCATGGCTTTGAGGACAAGCGTGTTTTCGAGGGCTGTATGCCCGTGGAGGTCATGGCCCGCAGAGGCCTGGATACCCTGCGCTACGGCCCCATGAAGCCCGTGGGCCTGACGGACCCGAAAACCGGGGCGGAGCCCTATGCGGTGCTGCAGCTGCGGCAGGACAACGCGGCCAAGAGCGTCTACAATCTGGTGGGCTTCCAGACCCACCTGAAGTTTGGGGAGCAGAAGCGGGTATTCTCCATGATCCCGGCGCTGCGCAATGCGGAATTCGTCCGCTACGGCGTCATGCACCAGAATACCTTCCTGCAAAGCCCCAGGCTGCTGGACCAATTCTATGCAGACAGGCGCAACCCGCTGGTTGCCTTTGCCGGGCAGATGACCGGCGTAGAGGGGTATGTGGAGTCCACCGCCTCCGGCTTTTTGGCTGCCGTTGCCATGGCCGCCAAGGTCCAGGGAAAAGAGCCTGTGGCTTTCCCCAAGACCACGGCCATTGGGGCCCTGGGACTGTACATCAGCGACGGCTCTATTGAAAACTTCCAGCCTATGAACATCAATTTCAGCATTATTTCGCCACTGGAATACCGGGTGCGGAAAAAGGCGGAAAAGAATCTGGCGATTTCTCAGCGAGCTCTGGAACAGATCGATGCGTTGATCGGCCAGGGATTCTGAGGAGCGGAAAGAGAGGGATACACAATGAAGATCATTCTGGACGCCATGGGCGGCGACCTGGCCCCCGAGGCACCGGTCCTCGGTGCCATTGATGCCGCCAAGGATTTTGGTGCGGAGATCACTCTGGTGGGCCGCAGTGAAGAGATCCTGGAGGTCATGCGAAAGAACGGCTACAACGATCTGCCCAAGGGTGTGGAGATTGCCGGGGCGGATGATGTGGTGGATATGCACGACGATCCCGGCACGGTGATCCACAAGCGGAAGAATTCCTCCATGGTCATCGGCCTGCGGCTGCTGGCGGATGGGCAGGGCGATGCCTTCGTGTCTGCCGGCTCTACCGGCGCGCTGCTCACCGGCGCGACTCTGATCGTCAAGCGGGTGAAGGGCATCCGTCGGGCCGCCATGGGTCCTGCCATGCCCAACAAAAAGGGCGGCAACACGGTGATCTGCGACTGCGGTGCCAACGCCGAGTGCACGCCGGAATTCCTGCTGCAATTTGGCCTGGTGGGCTCTGCCTATGCCAAGAAGAAGTATGGCATTGAAAATCCCAGGGTGGGCCTGCTGAACATCGGCACCGAGGATTCCAAGGGGACTCAGCTCCAGCGGGATGCCTATGCGCTGCTCACCGATGCATCCCAGAAGGGCCTGCTGAACTTTGTGGGCAATGTGGAGGCCCGGGGCGTTCCACTGGGAGATGTGGATGTTGTGGTTTGCGACGGCTTCTCCGGCAACGTGCTGCTGAAGTCCATTGAGGGCACCGCCATGTTTGTGGGCAGCCTGATGAAGCGGATGTTCAAGAAGAATGTCTTCTCCAAGCTGGGCTATCTGCTGTGCAGTTCCGGCGTGAAGCAGATGATGAAGCTGCTGGATTATCATGAGATCGGCGGCACCCAACTGCTGGGCATTAAGAAGCCCGTTATCAAGGCCCATGGCGCGTCTGACCGTCTGGCCTTCCGCAATGCGGTCAAGCAGGCAATGGACGCAGCCGAAAATGACATTACGCAGGATCTGGAGCAGGCATTGGCCCTGCTGGCACAATCGAAGGAGCAAACCAATGATTAAAGATTTGGAAACGGAGATCGGCTATCATTTTCATAATATCTCCCTTTTGCAGAATGCCCTGACCCATTCCTCCTATGCCAACGAGCGGTGGCACAACAGCCTGCTCAGCAATGAACGGCTGGAATTTTTGGGAGACAGCATTCTGGGAATGCTGGTAGCGGATTATCTTTACCGGAACTTCCCGGATCGCCCCGAAGGGGAATTGACCCGGATGCGGGCGGATATGGTCTGCGAGACCACGCTGGCCGGCGTTGCCGAGAAGATCCATCTGGGGGATCACCTGCTCCTGGGCCACGGCGAGGAGCAGGGCGGCGGCCGGACCCGGGAGTCCATTCTGGCAGATGCCGTAGAGTCCGTGATTGCCGCATCCTTCCTGGATGGCGGCATGGAGGCGGCACTGCACTTCGTCAGGACCTTCATCCTGGTGCAGGTGCCCGTGAAGCAGCTGCACAATGCGGACTATAAGACCCAGCTCCAGGAGCTGGTGCAGCAGAAAAAGAACCAGGTCCTTGCCTATGTTCTTCTGGACGAGACCGGCCCGGATCACGACAAGCACTTTGCCGTGGCCGTGACCCTGAACGGCGCCGAAGTGGGCCGGGGTGACGGACGCAGCAAAAAGCGCGCCGAACAGGAGGCCGCCAGACTGGCTATTGAGAAGCTATTCCCGGGTGTGAACGCATAAGATACAAGAAGCCCCTGCCGCGCGGCAGGGGCTCATCATTTATTCCGTAATGGATCGGTAAATCTCTTCCATCCGTTTGGAGATGGTGTCCAGGCTGAAGGCCTGGACTTTTTCTTTTGCGGCTTCGCCAAGCGTGCGGCGCAGCTCCGGGTCGGATTCCAGAGAGACAATGGCTTCCGCAATGGATTTTGGATGCAAACGGGCGTAGATGCCCTCTTTCCGGTCCGTGATCAGGTCCACATTGCCTCTTATGGGGCTGACGATGCATGGCAGCCCGCTGGACATGGCTTCCATCAGGGAAAGGCTCAGGCCCTCCCGGAAGGAGATGAAGAGGAAGACATCCGCTGCGGCGTACAGCTGCGGAACATCCGACCGGTAGCCCAGAAAATGGACGCGATGCATCAAATGGAGCTGGTTGCAAAGGGCAATGTTGTTTTCCAGCTCCTGCCCACGACCGGCGCACAGCAGGTGAACATGGGGATTCGGAATGCGGGCCATGGCCTCCAGCATCATGCGGTGATTTTTGTTTTTTGTCATTTCCGCAACGGACAAAAGGACAAAATCATCTTTGCCCAATCCAAGGGAGACGCGGATGGCATCCCGCTCTGCGGAGTGATTCTGGAAGCGCTCCAGCTTGACGCCTACGCCCTGGACATATTCCAGACGCTTGGCATGAAGGTGCTTCCTGGAGAATTCATAGTCCTCTCGGTTGATTGTGATGAGCACGTCCGTGAAGAAGGATGCGATCCACTCCGCAGGGAAAAACACCAGCCAGTTCAGCAGCGGTGCACCCTTGTAGAAATGGTAGCCGTGGGCGGTGTAAACCACCTTGCAGCCCTTTTTCCGGGCATCCCTGGCGGCAAGACGGGTGAGAAAAGCGGCCACAGGAGTGTGGCAGTGGATCATGTCGAAGTCACCCTCATCAATGATGCTTTTTAGCTCCTTGTAGGCCCGGATATTGTCCCGGGTCAGGGGAGAACGGCCAAAGGCTACGGGGTAATATTTGTCGCAATAGGGAATGTTGCATTCATTGGGATCATCGTAGTCATTTTTGGCGGCTACGGCGGTTTCCCAGCCCATTTCCTTCAGCATTTTCAGATAGGGAATGTGAAACTGTACGATGTGGGTCTTGACGACAGTCGCCACAAAGAGCACTTTTTTCTTTGCCAAAAGGATCGCCTCCTTGGGGATTCCGATACCATCGGGAAAAATCAAATCAGAGCGTTTCGTTTCCGGATGCGCAGCAGCTCCCAAATGCCAATGGCTGCGCCAAGGGCCCAGCGGATCAGCCAGAAACCGGACAGCAGATATACCAGAACGAAAACAATAAGGAATGCTGCGGCGTATTTGCCCCACAGCGAGAAGCTGAAGGGATAGGTCTGTTTTCCGAGAAAATAACGGGTGGAAATATAGTGAGCCAGAAATTGCAGGGTGTGGGAAATGACGGTAGCCAGCGCCGCACCCAGCATTCCCAGAGGGGGAATGAGCAGATAGTTCAAAAGAATGTTGATCAGAGAAGAGGCGATGGTGGCAGCGGCTACGATCTTTACCTGCTTATGATACTGCTCATAGGTAATGGGGAAGGTACACAGAAAATTCACATAGTGGCTCAGGGCAAACATGGGAACCAGGTTGGTGGAGCCCCAGAAGTCCTGGCCTGCAAAGAGGTGATAGACCTCTGTGCTCAGCAGGATGAAGCCGGCAGAAAGAACGGTAAAGAGCTCCAGGTAGTTCTCTGCACTTCTGCGGACGGCATCGGCATTGCCCTGCTTGGTATCCTCATAGAAGAAGGGAACCCAGGTATTGTTCAGGGCAGTGAAGATGGTATAAAGGACCATACCCAGCTGGAAGGCGGTGGAGTAAATGCCGCTGGTGCTGTCGCCTATCATCTGCCGCAGCATGATCACGTCGCTGTGTCCAAGCAGAAGGTCTGCCAGGTTGTAGAAAATATAGGGAATGGCGAGGGGAATGCAGAAGCGCCAGAATTCCCGATTGTAGAACGTCTTTCCCTTTGCCCAGATGGAGATGCACAGACCAAGGCCCAGAAGGCCATAGACCGCGGCGATGGCGGTGATCCGGCCGTAATAGCGCTGTTCCTGGGGCAGGACCAGGACGAACACCAGGGAGAGCCCCATGGTGGCCAGGGTGGTGACCAGAGACAGGAGCATATTCCGCCCTGCCTTCATTTCATAGGTCAGCTTCCGGTTCATGAAGTTCACGCCATAGGTGCCGAAGGACTGGAAGAGCACCAGCAGAATGAAAAAGGTGGGCAGGTTCAGCGCATTGCTGATGGGCCCCAGAAACAGGAGCACCAGCGCCGCGACAACCGCAAAGCAGACAAGAGACAGACTCAGAACGCTGGACTGGTATTTGTCCTGCTCCGAAGCGGGAAATTCCACCATGGCGTTGGCCAGGGTCGCCTGGGTCTGCAATGTGGCTGCAATGGAGAGAATGCTGACCCACACATTATAATTGGAGACATTTCCGTAGCCGCCGGTGCCCAGAAGCCGAGAAAACAGCGGGGCCGTAATGATGGAAATGCCATAGAGCAGGCAGGTGGAGAGGATATTCAAAAAACCAACGCGGTTCCGTTTTTTCATGGAGCGATCCTATTCTTTGTGGGCGGCCAGGCCGGCATAGACGGCCAGAAGGGCATGAAGGTTGTTTTCCGGGGAGTGGGTCTTTTGCGCCTTTTTCCGGGCGGCTGCACCCATGGCAGCGGCCTGGGAGCCCATGGCGAAGACCTGGCAGATGTCTTGGGCCAGAACATAGGGGGCTGAGGACTGATACAGCAGCCCTTCCTCCGGCGCATGGAGCATGGAGGAAACGCCGCCTACATCCGCTGCAATGCAGGGGAGTCCCAGCAGCATAGCCTCGCCGAGGACATTGGGGGAGTTTTCCATAACGGAAGGAAGCACAAAAGCATTGGCGCTCAAAAATGCCTGCTTCATTTGCTCGGCATTCAGGCATCCCAGAAAACGGACATGATCCGTCAGGCCGTTTTTTGCGGCATAGCGGCGCAGATACCGGTGGTAGGTCTGCTCCAATAGCTTCTGACGGCCCTGTGGGCGGAAGATATCCGGCCCGGGCACCGAGATGACGGCATCGGGATATTGCTGCAAAACCAGCTTCAGCGCCTCCAGAAGATGATGGAAGCCCTTAATGGGCGTATCCGGGCCGGAGGCGAAGATGCTGTGCTTTTGGCACAGGTCATACTGCCACTGACCGGAATAAAAGCATTCCCGCAGGGTCTCGCCGCAGTAATGATATTCCGCCTGAGGGGCCAGCATCCGGGCGGCAGCCGCATCCCAGTGGGTCCGACCGAAAATGTGCCGGGTGATGGAAAGTCCGGCGCGCTCCATGTCCCCCCTGCGGAGATAATGGCTGCGCTGCATGGCGACGTTGTCCAGCCGCAGCAGGTCCCGGGGGCTGAATCCCCGGACGGCCCCGGCGGGAAGCCCGTCGGCATAGTGCTTTCCGCAGATGCAGCATAGACCCTGAAGGCCTACGACGGTCCTGTCCAGCAGTCCCTCTTCCCGGCAGATGCGCAGCATGGCAAGGGTATGGCTGTATTCCGTTCCCCAGATGTGGATCACGTCCGGAGAGAAGGCGCGAATTTCCTGCCGGAACAGCGGCTCCAGGGAAAGCTCATAGCGGTGCATGACGGGCTCTTCGAAAACCCGGTAGCTCAATTGCCCAAGGCTTCCCTGGCAGGCTTTGGGGCCCCGGCAGAGAACGCGGACGGTCATCTCCGGATCCGCGAGCAGGTCCTCCAGGGTGTGGTCGATCCACAGCCCGTTCCCGGCGGTGCCGTCTATGGCCTTCTGCACGGTGCCGGGTATTAAATTGCAAAGCCACAAAAGCCGCATGGTATCAGTTCCTTTCGGTGGATTCCAGCATGGTCAGGATCTTCTCTGCCTGAACCACATTGTTTCGGGTCTCCAGGACGAAGCGTCTTGCCTGAAGGCCCTGCTGCATCAGTTCCTCATCAGACCGGGAGAGTACCTCCCGCAAGGCATCGGCAACGCCTTCGGGGGTCTCCTTCCGGATGAGATTGACATAGGGGAGATATTCCCTTGGCATTCCCGGCAGGTCCGTGGTCAGCACCGGCGTGCCGGAGGCCATATATTCCATGGTTTTGGAGGGAAAGGAGTATTTCACGAACTCGGCATCGGTTGGCCGCGGGTTGACCAGCAGCGTAGCCTCCATTTCCTTTTCCACGATCTCGCTGCTGAGCAGCATCCCGCCGTATCGGATCCGGGGGTCATCCAGCGCTTTCAGGTCTTCCACATAGTCCCCGGGACCGTAGATGACCAGCTGGGTATCCGGCAGATCGGCCAGAAGGAAACCCTTCACCAGGTTTTCCAGGCCGTAGATCTTTTGAACGCTTCCTGCGTACAGGCAGATGCGGGGATGCTGTTTCCTGTCGGCCGAGGGCTGCCTGCTGGCCATTGCAATGTCAGCGTGGCCCTCCAGAATGACATAGGGCTTCCCTGTAGGATTGACTCGGGCATTCATCTGCTCCGTCAGCAGTACATAGTCGGTGCATCCGGCGATGACCCGGTTGGTCAGGCTCCGGTAGAGCTTGCTGTAGCCAAGCATATCCGGCAGGTCCGTGATGATGCCTACGCACCGGCAGCCCTTTTTCCGGGCGGCCAGCTGGGCAAACAGAGCGGTGGTGCAGTTCAGGCAGTCTACAAAGACAACGCTGTCCGGCTTTGCCAGCTTGCAGACCGTGGAGTAAACCTGCCGGGCCCCGGAGAGGATCTTGCGGATCGGGTTTCGGTAGGCCACTGCGTACTGATAGCGGGCCCCGCCCTCTTCCTCCGGCGATAGGGCCAGGGAGGCGGTATCCATGAGACTGCGGTTCAGCGGCAGCGTCGCTGCCACGTCCACCGCGACATGACTGGCAAGACCTTCAATCAGCAGACGGTGGTATTTTTGACTCTGAAAGGCAGGCTTTTGGGCCGTATCGGAGAATAGCTGCCGATAGGTCTTTTCAGAGCAGGTTGTCACGGCATAAATGATGTGCATAGTACCTCCCGACCCGGAAACTTAGGCCTGCTCCGGGATGGATGCGTTCTTTTTGGGCAGCCGGTCGAGCAGAAGCTCCACGCATTCGATCAGCGCCAGAATGGGGAAGATCCAGAAATAGGGATCGGAGATCAGATTCTGGGTGTTGAAGGTAATGGCCAGCGCCAGCAGGCACAGCAGCTTTGTGACCCAGTGCCCCTTGCCCCGAAGGACCAGACAGAGCCATGCAATTACATGGAGCCAGCCGCTGAAAATGCCCAGAATGGCAAACAGAATGGTGGTGGTGCTGGTGTTGTCGGGGATGATCTCCAGAACGTAGGCAACCTCTCTTCCAACCCTGGGCCGGAAGGAGAGCAGATGCAGATTGATATAGATGCTCTCGAATCGGTCGTCGAAGGAGGGATTCCCCGGCGTTACCTTCTGGACCATATACAGCAGGGTGGTATACAGCGGGGGCTTCCGGATGAAAAGCCAGGCAAGAAACGCTGCGCCCAGAATGAAGGCGACCGCCGTCAGAAGTTTGCCGAGAGGGCTGCGGTAGAGCTTTTTTTCAAAGTAAACGGTCACCAGCAGCACCGCCATGGCTGCAATGGCGCCGGTGGAGAAGGTGCTCAGCAGTGCCAGGCAAAGAATGCCGCTGCAGCACCACATATGGAGTTCCTTTTCCCATGCCACGTGGTAGAAGCAGAGATACAGTGCCAGGAACAGGAAGAACTGGTAAACACCCGGCTCCCGGAAAATGCCGAAATTCCGGTCCCGGACCATGGTTTTCGGCACAAAAGCCAGAATATAATTGTAAAATTCGCCGCCGTAGGCATTGGCAAAGACAGGCGGCGTCAGGATGCCCCGGTCCGCCAGAGGCCGCAGCGCAAAAGCCGCCAGGGAATACACGGCAAGAACTGCCATTACGATGCAGAAGCCTTTTCCGGCCTGGGCACAGGTGACAAAATAGGAGAAGAATACCCCCAGCAGGATGCTCAGCAGGATGCTGAAATACATCATCTGCCAGTCCCTCTTTATGCACATGGGTATGAGGATGGCAGCAGAGAACAGCAGCGCCAGCAGAACACGGTAGTTCAGGACGATCTGCAAAAGGTGCCTGCGCTGGTAAATCAGAAATACCGCCAAGGCCGCCAGGGTAATGCCCAGACTGAAAAACTGTGCCTTATAAAAGCCCAGCAGATAGTAGGATACCTGGCTGACCCGGCAGAGATAGAGGATCAGAAACAAATACAGCCCGAAAAGTACCTTATAGGCTGGTTTCTGGGGAAAGGGAAATCGATCGGTCATATTTCCTCCCGGCGCATAAGCGCCACAATGGCAGAGGCCAGATGCTCCGCGCCACGAGGGACGGCTACCCCACCGTGGGCCTCGGCTACCTCCTGGCAGGCCGTGCCCTGATAGACGATTGGGGTGGTACCGCAGCAGGCAGCCTCCAGAACGGTCATGCCGAAGGTCTCTTCCACACTGGGGCAGACATAGACATCGGCAGCGGTGTAAATTTGCGCCAGGGTGCGGCTGTCCGGGGTCCGGGGCAGCCCCAGGACGCCGGCAGGAAGCTTTTGGATCTGTTTCTCCGGCAATCCAACGAGCACAATGCGGCAGCTATCCGGCAGCAGTGCGGCAAGGGCAAGAAAGTCCGCAAGCCCTTTTCGGGGCTCCCAGACATTCGCAACGCCCAGTACGAGAAAGCTGCCCTCCAGTCCCATCCGCTGCCGGAAATCACTTTTTGTCGGGTGAAAAACGTCGGTATCTACCTTGTTGGGTACGACCCGGATGGGATAATCCTTCAGGAAACTCTCCCGGACAAGGTTTGCCAGCCACTCGGAGGGAACCTCTAGGGAAAGGTTTTCAATACCGGTAAAGAGCGCCTTCTTCCGCAGATAGTTCTTTCGACTGGCATCCAGAAGGGCCTTGGGATATACGTTTTTCTGAGGGCAGCTGCCACAGCAGGTTTTCCACTTTTCGCAGCCCACTGCGGAAAAATAGGGACAGTTCCCGGTGAAGGCCCAGCAGTCGTGCAGGGTCCAGATGATCTGCTTCCCGCAGCTGCGCAGATAATCAAACAAAAGTCCTACGTGAATATAGTACCCGTGCAGATTGTGCAGCCAGATCACATCCGGGTCATATTCCCGGACCTGCCGGAGAAAACGGGCCGTGGCTGCCCGGGAGCCGAAGCCGCCGGTGCCGAAGATGCGGTGGCAGAGGGCGTGAAACCGGTAGTCCCAGGGACTTCCGATGGCTATGGTGGGCACACCGCACTGTGTAGCCTGCCGCCCATAGGCGATGCGGCAGGTGTGGCCCTGCTGCTCCAGCCGTTCACAGGTGGACAAAATGATTCTGCCGGTGCTGCCGAAGCCGGCGACGGAATTGATAAACAGATATTTCATGTGTCCTCCTTGCCGAGAAGCTCCCGGAAGAGGCGGACATATTGGGCGGTGCAGATGTCCGGTGTATACCTGCGGAGATAGAGCTCTCTGCATTTTTGAGACATGGCGCGGCACCCCTCCGGGTCTGCCGCCATGCCGCGGATCAGATCCGCGAGGCGTTGGCATTCTCCGTTTTTCAAATGCACGCCAGCCCCGCCCTCGATATCCGCAACAATGTCGCTGTCGTCCATGATGGCAATCAGGGGAATGCCTTCCGTCATATAGCTGTAGGTCTTGCTGGGAACGCACAGGCCGGTGGTGCCGCGTTCCAGGGAAATGAGTGCGGCCCCGCTGATCTGCAGAGCATCCCGGTAGTCCTTGCCGTGGAGATAGTCCAGAACCCGGGCGTTTTTCAGCCCCTCCCGGGCAATTGTCTGCTTCAGCGCATCCAGCTTGTTGCCGTGACCGGCAAAAAGAAAGAAGATCCCGTCGTCATCCTTCAGCAGGCGAATGGCACCGAGAATGGTGTCCACATCCTGTACCGTTCCCATGTTGCCAAAATAGGAGACCACGAATTTATTGCCCAGCGTTTCGGCAAAACGGTTGTCCGTCAGATCCCGATTCGGTTCGCCGCCGTCGGGATACCAGTTGGGGATGACACGGATGCTGTCCGGAGAAATGGTGCGGTGTTCCGCCAAAAAGTGCTTCATTTCGGAGGAAAGGGCCACGACCCGGTCAAACCGGGGGTAGGCAACCTTGTTGATGTGCCGCATGAGCCCGGTAACGCTGCTGTCCGGGCCCAGGGCCCCGGTTTCCAAAGCCAGCTCGGGGTACAGGTCATAGGAGACAAAAACCAGCTTGCAGCCAAAAAGCGGTTTTGCCCAGGAGACGATCCAGGGCAAAATGGGCGGGTTGGAATAGACGACCAGGGTGCGGTAATCCCGCAGCTTTCCCAGGTGGGCCAGTACGGAAAGGGTGAAGGAAAAGTAATTCACAAGCCGCCCGAAGGTGTGGCTTCGGCTGGGCTGCAGATAAGAGAGCCGCTGAATGCCGATACCGGAAATCGTCTCCTTTTTGGGGACCTGGGGGCCGTTATAGTATTCCTTGGGGTAGCCGCAGAGCACGTCCACGCGGAACCCGCTATCGTGCAGTGCCTTCGCAGTGTCAAAGGGCAGCTGGGCGGAAGAGATGTACTCGGGGTGAAAGAACTGGCACAGAAAGAGAACGTCTTTTTTGGGTTTCACGTTGGATCGAGGCTCCTTTCTGTTTCAGTGTTCGGATTCCCGCACGGAGGCGGCAAAGTCCCACAGGCAGTAGTCCTGGGGGTATTGACTTAAAGCAAAATCATAGCACAGGCTGCCGAAGGCCTTGTCTACGGCAGGCATCATGTGACGCAGCAGGGATAGTGCCCAGCCGCAGCCGGGGACAAGGGCCACATGCCTGCCGTGCTCCCGGGCGATCTGACGAACCAGCTGTGCGGTATTGACGTATTCGGAGTTTTGGGGGCAGAAGGTGCCGCCCTCGCCGCTTTGCAGCAGCAGCCGGACCAGCTCATTCAGATTGCCCACGTAGAGCATGGACCGCCGGTTGGAGACGGCGGGGAAACAGGGGAGCTTTCTTGCCATGGCCTCCAGAGTGCGGTAGTTCCCTTTGCAGCCCTTGCCATAGATCATGGGTGGCCGCAGAACGGCAACATGAAAACCGTCCTCCGCCAGAGCACGGAGCCCCTGCTCGGCCTTCCATTTGCTGGCACCGTAATTGTCTGCAGGGTGGATAGGGGTATCTGCGGTGATGGTAACGGTTTTTCCAAAGGGGGCGGTGCAGCCGTAGACGGCAGCAGTGGAGAGGAAGAGGAACTGTCCCACGCCCTCGGCCTTGGCCTTTTCGGCAATGGCGATGGGAAGCTGTGCATTTACCCGGTCGTACAGGCTTGCCTGCCGGGGGTCCTGCTTGTCCTGCTCCATATGCACCAGGGCTGCGGTATGATAGATGGCATCGTAGCCGTGAAAATCGGCTGCTTTCCAGGCGTCATCCCGGACGCTGATGGGATCCACCCGAAATTCCTCCGGCCATTGCCCGAGATAGGCTGCAAGGCTATTGCCCAAATAGCTGTTGGCACCGGTGATCAGAATGCGCTTCATGCCTGGTGCTCCTTGTCCATGGCACCGGTGCCGCCCTCAACAACGCCCTTGTGCTTCAGCACGGCTGTGATGGAGCCAAAGAAGCAGCGGCAGTCAAAGGCAAAGCTGAGGTTCTGCGCATATTCGCCATCCAGTCTTGCCTTTACGTCAATGGGCAGCTCGTCCCGGCCGTTGATCTGGGCCCAGCCGGTGAGGCCGGGACGGATATCGTTGGCACCGTATTTGTCCCGCTCTGCAATGAGATCAAACTGGTTCCACAGGGCGGGGCGGGGACCGATGACGGACATCTTTCCGGTAAAGATCTGAAAGATCTGGGGCAGCTCATCCAGAGAGGTCTTGCGCAGGAGCTTTCCCACGCTTGTGATGTACTGCTCCGGATTTTGGAGTTGATGGGTGGGTACATCGTGGGGGGTGCACATTTTCATGGTGCGGAATTTGAGGATCTGAAAGTGGGTCTTGTGCAGTCCCACACGCTTTTGGCGAAAGAAAATGGGGCCTGGGTCATCGATTTTAATGGCAATTGCAAGAATCAGGTACAGGGGTGACAGGATGATCACGCCGCAGCCGGAGAGCAAAATATCCAGTATCCGTTTCCCAAACTTTCGATACAAGCCGATTCCTTCTTTCTCTTCGTTTCAAAACTGCGCAAAGGCAGTATTACAGCTTTCAGTAAAGATTAGTATACCACATACAGACTCTTTCATCAAGAAAAAGTTTCCTTATAAAGGAACTTTCCGCCTGCGGGCAAAACCGCAGACGGAAATGAAAATGTATCAGCTTATTTGTATTGTGCCAGACAATCCCGGATGATGTTTTCCATCTCACCCCGCCGGGTCAGCATATCCTTTGCAAGAGCGATCTGGCAGCGGGTGCGGACCAGATTGTGCTCAGGGTACAGGGTCTTGAAATAGGGGTCGCCCTCCAGGTAGTCACCCAGGAAGCGAACGGCCAGCTCTGCCGTCAGGCAGAAGCAGCTGATGGCCAGGGTGTCGGCCTCCGCCTGGGTCATGGCGTGGGCGGTTTTTTCCAGGAAGCCCTCGGCAAAGGAACGGAAGACCTCCATATCCACGCCGGCCTTGCCGGGATCCGGGCAGTCCTCCTCGCAGCGGTTGGCGGCAAACCGGATGGCGTCGCCAAAATCGTGCCCCATCAGACCGGGCATGACCGTATCCAGATCGATGACGACCAGAGCGCTGTGGTCCTCCGGGTTGAAGAGCACATTGTTGATCTTGGTATCGTTGTGGGTCACCCGCAGCGGGAGCTTTCCTGCCTGGTGCAGATCGGTCAGGGTACAGGCCAGGTCCTCGTTTTCCAGCAGAAACCGGATCTCCTCCTGAGCCTCCGCTGCGCGGTGGGCCTTGTCCTGGGCTACGGCTTCCTTGAAGTGCGCATAGCGCTGGCGGGTATTGTGGAAACCGGGAATGGTCTCCTTCAGGGAGTTGATGTCGAAGTCAGACAGCTGCTCCTGAAACTCACCGAATACCAGACCGGCATTGCGCAGGACCATGGGGTCCTTTACGGTGTTGTAGGTGACAGAGGGAATGTAGTTGGTCATGCGCCAGAAGTTATCCCCGTCGATGACGTAGGTCTTCCGGTCTGCGGTGTGGTGGAAATGCAGGCAGGTTTTTCCGGGGGATTTTGCACGGATGTGCTCCGTGACCTTGTCGATATTGTCCATGAGCCCCACAGGGTCCCGGAAGGCATAGGTGTTGACATTCTGGACCAGGAAGGACTTCTTTGTGCCGTCAGACAGACGGAAGTTTACCTTATAGGTGTGGTTGACGTTGCCCATCTGGATGGTTTCATAACCGAGATAGGTATCCTCAATGCGGAAAAGCCGACAGACCTGCTCCAATTTCTCATTCAAATCCAAAATAAAACATCCTTTCGCGTTTTAGGGTACCGAAAAGGAAAACGCATGATGGCTGCCGCAGCGCGGCAACGCACACTTAATTATTCTATCGCATCATGGGAACAATGTCAATCAAAATCGCGGTAGTTGATGAATATCTACAGAAAAATTGGAAAAATGCGGAACGATGCCGTGGAAAACTGGGCACTATTGCCAAGAGCCGTCCTTGCAGCGGAAGAGAAACAAAGGGAATTGGAGAAATTCCCCGACGGCTCCCGGAAAAGCCGAAAAAGATCATTGCAATTCAAAGAAAAAGCGGATATAATAAACTGATTCATTATCCGTATCAGGAGTGCGGAAGGCAAATGCTTTTGCTGCCCGAATGATGCGAAACGAGGTTATAACGAGGTTATGCTGTGTACTTAAAATCACTGGAATTGCAGGGCTTCAAGTCCTTTCCGGACAAAACGGTGATCCGGTTCGGCGATGATATCACCGCCATCGTAGGTCCCAACGGGTCCGGAAAATCCAATATTTCCGACGCGATCCTGTGGGTCATGGGCGAACAGAGCTCCAAGACCCTCCGGGGTGCCAAAATGGAGGATGTGATCTTTGGCGGAACGGCCAAGCGCCCGCAGCTGGGCTTTGCGGAGGCAACGCTGACGCTGGACAATTCTGACCGGGCTCTGGCCTACGATGCCGATGAGGTGGTCGTCACCCGGCGCTACTACCGCTCCGGCGACGGCGAATACTATGTCAACCGCCAGTCTGCCCGCCTGAAAGATATCAATGAGCTCTTGATGGACACCGGCCTGGGCCGGGAGGGCTACTCCAATATCGGCCAGGGCCGCATCGATGAGATCCTTTCCCTGAAAAGCGGGGACCGCCGGGAGATCTTTGAAGAGGCTGCCGGTATCTCCAAATACCGCCACCGGAAAGAGGAGACAGAGCGCCAGCTGGAGCGCACGGAAGACAATCTGCTGCGCATCGGCGATAAGGTCTCCGAGCTGGAGCTGCAGCTGGAACCGCTGAAGCTTCAATCGGAAAAGGCCCAGAGGTATCTGGAAATGAAGGAGGAGCTGAAGGGGGTAGAGGTAGCCGTATGGCTGGATACCCTGGATAAGCTCTCCGCTGCCGCAAAAAAAGCGGAAGAGGACTATGCGTCGGCTTCCTTCGTCCTGCAGCAGGCCCACGACGATCTGGACGGACTTTACCGTCAGGCAGAGGAGCTGGGCGGGGCCCTGCGGGAAAAGGATGCCGCCAGCCTGGATGCGGAAAATATTCTGCGTATGGCAACGGTGAACGGCGCCAGAGCGATGCGGTTAAACAAGGTGGATTGTCTGGCAAAGGGAAAGCTGGCAGATATTATCATGCTGGATTTACACCAGCCCAATATGCAGCCGATTCATAATATTCCAAAGAATATTGTTTATAGCGGCAGCAAGTCCAATGTCTGCATGACAATGATTCACGGCAGGATTCTCTACCGGAACGGAGAGTTTAACATCGGAGAGAGCGTGGAGGATATTTATGCCCGCTGCGGTGAAATTGTCAGACGGATTATTGGCTGATGGTCGTAAGAGCAGTAAAAAGCTGCTTTCATGATAGGATTCTCTAAAAATGTATAGGAGGGAAAGAAAAAATGTTAGAGAAGCTTTTTCACTTTAAGGAGAACGGGACAACGGCGAAAACGGAAGTGATTGCCGGACTGACTACCTTCATGACAATGGCTTATATCATTGCCCTGAATCCCAATCTTCTGACAAATTTTAAGGCAGACG
>OLOX01000311.1_pt1 | contig 51316 bp, 44 predicted proteins | sample 1672091 | NCBI WGS metagenome assembly OLOX01 (sample SAMEA3136644, study PRJEB25190) | human gut metagenome | reverse complement strand
ACACCCTATCCATACTCGATCGACTAGGCTTTACACACTTTTCTGCCTATATGCCTGTGATGAAGATACAGGGAAACAAAAAGGGGCCTCATGGCCCCTGATGATTTTGGTGGAGATAAGGGGGTTCGAACCCCTGACCTCATGACTGCCAGTCATGCGCTCTCCCAGCTGAGCTATATCCCCGTGGGTCGTCGAAAAAGACGCGAGGGCAATTATACCAATACGAAATGCGGGTGCAAGGGGTAATTTACCTTTCAACCTCGATGTGTGATTTCGCGCACGAACTCCTCGAGCGACGAGTACGACAAATTCGGCTTGCACGCCGCGAGTGTTTCGGCGGGAAACATTCCCCAAAGCGCGGCGACGCTTGTGCATCCGGTAGCATTGGCAGCTTGGATATCGAAGGGGCTGTCCCCTATGTAGACGCATTCCTCTGGCACGCAGCCGAGCAATTCGCATGCATGGAGAATCGGGCCGGGTTCGGGCTTGTGCTCGGGCCAGTCATCGGAGCCAATCAGAATCTCGAAGAAGCTTTCGATATCGCTCTTCTCAAGACCGCGCTCGGCGAGCCAATGGCGCTTCGAGGTGACGACGCCCATACGATATCCTGCGCGCGCAAGATTCTCGAGTGCTTCCTTCGTGCCGGGAAAGGCGCTCACCCTCTCGTCATGGATAGCATCGTTATACGCACGGTATATGGTCACGAGATCTTCAGCACGGGCAGTGTCGCCGTTCGTGAAGTCGAGCATCTGGTCATATAAGGGCGTGCCAACTCCCGCCATCAGCTCTTCGTCAGTATGGTTCTTCCCCTCTACCTCATTGATGGTGTAGCGCATCGACACGAGAATCATCTCATAAGTGTCGAGCAGCGTTCCATCAAGGTCGAACAGTATGGTGCGTATTGTGCTCAAAGTAGCTCTCTTCTCGTTGTAATGAGTTCTGGCCAAAATCATGCCACTTTATGCTCTCGCATAAGACTTTTTCCTATGTTTTCCTTTTTTTCCTTTTTTTCCTTTTTTCCTTTTTTTCCTTTTGATACATTAATCAAGGTCAAATTGTTTTCGCATGATAAAATGTCGTAATAAATATAAACTATTACGACATTATGAATCGAATGCATTATGTTGGAATTTCTTTACAATCCCCAAATCTATCACGACCGGCTCGCCGAGCTTGACGCCCTTGCGCAGCAATGGCGCTCTCTGTATCCCAAGAACGATGCGATGCGTCTTGCCCAGCGAGACTACGACGAGGACTTCCTCGTGCGCATGGCGTACAACTCTAATGCGATCGAGGGCTCCACGCTCACGCTTGCAGATACGGAGGTCATATACGAGGGCGAGTTTGTCGCTGGAAAACCAGGACGCGAACAGGTTGCCGCGCGCGGCATCTTCGAGGGGGCCGCATACATCGACGAGCTAACCTTGGACGGCGCTCAGCTAGATGAATCGCAGCTACGCGACCTTCACGAGCGATGCGCGCTTGACTTGCAGCCTGGCGCACGTGGGATGTATCGCAGCGCACCTGCGGTCATCAGGGCATCGCGTACCGTCCCGGCCGACCCACTCAAGATTCGCGACGAGATCGCGACCCTCTTCTACCGATACAGAGAGCTGCGAAAGGAGCAGCATCCCATCCTCCTCATTCCCTGGTTTCATGCAGCGCTCGAGAACATACACCCATTTGCCGATGGAAACGGTAGGGCGGGTCGCCTCTGGATGAATGCGCAGCTGCGCGAATGTGCCTATCCACCCATCAGCATCAAGGTTGACCACAGCGCCGAGTACAAAAGCAGCCTCGAAGCGTGGCAAGTGAGCGGTATAACGTTTCTGTTCATGGAACTCTTTCTGGATTGCCTGCGTGAGGAGCTCGAGAGGCGCATCGCGTTCTTACTGCAAGATGCAGGCGATGAGGGGTTCTACCCCTACGACGTCAAGCGAGGAGAGGAAACGCTCGGCATCCTGTATTACCAGCCTACAAGCACCGCTGCTTCACTCGCGCGAGTCATGGGACTATCGAGCCGCCAGGTTCAACGCATCCTTCGAGAGCTCCGCGAGGGAGGGTTCATAGAGCACGTCGGTTCCAATCGCAAAGGAAAGTGGATTCTTACCTAAGCGCGGATGACGCCTCGAACCGAGGTCTAAGGGAGCGAGCCGTAAAGACCGCGAAGCGGGCTGTCGGGGAGCGACCATCGAGGTGAGAGGCACCATCCGCGCCACCTGTCGGGGAGCGACCATCGAGGCGAGGCGACCTCTCTACGCGCGCTGCGAAGCAGGCCGTCGGGAAGCGACCGTCGGAGCGGAGCAGCCTGCCTGCGCGTATAATCCGCATCAAAGAAGGAGCACCCTATGACTCGATTCGTCGACATGCACATGCATGCGGGCTTCGCGCCCGCCCCTGCGGCCCTTGCAGCCGAACTAGCCGACGCCGGCATCGCCTCCTTCGCCAACACCGTGACTCCGCAGGAGTACGCCCGCCTCTCCCCCATGCTCGCCAGCGCCCCGAGCATGCGCCTAGGACTCGGCTTGCATCCCTGGTGGGTCGACACGCCCGAGCTCGGTACGCTTGATGACGCACTCGACGCCTTCGTCGCTCAGCTCGATACCACGCGCTTCGTGGGTGAGGTCGGCCTCGACTTTTGGCCCACGCGCGCTTCGACAAAGGATGCCCAGATGAAGGCTTTTACCTGCATCACGGCCCTCTGCGCCGCAAAAGGTGACGTGCTCATCTCGATGCACTCGGTGAAGGCTGAACGCGAACTGCTCGACGTGCTCGAAGACTCAGAGTGTCTCGGGCGTTGCACTTGCATCCTACATTCGTATGCCGGTCCCTCCGACCAGCTCTCGCGTGCGGTTGAAGATGGCTGTCTGTTTTCCGTGGGAACGCGCATGCTGTCGACCAAACGCGGACGTGAGTACGCTCGCATCATCCCCGAAGAACGCCTGCTCGTCGAAAGCGACCTGCCCGCCGCAGCAGGCGAGCCCACGAGCGTACGCGACGTGACGCGCAACCTCGAATCGGTCATCGACGGGCTCGCTCGCATACGCGGCACTGACCTCGAGCGTCTGCGCGAGAGCATCGGCGCGCGCAGTGATGTCCTTCTAGGCCTCTAGACACCCCAAATCGACCGCCATATCCTCGCGCGGAATCTTGGCGGCATCGAAGACGTCCGGCAGCTCGGCCGCGCTCAGACACTCCCCCGCCTCGACCTGCCCTGCGAGATATGCCAGGTACCCGACGATGGCTTGAGGCGTGATACCGCGCTCGCGCATGCCCGCAATGGTGCTGTCGCCATCGCGTTTGGACAAGCGCCTGCCATCGTGGGCAAGGAGCAACGGATGGTGGGCAAAGCCCGGGACGGATGCATCGAGTAACTCGTAGAGCAAAATCTGACGTGGTGTGGAGGAAAGCAGGTCGCTTCCCCGCACGATCTGCGTCACGCCCTGGGCGATATCATCGACTACGCAGGCAAGCTGGTATGCGAAGACACCGTCGCTACGGCGAACGACAAAATCACCGCACTCGCTTGCAAGGTCTTGCTCATAGGAACCCTGGATTTCATCGACGAAGGAGACCTTCTCATCGGACACATGCAGGCGCAGCGCATGACGGTGCGTTGCCGCGCGCGCGTCACGCTCAGCTGCGTCCAGACGGTAACAGGTGCCCGCATACAGTGGCGTGCCATCCGAAGCGTGTGGGGCCGAGGCAGCATGCAAATCGGCACGCGAGCAAAAGCAGGGATAGAGCTCCGCCTTCTCACCGATACGCTCAAGAGCTTCCTCGTACGCATGCAGGCGCTCGGTCTGCACGAGAGGATCATCATCCCAATCGATACCAAGCCAACGCAGATCGTCGAGAACGCCCTGCGCAAGAGCGGGGTTTTGGCAGCGCTCGTCGAGATTCTCGAGACGCACGACGAAAGCTCCCCCTGCCGAGCGTGCGAAAGCCCAGGCAAGCAATGCCGAGAAGGCATTTCCCAGGTGCATTTCGCCGCTGGGGCTTGGCGCGATGCGTCCGATGGCCCGAATGCCGTTGCCCATGCCGGCCTACTCGAGATACGTCGAGCTCACGTTATAGGGAAGCCCCGCGGGCATGGGCTCGATCGTGATATCCGACTCGGCGGCAAGTTTCTGAAGCCACTCGTTGAAGAGCTGGTCGGCCTTGATCTCGGTGGCATCGGCAACGATCTGCTCGTATATATCGGGGGGGATGGTCCGGAGCACGACGGATTCACCGCCAGCGCCCACGTTGAAAGCCGCGTCGCAGAAGATGAGCGTCCAATTACCGTCAATCATGATGGGCTCGGACACGGTATCGACATCAAGCGCACCGACGGCCTGAATGTATTCGACGCTCATGGCATCGCGCGTGGATGGCAGCGAGTTCCAGCCTGCATGGACGGCATTGCCGAGGCGCTCGAACTCCCCGAGTGTGACACGCTCACTCGATGCGGCAATGCGATCCCGTGCGGCCTGTGCCTCCTGTTGGGAAGCGAATTGGATGTAATAGGAATCCTTGCCGTTGTACATGGAAGCAGACTCGTTTGCCTGAGCTTGGATTTCCGCCTCGGCGGGCGTAACGGCATCGATGACCATGCTGCGTAGTTGCTCCTCGAGCAGGCGGTTGAGCTCGTTTTCGCGCCAGGATTCCTCGTCATACCCGTAGGAGGCAAGCACGCTGTCCCAGGAGTTCTCGCCATAGCGTTGCTCGTAATAGGATTTCTCCTGCTTGATGACTTCGTCGAGCTCCGTATCGCCAATCTGGATGCCAAGCTTGGCGCATTCTTGGCGAATGAGCTCCTGCGGGATGAAAACCGTGTTGAGCACATACGTGCGCAAGGTCTCCGAGGTGTAGCCGTTCGATTTGAGAAACTCGGCCCAGCCCGAATCGGTTTCGTACTGCGCATTCTTGCTGCGAAAGCCTTCGATGAACTCCGTGACCTTGTCCTCGGGAATGGCAACGCCATTGACATGCGCGGCAATCTGAGGCGGTTGCTTCATGCCAAAACAACCCGTCAGCATGAAAAGCGGGCATAGCACGAGCGCAAGCGCGACGAGCGCTAAGGCCGAGCGTGATATGGAGCGGGTATGCGTCACGCGACAGTCTCGCGACCCGCATTGAAAGCGGCGAGATTTGCATCCACGGTTTTGGGTGGAACGCGCTCTGCAATGACCTCGCGCCAGGTCCGCGCCTCGAAAGGCAATGCGGTCGAAAGCGCGCCCATGAGCACAACGTTTGTCGATTTGGGACTACCGGCCTCACGCGCAATGCGGCTCGCGCCAATGCGTACGGCGTCGAGCGCGTCGAGCTCCGCATCGATGTCTGCGGGCATCTCTCCGTTGCCGATGGCAACGCTCACGGGTGTGATGACCTCATCATTGACAAAGAGCTTCCCGCCATCGACGGCAAGGAACTGACGAGCGCGTAGGGCCTCGATTGCCTCGAAGCTCACCACGACATCCGCGCAACCCGGATCGCAGATCATCGAAGCAACGTCGCTACCGAAGCGCACGACCGTGGAAACTGATCCGCCGCGTTGGCTCATACCGTGAATTTCGGAAATCTTGACATCGTAGCCACTAGCAGCGGCGGTCTTTGCAAGCAAATCGCCTGCGAGGATGGTTCCCTGGCCGCCAACGCCCACGAGCAAGACGGTTGTCGTATCCATCGCCTGTGCCATGATTACTCCCCCTCCTTGCTGATGCAGCCAAACGGGCATACCTGAACGCACTGCGAGCAGCCAATGCATTGGGTGGGATCGATGACCGCGCGGCCCTCGGCGTCCTTGCCAATGGCCGGGCAACCGATGCGTACGCACTTGCCACAGGCGCGGCACTCGTTCACGACGGCAGCCGCATTGCGCGAGCGATCGATGAGGCGGCAGGGGCTGTGGAAGACGAGCACCGTGAGGTCATCCGTATTCGTAGCCTGCTTGAGCGCGGCCTTGACCGCCTCGTAATCCTGGGCATCGACGCTGCGGACGTCATCGACGCCGAGCGCGCGGCACAGCGCCTCGATGTCGAGTCGCTTGCCTTTCTCGACGGCGAGGGGATTCGCGCCACGCACCTGCTCGTGCAAGGTGATGCCGTTGCAGGGATTGCCCTGGCAGCCGGTCATGGCCGTGGTGCGATTATCGAGTATGCACAGCGTGCCCACCCCGGCGTTGTAGACGGTACCGAGCAGGCTCGTGATGCCCGAATGCGCGAAGGTGCTGTCCCCGATGACGCCAACAACGGGGCGCTTGGTGCGCCCGGTGACATCGGCAAGCTCGAGACCGTGGGCAACGGAGAGCGACGCACCCATATCGATGGTCGAATGCACGGCACTCAGCGGCGGTGTCGCACCGAGCGTGTAGCAACCGATATCGCCGCTCACAACGGCCTTCATGTCACGCAGCACCGTAAAGACGAGACGGTGCGGGCATCCGGCGCAAAGCGAGGGAGGTCTTGGCGGCAAATCCTCGCAGGGCGGATAGACCTCGGGAAGCCCAGCGCCGAAGGCCTGCTTGATAAGAGCGGGTGTGAGCTCGCCTGCTTCGGGCAGCGGAGATGCCGGCGGTTGCTCGGTTGTGATACCGAGGGCATGGACGTGCTCGGCGAAATAGTCACATGCTTCCTCGACGACGTAGAGATGATCGACGGCATCGGCGAATTCCCGGAGCTTGGCAGGTGGTAGCGGCCAGGAGAGGCCGAGCTTCAAGGTGCTTGCCTGTGGCAATGCCTCGCGCACGTGCTGGTAGACCGCGCCGCTCGCGATGATGCCGATGGACGTGTCGCGCAGTTCGATGCGGTTGAGGTCGCTTGTGTCGGCAAGCTCCACGAGCTTGCGCGTACGCTCGATGACAGCCTGCCTGCGACCACGCGCATACATGGGCATCATGACGTACTTGGAAGGATCAGGCGTAAACTCGCGCAGGTCAACCTCAGTACGCTCGTCAGAGCAGGAGACGAGCGACTTGGTATGCGCGATGCGCATCGACTCGCGAATCATGACCGGCGTGTCGAATTCCTCGGAAATCTCGAAAGCGCGTTGGATGAACTCATATGCCTCGGCACTATCGGCCGGCTCGAGCATCGGCACGCGGGCAAAGGCGGCGTAATTGCGCGAGTCCTGCTCGTTTTGCGAGGAGAACATCGAGGGGTCATCTGCGGCCAAGATGACAAGCCCGGCGTTGACACCGGTATTGCAAGCACTCAGCAGCGGGTCTGCCGCGACGTTGACGCCGACGTGCTTCATGGTCGCGAGACTTCGGGCTCCGCCCATGGCAGAACCAAGCGCGACCTCGAGGGCGACCTTTTCGTTGGGTGACCACTCGCAGTACACGTCATCGTAGGTGGAGAGGTTCTCGAGCGTCTCGGTCGAAGGGGTTCCCGGATAGCCGACGCCCACACGTACGCCCGCTTCCCAGGCACCCTGGGCGATGGCCTCGTTTCCCGACAGGAGCTTCTGCATTATGTGTCCTTTCGAATGTCTAGCCCTCGTTCTCGAGCTCGACGATATTGGTAGCGCCGTAAATCTGGCGCAGCTTGGGTTTCTCGATCTTGCCCGTCGCGTTACGCGGAACATCAGCGTAGATGTACTTGCGCGGACGCTTGTAGCGCGGCAATGCCTGACAATACTCCTCAAGCTCGCCCTCATGTAGCTCGACATCGGGTTTGAGCTCGACCACGGCAGCGGCGATCTCGCCGAGGCGCTCATCGGGCAAACCGATGACGGCGACGTCCTTCACGGCCGGATGCGCCGCAAGATGGTCCTCGATCTGCACGGGATAGATGTTCTCGCCGCCGCTGATGACGACGTCCTTCTTGCGGTCGACGAGCCAGATGAAGCCATCCTCGTCCTTGCGCGCCATATCGCCCGTGAGTAGCCAGCCGTTCTTGATGGATTCGTTGGATGCGTCGGGGTTGTTGTAGTAGCAGACCATGACACCCGGGCCCTTGACCCACAGCTCTCCGACCTCGCCATCGGGGACCTCGTTGCCCTCGTTATCGCAGATTTTGACAACCCAACGGTATCCCGGTACGCCGATGGCACCGACGTGATCGATGTTCTCGACGCCAAGGTGCACGCAACCCGGGCCGGTTGACTCCGACAAGCCGTAATTGGTGTCGTACTGATGCGCGGGAAAGATCTCCTTCCAGCGCTTGATGAGGCTTTGCGGGACGGGTTGGGCGCCGATGTGCATGAGGCGCCACTGATTGAGCTCGTAGGCCGCAGGATCAATCTTGCCTTCCTCGATGGCGAGCAAGATGTCTTGCACCCAGGGAACAAGCAGCCAGACGATGGTGCAGTGCTCGTTGGAGACCGCATCGAAGATGCTCTGTGGCGTTACGCCGCGCAGGAGCACGGCCTTGGATCCGGAAATGAGACTGCCGAACCAGTGCATTTTCGCACCCGTGTGATAGAGCGGCGGGATGCAAAGGAACGTGTCGTCGTGCGTCTGACCATGATGGTGCTGTTCCATCTCTGCCGCCTGGGTGAGACTGCGATGATGATGAAGGATGGCCTTGGGAAAGCCCGTCGTGCCGCTCGAGAAGTAGATGGCGGCGTCCTCGTCTTCGTTGAGGGGGATGGCCGGATCGGTGCTTGGATAGTTGGCCGTGAGCTCACGGTAGTTCTCGGCAAAGGTCGGGCAGTCCTCCCCCACGTAGAAGAGCAACCTGCCGTGGGCGATCTCGGAGGCGATCTCCTCGACGCGTCCGGTGAATTGGGGACCGAAGACGAGTATGTCGACGTCTGCCTGCTTGATGCAGTAAGCGATTTCCTCGGCGGTATAGCGGAAATTGAGCGGAACGGCAGTGGCCCCGCTCTTGAGTATGCCGAAGTAGATGGGCAGCCATTCAAGACAGTTCATGAGCAGGATGGCGACCTTGTCGCCCTTCTTCACGCCACGCGAGAGAAGCAGGTTGGCGAAGCGGTTTGCCTTCTCGTCGAACACGCTCCAGGTAATCTCGCGCCTATAGGGCTCCGGATCGGTACTCTCGATGAGGTCGTAGTCGCGCCAGGTGACGTGCTTGCGTTCGAGAACCTCGGGGTTAATCTCGACAAGGGCAATCTCGTTGCCATACGCGGCGGCGTTATGGCGCAGGTAATCGGTGATGGGCACAATAACCTCTATTCCCGCTCGATTATGGGCTTACTTGACGCGCTTGAAGACCATGTCGAAGGTGCCGATCTGGACATGCGTGCCCGGAACGAGCTCTGCCTCGTCCACGATCTTGCCATCGACCCAGGTACCGTTAGTCGAATCGGCGTCCATGATCTTGGCATGCGCGCCATCGATGACGATGGTCGAGTTATGACGCGAAACCGTCATGTTGCTGAGGAAAATGTCGCACTTCGGGTCGCGTCCGACAGTGAAAGTGCCATCACCAAGCGTAAAGCTCTCACCCGCGTAGGGGCCGGAAAGCACCTCGAGCTCGGGTGTGGCGCTTTCGAGCTCGTATGTCTGCTCATCGACCTGCGTCACGACGGGGTTGAAGGTTTGCGTTGCCCCGACGAACTTGAAGCCACAACGCGGACATGAGGTTTGCGAACCATCGACGGGCTCATTGCAGATGGGACAGACAAAACTGGAAGCAGGCACGATACATCCTTTCAAATGCCAAAACACATGGCAGCTATTCTAGCACCGCAATGCGACACGTTAGGAGCCATAACCATAGACCGCAGCATTGTATGCGGCGACGTAATCGCGAATGTCCATCTCGAGTTCGGCGTTCATGCCCTGACCGGCCGTGCTCTGCACACGCTCGACTTCGGGCGCCTGTGCGTAGACGGTGCTCTGGGCTACGCATTGGTCGCCGGTGATCACGCCAACGCAGCGCACAAGCGAGGTAATGACCGAGGTAACGGGCGATGGTCCCATCTTGTCCTCGAGCGCGACGAGGGGAACCGAAGCGACGATGTTCTCGCCCTGACGCCAGGTGATGGTGCCAACGGTATCGCCCTTGGCAACGCCATCGGGCTTGTCGGTGAGGCGCACGTCAATCGCGATGTCACCGTTGAAGTCGAAGACCATACCCGTTACTTCCTCCAAGACGCCCGCCTTTACGGTCTTGTCGAGAAAGCCGCTCATGGGGGCATCGACGAGCACCTGCTCGGCAGACGCGAGCGTGTACGGGCGATAATGGGTGAAGCCCCAGTCGAGGAGCTTGTAGGCATCGATGAATCGCTGAACCTCGTCGGTGGAATCGAGCACGACGGCGTAGAGCTCGACGCCGTTCTTGCTGGCGGCAGCGGCGAGGCATTGGCCTGCCTTGTTCGTGAAGCCGGTCTTGACGCCAATGCAATCATCCCAGGTGGCGAGCAGGGCGTTGGTCGTAAGCAGCTCCTTGGGCTCTCCACTGAGATTGAGCGTGCAGGACTTCATGCCGACGATCTCGCGGAAGGTCGGGTCCTGCATGGCATAGCGCATGATGACGCTGATGTCTGCGGCAGATGAATAGTGATTCTCGGCGTCGAGGCCGTGCGGATTCTGGAACTGGGTGTTCACGAGACCCATCTGCTGGGCCTTCGCGTTCATCATTTGAACGAACTCCTTCTCGCCACCCGCAATGCCCTCGGCGATGGCCATGGAGGCATCGTTACCCGAATGAACGAGGAGACCGGAGACGAGGTCACGCAAGGTAACCTGTTGCCCGGCGACTAGCCCTGCGCTCGACTCTCCCACGGATGCCGCCCGAGACGAGACGGTGAAGACTTCGTCAAGATCGCCATTCTCGAGCGCGACGATTGCCGTCATCGTCTTGGTGATGGAGGCCATCGCACGATGCTCGTCTTGCCCGCGTGCCCACAGGACGTTGCCGTCCTCATCGACGAGTATGCCGTAGGGAGACTCGATAGCCGGAGCTTCGGTGATGTTCATGCCACGATCGTTGACCGTGGACTGTCCGACGTAATCGTTTCCGTTGATGGCAGCATGGACGGTGCCCGGCGCAACAAGGCATAGCGCGCACGCAAGCACGAGCGTAAGCAAAATGCCGGTAAGCGAGGTCAGGTGCCCACGCCGACGCGCAAGCACCTGTATCTTCGAGCCTATGTCATGCGGGCTGACTTGCATGCATCTCCCCTGCGACTACTGCGCGGTCTTGTAGAGGTCCTCGGGATGAAGCACCTTGAAGCCGGCCCCTTCGAGTGCGCCGATCGCAGACTCGTCGACTTTGAAAGCGACCGTCGCGCCCTTGTCGGCATCCGCAAAGCAATAGCAATACTCGATGTTGATGCCGGCGTTATCGAGCGCGTCGAGCACGCTGGCGAGACCGCCCGGGACATCGGGCACTTCGACGGCGACGACCTTCGTGAGGTTGGCCGTGAATCCGGCTTCGGAAATGGCTGCGACCGCACCCTTCGGGTCATCGCAGATGATGCGCGCGATGCCGTAGTCGGTCGTGTCTGCCAGAGCCAGCGAGTGCATCTGGATGTCCGCGTCACCCAGGGCGCGGCACAGCGAGGTGAGACGGCCCCTTGTGTTCTCGAGAAATACCGTAAGCTGGTCAATCATTACTTGTCCTCCCCATCACGCAGGTCAACGATGCGCACAGCCTTGCCCTCGGAGCGTTGGATGGTGTGCGGCTCGACGATCTTGATATTGATGCTGACGGCGAGCTCGTCTTTGAGCGCCTGTTGCATGCGGCGTTGCAGTTCTTCGATCTTGCGAATCTCGTCAATCGGGAAATCGGGATTAATCTCGATCTTGAGCGTGGCAATGTCGAGACCGCCTTCGCGCGTGAGTTCGATCTGATACCAGTCCGCGATCTCGGGGAACGCAGCGCATACGTTCTCGATCTGGCTCGGAAACACCTGGACGCCACGGACCTTGAACATGTCATCAGTACGGCCGTGCAGACGGTCGATGCGGCGATGCGTGACGCCACAGGCACACTCGTTGGGCATGATGCGCGTGATGTCACGTGTGCGGTAGCGCACGACCGGCGAAGCCTCCTTGGTGAGCGTGGTGATGACGAGCTCGCCCCACTCGCCGTCGGGCACGGGTTCGTGGGTCTCGGGATCGAGGACTTCGACGAAGAAGTGATCCTCGGCGACATGCAGGCCGTTCTGCTCATCGCACTCCATGGCGACACCCGGCCCCATGACCTCGGTCAGACCGTAAACGTCATAAACCTTATAGCCGAGCTTGTCCTCGAGGTTCTTGCGGAACTGGTCCGAGAACGCCTCGGCGCCATGGATGCCGGCCTTGAGCGTGAAGTCCTTCTTGGGGTCAAGGCCCATCTCGATGGCGGTATCGGCGATGTGCATGGCATAGCTCGGTGTGCAGCACAGGATGGAAGAGCCCATGGTCTGCAAGACCTTGATCTGGCGCTTCGTGTTGCCGGCAGACATCGGGATGGTCTCCGCACCCACGGCAAGGCCGCCGTAATGCGCACCCAGGCCACCGGTGAACAGGCCGTAGCCGTAGCAGACGTGCACGACGTCATCGACATCGCCGTGGGCATAGCCGATGCCGCGGCCGAAGCAGTCACCCCAGGACTTGATGTCGTTGTCGGTGTAGCCCGACACGGTCGCCACGCCCGTGGTGCCGCTCGACATGTGGATCTCCTTCACCTCGGAGCGCGGCACGGCGAAGAGCTTGTACGGATAGGCATCGCGCATGTCCTGCTTGGTGGTGAAGGGAGCCTTCTGTATGTCTGCGAGAGACTCGACGGAATACGGGTCGAAACCGGCCTCGTCAAAGGACTTCTTGTAGAACTCGATGTTCTCGTAGCAGTTGACGATGGTTTCCTTCATGCGCTCGAGCTGCAAGTCCTCGAGCTTGCCCCGTTCCATGTGGGTGATTTCGTCTTGGTACGCCATACCTTACGCCTTCCTGAAAATCGTGCTACTTCCTATCACCCGGGGACAGCGCCCCGCAATGCCATTATTCGGCCGCAGGCGGATCGGCAGCAGGAGCCGGAGCAGGTGTGTCGGGGCCTACGGTGATGATTTCATTTTGCGCCGAGTAAATCGAGTGGAAGGTGACATCATGCAGCACCGTACCGTCAGCGGCTTTTGCGAGGTAGCGGATGTCAATGCTGCGACCATCCTGACCGCTCTGCGTCATCTTGCGCTCACCTGGAGCAAGCTCAGGGTCAACCTCGGTAATCGAGACGTATTTGTCGCCAGCCTTCCAGTCGCCGCGCTGGCAATCAACGGTGCGGCCGTCCTTGGTGCCCCAGAAACTGACGACAACGTTATCATCGGTCACGTTCGCCGTCATGAGCACGTAAGTCGACATGTCGTTGACCCATTTGAGATCGGGCGACTTCCACGAGACCGTGGCATCGGCAAAACCGTAATCATCGTAGGCGGCGATGTAGAAGTCGTGATTTACGCGCTCCTGGATGCCGAGGCCCGAGAAGCAGGCGGCGTTGAAAATGCATGTCGCGATCTGACAAATGCCACCGCCGAGCTGATCCTCATGCTTGCCATTGACGATGACGGGAGCCGTTTGGAAGCCCTTCTCGGCCGTACGCTCGCCCGTGGTGCCGTTGAACGACCAAGTCGCACCCGGTGCCACGAGGGAGTTGTTGATGAGGCGGCAGAGCAGTCTGATGTTGTTGATGCGCTCCGAGGAACCCGACAGCGGAATCGTCCAAGTTGCGAGGCGCTCGGTAATGCCCATGGCCTGCGCTTTCTCGGTGGTGAGTTCGGGTTGGATGGTGACGTCCACGAGCGAGATGGTGCGGCTGCTCGCCGTCGTGGCATCCGGCTCGCCGAAAAGCAGGTCCTGCAAGGCGATCTCCGCGGCAGAGCGATCGGGGCCATAGCCCTCGACGGCGGCGACGAGTACCACCTCGCCGGAACTCGTGTCGAAGTAGGCGTCAGTGGCGCCTCCCGTGGCAGCCGCTCCAAGAATGCCGACCAGATAGCGATCGGTCTTCTCCTGATCGACGTATGCCTGCAGGACATAGCCCGAATCCGGATCGACCCAGGCCGAGGTGTCGTAATCCGAAACCGTCGTACCGTCAGCGACGATCTTCTGCGTGCCGCTGCCGAAGACGAGCACCTCATCGGGCGTGAGCACCTGCAGGCTAATGAGCTCGCCAAGGTCTGCGGTATCGAGCGTCCAGGTGTCAGGATCGTGAACGATGGTGACGTTCTCGGCGATGGCCGCCTTGACGTCATCGGCAACCTTCTGGGCAGTGGCCGGCCTGATGTGCATCGGATCGGTCTTCATCGGAATGACGAAGGGGAAGTTGTCGGGCGAAAACGCGCTCGCACTGAAGCGCTTGATAAAGGTAGGGGCATCAACCGACCAGCCATCGCTACCGTTGACAACGGAGACGGCGCCATCCTCGATGCGTATGGTGCTATCCACGATGGGCAAACCGATTTCTTTATCGATCTCCGTCGCAAGTGCGTTGAAGCGCTCGTCGCGCACGGAAACGGTAGCGTCAAGATGCGTGCCGCCGAACCAGGAAAAGAAGCGCTCGGCGACGAAGTTGCCCTGACGACCCACGAGATAGGCCTCTTCGGCCAGCGCTTCGCCATCGACGTAGGCACCGATGGTCTCGGCCGTAATGTTCCATTTGTCGATCGTACCGTCATCGTTGATGTCCGAGCCCGCCGCTGTCTCATCGGCATGGGCTTGCTCGATGCCACCTGACGGAATCTGCGCGCCATCGGCCGAGGCAATATCGGCACTCTCGTAAATGGTCACATGCGCATTGGAGAGCTTGGGGGAAAGCTCCTCGTTGATCTTGGTGGCGGCATCCTGCACGCTCATGCCACCAACCTCGATACCTTGCACGGAGACACCGGGGTGAATCCTGCCAAACGAGGAGAAGATGTCAACGCACGTGTATATGAGCAGAAGCGCGACGATGATAAAGACCGGGATCATAATCTGGAGATGCGATTTGGTATAGGCAATGAACTCGTTCGAGGTGCTTGGAGTACGTGCTGCGGGCATGCCCTTTTCGCGCGCACGGACATTGGGGCTTGCCGCCTGCGTGCGGGAGAAGCGTCCAAACGCGTTGCGCGCGGACTGCGCCGAGCGAGCCTTCGATTGTTGATCGCCGCCGATTGTGCCAAAGCCCTGCGTGGTAGACGAGCTGCCCTGCGAAGCCCAGGGAGAGGACGAGCTGCTGAGACGGCTCGGAGCACTGGAGAGCGTACCGGCCTTGCTCGCCTTCGAGGTGGTGGTCGTGCGCGGAATCTTGGAGGCACGCGTGGCCTTGGGAATACGCAAGGTCTTCGATGACTTGGCGACTTTTGCCGCCTTCGCAGGTTTTGAGGCCTTGGGAATGGCCTCTGCCTTGGGGGTTTGCACGGGCTTGGAGGCAGGCTGCTTCACCGACTTACGTGCCGTCGGCTTGAAGGCGGGCGCACCCGATGCGGGTCGCATTCGCTTGCTGGGCTCTGGCTTGTTAGTCGAATCGGTCACCTGTGCTCAAACCTCTTCTATCGGGCAATATGTGACTGCTAAGAATACCACCAATGACGCGAGAGGTACCCAGCATAATTAAACGATTAAGCAAAATTTAATTCTCCTGCGCAAAAGCTGCACAGAACCTTGATATGCGCTGGTCAGGATGCTTTTGCGAGAAGGCGAACGCCCTTTATGACATAGATGACAAAGGCGATTATCGAGCAGACGAGACCTGCGTAGACAAACCAGATACCGAGCAGGGCCTCATCGCCGCCAAAACCGGGGAGCCATGCAGGCGCATCGGCAAGCCCGAGACCGGGAAGCATGGGCATCCCAAGCAGGAGAAGACAAAAGCCAATCATGATGAAGGCGGTCGCAAACTTTCCGACGTAGACGACCGGCGGAACCTTGCCGACCCTGGCAAGTAGATAGCGTCCCCCGAGCAACAGGCAGAGGTCACGCACGATGAGATAGACGAGTATCCACAGAGGCAGACGCCCGAGTATAAAAATGGCGATAACACCGACGGCGATGAGCAGCCTGTCGACGAAGGGATCGAAGAGCTTGCCAAGCTTGGAGACCTGGTGCGTGCGACGTGCGACCTGACCATCGACCCAGTCGGTCGAGGCGGCGACGGCGTACACGACGAGCGCCGCAACGTGATGGGGCGTGGCGAAGAGAAGCCAGAGAAAGAGCGGGAGCAGCAACAGACGCACGAGCGTAATCACGTTAGGAGCGGTGAGCACCTTATCGAGCACTTGCTCCTCTTCGGTATGTGCCATCTCATCTGATGCCATCGAGAACTCCTCTGGCAAAATTCGGACTACTCCCCCGCTGGTGCGTTGCCAGCTGCCTCCTCGGCAGCCTTCTTCGCCGCGGCGGCCTTCTTCTTCTCTTCGGCGGCCTTGAGTGCAGCTGCCTTCTTTTCGGCGGCGATGCGCGCCTTCTCGGCCTTCTCCTCTTCGGTGAGCTCGTAGACGCGCGTCGTCTGGTTGTCCGTCGTGATGGGCGGACGATCCCTGAGCATCTCGAGGTCCTTGGTCGGGCAGGAGGCCACACAGGCACCGCAGGCGATGCACTTGTAGGGCCAGTAGGTCCAGCGCGACTCGTCACGATCGACGACGATGCAATCGGCAGGACACTTACGCTGGCACATGCCGCAGAAGATACAGTTGTGGATGTCGATCATGTCGATCTGGCCACGTGCGTTCTCGAAGGTCTCACGTACCTCGTAGGGATATTTCCTCGTCGCGCGCTTGCTAAACAGGCTTTTGAGCGTCAGTCCGCCCAGTTTGAATACACCCATCTCTCTACCTTTCAGTGCAGCTGATGCACGGGTCAATCGTAAGGACGACCATGGGTACGTCAGCAAGCTCGACGTTGGAAAGCGCGGCAACCATACCTGCGATGTTCTGACTCGTCGGCGTGCGCACGCGCATGCGGGCGAGATTCTTGGTACCGTTGCCCTTCGAGTAATAGAAGGCCTGGCCACGAGGCTGCTCGAGCGTCGTCATCGCCTGGGCGCCATCCTCGGGCGCACCCTTGACAGGTACCATGACCTCGCCATCGGGAATCTTGTCGACGAGCTCGGCAATGATGTCGATGGATTGCAGCACCTCGCGCACGCGCACATCGCAGCGAGCGTAGCAGTCGCCGCCGTCGGAGAGCACGGGCTCGAAGGATGCGAGCTCACCGTAGGCGCCGATGCCGTTGAGGCGCTCGTCGGTGGCGACATTGGAGGCGCGTGCGAAGGGACCGACCATCGAGAGCTCGAGGGCCTTCTCGGTCGAGATGTGTCCGACACCGACCATACGGCTCTTGACGGAGGAATCCTCGAGCAGGGTCTTGGCGATGCTGCGGTACTCCTCGCGCAGCTTCTCGAGCTTGATCACGATGCCGGCGAGCGTCTCGTTGGAAACCTCCTGGCGAAAACCACCCACGTCGCAGGCGGAGAAGATGACGCGGCCGCCCGTGACCTGCTCGAAGATGTCGAGAACGGTCTCGCGCAAACGCCAGGCATGCATGAACAGGGCCTCGAAGCCAAAGCCATCGGCCAGCAGGCCGAGCCACAGCAGGTGGCTGTGCATACGGGAGAGCTCGTGGAAGATAACGCGCAGGTAGGCAGCGCGATCGGTGATTTCGATGCCCATAAGCTTCTCGACGCACTCGGAATAGCCAAGCGAGTGGCCGAACGAGCAGATGCCGCAGATGCGCTCGGTCACGTAGACGAACTGCGTGTAGTCACGTTTCTCGACGAGCTTCTCGAGACCACGATGAACGTAGCCGATGCGCGGAATGGCATTGACGACGGTCTCGTCCTCCAAGACGAGGTCCAGATGCACGGGCTCGGGAAGGACGGGGTGCTGCGGTCCGAACGGGACGACGGTGCGTTTACTCATTGCCGGCCTCCTTGTCCGTCTCGGTCTGCTCTTCGGCAGCGCGCGGATTCATCGGGAACTTCTGGGACACCTTGTAGAACTCCCCCTGGAAATCCAGGTTGATGCCGTAAATGTTGACACCGAAGAGATCGTGCGTTTCGTTCTCGAAGACGAAGGCTGCGGGATAGAGCTCGGTTATCGAGGGAACGGGCATGCCGTCGGGAACGTTCACGGTCAAACCAGTGAGGCAGCCGTCAACGGCATCGGGTGCGATGAAGGTATAGAGCAGCTCGCAGGAATCCTCGAGCGTCGTCGCGCAGATCTGCACGAAACGGTAATCACGCTGCTTGAAGTCGGAAACCGCTTCGAAGAGCGCATCGAGTTCCACGGTCTCAAACACGTTGGGCTGAAATAGTATCATGCTCACCCTCCTACTCGACACCCGCACCCGAGGCACCAGGCACGTCATCGACATCGGCAACGGATGCATGCGCGCCCGTCGAGGCCTGCGCGTCGGTTCGGTCCTTGTCGGCCGGATTCATCTTCATGGCCTTTGCCTTCTCCTCGAGAATCCCGACGCCCGCGATGACGGCATCGAGGATCGACTCGGGCTTGACGGCGCAGCCGGGAACGTAGGCATCGACGGGGATGACGGTGTCGACACCACCGAGAATGTTGTAGCAGGTCTGGTAGACGCCACCACCACAGGCACATGCGCCACAGGCAACGACAACCTTGGGTTCGAGCATCTGATCGTAGATCTGCTTGACGACCGGTGCGTTCTGGTCGTTGATGCCACCCGTGACGACGAAGATATCCGCATGCTTGGGATTGCCCGTGTTGACGACGCCGAAGCGCTCCGCATCATAGAGCGGAGTCAGCGCAGCGAGCACCTCGATGTCACAACCGTTACAGCTCGAGCCGTCGTAGTGAATGATCCAGGGTGACTTTCCCACGTTTGACATAGTTGGCACCTCCCGATTCTAGATGAACAGCAGGTAGACGATATTGATGGTGCCGGCAACCAACGCGACCCACCAGGCGCTCTTGAGCATCGTCTCCCACTTGAAACGAGCGAAGTTATTGTCAATCCAGATCTCGAAGAACCAGATGACAAGCGCGACGACGATGGCCACCACGGCGGCAACCCAGCCCCCGGCCCAGATGACGAACATGCCCGTCCATCCGAGGAAGAGTATGGTCTCGTACCAGTGCGAGAGCTCGACGAGGGCAAGCGTGCGACCCGAGAACTCGGTCACGATGCCTCGGACAATCTCCTGGTGCGCGTGCTGCGCCATCGAGATATCGAACGGCGACTTGCGCAGCTTGATGGTGAGCACGTAGAGGAAGCCGATGAAGATGAGCGGCAGATAGCGCACGAGCGGCATCTCGACCGAGAGCAGGTCGGCGACGTAGAAGGAGCCGGTCGCCAGGAACATGCCGATGGCGACAAGCAACACCATGGGCTCGTAGGACATGACCTGCACGGTCTCGCGCTCGGCACCGAGATCTGCGTACGGAGAGCGCGAAGAGTAGCCGGCGAGGATGAAGAACAGCGCGCCAAGCGTCTGGATGAAGACGCAGAGCAGGAAGTTTCCGCCGGCGAAGAACACCATGCCGGAGAGCACGATGAAGATGAGGTAAAGCCAGACGTAGAGGTCCTGCGCGCCGTTGACGGTGGCATCCTCCTTGGCAAGCAGCTTGCGGAAATCCCACCAGGGCTGGAGGAGCCTGGGGCCGACACGACCCTGCATACCAGCGGTAATCTTGCGATCAAGGCCGGCGAGGATGCAGCCGATGAAAGGCGCGACGATGAGGAACGCAAGCACGCCGATGATTGACCAGATCGAGAAGCCAAAGATCTCCATTATTGGTTCCCCCCTTCACTGCTCGAGCTATCGGAGTCCTGCGTACCCGAAGACGAGTTCTGGACGAACATCTGGATGAAAAGCGTGTCCATGAGGTCATCCATATCTTCGATGCCTATCTCCTTGAAGGCGTCCTTGTTCTGCTCCCAGGACTGGCGATAGTACTCGTAGTATTGCTGGTAGGTGGTGAAGTCGATGTTATTCTGCTCCCAGAGGCTGCCCTCGTAGGAGTCATGTGCCGCGGAGATTCCCACAAGCGTGTCTTTCTCGGCAGCTGCCGACTGCACGACGAAGGCAAAGGAGCTGAAGATGAGCGTGAGGGAGACGACGATGCCGATAAGCACCATCTTGCGCTCGCCGAAGATGTCGTTCATATACCAGTTGCGCTGCGTGGCGGTGCTGACCCCGTTAAAGGAGTTGCGGAAGGTGCGGGCGCTCTCGTCCACGCCGACGCCCGAAAGGTATACCGGCGCGATGCGCTTCTTGGTGTTTCCGGAGAAGCCGAGGAAGATGACGGCGATGACGAGCGCGATGATCGCCATGATCCACAGGTCGCCGATGGGTATGGCGTTCGAGGCGACGCCGAACATGGTCTGCAGGTACGGGGCCACGACGGACACCGAGATGAGCGGGAAGCCGATGCAGCAGCCGACGGTGAGGACGGTCATGAGGCCAAGGCTAGCCCACTCGCTGCGAAAGACGGTGAGCTCGACATCCTGAGCATCGTTATTGGCGATGGCGAGGATCTTGCCAAGCCACTTGGTCCAGAACATGAAGGTCGCGGCCGATCCGAATACGAGCAAAACGAGCAGAATGACGTTCTCGGACTGCGCGAAGGATTGCAGTGCCGCCCATTTCGAGACGAGCATACCGAAGGGCGCGATGAACATGCCCATGATGCCGATGGCCATGAGACGGGCAAGGCGCGGCATGCGCTCGAAGAGATCGTCCATGTCCTCGATATTGCGACTGCCGATGTGATGCTCGGCGGTGCCCACGCACAGGAAGAGCAGCGACTTGGCGACCGCATGGAAGATGAGCAGGAAGATGGCGGCCCAGATCGCGCCGTCAGTGCCGACACCGGCACAGGCGACGATGAGGCCGAGGTTCGAAATCGTCGAGTACGCGAGCACGCGCTTTGCGTTGGACTGGCTGATAGCCGCAAGCGCGCAGAACAGGAAGGTCGCGATGCCGACCGTCATGACGAGGAATCCGGGGGTGGTGAAGCCGAGACAAGGAGAGATCTTGATGAGGAGGAAGACGCCGGCCTTGACCATAGTCGATGAGTGCAGCAGCGCCGACGTGGGCGTGGGCGCGACCATGGCACCGAGCAGCCAGCTCTGGAAGGGCATCTGGGCTGCCTTGGTAAATGCCGCGAGGGAGAACAGCAGCAGAGGTGCATAGGTAACGAACGCCATGCCACTTGACGCCAGGGAGAGCGTCGTGGAAATGAACACGTCAAGCTCCATCGTGCCGTAGAAGCTACCGACCCAGACCAGGGCGATGGAAAACGCGATGCCGCCAATCAGGTTGAGCGTGATCTGCAAAAAGGAGTTGTCGATGGCCTCCTTGGTACGCGTGTACCCGATGAGGGCAAACGAGCAAACCGTGGTGATCTCCCAAGCGCAAAGCATCCAGGTGAGCGCGTTGGAGAAGACGATCGCGAACATGGCGCCGAGGAAGGCGAACATGACCGAGAAGAAGATGTTACGACGATCGGAGCCATCGTTATGAGCCTCATGCACGCGCATGTAGCCCAAACCGTAGACGATGATGCCCGAGCCGACGATACCGATGATGAGCGCCATGATGATCGAGAAGTTGTCGATGTAGAGCTCGTTGGCAACGGTGATGTCATGCGCTACCGCGAGGTCGAGATAGGTCGCCAGACCAAGCTGGATAACGGCGAGCACGACGGCAAGCGGCTTCTTGTAGTAGACGCCCTTGACGAAGATGTAGAGGCACAAGACGAGCTCGATCGCGAGCGCGACGTAATCGATGACCATCGCGGCGGTATCGCTGACGGGAAACACGTGGGTTTCCGGCGACAGGAACTGCACCGCGCAGAAGATGCTACCGCAAGCAATGACGAGCGCACCTATAACGGTGATATAGCTACGCGCACGGTCGTTGCGCACGAACATCAAGACAAGAGCGACGAGCACGGGAAACAGGATAAGAAACGCCGTCGTCGCTATTCCGATATTCATCAAGACACCCCTCCTCCGGATGTTGGCGGCCGAGCCGAAAGTGACAGAGCCAATTTGACTACTTTAGTTCAGTGGAGAGTCTTTTGGTTAAGAAAAACGGTGAGCGCGTCCAATGCTCTCCCCTAGCGTATGCAGCTTCTAGATAACACCAGGAAAGCCGAGCTGGCGCAGCGCTTCGAAAAGAACGATGTTTGCGGCATTGGAGAGGTTGAGGGAAACGGCATCGGGATCGGTCGGATCACTGAGCGGGCCCGGCGTCGTGACGGGCGAGAGCCCCTCGCGCTCGATCATGGGAATGCGCAGGCAGCGCTCGGGATGCGCCGCAAGCACAGCATCGTCAATGCCGGTGGACTCCCTACCAAACATGAGATAGTCGCCATCCGCATAGGAAACCTCGTGGTAGTACGTATCCGCACGCTTCGTGAACATCCAGGGGCGCGCATCGGGGTTTTGGGCGAGGAATTCGTCGTAGCTATCGTAAGTGATTAAGTCGATGTCATGCCAGTATCCCATGCCGCTGCGGCGCACCATACGATCGTCGAGTGAGAAGCCGAGCGGACCTATGAGATGCAGGCGCGTGTTGGTGAGAACGCAGGAGCGGCCGATGGTTCCCGTATTGGCGGGTATCTCGGGCTGAAACAAGACGACGTTGAGCATGCTGTGTATCTCCCCTAGAGCACGAGTTCGAGCGTGGAGCCCGAGCGCGTCTTCGTGACCTGTATCTGACGGGCGATGCGCTCCTTGAGATCGGGAACGTGGCTGATGATCCCGATCATGCGGTCATCGGAACTGAGCTTGTCGAGCACCTCGATGGCAAGCTGGCAGGTCTCCTCGTCAAGTGTACCAAAGCCCTCGTCCACAAACATCGCGTCGATGTACATGCCGCCAGCCTGAGCCATGATGACGTCCGAAAGTCCGAGTGCGAGCGCGAGCGAGGCAAGGAAGGTCTCACCACCGGAAAGCGTCTCGGAAGGACGCATCGAGCCGGTATAGCGATCGAGGACGTCGATTTCGAGACCCGCGATCGAGCGCCTATTGCGTCCGACATCACGGTGTGCAAGGCTGTAGCGGCTTGCCGACATGACATGCAAGCGCTCGTTTGCCGCGTTCAACACTTGGTCGAAGTAAGCGCCCTGTACGAAGGTCTCGAAAGCGACCTTGCCCAGACCGCCCGCAAGTTTGCCCGCGGCCAGGCGCGCAAGCAGATCGATGGAAGTAAAGCTCTCCTCGAGCTGCGTGACATGTTTCTCGCCTTGCTCGAGAGCCGCGAGACAATCCGCATGGCGGGCTACGAGCGTCTGCATGGACGTGAGCTCGTTCGCAAGGGCATCGCTGCGTTGCGCAAGCTCGGCGCGCCTCTCGCGCAGCTCTGCAAGATCGGGGCTCTCCTGCTCTTCTTGCGCCTCGTTGGCAGCCTTGAGCTTCGCCTCCTGCTCAGATTGCGTGCGCACGAGCTTCTCGGCTGCCGCACGCGCAGTCTCGAACTCGTCTTCCATCTGCATCAAGCGCTTTTTCAAGACCGCCAATGCCTCCTCGGCAGCCTTTTTGCTCGGATGCGCAAGCGTCGCAAGACGTGTCTCGAAGCTCGTCTGGGTCTGGGCGAGTTCGAGGTTGAGCTGCGTGATACGCTCCTGCAGTTCATGTTCTTGCTTGGCGAGCGCGTCAATTGCATCGCGCATGCTCGCAATCCGCGTCCCAAGCTCACGTTGGCGTTCTGCATCCGCGGCGCATGTCCTCTCGTCGGCAGCGAGCTCCTCCAGCGCGCCGCCAACCTGATCAAGCTGCATACGCAACGCATGCTCGAGATCGTCGGGCGTCTCGCCAAGAGATGTCTTGACACGTGCGGCGAGCGTATCGCGGCCGGCCTGCACATGAGCCGAAACCGAAGCTGCCTGGACGGCGCATTCATCGCGACGGACACGTGCCTCGTCAAGCTGGCCGGCAAGTTGCTCAACTTGCGCATCGCTTGGCGCCTCGGTGCTGCGCTGCGCGAGCTGCGGATGCTCGATCGAGCCACACACCGGACAGGGTGTGCCCTCCTCGAGTGCATCGGCAAGCATACCCGCGCGATCGGCGTTATAGAGGCGCTGGGCCTCGAGCAGCTCCGCACTCGCATGCGCAAGCGCGTCTTCCGCATGGGAAAGCTCGTCATGACGCACGCGCAGCTCGTCTTCGAGTACAAGCTGACGCTTGCGCAGCGTCTCTAGTTCGGTGAGTTCGCGCTGCGATGTCTCCAGGCGCTCACGCGTGGCCGCGTGGCGCGCTGCCCGCACTTCGATATCCGCAAGCGTCGCCTGCTCCGTGAGGGCCGCCTCGAGCTTGGCGCGAGACTGCTCGAGCTGCGTGCGCGCCTTGTCGAGCGCGGCCTGCGCCGCATGCTGGTTACGTTCGATCGTGGCGAGTTGCGCGCGCTGCGTTTCGAGCGCATCGTAATCGCCAAGCGACGCATCGAGCGCATGCAGGCGCGCTCGCAGCTCGTCACGTTGTGGAGCCTGGGCAAGCAGCTCGTCGCGCAGGGCAACGGCATCGGCTATGCGCGCGGCGTTGCCGTCAAGCCACTCACGGGCCTCACGGGCGCTTGCGCGCGCCTTCTCGAGCGCCTCGGCCGCGCCAAGCGAGGTGTCGGTTGCAGCCACGGCTTCCCGAACCTGCGAAAGCTCTCCCTTGAGCGCATCCATGCGCGCGTTCTCATCATCGAGTGCTAGTCTGAGCAAGCTCTCGAACTCATGTGCGTGCACGGCATGGTCGGACATGGCCATGAGCTCGTCGTATCTGGCGAGGAGTTCATCATCACAGGGAGGCGCAATGCGCGCAATTTCCGCTTCGAGTCCCGTACGTGCAGTGTTCATGTCCGTCTCAAGCAGACGGCGCCTCTCGTCGAGAAGCTCCTGGATGTGCGCATAAGGCTGCGTACCGAATATCTTGCGAAACAAGGTCTCGCGTTCCTTGGTCTTGGCATTGAGCACTGCGGCAAAGTCATTCTGCGAGATCATGACGATGCGACTGAACTGCTCTGCATCGATTCCCAGAAGGCCGCTCACCTGATCCGTAACATCCGAATCACGCGACGCGAGCGAGACACCACCGGTGACGTCCTCGAAAGAGGCCTCCGCGCCGATCTCGCGCAGACCCTCGCCGCGCTTCTTGGGGCGGGTCTGGGCAGGGGCACGATACACGCGATACTCGTGCCCGGCATGCTCGAAAACGAGCTCGACGTAGGTGAGCGTGTCAGCAGCGGCATGCGCCGAACGCATCTCGCGCGCCGGACGCAGCTCATCGCTTGTGACACCATATAGGGCGAACTTGATGGCATCGAAGATGCTTGTCTTGCCCGAGCCGGTCGGCCCGCAGATGAGGAACAGGCCATGGTCTATGGCGGAAAAGTCGACGATTTCCTGCCCGGCATATGGACCGAATGCCTGCATGGTGAGCATGAGGGGCTTCATCGTGTAGCCTCCTCGATGCACGCCTCGACGAGCGTGCGCTCGTCCGATGTGAGCTGCTCACCCGTCTGTTGCTCGTAGAAAGCGGAGAAGAGCTCGAGCGGACTCGATTGCCTGACGTTTGCAAGACGTTCGCGCGCTCGGGATTGCGGCGCAACGATCTGCTCCCAATCGAGACGCAGGATGTTGGGATACAACGCACGGAGCTTTGCCATGGCGTCGGGCAGGCTCTTGTCAGTAAGCGTGACACGCAGGTAATCGAAGGGGTCTCCCTCATCAGCGCCCGCACATATCTCCTCATACGAAGCGCGAATCTCGCGCATGTCATGCAGGGGTTCGAGCAGGCACGTTCCGATTTCGATGCGGCCGCCTTCGATGCTGAGGATGGTCGCGCTCTTCTCGTGACGCGTTTCGGAAAACGAATACTTGAGAGGACTTCCGGCATAACGAATCTGCGGACGCCCGACATGCTGGGCCCCATGCAGATGCCCGAGCGCCACGTAATCGTACGCATCGAACGCGGAAGCGTCCACGTTATCCGCACCGCCCACGCTCGCGATCTCGGAATCGCACGTGGTAGGCTGTACGCCCGACGCCGTGACGAACTGATGGGCGACGAGGATGTTGCAGGCAGCATCATCGAGCTCGTCGCAGGCAAGAGCCTGACGCACCGCGTCGTCATGAGAGACGATTTCCTCAGCTGCATCTGGCAATGCCATACGTACGTCGGTTGGACGCACGAAGGGAAGCAGGTGAATGCAGACACGCTCGCCATCCTGCTCGACCATGAAGCGATCGATACTGGCATCGAAGGCCTTGGCGATATGCAACCCCGAAGAGCCGAGCAAACCAGAGCAAAACGAAAGCTGCTGGGGCGAATCGTGATTGCCGGGAATGGCAAAGACCTCGATGCCGTTCTCGCAAAAACCCAAGAAAAGACGCTCGCAGGTCTCGAGTGCTTCCCGCGAGGGAATGGGACGGTCGAAAACGTCGCCCGCGATGAGGACGCCAGCGACGTCCTGCTCGCGGGCAATCGCCACGAGCTGGTCGATGATGCGAACCTGCTCCTCGATCATCGACAGGCCGTTGACGCGCTTGCCGATGTGAAGGTCTGCAATATGCAGCAGCTTCAAGGACTACAGCTCCTTGTAATAGAGCCTGCAGTGGCAGTAACCCTCGAACTCCGGGTCTGCGATCTGGTCACGAAACTCCTGGCACATGCAGTGGTTCTCTTCGCTTATCTGCACTTTGCATGGGCAATAGCCCTCACGTTTGAGGATTCCCGCGCGAATCTTGTCGACGTACTCGCGGTCCTCGTTCATCCTAATTCTCACGATGGTCCTTTCCACGATGACACACGTGAGCTTATCACGCGCGAGGGCCGTGCGCGCACTCAAGCAAGTTTCGGTTGCTCAGATGTTGCGGGAGCCTCGAAGGCGCCGGCGCAATGCGGACAACGCGTCGCACCCACCTTGACTTCCTCGAGGCAAAACGGGCAGCAGGGGGCATCGGGCTCTGCATCGTCCTTCTTGCCCATGCTTCTCATCTTGTTCACGCCCTTGACAAGACAGAACACGATGAAGGCGATGATGAGGAAGTTGATGCAGGCGCTGATGAACGACCCGAAGTCGATTCCCGTTCCCGGAATGACCAATCCCCCGACCTCGGCATTTCCACCCGTGATAAAGTTAATGAGCGGTTGGATGATGTCCGAAGTCAACGCCGTGACGATTGCCGTCAACGCACCGCCGATGATGATGCCGACGGCCATGTCCATCACGTCGCCCTGGTTGATGAACTCTTTGAACTCCTTGAAGAAACTCATGATGCGCTCCTCTGCTCCTCATGGCGGCGTGCGCCAGGTATATCTATCTCGAATTCATATTATATTCGACCAAGAAGAGAATGGGGAGACAATGGTTCACCTATGCCTGCTCTTCAGCAACAGCAAGTTCGCTGCGAGAGTTCGCACGCGTGAGGAAGTAGAAGACGGGCGTGTCGAGGGCGGCGAGGATGAACTTGCACGCGTACTGCCCCACCATCATCGCAAGAAGCGTCGGCAGCATAGCCGTGTCAAAGGCCCAGCCCATGCCAATGCCGAAGGCGACCGTGATGTAGATGACGGTGTCAATCGCCTGCGAGCTCATGGTCGAGGCGTTATTCCACACCCAGCGCCACGCGCTGCTCTTGCCACGGCCCAGGAAGAACTCGCGAATCTTGTGAAAGACGAAGACATCCCAGCTCTGGCTCGTGAGATACGCGAGCAGTGACGCGATGACGAAGACGACGTTCTGACCGAGCAACATCTCGTAGGAACCCTGCATCTCGGGATTTGCCGCTGGCAGCACCTGCGCGATGGCAATGAGCACGCAAGCGATGACCTGGCAGACAAAGCCCCACTTGACGATGAGCTGCGCTTCCTTGCGTCCCCAGATCTCGCCGACCACATCTGTCATAAGAAAGGTGATGAAGTAGCAGATGACCGCGCTGGGAACGACGACTGCCGTACCGAACAGAGCGAAGCCCGTCGCAATCGTCTTGGCCGCCACCATATTTGACACGACGAGCGCAATGGCGAATACCATGCCGCATAACATGAGGTTACGTTGAGTTTTCTCCATGATGATTCCTTAGTTTTATATGGCTGGATGTTGCGAACAGCCCCCGTCGCCCATGCGGCGGATTTGCAATACGGCTGCCATGATAGCACAGCAATGCTCGTGATGTGCCGAGATACAGGCGTGCGAAACTCGCCTCGACGGTCGCTTCCCGACGGCCCGCTTCGCGGTCCTTACGGCGCGCTCCCTTGAACCTCGGCTCTGTCTCGCACGCCGCATCTCGGCACACGCCCTAGCGTGCACTGTCTCCTGAGTCGAGATTTAAGGGAACACGCCGTAAGGACTGACGTTTCCGGCTCCACTCGGTTTTCGGTCTGAATCAACTCCGATTTTGCTCTGATTTCGTTCAGATTCCCAGGGTGGTTGACCTGGATGCACTCGCCATATCATGCACGTTCCACAATATACGACAAGAAAGGGACGACATGACGCAGACGAGATATCCCATATCAAACAATCTAGTCTTTACCAAGGTCATGAGCGACAACAAGGACCTGTGCATTGAGGTCGTCGAACGCATGATTGGTCTTGAAGTTGAAGACATAGAGCATGTAAACGTCGAGCACATGCTCCCCTCCGTGCACAACAGGTCGGTTCAGCTTGACGTCGTCCTCAAAGCAACAGGAAAAATGGTGAACCTCGAAATGCAAACGTATAACCGCGACGGCATAGGACGCCGAATGAGAGTCCATCGTTCTCTGATGGATGCAACTCAAATAGGCAAAGGCGAGCGTTCCGGGAATGTGGATGACAATTACGTGGTTTTCATCTGTACCTTCGACCCGTTCTTGGAGGGAAGGGCTCGATATACCTTTAGCACCTCATGCAGAGAGAATCCCGATCTTGTTTTGGATGACGGAGCCATAAGCTATGTGTACAACGCCACGGGAGACCTCTCCACGCTCGATGAGCCCACCGCCAAGCTGTTACAATACATACTCACCGACAACGCGTCCGCAAGCGATGGACTGGTGCGTAACCTGGAACAAGCGGTCAGGCTTGCGTGCGAGAGCGAGGAGCTTCAGATGGGCATTCATACCTCAGAGCAGGAGCTCACAGACCGCTATGACTACGGCGTGCGCGTTGGACGCGAGGAGGGTCTTGCGGAGGGAGCGTCTCGCATGAGCGCCCTCTTTACCGCAATGGTTGATGCAGGCGTTTCTTCCGACGATATCGTCGCTGCCCTTGAAAGCGTCGACAAGGAGTCCCTTTACGAGCAGTATGGCATAGGCGATTAAGTGCCGCTATCCGCGCGCGCCGTCTCCCGAGTCGAGATCCGAGAGCTGGGAGAACATGCGCTCGGCGGCAATCTGCTCGTAGCCCGCGCCTGGACGTGCCCAATTGGCAAACGGGTAGATGGAGATGCCGCCACGCGGGTAGAACATGCCGCGCACCTCGATGTACTTGGGGTCCATAAGCTCAACGAGATCGTGCATGATTACGTTCACGACGTCTTCGTGAAAGTCACCGTGATTGCGGAAGGAGAAGAGGTAGAGCTTGAGGCTCTTGCTCTCGACCATGCGCTCGTCTGGAACGTAGTTGATGTAGAGCGTCGCGAAATCGGGCTGGCCGGTAATGGGGCACAGCGTCGTGAACTCCGGGCAGCGAAACGTGACCATGTAATCATGACCGGGGTGTTTGTTCTCAAAAGTCTCGAGCAAGCTGGGGTCATAATCTTGCGCGTATTGGGTGTGCTGGTTACCGAGCAAGGTGAGGCCCTCGGCCTCGCGCGTGGCTTGTGACATGCTGTTGCGTCCCCCTAATCGAGCTCGGTTGCCGAGGCGACCATGTTGTACGAATCCTTCGCACCGAGCGCCTTGATGAGCTTGGCGCGCTCTTCGAGCAACTTGGACTCATCGCAGGGGAAGAAAGCCACGTATACGGGAAGCTCATAGCTCATATCCGCATGCACGTAAAGATTGCCCTTGCCATCGAGCTGCTTGCGCACGCCCTCGAGCATGGAGGCAGCGGCCCCTACGTAGACGTCACGGTAGGCACCGGGATCATCGGCGGCAACGTCGGGCTCGTAGGTGAGAATGGCAAAGCAACCGGGCTCCTTCGCAAAGGTGAGGTCGTCGCCGGGGGCGTCTTTCTCGAGAGCCGTGGCCGGACGCAGGGCAACGGCCGAGGCGATGGTCTCGTCTATTTGCTTCTCGCGCGCAAGAGCAGCGGCGACCTGGCGTTTTTGGGCACGCAAGGCGCGTGACTTGCGAATCTTATGGGAGAAGTGCGCAAAAGTCGCGACGGTCAATGCCGACACGACAGCGACGCCCACGCCGATGACGGCTGCGGCATGGCGACGCTCCTCGTTGCTTGAGCCATGACGTGCTTGGTCGAAGGTCTTCTCGACAAGCTTGGGGACATTGCCCATCGCGGACTTCATGGCGGGAAGGGCGACTTTTCCCAGTTCGAGATTGGCGGCACCGATGTACTTGGTAGCCGAGCCGATGGCGACTGCGGCATCCTGCATGGACTTGAGAGTCGACATATCCATGGTGGTCCTCCTTGCTCTTCGTCGTGAAGCCGTTTGCTCATCGAGGCTGTCGCTTTGTACCAGCCAGGTAATTGGTTCTATGCCCGCACCCGGGTTCGCGATAAAATTATTGCTTAGATTTTATCATTCGCGAGCCACTGTAAAGGACGTGAACCGTGTCACAAGAACTTTTCACCTGGATTCCCGCATACGAGGCAATCGCCGACGCGCTCCTTGCGCGCAAGTACAACCGAGGCGAGATCCTGAGCGTCTTTGCCGAGATCACGGGCGATGACGAGCGAACCAACATCGACCCCTTCACGTTCTTCACCGCTTTCAATCGTTCCATAATCGAGGTCGACCGCAGGAGCGCGATCGAGACCATCATGCAGCGCTTTGGCGTAGATGCCCCCCTACCCCATGATTTCATCGGCATTCCTTGCTCAAACCAGGAGCACTGGCAGTACTTCGATGACTCGGACCAGGGTGTGGACGATTGCTGGCGTCTCTTCGAGACCGCCCTTGAGTTTGCCGACCAAGGCGAGCGCGACGAGGAGACATTCACGAAGTTCTGCGAGCTCTTCGACACGGTCCACAAACAGGATGGCATCACGAAGGCACGCCTCACGCGCACCCTCTATTGGATGCGCCCCACGTTCTACCTTCCCTTCGGCGAGAAAAGCCGCGAATATCTCCATGGCCAATTCGGCATCAACACTCCCATCGTGATGAAAGGGGCACGCTACGTACGCCTCCTCAAGGAAGTCGCCGCCGTATGCGATGAGCCCTTCTTCGAGATTGCAGCGCGTTCCTACAAGGCTGCCGATGACTCGGCTTGGTGGCCCTACGCGATCGACTACGACCCGGACATGAGCATCCACCAGTGGGTCACCATCCTCGAAAACGAGGAACTCACCACACCGGAAATCATCAAGGTGCTCAAGTTTATCCACGAAAACGGCGATGAGGTCACTACCGAGGAGCTCGCTAACCAGTTCCTGCATGATCGCGAATACTACAGTAGCCTTCTACGCACCTACGCACGCAACGTCGCACGCGAGATGGAGCGTGGCAACTTCAAGGGTTCATGGTGGCCAATCATGTTCATCGGGCGTAATGCCAACGAGACAGACAATCGCCCGGGCGATTACATCTGGCGCATGAGACCTGAGCTCATCGAAGCCCTCGTTGCGCTTGACAAAGACGAGCTTTAACGAGCTCTAACTAGCGTGAGAAAAACTCCCGTTGGGCGTCTGCATCCAGGCGTCCGCTCATGCGTGCCCGGGACGCCTCCTCGACGAGCGCATTGAAGAGGTTCCCCATATGTTTCTCGCCGAGGAAAAACTCGGGATGCCATTGCACGCCGAGCATAAAGGTCTTGTCGATGGCCTCGATGGCCTCGATGAGACCGTCCGATGCATACGCAACTGGCATGAAACCGTCGGCGACCATGCGCACGCCCTGGTGATGAAACGAGTTTGCTGCCGAGGAGTCCGCTCCGAGTATGCCATGCAGGCGCGACCCACGCTTTACGTCGATATAATGGGCCGCCTCTGTCGGTTCCTCGACTTGCCAATGCAGGATGGGTTTGCGCGTAAGGGAGTCCACGCCATCGTACTGAGCGGGCAAATCGACGTAGAGCGTCCCCCCATAGTGCACGTTCATGGTCTGCATGCCCCGGCAGATACCAAGCGTCGGCACATCGAATCGATGCGCGAAATCGAGAATGAGCTCCTCGACGGCATCACGCAGCGGCGTGATCTCACCCAGCTTCTCGTAATCATCGGCATCTGGCGAGACTCCGTAGCGCTCCGGGTCGACGTCCTGACCGCCCGTGAGCACGAAGCCATCGACGATGGGTAGCAGTCGCTCGTAGACACGGCGGTCTTGCGAAAGCGGGAATATGAGCGGCACGCCGCCGGAAAGCACGATGGAGTTGATGTAGTGGTCATTCACACGGAAGATGTGGTCTTCGGGCATCTGCGTGGGCACGATGCCGATGATGGGAAGCGTCCCCCGTCCCTGGATATTGCTCGTGCTCATCTAGGCGGCAAGATACGCGAGCACGTGGGCGGTATCGACCACACGCGAGTCATAGCAACGTGAGAAGTAGTCAAGGGCATACTCCTGCGTGCCGATGAGAAAAGTGGCCGTCGCATCGGCCGCAACGACGGTCTTGTAGCCACGGAAGTACGCCCCCGCCAGCGTCTGGAGCACGCAGATGTTGGTATCCGCTCCTACGACGATGAGCGTGTCAACGCCAAGCTCGCGCAAGGTCAGGTCAAGATCGGTCTGGAAGAAGCCATCGTAACGGCGCTTCGGGATGATGTAATCGCTCGCGCATGGCTCAAGCGCTGCCGCGGGCTGCGCATCCTCCGTGTCGACGATGCCGTGCTCGCCCCATAGCTCGAGCTCACGGTCCAGGCCAGGAATATGCGCATCGTCAACGAATACGACCGGCACGCCCGCCGCACGCGCGGCTTTCGTGATGGCTGCGCTGTTCGACACCATCTCCTCGAGGACGGGCAGGACGGGATTCGATCCTCCGAGTACGTCAACGACAAGCACGGCCGTCTTGCTCAGGTCGATGTTGTCGGACTGCTGCCAGGTGGTTTCCTGTGCGACGGGAAGATACGCCATGAGATTGCTCCTATCGATTTGAGATGACGAGAAGGAAGATTATAAAGATGACGAAGGCGATTGCCGCGACGATGACGACGGCACGCGCCTTCCCCGATGCCGCCTTGCTAAGCGCATGCTTGGACTCGAGACTGCTGACCTGCGCTTCCATCGCAGCCGCCGTCCTCTCGTTCTCCTCGATGCGCGCGGCCATGGCCTCGGTTTCCTCGGGATGCTCGATAACGTACTCGCAAAAGCTGACGCGTTCGTGGGCTGCGGCAAGGCGCTTCTCAAGCTCCTCGATGCGCTTTTCCGCCTTCTCCTTGTCGCCGTTGAGATGCTTGATGCCGTCGAGCGCGCGCTTCTGCTTGGAGCGTTCCTCTTTCTCACGCGCATCGAGAGCCTTCTGGGCGCTGCGTTGCGCGGCCTTGGCGGCTTCGAGTTTGCCGTTGACCTTGTCGACCACGGCATCGTGAGCCGCTTCCGTCGAGGCAACCGCAGGCGAGTCCGCATCGAAGAGGTCGAGGGAGTCGCGCTGGGCCTTCACCTGCTTGAGCTCGTCTTTGGCTGAGGCAAGCTCGGCGTTGCGCAGGTCGAGCTCGTCCTCGAGCGGACGGCGCTCCTTTGCCTGCCTGCGCTTGAGATCGGCAAGGTCATCGTTGGCCTCGGCGATCTTGGCCTCGATCTCCTCGCGATTGCGCGTGACGCGTTCGATATCGGAGTTGGTCGCCGCGATAATGTGCTCCTGATCAACGAGTATTGACTCGTGATTGAGCGCGATATTCACACGGTCGTCGTAGGCCTGCTTGAGCGTGGCGAGCGTCTTTTTGTACTCGTCAAGCGCCTTGCGTTTCTTCTTGAGGTCGCGACCCTGGGCCATGCTCGTCCCGAGCGCCGAGAAGCTCTCGAGATATTCCTCGGCATCGAAGAAGCTCTTCTCGCTCATATCCTGCGTGGCGTTTTGGTCATTCGTCCGCAGTTCAGCGTGATCGGCGTCATCGTAACGCGTCCCACGGCTTGTCGTTGGTTCCATTCTGGTCTCCCTCGTACAGACACCCGAATTATGCATGCTGCCCATTGTACTCGGACGAAACGATTTGCCACGCACCTTCTGAGAAAAAGTCTATTTGTCCAAATCGACATGAGGTTATATAATTTGGTCAGTTTTATGTATTTGTCCGTCATTCAATAGAAACGGCATCGATATGCGCGATTTAGATTACAACGCCACCCTGCAAAAGCTCTTCACTCCCAGCATCGTCGCGACGCTCACCCAAATCCACGAGGGCAAGGGCATTCTGCCCATCGCGTCCGTCACCGGTCAGGACACGCTCGAGAAACTCAACGAAATCGCCAAGACACGCGATGCGGGCGCCTCATGTCGCCTCGAGGGCATCAAGGTGACCGAAAAGCATTTGCGCGAGCTGCTCGATGGCAAGGAGCGGGCCAACACGGATGCCGACAAGGCGGTGCTCGGCTATCGATCCGTACTCGAGACCATCGACAACAGCTACTCCACGCTGCGCATATCCCCGGCCATTATTCTCCAGCTGCACAGCGACCTCTTCCGCTACGCCGATGACGTGAAGAGCGTCGGCAAGTGGCGTGGTGGCGATCGCGCTCGCGCGGCATCGTATGGCCAGACGAGCTTCATGCCGTCGGATGGCCCGGTCAAGTATCACGGCATCCGCACCGATCTCGTGAGTGCGCCGGATGTGCCGGCCATGATGCGCGAGCTCTGCAATGCCTATAGCAACGCCTTGCGCGAGAAAACCTACAGTCCCCTGCTGGCGAGCATCATCTTCCTGCTCGACTTCGTCTGCATCTATCCCTTCGACGAGGGTACGGGCCGTATGTCGCGCCTGCTCGCATCACTCATGTTCGACAAGATCGACTTCACCGTCGGCCGCTACGTCTCCATCGACTCGGAGCTTGAGGCAACCCAGGACGATTACTTCGGCACCATGAAGGAGAGCGCTCAGGGCTGGGAGACCGGCGAGAACGACTACACGCCCTTCGTCGAGTACATGCTCGACGTCATTCTCAAGTGCTACGATGACCTCACCGACCGCACCTCCGCCCTGAGCGTGCGCGGCAGCAACGAAAAGACCATTAGGCAGTACTTCCAGTCCATCGATGAGCCGGTGAGCAAGATCGAGATTCTCGAGTCCAACCCGATGATGAGCCAAAAGACACTCGAGCGCATCCTGCAGAAGATGCAAAAGGAGCACTCCATCGAGAAGGTGGGTGCCGCTCGTGCCACGCGTTACCAGCGCGTCGTGCGTCAGATCCCGATGTAGGGCCTAATCGACCGACTTGAGACTCTCGACCATGTCGATGGCCCTGATCTTGGGGCGCATGGCGAGCGAGACGATAAACGAGAACACGATCGTGAGGGCGAAGGCGATCGCAAAGCTCAAGAGGTGTATGTCGCGGCCGAACATCATCTCGTCGACCTCTGCCGTCACCACGACGAAGCTCTCCATGCCAATGCCCAGCACGCAGCCGATTAGCGCGCCGATGATGGTGAGCAGAATGGTCTCGCGGAAGATGTAGTCGTTGGTCTCGCGTGGCGTGAAGCCGAGCACCTTGAGCGTCGCGATCTCGCGCATGCGCTCGTTGATGTTTATGTTCGTCAGGTTGTAGAGCACCACGAAGGCAAGCAACGCGGCCGCGATGATAAGCACCCAGACCACGGCATTGACCGTGCGTAGCATCGTGCGATAGGTCTCGATAACCTCATCGTAGAAGCTCACGACTTCGACGCCACCGACGTCGAGCAGCTCGTTGGCAAGCGTCGTGCGCTGGTCAAGAGGGGCGTACGCCATGCAAATGGTCTCGGCGAAGTTGCAAGGCGCACCCATGACGGCCGCATAGGATGCAGGTGACATGAAGATACCCTGGCCGGTGTAGTACTCTGCGATGCCGGATACGGCAACCTCGTGCGCTACACCCTCGCGCTCCCCGACCATGCTCTGATCGTAAATCTCGATCGTGTCGCCAACGGAGATGCCGAGCTCGCTTGCGAGCTTTTCGGTAACTATGGCCCCCGTCTCGCCAAGCGCGAGCGGCGCATGGCCAACACGTTCGCGCAGCGTGTAGAACGCGTCAAAACGTTCGAGATCGGCTGGTACGACGAGCGCTGCACGGATGTCCTTATCGGCACCCTCCCGCGTGACGATGGCGTTTTCACGCCCGATTTGCATCGTGTCGGTCACGATGTCCGAGCTCGCGAGAATCTCCTCGACGATATGCGCGTTATGGGGATCTTGCTCCGCATTCGTCGTGATCTCCAAGTTGAAGTGCTGGATCTGCCCGAACTGCTTCTCGATGATGTCGTTGATACCATCACGCAGGCCCAGGCCCGTGAGCAAAAGCGCCGTGCAACCGGCGATGCCGATGACGGCCATGAAGAAGCGCCGCTTGTAGCGGAAGAGGTTGCGTGTCGTAACCTTGCTCGAGAACGAGAGCCTGCGCCAGATGGGCCCGACGCGCTCGAGCAAGATGCGCTTGCCGGCCTTGGGCGCGCGCGGCAGCATGAGAAGCGCGGGGCGTTCGCGCAGCGAGGAAAGCACGGCAAACAGGGTTGCCAGCAAGGTAATGCCCACGCTCAAGGCAAAGGCAAACAGCGCAATGGTGACATCGATGGGAGAGGAACTGATGGGCAGTGCATAGATGATGGCGTACGAGTTCATGATGAGCTGGGGCAATGCCTGCGAAAGCAGAAGTATGCCGACGATGCTTCCTATGCCACTGGCGAGCAACGCATATATGAGGTACTTGGAACATATGCGCGCATTGCCATAGCCAAGCGCTTTATAGGTGCCGATGAGCATGCGTTCCTCTTCCACCATGCGCGTCATCGTCGTGAGCGAGACAAGCGCTGCCACGAGGAAGAAGATGAGCGGGAACACGCGTGCGATCTGGTCGATACGGCTCGCATCGGCCTCATGTCCCGCCATGCCCACGTTCTTGCCACGGTCGAGCACGTAGAAGTCAGGAAGCTCGATGGCGTCGATGTCGGCCTGGGCATCATCGAGTTGCGTCTTCGCGTCGGCGAGCTCGCGCAGGGCGTTTTCGCGGTTGACGCGATAGGTCGCAAGCCCGCTTTCGTATTCTGCGCAGCCACTCTCGTACTCGGCTTGGCCGCGCGCATATGCCGCTTCGCCTTCCTCGTAAGCCGACTGACCGGCATCTGCCTGGCGAAGCGCCTCTTCGTATTGTGCCTTGCCGGCGGCGAGTTGGGCAGCTCCTGCTTCGAGCTGTGCCTTGACTGCAGAGAGTTCGCGCTCGCCAGCGGCAAACTGCGCTTCTGTCTGCGCACGCTCGGCGTCGAGCGCTGCCTGGGCATGGGCACGTTGCGCTGGATCGGGAATCTGGTCGACCTGCGCCTGAGCGCTCGCAAAGCGCGCTTCGGCCTCGGCATGCGCCGCCGTGAGCGCAGTTGCCTGCGTCTCGTACTCGCGCATGCCGGCATCGACCTTTTCCTGTTGCGCATCAAGCTCGCTTTTGGCTGCCTCGAGCTGAACTGCACCTTCGGCAAGTTCATCCTTTGCGGCATCGAGCTCGTTGCGGCTGTTGGCGAGCGTGGAGGCCGCGTCATCCAGCTGGGCCTTGGCAGAGTCAAGCTGGGAGGCGGCGTCGTCGAGCTGGGACATTGCCGAAGCATATTCGCGATCGTATTCGGCACGGGCGTCGTCGAGCTCGGCTTGGGCGTCGGCCTGCACTGCCGAGAGTCGCGCGACCCGGAAGTCGAGGCTCATACTCTCGAGACGTGCGACGAGCGCATCGGCAATCGAGTCATAGCCATCGCTTGGATACAGTTCGTCGGCAGCGCCCGTGGCCGTGACGAATGCCCCTGTATAAGGAAAATCCTCCGCATATGCCTCAGGGGCAACGAAGACATAGCTGTCGACATCACCAGATCCGAGCTCCGAGGAACCGAAGTTTGAGATCATGAGATAATACGGCGAGCGCACGAGGCCCGTGATCACGAACTGCCTGCGTGCGAAGGTATCCGCAATGTCCCCCGAGCCACCGACGATCTCGATGACATCGCCAACCTGCATGGGCTCGTCGAGTACGGCGTCAGCTGCAACGACGCATTCGCCCGGCCCCGTAGGCCAGCTTCCTTCGACCAATATGGGGCGGTTGATGTATCCCTCATCATCGCTGATGGCATGCATGCCATCAGATGTATCCGAGCTACGCGCCGCATCGAGGTCGATGCTATTGAAGCGCATGACGTATTTCTCGTCATCATGTATGGCATATGCATCGGCCATACGCACCGGCTCGACGCTGCGCACCCCCTCGACCTTCGCAATGGCGTCAAGGTCGGCATCATCGAGACCGAGCGTCCCCGTCACGTACAGGTCGCTCGCATTCGTCGCGTCATAGAACTCGTCTGCCGAGATGTTCATGTCAATCGAGGTCATGAGCAGACCTGCGAAAAAACCGCAGCCAAGAGCCGAAATGATGGCAATCGCCAGGAAGCGTCCCACGGAATGCGTGATGGACCGACGAACTTCCTTGTTGAATGCGCTTGCCATAGCCGTCTACATGCACTCCCCTACCACTCGATCGAGGCTGCAGAGCTCGGGGCGTCACTCAACTCGACGGAGGCAACCTTGCCCTCATGGATGTGAATGACGCGATGGGCAATGGGCTTGAAGGCAGTGTTATGCGTGATGAGCACGACCGTACGGCCATGCACGGTCGAGGCGTCCTGCAAAAGCTGCAAGATGGCCTTGCCCGTCTGGTAATCGAGCGCACCCGTCGGCTCGTCGCAGAGCAAGAGTTTGGGATTCTTGGCAAGGGCACGGGCAATCGCGACGCGTTGCTGCTCGCCACCGGAAAGCTGCGCCGGAAAGTTATCCATGCGCTTGGAAAGTCCGACCATGGCCAGTGCCTCGTCGGCCGGTAGCGGGTCGTCGCAAATCTGAGCCGCGAGCTCGACGTTTTCGAGTGCCGTGAGATTCTGGACGAGGTTGTAGAACTGGAAGACGAAGCCGATCTCATGGCGACGATATTGGACGAGCTCCTTCTCGGTGAAGGAGCTCACGACACGATCGGCGAGCTTGATGGTGCCTGAGGTGCACGTATCCATGCCGCCGAGCATGTTGAGCAGCGTGGTCTTGCCCGATCCGGAAGGGCCGACGATGCACGCGAGCTCGCCTTCGTCTATGTCGAAGTTCAGGCCATCGGCGGCGCATACCTGCGTCTCGCCCATCTGGTAGATCTTGCGCACGTCTCTGAACTCGACAAATGCCATCGCTGGCTCCCTTGCGATAGTCTCGACAATCATCTTCAGCTGATAGTAGCATGAGCGCCACGGTCATGGCACGCGGACAACGCGCTTCGATATGGCGCGCTAGAGCGTGGGGCTTGGCAGATACGTGAAGCGAGAAAGCCCGTTGACCATGTCGGCAAAGGCCTGCTCCGTGATTTGGTCAGACCCGATGAAGAAGCTCTCGGACGGCGCGGCACCCTCGCCTTGCTGGCCCCAGGAATGCGTATAGTCGTATTCGAGCACGGCCACGCCCTTCGAAATGCTGTAGAAACTGTATGTTTCCGTGTTGGTACCCATCGTGGCGAAGACAACCTCATGACGTGCAGTCGAATACCAGATACCGGGATCATGGTTGGCACCACCAGCCGCCGAGCACAGTTCGACGACTTGGTGCGAGAAGGCATCGTAGGCGTAGACGGAGCACACGGCACCCATGGCGCTGGCGGAATTGCCCGCGATGAGCAACTCGGGCATCTCGTCACCATCGAGGTCGGCAATCTGGTAGCCAATCCCCGTACTACCGGCCTCCTTGGCCTTTGCCTCGAGGGCATCGGTCGCCGTCGTAATGCGCCCGGCCTTCTCAGCTGCAGCTTGTGCCACTGCAGCGGCCTCGTCACGCTTCTGCATGAGAGCGTCTCGATATGCTATCGCCTTGCCCTGCTCGAACCCGGACTCGATGGCGTAATCGTAGGCGAGGGTGATTTGCTCATCGGTGATATCCGCGGGATTGGCGAACATGAACTCGAACTTCGGGTAACTTGCTTCGATGACCTCGTCTTCGGAAAGGTCGGTAGGCACCTCGACCATAAGCTGCGTGTCGGGGACCTCGTAGAATTGTGCATCGTCAAGCAGCGGCGAAGACGCAACGGTAATCACGTAGCTACCGGGCGAAAGCTCGATACCCGTGCCATCTGGCCCGACGAAGGCGACGACGTCGACACCCTTGTTGTCCATGTCCACGCCCTCGACATGGAAGGGAATCTTGGAATCGGCAAGGTCATAGCCGGGCGCATCGACCTGCACCCAGACGGGATGGGCGGCAAGCGCCTCCTGATGCTGACGATACTGGTAGATGAACCACGCCGCTGCAGCGACAAGCGCGCAGGTGACAAGCAAAACGAAGAAAACGACGAGTCCGCGATGTCTGCGCGGCGATGGCGCATCCTGCGTCATCTCCGGCTGGGTTTCCTGCGCATCTTGCGTCTTGGGTGCGAAGGCCGCATCACCATCAGAACTGGCGTCCGAAGGAAGGATGGAATGCTTGCCTATCTTGAAGGGGGCATCAAGGGAATTCTCCTCAGACAGCACGACGGTCTCGTCAGGCGAGAGGTAGAGGTTTCCTGTTTTGCCGGCAAGATTAAGCGCTTGCGTGAGATCTGTGTCCTGCCCCGTCATGTACGTTACTTGACCACGAGAACCGGTAGGTCGACGCCACGCAAGACAGCCGAGCTCACCGAGCCCAGGGCCGCACGAATGACACCGAGGCCACGCCTTCCCATGGCAATGCAATCGATACCATGCTCGTTTGCATAATCGCAGATAACATCCTGAGGTCGGCCGTTCTCGATGACGATCTGGATATCGATGTTGTCGGGTACGCTCGCGAAGAAGCCTTGGATCTGCGTCTGGACGCTCTTGCGATGCTCGTTGTTGTAGTTGTCACGCGTGGCGCTCAGCACGGCGGCATCGATCTTGGGAACGCCGGCCATGCGGGCGGCGACCTCGAAGGTCGAATCGTCGAAATTCATGGGAGCCGCGACCTTGAGTACCGTAATCACGACGGGCACGCTCGAACTTGACATCTCGATTGCGGCTTTAAGCGCACGCTGCGAGGGCTCGGATCCGTCGAAGGGAACAAGGATGTTTCGATACATGACGACCTCCCATTCATGGTGCTGGCATATCGCCATTATACTCCATGACGATAGGGGATGAGACACATTGGACAGGTACATCTGTCTCATTGTGCGCAATGAGACAGATGTACCTGTCCAATGTGTCTCATCAGAGGAAGAACAGCAGGCTGTCGATGATGAAAACCGGTATGAGGAACGCGAGTGCCCAGCCGATGTAGCCGAAGAAGCTCGGCATCTTGACGCCGGCGCCCTCGGCGATGTTCTTGACCATGAAGTTTGGGGCGTTTCCGATGTAGGTCACCGCGCCCATGAACACCGCACCGGCCGATATGGCGAGCAGGATCGTCGGATCCACGGAACCCACCGTGGTCGCCACCGCGCCGGCCGCGTCGGTGCCCAGGGCCCCGGCCGTGGTGAGGAAGACCACGTAGGTCGGCGAGTTGTCGAGGAACGACGATAGCGCGCCGGTGGCCCAGAAGAACCCCAGCGGCGAGTCCAGCCCGAGCGATCCGCCGTAGGCGCGCAGGATGGCCAGCGCCGGAATCATCGTGATGAAGATGCCTATGAAGAGCTTGGCGACCTCGGCGATGGGTGCCCACTCGAAGTTGTTGCGCGAGCGATCGTCCTTCGAGGTCGTGACCCAGGACAGGGCGGCGGCAAGCAGTATGAGGGCGATCTGGACGACGTACTCCACGCCGATGTGCACCCCGAAGACGCTGAAGCCGAAGGTCATCCCCGTCTCGGCGTCAATAAACGCCTCGAGCTGCGGGATGAGGCCGTTGAGGATGACACCCGCGATGACGAGCAGGAGGAGGAATAGGTTGTGCCAGCCCTGCAGGTGGATGGGCACACGGTCATCGGCGCGAGACAGCAGCTCGAGCTTCTCGCGGCTCTCGCGCGGCTCGCGGCGCGTGAAGTAGCGGTCGACGACGACGAACAGGCCGATGAGCAGGACGGTGTTGACGAGCAGCAGCGGCCAGATGTGCTGCAGCGTCCAGAAGAACGGCACGCCGCGCAGGTAGCCGAGGAACAGCGGCGGATCGCCCAGAGGCGTGAGGCAGCCGCCGGCATTTGCGACCAGGAAGATGAAGAAGACGACGATGTGCGCGCGATACTTGCGCCATAGGTTGGCGCGCAGCAGAGGTCGTATGAGCAGCATGGCCGCACCAGTGGTGCCGACCCAGCTCGCAAGCAGCGTGCCGATGAGCAGCATGATGACGTTGTTTCTCGTCGTGCCGGCGATGGTGCCTCCCACGTGTATGCCGCCGGCCACGACGTAGAGCCCGAGCAAGAGCACGATGAAGGGAATGTAGTCGCCGATGACGACCTCGGCAAGTTGCTCGGCCGTGACCTCGGCCCCGTAGGCGAAGACGAAAGGCACGAGAAACAGTAGCGCCCACGCGAGCGCGACGAGCAGCTGATGCTTCTCCCACCACTCAGCCCTGACGAGCGGGAATATGGCAATGGACAGCAACATGCCCGCGAAGGGGATGATGCTCCATATGGGAAGTGTTTGGCCAAGTTCCATAGGATATTCCAGAGCGCTTTAGTACAATCGAGTGTTAACTATACCATTGAGCTTGCAGCCCAGAGGAAAAATTGCACGTCAAATTATTCGAATTTGTCATACCGAAAGGATGATTTATGGTAAGGCTTACTGCAAAAGGCGTATATCTCGTCGATGGAACGCAGCTCGTCACGGAAGACGAAGCACAGCGTCTGGATCAGCTGGGCGTCACGTCCTCCGAGCGCGACCATGCACGCGAGGGTACGATTGCCCATTCCATTCTCTCCGCCCACACCATCACGGATGACCTCGAGCACCTTCGCATCAAGTTCGATGCGATGGCAAGCCACGACATCACCTACGTCGGCATCATCCAGACCGCACGCGCGTCTGGCATGGAACGCTTTCCCCTACCCTACGTGCTCACCTGCTGCCACAACTCGCTGTGCGCCGTGGGTGGCACGATCAACGACGATGACCACTTCTTCGGTCTGTCCGCGGCCAAGAAGTACGGTGGCATCTACGTGCCACCCCACATCGCCGTCATCCACCAGTTCATGCGCGAGAACTTCGCCGGTTGCGGCAAGATGATCCTCGGCAGCGATTCCCACACCCGCTACGGCGCTCTGGGCACGATGGCCATCGGCGAGGGTGGCGGTGAGCTTGACAAGCAGCTGCTCGGCGATACCTACGACATCGCCTATCCCGATGTCGTGGCGATCTACCTCAAGGGCGCACCTCAGCCCGGCGTCGGACCGATGGACGTGGCACTTGCCATCGTGAGCGCCGTCTACAAGTCCGGTTTCGTGAAGAACAAGGTCATGGAGTTCGTCGGCCCTGGCATCGCGTCGCTTCCCACCGACTACCGCAACGGCATCGACGTCATGACGACCGAGACGACCTGCCTCTCCAGCGTCTGGCAGACTGATGACGACACCAAGGCATGGCTTGACCTGCACAAACGCGGCAACGATTACCGTGAGCTCAAGCCCGCGCACGTCGCCTACTACGATGCGCTCGTCGAAGTCGACCTCTCGGCAATCCGCCCCATGATCGCCCTGCCCTTCCATCCTTCCAACGCCTACACGATCGATGCGCTCTACGAGAACCTCGAGGACATCCTGCGCGAGACGGAACTCGCCGCCGAGAAGGTCGCCGAGGGTCGTGCGCATTTCAGCCTGCTCGACAAGGTGACGAGCGACGGCAAGCTTGCCTGCCAGCAAGGCGTCATCGCCGGATGCGCAGGTGGCACCTATAGCAACATCGTCGAAGCCGCCCATGCGCTCAAGGGCGCCTCGACCGGCTACGACGAGTTCTATCTCTCGGTATATCCCTCCTCACAGCCCGTATTCGTTGACCTCGACCGCAAGGGACTGCTCGCCGACCTCATGGATGCCGGTGCCATCGTGCGCACGGCATTTTGCGGCCCGTGCTTTGGTGCAGGTGACACCCCGGCACACAACGCCCTGTCCATACGCCACGCGACGCGCAACTTCCCCAACCGCGAGGGCTCCAAGCCGCAAAACGGCCAGATGGCGGCCGTCGCGCTCATGGACGCACGCTCGATTGCGGCAACGGCCGCAAACGGCGGCAAGCTCACGAGCGCGACCGAGCTTGACTGCTGGGGCGATATCCCCGCCTACAACTACGACGACCGCGCCTATCAATCTCGCGTGTACTGGGGATTCGGCAAGGCCGATGAGGAGCAGGAGCTGCGCTACGGCCCCAACATCAAGGACTGGCCCGAGCAAGAGCCACTGGCTGACAACATCCTGCTGCGAATCGTCTCCAAGATCGAGGACGAGGTCACGACAACCGACGAGCTCATCCCGAGCGGCGAGACCTCCTCGTATCGCTCCAACCCCCTGGGACTTGCCGAGTTCACGCTCTCGCGCCGTGATCCCGACTACGTGCGCCGCGCCAAGCAAGTGCGTGACTTCGAACAGGCGCGCCTGGCCGGCGAACTGCCCGATGAGCTTTCCGCAGTCTACGAAGCCATCCACGGCATCACGGGCTTCGAGAACATCGATGCGGGCAGTATCGAGATCGGATCGACCATCTACGCACGCAAGCCGGGTGACGGCTCGGCACGCGAGCAGGCGGCGAGCTGCCAGCGCGTGCTCGGGGCACTGGCAAACATCGTCGAGGAATACGCCACCAAACGCTATCGCAGCAACTGCATGAACTGGGGCATGCTGCCCTTCCAGTACACGGGTGATGTTGAGCTTCTCAACGTGGGCGACTGGGTCTTCGTGCCGGACATCCGCGACGCGCTCGATGGCGACCTGTCCCAGATTCGCGCCTTCGTCATCGGCGATGCGGGTGCACGCGAGATAGAGCTTTCGATTGCGGACATGACGAGCGAGGAACGCGCCATCGTCAAGGCAGGTTGCCTCATCAACTACAACCGCGAGAAATAAAGGTTAAAGCCTCGTTTCGTGCGTCAAAAGAAGGGCGCACGCGAGGACATTTGCTATAGAATCAATGGCTACGTGAACACACGGCCGATGGATGGAGATGATTGCCGTGACGCAGAAGAAGGACCTGGATTGGGGCGAGCTGAGTTTCAGCTACATGGAAACTGACTTCAGCTACGTCTGCGAGTACAAGGACGGTGCCTGGGGTGCAGGCGAGCTTACACCCGACCATAACATCACCATAAGCGAATGCGCTGGCATCCTACACTACTGCCAGGAATGCTTCGAGGGCCTCAAGGCATACACGACCGAAGATGGATCAATCGTCTGCTTCCGCCCTGACCTCAACGCCGAGCGCATGTACGAGACCGCGGAACGCCTCTGCATGCCGCCCTTTCCCAAGGAGCGCTTCATCGAAGCCGTCAAGGAAGTCGTCAAGGCGAACGAGGCCTGGGTTCCGCCCTTCGGCAGCGGCGCCACGCTCTACATCCGCCCCTTCATGTTTGCATCGGGCAAGGTCATCGGTGTTAAGCCAGCTGACGAGTACCAGTTCCGCATCCTCGTCACGCCCGTCGGCCCGTACTACAAGGGCGGTGCCGTACCCATCCACATCTGCGTGAGCGCCTACGACCGCGCCGCACCGCGCGGCACCGGCAACATCAAGGCGGGCCTCAACTACGCGATGAGCCTGCAGGCTAACGTCGAGGCCCACGCCAATGGCTTTGCCGAGAATCTCTACCTCGATTCGCAGAGCCGTACCTACGTCGAGGAAGCCGGCGGTGCCAACATCATCTTCGTGAACAAGGAGGGCACGCTCGTCGTCCCGCAGAGCCATACGGACTCCATCCTGCCTTCCATCACGCGTCGTTCGCTCGTAGTCGTCGCACGCGACATGCTCGGCATGAAGGTCGACGAGCGTCCCGTCAAGATGAGCGAGGTCGAGGCCGGTGACTTCGTCGAGGCCGGCCTGTGCGGCACGGCAGCCGTCATCAGCCCCGTCGGCAAGATCACCTATAACGACGAGGTCATCGAGATCAGCGGTATGGAAAAGCCCGGCCCCGTCATGACCAAGCTGCGCGAGACGCTCACCGGCATCCAAAGCGGCGAAATCGAAGGACCCAAAGGCTGGGTCGTCAAGATCGACTAGACGGCAAGACAAAACCAGACAAAAGCGCCCCGGCGACATTTGTCTGCCATTTCGGCTGGAGACGTGTAATGAGACAGTTGCTCTGAGCAGCTGTCTCATTTTTTTACTCGTTATCGCGACCGAGCGGCTTCTTCGAGCGCGCTTCGTACTCCTCCTGGGTAAGCGGCGAAACGAGGAAGTCGTCGTTGAGCATGCGCAGGAAGTCGTTAACCTCGCGGTTGGTCGTAAGCATGATCTTGCCGTCCTCGTTAAACTTGAGCTTGCGGCTGTAATACGCGATGCGGTTGGCACGCATCTCGAGATCTTCGGGGTCAAGCTCCGCAACGGGCGAGCCCTCACGCTGCATCTTGAGAAGCTTGTTCGCCACGCCCCTGCTCGCTTCGATGCGCTCGTCGAGCTTCTCGAAATCAGCGACGATGCCATCGAGCGTGTCTGCATAGTCCTTGGCCCGCTGGCTCACGAGCTTGTTGAACTTGAACAGTATTTCGAGCGCGCGTAAGTTGCGGAAGAAGACGTTATCGCCGAAGAGCACGAAGTCGAAGGTCGTCCCTACGCGTATAGAGCGGCTCGCAAATGCTTGCGGTTCACTTTGGGCGCCGTCAAAGAGCAGGTAGCTCGACTTTTGCTGAATCCACATGCGCTGCGTACGCTGAAAGGCCACCACGCACTGCGTATCGCCATCAGTACCCGTCACGTACTTGAAGAGAAGACCGCACACTTGCGCGACATCCTCGGCAACAAGCGTGCGGGCAGGAGCGCCGTCAATTACTCGACCGTCAATTGCCTTCAGGAAGTGGACGAAGCGCATCACGTCGTCGGTCTCCTCGACTTCTTCCTCCTCGGCGCCACGTGCCATGCGCACGCGCGACAAGTCGTCATCGAACATCGAACGCGATGCGACGCCGATGCATACCTTGTCGGTGAAAAGCTCCTCGATGGGCGCGTAGATGACACCCTCGAGATTGTCCTCGCCACGCACCTCCTTGTACCCGAAATCGAGAAAGGCGCGATCGAAGAGACGTTCGTTGAGCAGGCGGGCCGCGTCATCCTCATTGCCGCAATCATGCACGAGGCAGATCTCGAACGGCATGGCAGGGTCTTCGGTCTCGATGACGGCGTAGGTGGCGACATGAGCGTGCAGGTTGGCATCGGCTTGCTCGAGCGCGCTGAGAAGCGCGACCTTGTCGTTCTTGTACTCTGCAATCATGAGACGTCCCTTCCGGCTAAATTGGTCACGGGCGGGTATTGTAGCTCATAGCTGGGACATTGTCGGGTATCATGCGTACAAGCAATACGATGACAACGAAAGTTATTCCATGGATACAGATACACTTGCCCGCATGCTCACAGATGCAATCGATGCCAAGAGGCTCCATGCCAACGAGCCCATGAGCAAGCACACCACCTTCAAGGTGGGCGGTCCCGTTGACTTCTTCATCTCGATTGCCTCTATTGACGAGCTCGTCGCCGTCCTCGAGGCATGCCGTACGGCAAACGCCCCCTGGCATGTCATCGGCTGCGGCAGCGACCTTCTCGTCGCAGATGCCGGCCTCTCGGGCGTGTGTATATGTCTCGGCGAGCACTTTTGCGATATCCGCGTTGACGGCACACGGCTCATCGCCAAGGCAGGCGCCACGAACGAGCAGGTCGCCGAGGCAGCTTGCGCGGCAGGGCTCACGGGCTACGAATTTGCCAGCGGCATTCCCGGCAGCATCGGCGGCGCCGCAATCATGAACGCCGGCGCCTATGACGGAGAGTTCGCCCACGTATGCACCGAGGTCCAGTGCCTGACTCCGGACGGACGCATCATCACGGTTCCCGCATCCGAGGCAGACTGGCGCTATCGCCACTCCATGATGTCGGATGAGGGCTACATCGTCCTCGAGGCAACGCTTCAGCTTGTGCCCTGGGACAAGAAGCAGATCCGCGCACGCATGGACGAGCTCACCGAGCAGCGCTGCGCCAAGCAGCCCCTTGAGCTCGGCAGCGCCGGTTCCACCTTCAAGCGACCGCTTGGACACTATGCCGGCAAGCTCATCGACGATGCGGGCATGCGCGGACACACCCGTGGCGGTGCCCAGGTCTCTTCCAAGCACTGCGGTTTCGTCGTCAACATGGGCACGGCAACTGCCCGCGACGTGCGCCAGGTCATCGAGGACGTGCAAAATGCCGTCTTCGCCGATTCCGGCGTCAGACTCGAACCAGAAGTCCGCATGTGGGGATTTGACGACTAGACATCCCGCGTCTGGTAAAGCGTGCCATCCACGAAGCCGAGCTTGCGATAGTAGTCACGCGTCCCGACGGAACTGATGACGTTGATGCGGGTAAACCCTGCTTCACGTGCAATGGCGCAAGCCCGCTCGACGAGCTGTTTACCCAGCCCCAAGTGCTGCGCACTGCCATCGGCCCGATGCAGGTTCGCGACTTGCCCGTAGACGTGTACCTCGCGAATCATTGCACAGCCGAGCTCCTCAGGCAGTTCGCTTGCATGAATGGTCATATATTCCGCATGCGGTAGTGACAGACGCAGAAAGCCGACGATCTTTCCCTGCGGCGTCACCCATTGGAAGAAACGCTCGCTTGTATTCGTCGTCTCGTAGGCGACTTCCTCGAGTCGCAACTCGTCGATATCGACCTCCTCGCCGGCGATCTCGCGGTAGCGAATCTCGTGTACTGGCTGGTCATGCAGGATCTTGGACGCCTCGACCATTTGACGCAGGTTCGTTTTCTTGCTGCCGGCAATGATGTCCTGTGCCGATATGTCACGAATCATGCGCGAGACGCGCGTGAACGCCGGGGTCACGCATATATCGTGCGCAAGCAAGGCGATGAGCTCGTCTTCGCCATAAGGGTGCCACTCCCCCGCATCATGCTTGGCCACAAGCCCCGTTCCTTCCACGAGCACGCAAGGATAGAGCTTGACCTCATCGGGCTGGAAGGCGGCATCGCTCACGAAACGCTCGTAATCGCTCTTATCGCCTTCTGTGTCGGAGCCATACAAGTTGAGCATGAAGTGCGTATGGATCTTGAAGCCGAAAATGCGTAGCAGCTCGAAGGCACGACGCAGGGAATCTTCGTTTGCAAGGCGATTGTTGAGCGCGAGAACCTCCGGACGCAGGCTTTGCACGCCGATTTGCACTTTCGTGCATCCGAGCAGACGTAATCGTGCAAGCGTCGCCACATCGAGGGTCTCGGGGCGCGTCTCGACAACGAGCCCGACGACGCGGTGCGCACCATGTTCGTTGATACGCTGTTGCTCGCCAAGCTCGACAAGGTCAGCTGTCTGCCACGATGCGATATGCTCCCACGAGCTTTCCGTACCGTAGAGACTACCGATGGCTTCGTTATAGTCGAGCACGCCTTCGTTTACCTGGCACTGGACCTCACGAGTTTGCTCTTCGAGAACCTCGTCACGTCCGTCGATACCAGCCATACGATAGCGTTCGCGTCGAGCCTTCAGCGTTTCATCCGAGACAGGCGCCTCGTTGAGCGCGCGAAAGAGCTCAGTCATAAACCAGATCTGATAGCCCTGCGAGTAATCGGTCCAGGAGCCACCGAGAATGATGAGTTCGATCTTGTCACAAGCATGTCCCATCTGCGTAAGCGCACGTAGACGCGAGGCAACTTGCAAGTAGGGATCGAAGTAATTGCGCTCGGCGCGCTGGCAGGCCGGCTCTCGATGCAGGTAGCTCTTGGGCATGCGCACATCATTGGGACAATACAGGCAGTTACCCGAACAGGGTGCGGGCTTAGTAATCACCGTGATGGTGGCGACACCACTTGCCGTACGGCGCGGTTTCATGCGCAGCGTCGCGAAGAGCTGACGTTCGAGCTCCTCGTCAACGCCGAGCTGCGCCCAGGCAACCGGATCTTCTTCCTTGAGCTTGAGATAATATGGCAGCAAACGCTTCTTGGAATACTTGCGCTCGCGCGTGCCAGCTTGCTTGTTATGGCGATTGAGAATCTGGCCAAGCTCAAGGGCATCGAGCTGCCCTTGAGCACGCATGGCATCGAGTATGTCCACGAGTACTTCGTACATGATGCACGATTGTAGCGCGAGCCGAAAAGCCTAACAGCGAAAATGAACATGGTGAGGATGACGCATCGAGCCGAGGTTTAAGAGAGCGAGCCGTAAAGACCGCGAAGCGGGCTGTCGGGGAGCGACCGTCGAGGCGAGGGGCGCCATCCGAACCAATCCTTGTACCTCGGCTCGATGCGCTATCCGCGCTGCGCGCTGTCTATATACGTCGAAGCACAAGATAGCAATTGAGATCGTCGTTGGGACCATCGGCATGAAATCGCTCGATGAGCTGCGCCTTGTCGACCACGTGACTGATGAGCGCGTCAATCTCGGCATCTGAGAAGCTATGGCAGTAGCGCAGCACATCGGGCTCGTCCTGCCATCCGAGCAACCAATCACCTTCGTCAAGCTGCAGGTCGGGGTAGCGCTCGAGGGCGTATTGAGTTGTCTCGCGCGCTTTGCGGGCAAGTCGTGCGTCGCGTTCGAATTGCCAGAACGAGACGATCGTATATCCCTGCGACTTCGTCTTCTCGACCATCGCATCGAGAAGCGCTTGACGGGCTTGCGTGCCCGGTATGTGATGCATGAGGCCGAATGCGCAGCTCATGTCACGTTCGGGCACATCACGTAAGCATGATCGAAGTGTTCCATCCCATAATCTAGACACGATGTCCATATCGATGAAATGCACGTCGTGGTCTTTTCCGAGAAGCTGCGGACAGGCGTCAACAGCATATATGTTCAGGCGTGCACGCGTATTTGCCTGAAGAAAATCCTCGAAGCGTAGGGTGCCACAACCAAGGTCGAGGATGGATAATTCGGGTTTGGCAAGTGCATCGGGAATCGCGTTGATGCAACGCTCCCAACCGCGCCAGGGACGCGTTCTCGTCTGCGCAAAGGAAGCGGCGCAGCGGCCGTAGAAATCGCTGGTAAGAGCATTGAGCGTGTGCGCGGTCTTGAAATCCATGTGTCGCATTGTACGGCATTTATCTTGCCGGATACTGTGGACAGGCGGCACGGCGTACGAATAAAACCAAGCGCGAACAGCGCATCGAGCCGAGGTGCAAGGGAGCGAGCCGAAAGGATCACGAAGTGAG
>OLOX01000303.1_pt1 | contig 51891 bp, 50 predicted proteins | sample 1672091 | NCBI WGS metagenome assembly OLOX01 (sample SAMEA3136644, study PRJEB25190) | human gut metagenome | reverse complement strand
GGCACGGGCGAGCACATCCCGATGCTCAGCGACGTTTTGGCGGAGATCCGTGGCCGCGTTCCCATCGTCGTGTGAGGGATATACGCCCTCAGACGGGCTATCCCGCACACGGCTCGATGTGGGGCTTTCCACATATCGCCGCTTCGCGGCTGGCGGATAACGCCTTATCTTAACTGCATTGCACTCCGTGCGGGGTTTCTGATAATCACCGCGGCTCCGCCGCTCCGACCTTGCCAACCAGCTACACTATTGGGGTTCTGCAATGTCCCCTGATTGTCATAAGCACTCCAGAACATGAAAACGCCTCCGTGAACTGGTCACGGAGGCGTCTTTTCTGGTCTGTGTCCGCTGAATTACTTGCGGATACCGAGCTCCTTCTGGGCGATGATGGCGCGGTAGCGGTTGATGTCCTTGCGGATGAGATAATCCAGAAGGCGGCGACGCTTACCTACGAGTGCCTTGAGAGCGCGTGCGGTCGTATAATCTTTGTGATTTGCCCGAAGGTGTTCGGTCAAATGAGCTATACGGACAGAGAATAATGCAATCTGTGCTTCAGGTGAGCCAGTGTCAGTCTTGCCCTTACCGTATTTCTCAAAGATTTCTACTTTTTCATCAGAGTTCAAATGCATTGAGACAGATGTTTAAAGTGGGTGAATATTGAGATTGGTTGCTCTGAATGAGCGTGCAAAAGTACTCATTATTTCCGATGTGTGCAACAGTTTTGATGATTTTTTGTAATTTTGTGACACGAATCAAATATTTCATTGCTTATGACACGCGAATGGACCACCATAAAGGAATATGAGGACATCCTTTTCGAGCGCTACGGGCGCATAGCCAAGATTACAATCAACCGCCCGAAGGTCTACAATGCCTTCCGCCCTCAGACCAACACCGAGATGCTTGACGCGATGGCATATTGCCGCTCGTGTCCCGAGATAGGTGTCATCATCCTCACCGGGACAGGCGACAAGGCATTCTGTTCTGGAGGTGACCAACACTACAAGGGAGCCGGAGGCTATATCGACGCCGACGGCACGCCTCGCCTCAACGTGCTTGAGCTGCACAGGGCCATACGCTCTATCCCCAAACCCGTAATAGCGATGGTCAACGGATATGCCATCGGCGGGGGCAACGTGCTCAATGTGGTGTGCGACCTCTCGATAGCCTCTGACAATGCCCGCTTCGGCCAGACAGGGCCCAAGGTAGGCAGCTTTGACGCCGGATTCGGCTCGTCATACCTCGCACGCTGTGTGGGCCAAAAGAAAGCCCGCGAAATATGGTATCTCTGTCGCCAGTATTCTGCACAGGAGGCGCTCGAGATGGGAATGATAAACGCCGTGGTGCCTTTCGAAAGGCTCGAGGACGAGACCGTGGAGTGGTGCGAGACCATTCTGAAACGCTCGCCAATGGCTATCCGAATGATCAAGAGGGCCCTCAACGCCGAGCTTGACGGACAGGCCGGACTCATGGAGTTTGCCGGAGACGCCACACTGCTATACTATCTCATGCCCGAGGCCCAGGAGGGGAAGAACGCATTCCTCGAGAAACGTGACCCCGATTTCGGACAATTCCCGATGTTCCCCTGATGCTGCGCGCCGCATGGAGCCGTTACAGGCTCGATTTCAGGTTCCTTGCCGTGACCTCGCGTGACTCGATGAGAAGCAAGGACACATATTATATCAAAGTCTGGGACGACGCCAAGCCCGACATATACGGAATCGGAGAGGCGGCCCTGTTCCGCGGCCTCAGCCATGACGACCGGCCGGGATATGAGGGGAAGCTCACGGAGGTTTGCAATCATCCCGACGGTGACCATAGCCTTGCCGAATGGCCTTCGATAAGGATGGGTCTCGACTGTGCGATGCGTGACCTCTCCAACGGAGGGCGCCGCATACTCTATCCGGGCAACTGGACTGAAGGGAAAAGCTCTCTCCCTATCAACGGGCTTGTGTGGATGGGGACGGAAGAGGAAATGGTCGCCCGCATGCGCGAGAAGGTCGCGCAGGGATTCTCCTGTATCAAGATAAAGATTGGCGGGATAGACTTTGAGCGTGAGCTGGCCATGCTCCGGGCATTGCGCGAGGTCGCACCTCACGCCGAGCTGCGCCTTGATGCCAACGGAGCCTTCAGCCCTACGGAGGCACTTGGGCGCCTCGAACGCCTCGCTGTGTACGGCATACACTCTATCGAACAGCCCATACGCCAGGGACAACCCGACGAGATGGCCCGTATCTGCCGAGAGTCGCCCATCCCTATTGCCCTTGACGAAGAGCTGATAGGGGTTGACGAGAGGCGCGCCCCCGAACTGCTCGGCACCATCCGTCCGGCATACATAATCCTCAAGCCCACTCTTGTCGGCGGCTTCGGGGCCTGTGACAGATGGATTGAAACGGCACAAAACCTCGGCATAGGCTGGTGGGCCACCTCGGCGCTTGAGAGCGACATCGGCCTGAACGCCATAGCGCAGTGGACCGCCTCGCACTCTCCCACGATGCCACAAGGGCTCGGGACAGGACAGCTATATACCAACAACATCCCCTCGCCGCTCAAACTTGACGGTGACAGGCTGAGTTACGATAAAGAAAGAGAATGGAAAATCCCCGCGCTCGGCTGGAACTGACACCCGAGGCATCGGCATTTGTCGACGAGTGGCTGTCACCACTCCCCTACGTCGAGGCCCATACATCAGGTTCGACAGGAGCACCAAAGGCCATAAGGCTGCTCAAAGATGACATGCGCCGGTCGGCCCGGGCCACACTGGACTTTTTCGGCCTCGGAGAAGGTTCGACGCTGCTTCTGCCCCTCGAGCCATCCTACATTGCCGGGAAGATGCAGATTGTGCGGGCCATCGAGGGAGGATGCCACCTCATCGCCGAACACGCCTCGCGTCAGCCGTTCGCGACATCCGCAGAAATCACTCCATCCTCCATGATAGCCATAGTCCCCGCACAGATTGAGGGGCTTATGGAGTCTCCACTCTTCGGCATGATTGGCGCCGTCATAGTCGGAGGCGCCCCTACCCCTCCGCACCTCGAGCGGATGCTCACGGAGACAGGTGTAAATGCATATGCCACATACGGCATGACCGAGACCTGCAGCCACGTGGCGCTCAGGAGATTTGGCGAAGACCTGTTTCACGGCCTCCCCGGATTCACATTCACCACAACAGACGACGGGTGTCTGGTCATCGAGAGCGCGCACATGTCTTTCGGACGGCTTGTCACCAACGATGTTGTAGAGCTTATGGGCGGAAATGTATTCCGGTTCCTCGGCCGGAAGGACAACGTGATAAACTCGGGAGGGATAAAGATACACCCTGAGGAAATCGAGAAACACCTTCTTCCTGCCCTTCCCACAGGCTATTCCGCCTATATAACCTCCCGTCCCTCACACGAATGGGGCGAGGAGGCAGTAATCGTGACCGACTGGCCCGACCTCACGATGACAGCGGTGTCTGCCATCCTCAATGGCCTCCCTCACCGTATGGTGCCGAAGGATGTTATATACCGCAGCATATTGCCACGCACAGCGACAGGAAAGATTATCCGCCAGAGGATTCGGTGACGAGCACGAGCGCGCAATCATCGGCTGTACGCTCCCGGAAGAGCTTGTTCATCGATCCGAACAAGGCTTCGTTCACTGCCTCGCGCGGATATGTCCTGGCCCACCCGCAAAAGACAGAAAGAGCCTTGGCATAATCCTTCGTGCGGGGATCATACAGACACTCGCAACTCCCGTCTGTCATCAGGAAATACACGCTCCGCACGTCATAAGACCCGGCGACAATATGAAAATGCCTGTCGAAATCGGATGACGCGACAAAATAGCTCTCGTTGGCAAAGCGGCCTTTCTCGGGCCCGATAATAACCTCCGAGTCAAGAGACTCCGGATTCATGCGCCCTATCAGGCCGTCACCCATCCCTCCAGCGATAAACCTTAGCCCATTGCTCACAAATACCATCAGCGTGGTGTCGAGGTCGCGCACGGTGCATCCCAGCTCGCGGCTCTTGGTCTTCAATATCTCTTCAACAGAAGCCTTGACAAACGACATGAACTCATCGGTCTTATAAGCCAGCAGATCCTCTCCGCGTCTCGACAGGAGTTCGGCCATACCGATACACACCGCATTCGCACCCTCCAGTGCATGGGTTGCACTCCCCACACCGTCAGTAACCACAACCACGGCCGTACCGTCGACAATCTTCACACAGTACCTGTCCTGACCCTTGATGCCGTATTTCTGGTGGGTATTGCCCACAATCGTACTTCCTGAAATCTTCCAACGTATCATCTTACACCTTTTTCATGCGCCCTGCGCAACGTCATGGATATCGAATCGAAAAACAGCTCGGCCTTGGCCGGATTGAACTCATATACCCTCTTCGTATCAAAGAGCTCTTCAAAGCGTTTTTTTGACATCTGAGTCGTGGGGATGGCATAGAGCGCTATCTCCTTATGCTTTATAAGATCCCTGATCTCGTCAATCAGTGAAATATCTACATTCGCGGGAATATCCGAGCATATCCATATCAGCCAAGGCTTGAGCCGAGGCTTGGCAGCCAGAATCTTAGTGACAAGATCGAGCATCACATTGAGTGTGAGATTGACAGGAGGCTCTATCTCGTATCTCTCATCACTGTCGAAACCCGGGTCAAACCGTACGGTGTCGCCGTTGTCGGCATCAAGGTACCTGAACTCGGTCTCAAAACCCAGCGAGGAGTTGTATGTCAGCAGCGAGCAGACTACGTTGTCAAGCCCTCTGGTCTTCTTGCCGGAGACAAAATCCCTGTAAGCCTTTACAAAACGCACTCCATCTTCGATGGAACACCTTTCCGTACAAGGCGAATAGCTGTTGAATATCTCATTCATGAACACCACATGCCTCTCAGGTATTATCTCATCCACGATATCCTCATGAATGACGAGGGCAAGCGCAGGCGAAAGCGGGCAACCGCTCTGTCTGCTGATGTAATTCACAAGGTCACTGAAACATTTCTGATATGATTTCTTGCCGTTCCACTCACCCTCGTGTGAAAGGCGGTTGAATTTCTTACGCCACATGTTGAGCATCCTGTAATCCGGATGCGAGGTGTCATGGAGAAATTCTATCTTGCGTTCATAGCCATTGAATTTCTCACGGTCTTTCTTGTCCAGGCTATCCAGAGTCCTCACTCCAAGCCGGTTGCAAAGCTCATACTCCAGGAGCCTGTCAAAGAATGTGCGCAGAGCCCTACTCTTGCCGTCCCAGTCAGAATCGGACAGATGTATGCCAAGGAGCCGGTCATAGAGCTCCTTGGCCTGTTTATTGCTCAATTCCATCGGCGTTACCTGATACCCTCCTTATGCACTATGTCAATCTGCTCGCCTCCGGGAGATGAGAAAGAGATGTTGCGGCACATGCTCGCGAACACATCCCTGAAGAATCCGGCCACATTTGTCAGCTTATCAGCGCTTCCGGTGAGAGACTTGAGGTTTTCGAAATTCTCATCACTGATATCCGGCATCGCGCAGACATAAGCCTTCACCTTGTTCATATTCAGCTTGCGCAGACGTTCGATAACCTCAGGCATATTCTCGTTCTTACGCGGCAGCCATCTCCCGTTAGAGAGAATGATAAGCCAGGGTTTCCAGTATCCGATAGACCGGCTATCAAGCTCGCGGCACTGAGCCTCGATAGCGTCCAGGGCGGCATCAATGGTATCGGCCATCCTGTTCGCCCCGAATGCCTCGAACTGTCCTCCCTCTATCAGGCCATCCTGAAGCCCGATGGATGTAAAACCCGACACCTCTTTCGGGCCATTGCCGGTCGTGACCACATACAGCTGGGCGCTCCTCTCGACATCCTCGCTCCTGAGCATCTCGGCGACAAGATTGTCAAAGCATGTCTTGACATTCTCCATCTGTCCCGACATGGCCATATTTAAAGAATTGTCTACGACTATCGCACACAGGAACCTGTTAGAGAAACTGTTCTGCGCAAGATCATACTTGTTGAGTGCGCTTATATCAATTTTGGGAGTCCTGTTATTATCAGTGGGATTCCCGCAGAATTCAAGCACCTCGTCCGGGACAGGCTTGTCATATATCTTGCCCATGAAACGTGAAATCTGTAGCAGACATTTCTTGAACATCGCCATATCCAGGCCACCCTCTATGAGTTCGGAATCCGGGACAGGAATCTGTTTTCCATCCTTGTCGAGACCTTTCTTGCGTGACATAGAGGTGAATGTGACCAGCACACGGTTAGCCTCACTGACCATATCGCCTATCTCCTTGCCCATGCGGTACTCCATGACAAGCTGGTTGATTTTATTCCAGGGATTCCCGGAACCGGGCACACACGCATAGAGGACATCCATGAATCCTTTTCGGAGAAGGGCGTAATACTGACCGAGATACCTTCTTTCCTCGATAATATTTTCCCAAAAGTTATTTACGCTGAATTTCTTTGGCTGTGGAATTTCCATATTATAAACTTATGAATACAAATATCTTATATATGCCTCCGACGGGCGCGGAGCCTTGACTATTTCCGGCAAGCCACCCTCGCCGAGCAGCGAGAGCAATGATGTCATGACCGGGATGCTGAGACGGGTGATGAATTTCTCCCGGAAATCCTCCGAAAACTCGGAATGGAGGTCAGAATATATTTCCGCAATGTTATCACGCTGCAATATCGACCGCGACAGCCTGTCACGGCGTGACTTATAATAGTGTATGGGATTCTCTCCCGCTCCGGGGAACGCCATGCCCGAGACAACCATTGCCGACAGATGCTCCGCGCGGCATGCCTTTATGATGCCCCGGCACTCCTTCCGTATCGTGGCATAGACCTCGGCATCATGCTCGCCCAGGGCCGATACAGTCTTCGAACTCATTTTCTGAGTGGCGATAAACCAGTCCTTGACCGTATATCTTCCCAACGTTGTTATCTCGTTTATCTCGATTCTGCCGTCAGGATACCTGAGCGCAAGCATCAGGGAGAGAGCCGTCTGATTCACCAACAGGGCGGCTCCATCCTTGCATGAAATGTCTGAAAGGAGCATACTGGCCTCCTCCTCGGCGGTGAGATATCTGAAACTATATCCCATCAGATTCTTCAGGGAGTCTGTCACCATGGCCCTGTTCGAGATATTCCGCAGGAATGAACGCCCCATGGCGTGAATGACGGTGAGAGGAGGACGCATGCGCTCGATATAGGCTCTCATATAATTGATGAAAGTGTCTGAGAACTTAATCCCGGACAGCCTCGTGAGGTCAAGCTCACCCTTCTCATTCACATGATTCCATAACTCGACATCATGGCTGAACGACCTGTAACTCAGGTTGGCCTCCGGGTGTTCCCTGAAACCGTATTGTGGCACCGAGACGTGGAATCCGTCAGCATTGAACTCTATCACCATCGGCATGATGCGTTGAGTGTCATCGCTGACGAGACGGTTGTGTCCCGCACTCTCCGGCTGTTCATCATCCGGCTTGTCTCCTAAGAAAATCGGCACAGACCTGCCTGGGGCCTCTGATGGATAGATTACGGATGACTTGCGGTTGTTGAGAATCTCCTCCTTATAATCCTCGATGAGCTCTCTCCATTCCTCAATATCATGAAACCGGCCATCCTTGAATGTCTCGTAGAACGCCACACACATCGGCTTCGGCAACTCATACCACAGACTCTCGGCGCCACGGTGAACCTCGCCATTGTCAGTATAGCCGTTCGGAAAGACAAATCGCCGCTCCCTGTTGAGCTGTTCAAGATTCCCCTCGCCGCGACGCGCATATGGAAAAATCTCCGGCAAGAAGATTGTGAACAGCAGAGTGGTGATGGCATAGAGCTCGTCGTCCATATCCCTGAACACCGTACCCGAGCCGAAATCCTTGTCCAGCAGGCGGTTTGACAGGAATTCCTGACGCGAAACAAGGCAGGCATAGCCGTTGCGGGCATCCGTACCGACCTGATAGCTGTCGACATCAATGAAATAGACCTTCGAGGGGTCCTCCTGGTCAACCATTATGTTGCGGGGATTGACATCGGCCATGAGTATGCCACGCGTATGCAGCCGCTCGAACATGGACAGCACCGCGAGCGCGAGATTGCACAATTCGGTACGGCTCCAGCCTATGCGCCTCAACGCATTGACATGAAGGGTTGCATTGAGGGTCTTGCCCTCGGCCGCCGCCATCAGGAAACCGACCGGCTTGCGTCTGCCATCTTTCCCGTCATACAATATCGAGAGGGGATGACAGATTCCCTCTTTCGGCCAGCTTATAGACAGCAGCCTCTTCAGCTTGGTCCAGTTTACAGACGCAATCCTGTCGGGGAGGTAGATCTTGGCCATGAAATCCTGACGTCTGCCCCCCTGGCTGACAGCCTTGTGCACGTTGCCCTCGCCTCCGCCTCCGACTATCTCGCCCAGCAGGAACCCCCGTCCCGCCTCATCAAAGACAAGATTTTCCGTCTTACGGACAGACATGGGGCCTGTGGGTTTCCTATACGGTCTCGCTTGCGCCATGGCGGGGATGTCACGCTGTCTCGAACCTGTCAAAAATCCATGGTGCCGGCGTTGATGCCTCACGACAACTGTTGAACACGCAGACCATTATTATGTCCTTTCCCTCAGCGGTGACGAATCCGGTGCGGAAACGGGCCTCCCACACAGAGAAGCTGAAATCGGAGTTATCACCCTGCAAGGAGCGTCTCACGGCATTGGCAAAGTTAATCTGCAGCTTGTAATTCAGCATGCGGTAGGGATTCTTCTCGGCCTCGTCGTCAAGCACAAACCAACCGTCCTCGACTGCGAGAGATGCAAGCTGCGAGAGGCACTGCGGCATGTCCCTGAAACTGAATGAGACACTGATGGCATAGGGAGAGACCTTTGCGGCAGACTTGGCAGTCGGCACGGGAGTAGGTCCCGGAACAGGAGGAGTCGGAGGTACAGGGAGTGTAGGAGGTGTAACAGAGCCCTTCTTCCTCACCCGGAGCTTGAAACGCGACATATCGGTGGCGTCAAACTCGAATATCTCGGGATGACGCTGCACAATCTCAGACAGGCGCAGGGTCGAAGGCAAGGTCAGGCCCGCGGCACGCACATGGCTTCCCACCGACGTCAGAGGTAACAGGTCTGACTGCTCAGGGTCCATCTTGAGCAGAACGCTGACGACACCCTTGCAATAGGCCGACTCGTCAAACGGCTGGGGTTTCGGAGCCGAGGGAATCTTGATGTCATTCCCCTCGACAGAGAAAGGTTCTCCGAGTTCCTCAAAAAAATCAATGATGTTGTCGATGCCATACTCCTCAAGGCTGAATCCTTCGGTGGCGTTCAATACCGAGGCAGCGACCTCAGACTTTACACGTCCGTCGACCGCGACAGTAGACAACAACTCTATGAGCTTTTTCTTGTCAATCATGGTATTTGGTCTTAATATAAAATTTGTAATGTGTGTCTGATATTTGTCTTTGGCAAAGATAGGACTTTAGGTTTAAAAGTCCAAATAAAAACCCTCCAAAATTATTTTTTATTCATTCAATCGGGGGATGGAGAGATTACATATTGTTTTTTATGGCAAATGAGCGAATAATCCAACGATTTTCGCTACTTTTGCCGAAACGTTTCACTGACATGACGCAACATCCCCACGAAAACACATCTGATAGTTCCGGCTTCAAGGACCTGGGCTGGAAGATTCTGCTCCCCGTAGCCATCGGACTCGGGGTTGTGGTGTGGCTGTTCAAGAGCGAGTTCAGCATCGAGGTATGGCAGTCCATACATTGGGACATACGGGTCATCCTGTGCATAGGGCTGGCGCTGATATTCACCGTCGGACGCGATTTCGGACTGGCGTGGAGATTCAGGATACTCACCGACGGCAAGCTGCGATGGTGGCAGGCGGTGAGGGTGACGCTGCTGTGCGAGTTCACATCGTGTGTGACACCGACCACCGCCGGAGGGAGCGCATTAGGCATGATATTCCTGAACCGCGAGGGGATTTCGTTCGGACGCGCCACAACACTGATGATGACGACACTGCTGCTCGACGAGCTGTTTTTCGTACTCTCGATACCCGTAGTCGTGGCCGTGATGCCATACGGTGACCTGTTCGGTTTTGACAAGACGGCGTTCAGCACCGGATTGCAGACGGCGTTCTGGATCATATATGGCCTCATCACGGCTTGGACACTGATACTGTTTCTCGGAATACTTGTGCGGCCCCGCAGCATGCACACCGCCATCAACAAACTCTTCTCGTTCAGATGGCTGCGGCGCTGGCGCGAAAAAGCCGACACCCTCGGGGCTGACATGGAGTCTACAGGTGCCGAGCTGCGTCACAGGTCAGGAGGATGGTGGTGCCGCACTTTTGGCGCCACGGTCGTGTCGTGGATGTCGAGATTCCTTGTTGTCAACGCCCTCTTCCTCGGGTTCGTCCCGGCAGCCTCCCAGGCAGTGGTGCTCGCCCGTCAGTTTGTGGTCTGGGTAATACTTACCATAACACCGACCCCGGGTGGGTCGGGCGTGAGCGAATGGCTGTTCACCACATATTACGGCGATCTCATCGACTCGGCAGGAATGGCGCTTATCCTGGCTCTGTTCTGGCGAATAATCTCATATTATATCTTCCTCATCACCGGCGCGTGCATCATCCCGTCGTGGGTGCGCCGTGGGTTCAAAAAATCTGCCTCAAAATGAAAAAAGTCCTCCTTCTCTTAATCACACTCGTCACCGTGGCCATGACAGCATCGGCCACAAAGAATATCTACATGCTGCGTCTTGACGACGAGATAGGCTCATCGACATGGCATTATACCCGCCAGGCACTCGACGAGGCCCGCGACAAAGGAGCCGACATGATACTGGTGCACCTCAATACATACGGAGGGTCGGTAGTCCACGCCGACTCCATACGCACATCGCTGATGAACTCGCAGATACCCGTGGTGGCTTTCGTAGACAACAACGCGGCATCTGCGGGGGCCCTGATTGCCCTCGCCTGCGACACGGTCGTGATGCGAGGCGGGGCCACAATGGGTGCCGTCACAGTGGTCAACGGCGCCGACGGCTCGGCAATGCCCGACAAATACCAATCATATATGCGTGCCATGATGCGCGCCACAGCCGAGAACCACGGGCGTACCCCCGAGGGGAAATGGAGACGCGACCCGCTGATAGCCGAAGCCATGGTAGACCCAAGGGTAAAGGTCGACGGCCTGATTGACTCGACGAGAGTCCTCACATTCACCACCGAAGAGGCCCTGAAATGGGGATATGCCGACTCGAAGGCCGAGTCGGTGCCCGAGGTCCTGTCGCAGCTCGGCAAATCCGACTACACCGTCGAGCAGTATAATCCCACGTGGACCGACAGGCTGATAGGATTCTTCACCTCTCCCGGCGTACAGGCTATACTCATAATGATAATCATAGGCGGCATCTATATGGAACTGCAATCCCCGGGTATGGGATTCCCGTCGGCGGCAGCCATAATCGCGGCCGCGCTATATTTCCTCCCCATCTACATCACCGGGATAGCTTCGTCATGGATAATACTGATATTCGTGGCCGGACTGATACTGGTGTTGCTCGAGATTTTCGTCGTTCCCGGATTCGGCGTAACAGGCATATCGGGCATAATATGCATCTGCGCCGCACTGCTGCTCGGCCTCATCGAGAACTATACATTCACCGTCACCCATGCCTCGGCATCGGCGATATGGTGGTCGCTGGGCACACTCCTTGCCGGGATACTGCTGGCGATATTGCTGATATGGTATCTCACATCCTCATACGGGCCGAAATGGGTCAGGCGCCACACAGACCTGACCACCGAACTGCGGTCGGCAGACGGATTCATCGGCGTAGACATGCAGCCTGTGGAGTATGTCGGCCACCACGGCACAGCAATCACCGACATGCGCCCCTCGGGCAAGGTCGAGATTGACGGCGAGCGGCTGGATGCCGTCTCAACCGACGGATTCATTCATGCCGGGACACGGGTCAAGGTGACGAAATATGAAAACGCCCAGATATATGTCAGGGAAGAATATTGACGCCGTAGGCATTATCCCCGCGCGCTGGGGCTCGTCGAGATTTCCTGGCAAGCCCCTCGCCATGATTGGCGACCGCACCATGATAGAACGGGTGTGGCGACGCGCCATGAAGGCATTGTCCAGGGTCATCATAGCCACCGACGACACACGCATAGCCGGGGAGGCCCGGCGCTTCGGAGCCGAGGCTGTGATGACATCGCCCGACTGCCCCAACGGCACGGCACGAGTGCTTGAGGCATATCTCAAAGCCGGACATGGCGAGGAGATAGTCGTCGACATCCAGGGTGACGAGCCATTTGTCGACCCCGAGGTGATAACAGGCACAGCCGGACTGCTTGCCGGGCAGCATAGCATCGGTATAGCTACCTCAGCGACCCTCTACAGCGGGGATTACAACGGCCTCGCTGACCCGAACAGAGTCAAGGTGACCGTCGACCGTCTGGGGAGGGCCATAACATTCAGCCGCTCGGTGATACCATATATACGTGATGCCGGGCATGAGAAATGGCCCCAACTATATCCCTATCTCATACACACGGGTCTCTATGCCTTCCGTGCCGATCGTCTGGCCGGCCTCGTGGAGATGCCCCCCTCGCCGCTTGAACAGTGCGAGCGACTGGAGCAGATGAGATGGCTCGGGAACGGCGAGGAAATACTGGTCCACATATCCCGGGGAGAGCATCTTCCCTCGGTCGACACACCCGCCGACATCGACAAGGCAGTCGCCGCGCTTGGTAGTGTCGGCGAAATTGACTAATTTTGCGTAACACATCAAGCCATATACCGAAAACTGAAAGGATGAAACAAGTCAAAGATTTCAAAGTCACTCATTCACAGCACTACAACGACATGTACTCGTTGCTCAGGGTGACTCCGGCCGACGGCGCTCCGCTGCCCGACATCGACCCGGGACAGTTCGTGCAGATTGCCGTAGAAACTCCGGGCGTATTCCTGCGCCGCCCGATTTCGGTCAACGACGTAGACTACGCGTCAAACTCGCTCGACCTGCTGGTGCGACGTGCCGGTAAAGGGACATCGGCACTCATCACACTCGAGGCCGGCGACATCGTGAACATACTGCTCCCTCTGGGCAACGGATTCACTCTTTCGGCTCCCGAGGCACAGGGACGCCTCCTGCTGACAGGCGGAGGTGTCGGTGTGGCACCCCTGCTCTATCTCGGGCGCAGGCTGAAGGAGGCCGGCATGAAGCCCGAGTTCCTGCTGGGCGCCCGCAGCGGTTCTGACGTGCTCCGTCTTGATGATTTCAAAGCCATTGGCCCTGTCCACGTCTCGACTGAAGACGGCTCGATGGGCGAGAAAGGACTCGTCACGGCACACTCGGTGTGGCAGGATGACATCGCCCGCATATATTGCTGTGGCCCCGGCCCGATGATGAAGGCAGTCGCAGCCCTGGCCAAGCAGAAAGGCACCGACTGCGAGGTCTCGCTCGAGAACATGATGGCCTGCGGACTCGGCGCATGCCTGTGCTGTGTCGAGAACACCGTACAAGGCAACCTGTGTGTCTGCACATACGGCCCGGTATTCAACATCAACATGCTCAACTGGTAAGGACTTATGGCTAATCTTTCCGTAAAAATAGGCTCTCTCGCCCTCAACAATCCCGTGCTGACAGCTTCGGGCACATTTGGCTACGGCATGGAGTTCGAGCCCTTCATCGACCTCAACCGTCTCGGCGGATACATCGTCAAGGGCACCACACTCAATCCCCGCGAGGGTAATCCCTACCCCCGCATGGTCGAGACCCCCTCGGGGATGCTCAACGCCGTCGGGCTGCAGAACAAGGGGGTAGATTTCTTCATAGAGAACATATATCCCTACATATCACAGCGCTATTCGTCGCATCTCATCGTCAATGTCTCGGGTGCCAAGGTCGAGGATTATGTCGAGACCGCCCGTCGGCTTGACGCGCTCGACAAGGTGAGCGCCATCGAGGTCAACATCTCGTGCCCCAACGTCAAGGAAGGGGGCATGGCGTTCGGCACCACGACACGCGGAGCAGCCGAGGTGACCAAGGCCATACGCGAGGTATATCACAAGACACTCATTGTAAAGCTGTCGCCCAATGTCACCAGCATCGCCGAGATAGCCAAGGCTGTCGAGGCCGAGGGCGCCGACTCGGTATCGCTCATCAACACGCTGATGGGCATGAGCATCGACGTAGAGCGGCGCCGTCCGCACCTGTCCACTGTCACAGGCGGCCTCTCGGGCCCCGCAGTGCGCCCGGTTGCCGTGAGGATGGTATGGCAGACCGCCAAGGCCGTCAATATCCCGGTTATCGGACTCGGCGGCATCATGGACGGACGCGATGCCATCGAGTTCATGCTTGCAGGCGCTACCGCAGTCGAGATAGGCACCGCCAATTTCATCGACCCTGCGGTGACGATGAAGGTCATCGACTATATGGACGACTACTGCAACCGCCACGGCATCAAGGACATCAACGAGATAATAGGCTGTATATGAGACTCACCCGCATACTGCTCGCCACGCTCATAATCCTTGCGGCGACATCTTGCTCAAAACTCTCCAAGGAGGCCAAGGAGATAGTAGGCTCCTACTATAACACCGAGCTCTCCCAGACCGAGCCTGTGATGGAGCTGCGCGATGACGGCACCTGTCTGGTGCGCGCCATCAGGCCCGGTGTACTCACCTATAGTGTCGGAGGAAGATGGAATGTCGAGCGCGACTCGCTTATAATGCAGCTCGATCCGGCCACACTCGAGGCAGACGGAGACACTATGCTCATAGGCCGTATCCCCACACACTATGCCAGCAAGATCATAGACCATACAGATTTCAATCTCCAGCTCGAACAGGGGGGCGCGACATATCTCTATCAGCGCCACGCCCGTTGAAACACACCACCCAACACCTCTCAACTCCACAGACAATGAACCCCGCAAGTCTTCTCAGACCCATCCTTCCGCTTGCCATCGCGGCAGCCGTCATCACATCATGCGACTCGGGCCGCCCGGTCTCCGACCAGGTTGCCGAGGCCGAGATGGCCATGGCGGCATCTGATGTCGCCTCGACACGCCGCATCTGCGACCAGATACTCTCGGACTCCGTTGCCAAAGGCTCTATCACAGCCACCGAACTGGCACGTCTGTCGATACTGTATATGCAGCTCAACGAGCTCACCGACGACCATGAGGCCGTCGATCTCGCTGCCGACTGCTATCGCGAGGCATTTCAAGCCAATCCCGACTCGGCCCGGATGTTCTACCAGGAACTACCCGTAGGTCAGGACAAATATGTGATGACACTCTCGTCCATAGTCCACTCGATGGACAATCCGAAGCAGCTTGACGGCTATTCGGACGAGAGCCATGAGTTTGCCGATTCAATAGCAACCGACAGCGAATGACCATGGACTGGAAAGATCTGCTGAGCCAAAAAATCGAATCCGGCGAGCTGACACGCGAGGATTCCACCCCGGCACCCGACGAGGTCCCCGCCCGCAAGCCGGACACACTCAACGTGCTCATAGACCGCAAGGGGCGCAAGGGTAAGACAGCCACCATAGTCGAGGGGTTCACATGTCCTGATGACGAGGTTGCCGCCATAGCATCGCGACTCAAGACCAGCCTCGGCACAGGGGGCTCGTCAAGAGGCGGCGAGATACTGATACAGGGCGATGTTGCCGACAAGGTGCGCACGGCACTCAGGGAGATGGGATATAAGGTGAGATGATAACCATATACAAGGCATCCGCAGGGTCGGGAAAGACCTTCACTCTGGCGCGCGAATATATCAAACTTATACTCGGCCGCAAGGGAGAGGACGGCAGATACCGTCTGCGACGTCCCGGCAGCCAGCCGCTGCACAGTTCCGTCCTGGCCATCACGTTCACCAACAAGGCCACCGAGGAGATGAAGGGGCGTATCATCCACGAGCTCGCCGTCATAGCCGGAGCCGAGAAGGGATGGACGCAGCGGAGCCCATACGAGAAAGACCTGTGCAAGACGTTCGGATGCACACCCGAACAGCTTGCCGAGGTGGCCGGAGAGGCGCTGAAAGAGCTGCTCTACGATTTCAACCGGTTCAATGTCAGCACCATCGACTCTTTTTTCCAGATGGTGTTGCGTTCGTTCGCACACGAGGCCGAGGTCTCGGGGTCGTATGAGGTCGAACTGGACGACCAAAGCGTCATCTCTATGAGCATTGACAACCTGCTACAGGACCTCAACCATGTGCGCCAGACTCCCGAGTCGCGCCGTCTGGTCGAATGGCTCACCCACTTCATGACCAAACTGATCGAGGACGGCAAGGGGTTCAACATATTCAACCGCTCCTCGCAGGTACACGAAGACCTTATCAAGTTCATTGCCGACATTTCGGACGACACATACCGCGACAATGAGAAGAGGATACTCGCCTATCTCAGCGACCCGACAAAGTTTGACGATTTCCGCAAAGCTATCGAGGGACGTACAAAGGCCATCTGCGACAACATCGCAGCGGCCTGCAGTACCGCCATAGTCACGATGAAGCGTTTTGACCAAAAAGACGGCAAATGTACGGGCATCGTAAGCAAGGTGGTTGCAGATGCCATATACAACTGGGGGGCCACAGGATATTACAATACACAGGATCTTTCGGCCACGCTACGAAAGGCCATAGGTGACATAGACAACGCATACGTCTCAGCCGGAAAGAAATCGCCCCGGCGTCAGGAACTCGATCCGGTCCTGTATGACGCGCTCAATGCTATCGGACAAGGCTTTGAGGATATTAACATGCTGCGGCTGATAGCGTCAAACATCTATCAGCTCGGTCTGCTGGCACGTGTCACAGACTATCTCAACCGCTACCGTCTCGAGAACTCCACCATCCTCCTCAGCGACACAAACGCATTGCTCGCCAAGGTGATAGGCGGCGAGGACTCGCCATTCCTCTACGAGAAAGTCGGGGTCAGGTTCAACCACTATCTCATCGACGAGTTCCAGGACACATCGTGGAGCCAGTGGCAGAACCTCAGTCCCCTCATCGCCGAGAGCCTTTCAGAAGACCATGACAACCTCGTCATCGGCGACGAGAAACAGTGCATTTACCGTTTCCGCGGCAGTGACCCGTCGCTGCTCCACAACCTGCATCACAACCAACCCGAGGGCAGCTCAGAGGTGCGCGGCGAGAGCATCGACGAGAATACCAACTGGCGTTCGTCTGGCCCTGTTATCAGGTTCAATAACACACTCTTCTCGGCGCTGGCCTCGTCGCAGGGTTTCGGCGACATCTATTCAGGCGTGGCACAGCAGATCTCACCCAAGCATCTCGATGACCCGGGATATGTGAGGCTGAGGGTTTTCGAGAGCGAGCGCGGTGACACCGAAGCCGACGAGCTCGCACTGCAGGAGCTCACCGTCAACCTGCGCCGTCAGCTCGAGTCAGGTTACCGTCCCGGCGATATCGCCATACTTGTACGCACATGGAAGGAGGGAGAGAGCGTCATAGCGCATCTCGAGAAGGTCAAGGCCGACGACGGAAGCTTCCCGCAATTCAACATCGTCTCAGACCGCTCGTTGCTCATATCGCGTTCGGCAGCCGTGATGTTAATAGTGAGTCGCCTGCGCTATCTGTCGTCAATCGAATTCACACCACGCCATCACAAGAAGAGCCGCCGCGAGATTGCACGTGTGCTCAATGATTTCGAAGACATTTTCGCCCGGAGCGGTTCGGCATCAGACGCCCTGCTGGAAGCCATCAGCCGCATGGAGGCCCGCAACGGCACAGACGGCATACAGCCCTCCCAACCGTCCGGGACTCCCGACGAGGCGATAGCCGGACTTGACCTTGTATCGCTCGTCGAGACCATAATCTCTACGGTTGTCCCCACCGCAAACCGCGAGAGCGAGGGGGTATTCATCACAGCATTCCAGGATATGGTCTCCGATTTCGTCGCCAAGGGTAAGGCCGACATCCGCTCGTTCCTCCAGTGGTGGGACGAGCGTGGCCAGAATATGTCCGTAGCCGGAGCAGATGACCCGACCGCACTCAACATCCTCACCATACATAAGTCAAAGGGCCTCGAATTCAATTGCGTGCATGTTCCGTTCGCCGGATTCATCCCCAACAGCCGTGCCGTAGACCGCGCATGGTTCGAACTCCCCGAGATAGAGGGGATTCCGCTCGATATCATGCCACCTATGATGCCCCTCAACATCACCAGGGCGATGACACTCACCCCGCTGTGCGAGCAGTATGTCGAGTTGCAGCGACAGAAGCAGCTCGATTTCATCAACCTGCTCTATGTGGCGCTGACACGTGCTGTCGACGAACTTATTGTAGGGGTCAAGGTCATACGGAGCAAGAACAGCAAAGGTGACACCCTCCCCTCGCTTGCCGAGGTGATAACAGATTCCATCGCCGCGTGCACACCGCAATATTGTGCGTCGCTCGAAGCCGCGCACGGCATTACATCAGGCAAAGACAGCCCATACGCACCGCTGTCACTTGATGCAGAGGGTGTGCTCGAACTCGGCGCACCTACACAACGCCGCGAGGAAGAGAGTGAGAGACGAAGCGCGATAGACCCCGTGGAGGGTGAACGCATCTCCGGGTATCAGACAGGCGCCACCACATCACCGTGGACGCGCACACGCATCTCTGACGAACATCCCGGACGAATGGCCGTGGCACGTGAGCGCGGCATAATACTGCACGATCTGATGGCCCGGATAGCGACCCCCGACGACATAGGTAAGGCGTTCGATATGGCGGCTGCCTCGGAGGAGTGGCGTGAGCTTTCGGCCGGCGAGATTGCCGAACTGCGCGCTATTGTGGAGAGACGGGTCAATGACCCGCAGGTGGCCGGATGGTTCAACGGTTTCAGGCGTCTTCTGCTCGAACGCGAAGTGATGACAGACAGCGGCGACATCAAGCGGTTCGACCGCGTGGTGTGGACCGCCGACGGCGAGATTCATCTCATCGACTACAAATCAGGCTCGCAGCCGGTCAACCGCTACCGCAAGCAGATACGAGGCTACCTCGCCTTCTTCAAATCCATAGGCTACCTCGGTGTACGCGCCTTCCTGTACTACCTCGACTCAGGCAAAATCATAGAAATAGAATCATGAAAGAGACAATATCGTTTTTGCTCGGCATCGTCATCCTCGCCGCGATATGCACGGCAGCCCTGATGCTGACCGGAAGATACAGGATAGACGAAGCCGCCATGACGGGCAGCATAGTAGCCATCATCGGCTGCTTCGCCCCCGTCCTGACCGCCTGCATCAGCAGAATAATCAAAAACAGACAGAAATAATCTCCTCCAAATTCTTCTCTCTTAAGAAAAAATATGTAATTTTGTCCCCATAAACCGCAAATCCCTACATTCAGAGGAATGTGATACGAGGACTTGCGGACATAAACCAATAGCGTTTATCTGACGCTTATTCCTGACGATTCGGAAATGTGGCAATTTCATCGTACTCAATCAGGAATGAAGCAATGATAGATGCCTTGACTGATATGTATCTATCCGTCACCTCATTACGCATAGGCGTATTGTGATGATGTATGTGCATATTATGCGTGAGGCTTCTGTGTTGCTCGTTCTATTGAGTAAGGCGATGCCACATGCCTCGAATCGCAGGACGAGCAATGATAGCTGGCCTTGCGCTTTTTGTTTTAACCATTATCATAATCATGCTTTTGAGGCCGGGAGCAACATCAAAAGTTTTTCATGAAAAAACTACGTTTTCTCATCGCATTGCTTATGGCCTTGACAGCCATAAATGCTCTGCAAGCACAAGATGTCATCACAATGGATGACGGAACCACCATTGTAGCAAAAGTCCTCGACATCTCATCAACAGAAGTCAAGTACAAAAAGTACTCCAACCCGAATGGTCCAACCTATACAATCGGAATCGGGAAAATCAATTCAATCACTTTCGAGAATGGAGAAAAAGAGGTATTCTCGAAAAACGCTGAATCACCCGCAGGATATACACAATCACTTAGTCCCGTGATTGGAGATAACACCTCGCACCTCGACGCAAATCTTATAAGTCAGTATGAGCGTCTTTCAGCAAACAAATACACACACCGCGCCAAAGTTCTGAAGATAACAGCATGGACTGGACTCGGAATTGCAGCGTGTGCCGCCGCTATAGTACCCGGCATCATAGACGAGGATTATGCTACTCAATCAATCATAATCAGTGCCGGAGCCGGGGTCGTATGGTTCGGAGGTTTCATGTGGGCCGCAAGTTACCAGAAAAAGAAATCACGGGAGCTGCTTTACTCATCCAGTCTTTATAGAAATGAAATATTCTCTTATAACGGCAATTCGGTATATGCGTCTGTTGACATGATAAGCAACTCACTCAACCATTATTCCACTCTTGGGATGGGACTTGCAATAACATTCTGACAACATATATGAACAGGAAAATTTTCTCAATAATTGTCACGGCCGTGACAATTATTGTCGCAGCGTCCTCTTGCTCCTCTCACCAAAGCGGAGCAAAATCAATGAATGCCTACACTACTGTCAAGCCTACCATCGTAAGCTATAATGAGATGACGATGGATCTTGACCCACAACCCATTAGTTATACAATTGACATATCCACACCCGAGGGACGAATGAAACTTGACAAGATTTCCCTCAAAGCAGCCCGAGAGCTCGCTCTCGTGGAGGCAATAATGCAAAACAATTGTGCAACCATATTCAATCCACAATACACCCATCTGAAGAATGGGAAAAACATCTTGCGCATAACTGTCTATGGTTATCCCGCACGATACAAGCGTGATTGACCTGTAGTCGGCTATTGTAGCACGTAGTTTCCCCGGTCACGACGCAGCGATATATGGAAAACATCATCCGTTGCAGACCTTCTCCCACGCAGTTTGACGCACGAAGGCAAGATGCCCGAAAAGGCTCGGAGAGCCGGGGATTATCAGAAACCCCATGCGCAGCATGGGGTTTCTGATAATCCCCGCGGATGGGGGGCACCGTCATAACGGGCGCCGTGCTCCAGCACACATGCGCCGCGACCCCCATGCGGGGGCCGCAAAACATGCCTCATACGTTACCTCGGGGCAAGCCCCGAGGCTATTATGACCACGCCCCGCGGACGCGGGGCTCCAGCGACCTCCCGCCATCGCCCCTACGGGGTCGATGTGGAGGTCACCGATAAATAATATTTAAACTGCTCAGGGGGCTTACCTCCTCAGGTATTGTGCTACGGCGTCGGCTACGCGGTCGCCGTCTATGGCGGCGGAGACTATGCCTCCGGCATAACCTGCGCCCTCGCCACAGGGGAACAGTCCGGCCACACGGATATGGGCGAGGGTGTCGGGGTCGCGCGGTACGCGCACGGGAGAGGATGTTCTTGTCTCGGCCCCGATGAGTGCGGCTTCGGGGGTAAGGAAGCCTTTGTTCTTGCGGTCAAATTCCTTGAATCCTTGCTGAAGCCTGCGCGCTATCCCCTTTGGCAACAGGCGGTCTATCCTGGCCGGATGGATACCGGGAGGATATGATGTCGTCGGAAGGCTTTCGGAAGGTCTGGAATTGACAAAATCGGTCATGCGCTGTGCGGGGGCGTTCTGTGTATGTCCGGCCTCTTCCCAAAAGGCGCGTTCGATGCGCTCCTGATAGTGCATCATCTTGAGGATTCTCCCCTCGTCACCCTCACCGTCAGGAACATCCTCAGGCAGAATCTCGACAACCATCCCTGAATTGGCCCAGCGGGTGTTGCGCCCGGAGGGTGACATGCCGTTGACCACAAGCTGCCCGTCGGCACTCGCGGCAGGGATGATGAATCCGCCGGGACACATGCAGAACGAATAGACTCCGCGGCCGTCAACGCGGGTCAGCATCGTGTATTCGGCAGCCGGGAGATACTTGCCGCGTCCATCCTTGGAGTGATAGCGCAGACGGTCTATCAGCTCTTGCGGATGCTCAAGCCTGACACCTATGGCAAGTCCCTTGGGTTCCATATCAATCTTCTTCTGCAACAGCATCCTGTAGACATCGCGCGCCGAATGGCCTGTGGCGAGTATCACGGGGCCGTCAATCCTGTCGCCTGCGGCAGTCACGACACCGGTGACATCTCCCGACGCATCGGTGAGGAGGTCGGTGACGCGTGTGCCGAAGCGCACCTCTCCGCCACAACGGTTGATGGTCTCGCGCATAGCCTTGATGACCCTCGGCAGACGGTCTGTGCCGATATGCGGGTGGGCGTCGATAAGTATGTCCTCAGGTGCGCCGTGCGACGCGAGGATATGGAGTATCTTGTCTACCGAGCCACGCTTCTTAGATCGCGTGTAGAGCTTACCGTCGGAGAAGGCCCCGGCGCCCCCCTCGCCGAAGCAGTAATTCGAGTCGGGGTCTATGATATTCTCGCGCGAGATGCGGGCCATGTCGACCCTGCGCGAGTCTACATCCTTGCCGCGCTCAAGCACCAGCGGACGCACCCCAAGCTCGATGAGGCGCAGTGCGGCAAACAGTCCGGCGGGTCCGGCCCCGACCACAATGGCCTGAGGCGCATCCGCAGGGAGCGGCTCGTAAATCGGAGCGTGAATCTCGGCCCCGGTCGAGGCCGGCTGCTCGTCTACCCAGATGTCGACACTGAGGTTGACCATCACACGCTTCTGACGGGCGTCGATAGAGCGGCGCGTGATGTGCTGATGGGTTATTCGGTTGGCGTCAATGCCGAGCTGTGTCGATATGGCCGCGCGGAGCATGAGCTCCTCGGCAGCGGTGCGGGGGTCAACCCTGAGTTCTATGGTCTGTCGCATCCTTGAATTGGCTTATTTTTTATTGTCCTCTGCCGGTATATATCCGGCACGTATCTCCATGCGGCGCATCACATGCCTCATCCACCATATCATCGTTATCAGAGCGACGATGAACGCCAGTATGTCTGACGCGGCCATCGAGGCCCACACGCCGTCAATGCCCCATATCTTCGGGAAGAAGACCAGGAATGGGAGCAGGAAGAGCAACTGACGTGTCAGCGAGAGGAATATGGAGAGCTTGGGCTTGCCGACGCTCTGGAAGAAATTCTGTATCACAATCTGTGCGCCGACGACTGGATAACAGATGAAATATATCCTGAATCCGTCGCGCGCTATGCGTATGAGTGTGTCGTCGGTGGTGAAGAGACGGCTCACCTCGTCGGGGAAGAGCTCGCTCACCAGCCATCCTATGCACGTGATGGCCACGCCGAGCCAGATGCCCGCGCGGAGGGTGCGTTTCACGCGGTCAAAATGACCTGCGCCTATATTGTAACCGAGGATAGGCTGCATACCCTGGGTGACGCCAAATACAATCATCACGAAGAACATCGTCGTGCGGTTGAGTATACCGTAAGCGCCCACACAGAGATTCCCCTCGTCGCCTCCATAGTCGAGCAGGGCGCGGTTGAGGAATATCACCACAACGCATGCACAGACATTCATCAGGAACGGCGAGAGGCCAATAGCATATATACGCTTCACTATCACCCATTTCAGCCAACTGTTGCCACGCTTGAAATGAATCGAGCTGCTGCGCGAGAGAAAATGCCACAATACCCACACACAGGCTGTGAACTGACCGAGCACGGTAGCCCAGGCGGCTCCCTCGATGCCCCAGTCGAGCTTGAATATGAATATCGGGGCCACAATGAGGTTGACGACCACAGAAATCAGCGCCGAAATCATGGCTTTCTTGGGATAGCCCGTGGCACGCATCAGGTTATTGAGACCGATGAACACGAAACTGAGAGGCGTTGCCCAGAGAATGACGCGCATGAACTCGCGCGCGTATGGCACCGTGGCGTCTGTCGCACCAAAGAAATAGAGTATCGGGTCGAGGAACAGCAGCGTCAGTCCGCCGAAGACTATGGCGTGTATCATACAGAGCGTGAAGACGTTGTTGACCACGTCCGTGGCACGGTCATAGTTCTTCTGGCCAAGGAATATCGAGCTTATGGCCGCACCACCCGCTGCAATCATCATACAGAACGCGGCCACAAGGTTCATCAGCGGAAATGTAATGGCAAGTCCGGCTATGGCCATAGGGCCGACTCCGCGTCCGATGAATATGGAGTCGATGATATTATAGAGCGACGTGGCCACACTCGCTATGATGGCGGGGATGGAATACTGGGCCAGCAGTCTGCCTATGGATTTATTGCCGAGATCCTCGGTCGATGTACTTGCAGTGACTTGTGCCATAGTTGAATCAGTGAGTGTTCACGAATACACCTTCGCATGAAAGTGCCCCTATAATATATTATGTATCAATTGGCCGTAATGTTCAGGCCATCCTTGAACGCCACATCTCAAGCAGCCGCTGCATATCGGGCGGGAGTGGCGCGGTGAAGAACATTTCCTCGCCGGTCTTGGGATGCACGAATCCGAGTGTACGCGCATGGAGTGCCTGGCGCGGACACGCCTCCATGCAGTCGCGGATGAATTTCTGATATGCGCCCGAGCGTTCGCCACGCAGTATCTTGTCGCCGCCGTATCTCGCATCGCAGAACAGCGGATGTCCTATGTGGGTCATGTGTACGCGTATCTGGTGGGTACGCCCCGTCTCGAGGACACATTTCACAAGCGCGGTGTGGGTGAAATCTTCAAGAGTCTCATAATGAGTCACGGCATGCTTGCCGTTGGGGTCATCTGAGGGTAGCACGGCCATCTTGAGGCGGTCGCGGTAGTCGCGCCCGATATTACCCTCGATACGCCCCGCCTTGGGATCGGGAAGTCCCCACACAAGGGCGTTATACTCGCGCTTGGTCGTCTTGTTGAAGAACTGCTTGCCCAGATGGGTCTTGGCATCGGGAGTCTTGGCCACCACAAGTAGCCCGGAGGTATCCTTGTCAATACGATGCACCAATCCCAGGCGGGGGTCGGAGACATCATAGTCGGGATTGTCGCGGAAATGCCATGCCAGGGCATTGACCAGCGTACCGTTATAGTTGCCGTGGCCGGGATGGACCACCATACCGGCAGGTTTGTTGACTACGAGTACCGTGTCATCCTCATACACGATGTCGAGCGGAATATCCTCGGCCACAATCTCGAGCTCGTATCGCGGACGGTCCATGACTATCTGTATCAGGTCGAGGGGCTTGACACGATAGTTTGACTTGACAGGCTTGCCGTTGACAAGTATGCATCCGGCATCGGCCGCCTGCTGTATGCGGTTGCGCGACGAGTGCTCGAGACGCGTCACGAGATATTTGTCGACGCGCAGCAACTGCTGCCCCTTGTCGGCGACAAAGCGGAAATGCTCGTATAACTCCTGCGCGTCATCCTCGCCGACAGATGCGGCATCAAGAATTTCTTCGTCCTCTGCCATATCTGTCATTCAAAAAGATCAAGATGGTCTGTAGCCACAGCCTCGGTGTCGGATGTCACAGAGTCTGTCTCGACAAACTCGGGCATACCCTCGCCTACCTCGAGCTCTATGGTGGCATTGACAGGGACGCGGGCACCAGGCATCAGGCGCGCGCCTTTATAGCGCACACCGACCACGAGATCCTTGAAATCGCTCGGCACGCGCCGTTCCACGATATTGCGTATCTCCAGACCCTCGAGAATAGAGCGGGCCTGACGCAGCGAGATGTCGGTGAGAGTCGGGAGTGTGACCATCTTCGGCGAGAAGGCGTTGATGGTCAGGAAGACCTCACGCCCCTCCTTGACCACAGTCCCGGCCTTGGGATTCTGCTCGATGACAGTGCCCGGGGCGGTGCGGTTGTCATATACCGAGTCGGACACTATTCCGACAAGCCCTTCGGCCGAGAGTGAGCTGACAGCCCTGTCGAAAGGCATCGAGCGCACCGACGGCACGGAGATTGTCTCGCCGTGGCGCGTCCAGAAACCGAGCCAGACCATGGCAAGCCATACTATCACGAGTGTTGCCACACCCATCAGCAGAAGATTGAGGAGCAGTTTTTTCATTTTTCAAGAGCTATTTCAAACACGTCGTCAATCGTCTTGACATAGTGGAACGCAACCCCTTCGAGATAGATGGGCCTGATATCCTCGATGTCCTTGCGGTTGTCGGCGCAAAGTATGATGTCTGTGATTCCGGCACGCTTGGCCGCAAGTATCTTCTCCTTGATACCACCCACGGGAAGCACCTTGCCACGCAGGGTAATCTCGCCTGTCATTGCAAGACGTGGCTTTACAGGGATGCCGGTGAGGGCCGAGAGGATGGAGGTGCACATGGTTATGCCCGCCGAAGGGCCATCCTTGGGAATCGCCCCCTCGGGAACATGGATATGGAGCTGACGGGTGTCGAACCATTCCGGCTCTACGCCATATCGCGAGGCGCGCGCACGGACTACCTGCGAGGCTATCACAGCCGACTCCTTCATCACGTCTCCGAGATTGCCCGTGAGGGTCAGCTTCTCACCCTTACCCTGAGTGAAAGCGCTCTCGATGAAGAGTATCTCGCCGCCGACCGAGGTCCATGCGAGCCCCACGGCAACACCGGGAATGTCGGTGGCCTCGTAACGCTCGGGGGTATAGCGCTCCACGCCGAGGTATTCGCGCAGCACGTCGGGGGTGACCACTGGCGAGAATTCCTTGCCGCGCATCTTGCGCAGTATTATCTGGCGCACCACCTTTGCGATACGCTTCTCGAGCTGGCGTACACCGCTCTCGCTTGTGTATCCCTCGACAATCCTGACGATTGCCTCGGGCGTGAAATCGAAATAATCGGGTGCGAAACCGTTCTCGGCAGCCACACGCGGCACAAGGTGACGGCGTGCGATCTCGACCTTCTCCTCGAGGAGATAGCCCGAGATGTCGATTATCTCCATGCGGTCGAGCAGCGGCTGGGGAATGGTGGAGAGTGTGTTGGCAGTGGCGATGAAGAGGACATGAGACAGGTCGTAGTCCACATCGACATAATTGTCATGGAAATGCGAGTTCTGCTCGGGGTCAAGCACCTCGAGGAGGGCCGACGACGGGTCGCCCTTGTAGTCGCTCCCGGTCTTGTCTATCTCGTCAAGCAGAAGTACCGGATTCGACGACCCGGCACGGCGTATGGCGTCGATGATGCGTCCCGGCATAGCCCCGATATATGTGCGGCGGTGTCCGCGTATCTCGGCCTCGTCGTGCAGGCCGCCGAGCGACACACGCTGATAGGGGCGCCCGAGCGAGCGTGCTATGGACTGCCCCAGCGATGTCTTGCCGACACCGGGTGCGCCGACCAGACACAGTATGGGTGAACGGCCTCCGGGATTGTTCATCATCACCGCAAGCTGCTCGAGTATGCGCTCCTTGACCTTCTCGAGTCCGTAATGGTCGGAGTTCAGAATCTCCTCGGCCTTGACGAAATCGTCGTTCAGGCTCGCCTCCTTGCCCCAGGGCAGGTCGGTGAGGACCTGGAGATAGGAATACTGCACCGAATAGTCGGGCGACTGCGGGTTGAGGCGGCGCAGCTTCTCGACCTCCTTATCAAACCGCTTGCGCACCTCTTCGGGAAAGGCAATCCCGGCCGCCTTGGCCTGGAACATGGCGCAGTCGTCCTCATCGCCGAACAGCTCGTCACGCAGAGTCTCGAACTGCTGGTGCAGCAGCATATTACGCTGCTGCTCGTCCATATTGCGGCGTGTCTTGCGCTGTATCTCGGCCTTCAGCTCGGCCATCTGCTCGTTCTGGGCGAGCAGCGACAGCAGATACATGGCGCGGTCCTTGATACGGGGCTTCTTGAGCATCTCGATCTTGTCCTTGACCGAGAACGCCGAATGTGTCGCGATGAGGTTGACCAGCATCACAGGGGTGGAGACATTCTCGATATTGAACACGAGGTCCGAGAGCTTGTCCTGCTCCTGACGCAATATATTGAGGGTGATGTCGCGTATCTCAGTGACCATCACCGCAAATTCCTTGTCTGTAGGGCGTGGCGTGGCCTCGCGTACCTCCCTCACGGCCACACTCAGCGAGCCGGGAATGGTCTTTCCGGCACCCTCGCCGGTGATTGCCACCTTGCCTCGGGCTGATATGATGGCGGTCTTGGTGCCGTCGGGGAGCTCGAGAGTCTTGACGACATCGGCTATGACGCCGTATTTATGCAGCGACGAGGCTGTCAGTGTCTCGTCAGCCGGGTCGGTCTGGCAGAAGATTCCGACGGGTATCCCCTTCTCTGCTGCGGTGGTAGCGGTGGCCACCGTCGACTCGCGCCCCATGGTGATGGGGAATGTGACACCGGGGAAGAGCACGAGGTCTCTCATCGGAATCACAGGGAGGTCTGTCAGATCAGGCTCGCGAGGCTCGGTGTCGCGCTTCAGCTCAAACTGTCCAATTGACACTATCTTGGTTTCTTCTTTCATACTCTTTTTTTGCGACCCCAAAGTTAGCAATTTTTCGCCACATGGCCAATTTTTGGCCCGATGACATGACTCCGCAGGCAATGCAACCAAATTTAACCATCATGTGCAATATTCTTGCCCGGCCTGCGGGGTAACTTTGCGACATCATCATATCAAAATACCATCTTAAACTTAATCTCTCACCTATGTTTATCATCTCGCCCCGTGTCGTCAACACCATCAACGCCCTCCCGGCAGCCGACCGCGAACCCATAAGCCGCGCACTGAGCCGCGAATTCATTCTCGGAGAAGACCCCGAGCAGACACTCACGCCCGTGCAGTGCATGGTCTATGCCATGATACGGTTCTATGTCAACCAAGACACCGAGCGTGGACTTTCGCACGCGTCATCGTCCGAATCATTCAAGCCATGCGGGAGCGCTCTCGGCTGACGATGGCGAGTATGCACACACGGCATAACACCATCCCCGCTCACGGCGCCCGATGTCATACCGGGGCTCGTAGGTGACGCCGAGCAGATAGCGTCCGTCGATTCCGTCTCCGTCCGGGGCCATGGCCTCGTCGCGTCCGACTCCGGGAGGCACGGCATAGACCGTATATCGCATCAGCTCGCCCGGCTCGCCGTCGCTCTCGCGCCATGTCAGGGCGCTCCCGTCATGTCTGAGTCCCCGGGGGGCGTCTGACGGAGCCTCGGGCCCACCGGCCACGACAGGGGTCAGCGACGGATGCGCGAACCTGCCGCGAAGACATCCGGCGACATCACCGACAAACTTGGCGCTATAGATGATTATACCCTGGTTCCCGTCAAGGCTCTCGGCGCGGTTGCAGTCTATCTGGCGCCCGAGGTCTGCGATATTCTCGCGGCGGTCACCTTTGGCCAGACGTTCCAGTGTCACGGACGGATAGAAATGACTGCCAAACTGGTTTGAGGCCCCGGCCCACCACCGGGCAATCGGCCCGTAAGGTGCTGTGGCGTGCGTGGTGCCCCAATATATCTGCGGCGAGATGAAATCGACAGTGCCCTGATACATGAGCCCGAGAGGGTCGGAATATATCTCGGTATACTGCCAGTCTGATGCCTTGACATCACAGGCATCCACGCCCCATTTCGGAGCCGAGGTACTTCCCTTACCCGCCACACCGGCCGGAGAGATGCCGAAACGGCACCCGCGGCGCGTGTCGCGAATCATGGCGCTGACATCCGCGACAGCCTTGTGTACACAGGCGCGCCGCCAGTCGCCGAAATCCATCCACGGAGCGTCAGAGAGATAGAGGCTATAGTCCGGCGCATCCTTGGTCTCGGGGATTCGGTTGGGATAGAAATAGTCGTCGAACACGAGTCCGTCCACGTCATAGCCGTCGACAATCTCGCGGCACACCTCGACGATATGCTGCCTCACCTCCTCCATGCCGGGATTGAACACGGTGTACTTGCCGTGTGTGAGAAGCCATCCGTTCTCACGCCACTTGCGGTCGGCCGGAGTATCATAGAGAGTTCCTGTAGACCACCTGAAGGGGTTGACCCACGCATAGCACTCGAGGCCGCGGCGGTGGCACTCGTCGACCACAAACGCGAGAGGGTCCCAGGCGGGAGCATTGCCGCGCTTGCCTGTCAGGAAGCCGCTCCAAGGCTCAAGGGCAGAGTCGTACATCACATCGCCCATCGAACGCACCTGAAAGCACACAGTGGTGAAATTCAGTCCCTTCAGCCTGTCGAGCAATGCTGTCATCTCGGCCTGCTGGAGTCGCGCGGCGACCTTGTCGGCGCCTGTAGTGGAAGGCCAGTCGATGCCCCACACCGTGGCCACCCACACGCCGCGCATCTCGCGCTTGGGTGATGAAGCTGCCGCCGTGAGGGCAAAAACGAAGCATAGAATCGCTGTGAATATTATGTTACGGATATGCATAAACGGGCTGAATATGGGAACGCGACTGCAAAATTAACACAATTTATAAAAATACAGAACCCTCCATTTCGATTTTCAAGAAAAAAAAGCTAATTTTGCAGTTTGAAATATCGACCCAACACTATACAATGCGCCATATACTATTAATCCTTTTGGCCTCGATGGCCCTTGCGTCGTGCGGCGAATATCAGAAAGTGCTCAAGAGCACCGACCCTGACTATCGCCTCGACTATGCCAAACGGGCGTTCGAGGAGAAGAAATATACCCAGGCGGCCACCGCCCTCGAGAATGTCCCCACAGCTTTCAGAGGTTCGGAGAAGGCCGAAGACGCCCTCTATCTGCTGGCTCTCTCGAACTACGAGAACAAGGACTACGAGACATCGGGGTCGTATTTCAAGAACTACTATACCCGTTACCCCAAGGGGAAATACACCGAGCTGGCGCGATTCTATGCCGGATACGGCTATTATCTCGACTCGCCCGACTCGCAGCTCGACCAGAGCGGCACCATCAAGGCTATCGAGGAGCTACAGTCATTCCTCGACTATTTCCCCCGCTCGGACAAAGTCTCGATTGCCCAGAACGCCATCTTCGAGCTTCAGGACAAACTGACGCTCAAGCAGCTCGAGAACGCGCAGCTATACTATAACCTCGGCACCTATGGCGGCAACAACTACGAGAGCGCCATCATCGTGGCCCGCAACGCCATCAAGGACTACCCCTATTCGAAATACAAGGAAGACCTCGAGCTGCTCATACTCAAGGCACGCTATCAGGAAGCCCGCGAGAGTGTGGACGAGCGCAAGGCCGAGCGATATGCCGAGGTGGTCGACGAGTACTACTCGTTCATCAACAACTATCCCGACACCCCCAACCGCAAGGAGGCTGACAACATTTTCGCCATCGCCAGCCGATATGCGGAGAAATAAGTAAAAACTATCATCATCATTGCATACATGGACTACAAGAAGACCAACGCCCCTCTCAACACCCAGACCCGCGACCTCATCTCTATGAGCGAGGACACCGGCAACGTCTATGAGACCGTCTGCATCATCGCCAAGCGAGCCAACCAGATCGCCGGCGAGATGAAACATGACCTCGAGAAGAAACTCCAGGAGTTCGCCTCGCTCAACGACAACCTCGAGGAGGTTTCCGAAAACCGCGAGCAGATTGAGATCTCGCGCTTCTACGAGCGTCTCCCCAAACCCACCCTCATCGCCACCCAGGAGTATCTGGAGCACAAGATTCATTTCCGCAATCCCGCCAAGGACGCGCTTGACGAATAATCCGAGACCCTGACAACAGGAAACAGTCACGGCCGATGTCGACATCCGACACCGGCCGTGACTGTTGATTCAGCAGGTCAATATCCCTTGCGGTACTTGTCCTCGTCAGAGTCATCGAGGATAGAGAGATACGAGGCATAGCGCGACTCGGAGATGCGGTGGTCGGCGACGGCCTCCTTGACGGCACATCCGGGCTCGTGGGTGTGCGTGCAATCGCCATAGCGGCAATCCTTGCCGCACCTGAATATCTCCGGGAAGAAATGCCCCACCTCGTGACGGTCAAACTCGAGCGTGCCGAATCCCTTCACACCGGGGGTGTCGATGATATAGCTTCCGTCGCTCATGCCCGGGACGGCAAACATCTCTGAGAATGTCGTGGTGTGCATGCCGGTGTCGTGGATGGCCGAAATCTCGGCCGTGGCCAGCGATATGCCGGGAATAAGGTCGTTTATCAGTGTCGACTTGCCGACACCCGAATTGCCCGAGAAGAGCGTGGTCTTGCCGTCGAGGAGGGCCTTGAGACCGTCAAGCCCCTCGCCCGTCCGGGCCGAGAGAAGGCACACCTCATAACCGATGGTGCGGTAGAGGTGCTCCACGGCATGGAGATATTCCATCCCTTCGGGATCATCCTCGAGCAAGTCAATCTTGTTTATCACTATAACCGCAGGGACCCTGTATGCCTCGGCGGTGGCCAGGAAGCGGTCTATGAAGGTGGTCGAGGTGGTGGGATGGAACAGCGTCACCACCAGGCACACCTGGTCGAGGTTGGCCGCAAGTATGTGGGCCTGTTTCGACAGGTTGCTCGACCGGCGTATGATGTAGTTGCGCCGGGGCTCGATCGAGATTATATACGGTGTGTCCCCGCCTGCGCTCTCCGTGATGTCCACACGGTCGCCGACGGCCACCGGATTGGTGGTGCGAATCCCTTTGAGGCGGAAATTCCCCTTGATCTTGCATACGGCCTCGCGGCCATCATCGGTCAACACGACATACGAGCTGCCGGTATTTTTGATTACTGTTCCTTTCATTGCCGCAAATGTAGTGAAAATAATCGTATCACACACTCATACAGTCATACATTTTTCATTCCGCGATACGTTAAATCATCCCTGAATCCTGTCCGTCGTCTGACACCACGACCGACTCAGTGGCCGGAATCGCCCTGCGGTCATACATCTCAAGGAGTTCATCGAGCCCGACAGCCCCGCTGCCGGGCTTGATGCCCGAAAGGGAGGCCACAATGCCCAAGATCTGCCCGGGAGAATAGATCCGGCGGAGATGTTCCATGCTCATGGAGCTGTCACGCTTGGAGAGCCGCTGCCCGGCATTGTTGCACACAAGCGGAAGATGGACATATTCGGGGTCGGGAAGTCCCAGCAGACGGCGCAGATATATCTGCTGGGCCGCAGAGAGCAGCAAGTCGCAGCCGCGCATCACCTCGGTCACCCCCATCAGCGCGTCGTCGACCACGACGGCGAGCTGATATGACCATGCGCCGTCGGCACGCCGCACCACAAAATCGCCGCACTCGCGCGCAAGATTGTAGCGCCGCATCCCGAAAACACCGTCACGGTATGCAATCTCCTCGTCGGGGACATAGAGGCGCAAGGCAGCCCCTGTGGCATCTCCCACAGGGGTAGAGGGCAGATGCGCAGGACGGCAGGTGCCCGGATAAATCAGCCGTCCGTCGCTCTGATGGGGAGCCCTCACGGCCATGAGGTCGGCACGGGTGCACCGGCAGGGATAGGTATAGCCGGTGGCAACGAGCCTGGCAAGGTAATAGCCATATATCTCATCGCGCAGACTCTGCATATATGGGCCGGATGGCCCGATGCCGTCGAGGCCACCCTCGTCCCAGTCGAGGCCGAGCCAGCGCAGGTCATCCTCGATCATCTCCGCATGACAGCGTTTCGACCGCTGCGGGTCGAGATCCTCGATACGGAGCACCCATCTGCCTCCGCGGCTGCGCACCGACAGCCACGACAGGACAGCGGTGAAGATGTTGCCGAGATGCATCCTGCCCGATGGTGACGGCGCGAACCGCCCCACGGGAACGTTGACTTTTTCCATAGCCTGACATTGTTTTTTCGGGCGCAAAATTACTCAATCCACCACTCACTGCAAAAAAAGTTGAAAAATTTTGCCCCCGGATGGGTTACATCCGTCCAACAAACTGCATATAGTGATGTAAGACCACTCAATTCATCACGCCAAACGCGCACACAGACATGGAACCTCAAGCCATCCATCCCCACGACCTCGCGGTAATCGCGGCCCTAAAGGCAGGCGATTCCGTGGTAACGAGACAGTTCTTCTATGGAGAGCTGTCGGGAATGCTTGAGACCATACGTCACAAAGTGTTCGACGGGAGGATTCCCTATGACGAGCTCGTCAGCGAGCTTTATCTTATCCTCTCGGCCGATACATGGAGGCGTCTCGACACATTCGCTGCCCGCGGCGAGTGCCGTCTGCGCACATGGACATCTGCAGTGGCATGGAGACATTTCCTGCGTCAGCGCGAGGAAATGCCCGTAGAGAATCCTGACACCGACGAAGCCGGACAGCACGCACTCTCATCAAGCTCGGACATCGAGTTACAGATGGCCATAGATGTGAGGGACACGCTGAGGCGGATGCCCAACCGCCGCTATGCCCGCATCCTGTCGATGCTGCTCATCGAGGGATTCACCCCCAAAGAGACCGCCGAGGCCATGGGGACGACAACAGACAATATCTATAATATGAAGCGCCGAGCCATAGACCAGTTCATAAGCTGCTATCACTGAGGCCGACGTCACGACACGCACACACATATATATGTTATAAGGAATGGCCGCCACACACAAGGCGTGCCACTATGCAAATCACACACCTCGTGCGAGGGGCACCGTTCGGGAACGCGGTGCCCCTCGCCTTTCAGACGGGCGGCGCACCAATTTCCGCGCCGACGATGACAATTTGCATTTTTTCACATATTATTATGATAGAAATAGCTATCTTTGTTCCTCTGAAAGTATAGAACCTCTTAAACTATACTTCCATTCATGACAAGCAACACTTTCACAGGTCTACCGGACGATCTCGTGGCCCGTTTCATATCGGGCAGCGCATCGCCGGGCGAATGTGACCTTGTGGCGAAGGCCGTCAGCACACCAGCCGACCTCTGGCTCCTTGGCAGCCTTACAGCCACACACATATCACAACACGCACATTCCTCTGACAACACAGATGAAACTACGACTCATCATAGCACTGGCCCTCATGCTGGCCACCACCCTCTCCACAATGTCGCAAACACGTCGCGCGCTGGTGGTGGGCCTGGGTGAGCAGCTTGACCCCTCCTGGGAGAAAATCAACGGTGACCGCGACGTGCCTCTCGTGGTCGAGATGCTGGAGGCCAACGGATTCACCGACATCTCGACCCTCATCAACTCCAAGGCCACCAAGAAAGGCATCGTGAAAGCCCTTAGCTCGCTGGCATCCCGTTCACGCAGGGGAGACATCCTCTATATACATTTCTCAGGCCACGGCCAGAGAATCACAGACCTCGACGGCGACGAGACCGACGACCGATGGGACGAGTCGTGGATACCATACGACGCATTCCAGAGCTACGGACTCAATGACCGTGGCGAGAAACACCTGACCGACGACGAGCTCGGGCTGCTGCTGACAGCCGCGCGCGACAAGGTCGGAGCCGAGGGCACGATTGTCGTGGCAGTTGATGCCTGTCACAGCGGCGATGCTACGCGAGGGCCCGTCGACGGACGTCCGGCCATACGTGGTGTGATGCAGAATTTCGTCATCCCGGGTGCCGTCATGCCGCAAAGCCCCGCACCCGCGGTCGAAGAGAAATGGCTCACCCTGAGCGCCTGCAAGGACTATCAGCTCAATCTCGAGCATCCGGCCGGATTCGGAAGCCTGACATACGCCCTATACGAACTTTGGCCCGAACTCGCCGGTGCCGACAACAGGACTGTGGTCAAGGCCGTGCGCAAACACATGCGCAAGAGCGGCATCGGCATCGGCATCCCGCAGGAGCCAATGATTACCTCATCGCAAGGCGAGATGTTCACTGCCATATTCAGACATGCGCTGCAATGAGCAGGATGGATTCACTGTATGTCAGGGCTTTCGTCTGTGGCAACGAACGGTTACAGCGAGACTGCTATATGGAGTGCCGCAAGACCTTCGGTGCTGTCTCGGCAAAATTCCAGGCATCCTCTGACGATCTTAAAGATATATTCCATGAATCGTTCGAGACCCTGTGGAGCAACATAAGCTCCGGCATCGTCTTCGTAGAAGGCACAGGGGTCAAGGCACGTGGCCGCGACGGCACAGTCAGGCCGGTCGATGACCTCACGGGAGCATATTTCAGCGGCATAGTGCGCAACCGTTTCCTCGAGTTCTGCCGCACCAAGGGCCGGATAGCCACACTCTCCGGGGATTTTCCCGGTACAGACGGTGAGCCGTCGTCCGAAGACCCGGACGATGACATCGAGGGTATCAAGGAGCGTCTCACGATGCGCTCGCTCAACTCCCTGGCCCGAAGCTGCATAGAAATACTCACAAAATTCTATCACGAGAGCAAGTCTCTTGACGAGATACTGGCCGAACGCCCCGAGAACACCTCATACGACGGGCTGAAGTCGCGCAAGGCCAAATGTCTCAAGACTCTAAAAGAAAAAATCATCACATCATTCAAGGCCAACGGCCTATCATGCCCATGACCACCTCTTCACCTTACACACAGCAAGACACAATAGACCGATACCTGCTCGGCGAAATGACTCCCGACGAAGAGCGGGATTTCAAGTCGCGTATGGACGCAGACCCCGCGCTTAACGACGAGGTCGGGCTGATGCGTCGCATAATGGCCGCGATTTCGCTGAGGGCATCGCGAGACGAGCGTATGGCCCGTTGGGACCGAGAGGCAGATGCGGCATCGGCATCCCGCACCTCGGCCACACCACTATTCAAAAAATCTCTCCCCTATCTGTCGGCCGCAGCCTCGGCTGCCGTCATCTTCATGCTCGGAGGCTATCTGCTCAATCCGGGTCACTCGGGCATAAGGCCGGGAGATGTGCCTGTGGAAAAGAGCGAGGGCCCGGTACCCTCGATACTCACCACAGGGATGCGTGGCTCTGTCGAGGCGTCGGTCGCAACCATTGGCCGCGAGCTCTACGAGAGCCGCGAGACGGCATCATTTGCCCTCACCCAGATTGACAACGCCCTGGCCGACACCATCATCGAGCCCGGCATAAGCATGGAAGAGGCTGAGTATCAGCGTACACTCATCGCCAGACGCAGCTATGACCTGCGCTGGCTCAGGATAAACGCCCTCATCGCAGCAGGCCAAATCTCCAAGGCCCGCGAGGAACTTGTCGCCTTCTCGACCGAAGAGGGCTACTATCGCGACGAGGCACAGGCTCTGTTAAAACAATTTGAATGAAACGACATCTCATACCATTCCTCATACTCGCGGCAGCCGGAGCTGCCATGACACCATCCCTTCGCGCCGACGCCGAAGGTAGCCAATATGACGAGGCAACAGCCTTGATAAACCGTGCGGACTCCCTGCTGGCATCTGCCACACTCTCTGCCGCCGAACGCGACTCGGTAATAGCCGAGAAAGCATACTGCCTTGCCGTCGCGGCCATAGACAGGGCCTCTGACGAGGTAGCCGACTATGAGGCGGCACTCGACTACACCTCAGCCGGACTGGCGATAGCAAAAGACCCCGAGGTCGTGGACGCCCTCTATGACACACGCGGACAGGCATACGAGTCACTTGCAAAGAAGGCCGAGCTCAAGGCCAGGTTCGAGGAATCGGTCGAGATGTATCGGAAATCATTCATACAATACGAGAAAGCGGGGAGATGGAACCAGTACGCGCTCGCGCTGATAAAACTCGCCGACATCTATGACCGCCTGTTCGAGATTGACAAAATCACGACCACCCTACAGGAAGCCGAGGCAATAGCGCGCCGCAGCGGCGACGAGCGTGCCCTGTTCGAGGTGCTTGTGACGCAGAAGAAATATGCACGCGAGCATCACCGTTTCCAGCTCTATGTGTCATCCTCTACGTCGCTCGACTCCATAAGCCAGCATACCGCCGACCCCATCATCAGCCGCGATGCCACAACCGACATGGCCACAACCGCAGAGGCATCGGGCGACTATCCGCGGGCCGTCTCGCTCTACAAGGGTATACTTGCCGACCAGGAGGCTATGGAGCCGTCATATCAGAAAGATGTGCTCATCACGGGCACACTCGACAAGCTCTCGGAACTGTGTCAGGAGTGTGGGCGCAATGACGAGTCAATCGAATATGCCCGCCGCAACCTTGTCTACAAGAAGACCGGCGACACACGCAGCAATCTCGGGCTCGCCCTGACCTACCATCGCATATCCACGGTATATGCCGCCCTGAACGACAGCGCGTCGGCCGCCCTGTATGCCGATTCGATAGGAATGGTGGCTGACAGCACACAGGAGGCCTTCTACCGCGCCTATATGAATATGCTCGGCGGTATCTCGTACAAGCAGGTCAAGGAATATCCCAAGGCCATCGAATTCTACAGGAAGGCATCCGAATATCCCGCACTCGCCACATCTATCAACGCCCTCATAGGGGGCTCGCTCCACCTGATGGGCAATGATGCCGAGGCATTAGGCTACTACCAGGATTACGCGCGCCTCATAGGCGAGCGCCACGGCACCAACTCGACGGTCTACGCGTCCGCACTCAGATATGTGGCCAACATCAAGGCGTTTGCCGGAGATGTCGAGGGTGGATGTGAGGACTACATCTCGTCCATCTCGATGACCCAGGAGCTGCTGCGCGACCGTCTGCGGTTCCTTCCGTCGGGCCTCCGCAAGAACTATCTCGGCGATCTCACCGAAGCCCTCTCGCTGATGACACCGTTCGGCATATCCTCGGGCCACACCTCAGACCTCTTCACCACCAAGACATACGAGGGACTGCTGTTGAGCAAGGGACTGCTGCTCGCCTCAGACCGCTCGACAGCCGAGATGATCAACACTCACGGCACACCCGAGGACAAGGCCGACTATGCCTCCATACAGCTGATACGCAGCCGCATGAACGCCCTCGAGCAATATAGCGACATGCAGGACTCGGTGGCATCACTCTACCGCACGATGGTGGCCATAGACCACCGTCTGACACAGAACTGCACACGATATGGCGATGTGGGGGCATTCGCATCGACGGGATACGACGAGATAGCCTCCTCTCTCAAGCCCGGCGAGACACTTGTCGACTTCACAGACTACAGGGACGAGAAAGACGGACACCGCAGATATGCCGCCTTCATCATACGCAACGGCATGGAGCATCCATTGCTTGTGCCCGTATGCGACGGTGCGGAGATAGACTCTCTCATAGCCCAAAACCACGGGCTTGTGAGCTCGATTCACGACGAGGAGGCCGGAGAACGCCTCCGCACCATCTGCTTCGATCCTATCAGGGAGCATCTCACCGAGGGGGAGACCGCCTTTCTGATTCCCTCGGGCATATATCACTCAATATCAATAGACGCTCTTCCACTCGACGACTCGATACTTGTGGGAGACCGATACCCCATGGTGCGTCTGTCGTCGGCCCGTCTTCTGCTCGACCGTAACACATCGGCACCCGCGCGTCTCTCGGCATCCCTCTACGGCGGCATCATCTATGACATGGATGCGGACGAGATGACTATGGCAAGCCTCCCGGTACAGGCCGACATGGCTCTGGCCTTTGCCACACGCAGTCCGGGACAGCACACCGACAGCCTGTGCTATCTGCCCTACACCCTCAGCGAGGTCAACGGCATCGCCGAACTCCTGTCGAGACACACCACCGCCACAGTCCCCCTCACGGGCAAGAAGGCCACCGAGGCATCTTTCCTTTCGCTTTCGGGCCGCTCACCGTCGATATTGCACATCGCCACACACGGATTCTATTTCGACCCCGATGACCCCGACAAGGCAAAGGGACTCCGCGGATACACCGACGCCATGAATCTGAGCGGACTGGTGATGTCGGGAGGCAATGCCGAGTGGCGTGGCGAGCCATTACCCCCTGGTACATTCGGCGGTCTCCTCACCGCAGCCGACATCGCCCTGTGCGACCTCTCGGGCACATCGCTCGTTTGCCTCTCGGCATGCAACACCGCGCGTGGCACGGCTGCCACCTCCGAGGGTCTGTACGGACTGCAGAGGGCTTTCAAGAAGGCCGGAGCCGGAACACTGGTGATGAGCCTGTGGGAGGCCAGCGAGATTGCCACCACACTGTTCATGAACAAGTTCTATGAGTCGCTTCTTGCCAACGGGTTCGACAAGCACTCGGCGTTCAACGACGCACGCGCGGCTGTAAGGGCCAGATATCCCGAACCTTACTACTGGGCCGGATTCGTCATGGTGGACTGAGGCTGAACCTTTAGGCCCCGTTTTCCGTTAGATTTCTGTAACACTTACAGAAATCCGATGAAACATCTCATATTACTCCGTCACGGCCAGAGCCAATGGAACCTCGAGAACCTTTTCACGGGCTGGACAGATGTCGAGCTCTCGCCAAAGGGACGCGAAGAGGCCGCCGAAGCAGGCAGGAAGATTGCTGAGTCGGGCATATTGCCCCGATATTGCTTCACATCTTATCTAAAGAGGGCCATACACACCCTCGACATCGCGCTCGACGCCATGAACCGCGTCTATCTGCCTGTCGTCAAGGACTGGCACCTCAACGAGCGTCACTATGGCGCGCTGCAAGGACTGAACAAGGCGCAGACCGCAGCCAGATATGGCGACGAGCAGGTGCATATCTGGCGCCGCAGCTATGATGTCTGTCCTCCGGCACTCGAGCCGGGCGATGACCGCTCGCCAATACGCGACATACGCTATGCCGAGCTGTCGGCCGACGAGCTCCCCCTGACCGAGTCGCTCAAGGACACCGTGGCCCGTGTGCGTCCATGCTGGGAGGAGAAGATTGTGCCCGCACTCCAGCTTTATGACAAGGTTATCATCGCGGCCCACGGCAACTCGCTCAGGGCGCTCGTGATGATGCTTCTGCATCTCACCCCCGAGGCCATCGTGGGCGAGGAGATACCCACCGGAACACCGCGCGTCTTCACCCTCGACGACAGGATGAAGGTGCTCGAAGATAAATACCTCTGACACGCAATATTCCCCTCGCACTCCTCGTTCTAAAGTGTGGATAATAATAGTAGAAAAGAAAGATGACACGTAAGACAGGAATGTTGTTTGACCTGGACGGAGTCCTGGTCGACAGCGAGGGAGAGTATTCCGTTTTCTGGGGCGCCATCGGTGACCGATATGACAAGGGGCCCGATTTCAAGGACCGCATCAAAGGCACCACATTGCACGAGATTCTCGAACATTTCCCCGAGGGAGACCGCGAGGGCATCAAGAAGGAGCTCTATGATTTCGAGAGCCGTATGGAATACAACATCTATCCCGGCGTAATCGAGTTTCTGCAAGACCTCTCGCACAACGGCATTCCGTCGGCCATAGTCACCAGCAGCGACGACGCAAAGATGGAGAAACTCTTCTCGCGTCATCCCGAACTGCGCGGCGCTGTCACCCGCATCGTGACAGCCGACATGGTGACCCGCAGCAAGCCCGATCCCCAGGGCTATCTCATAGGCGCAGACCTGATAGGTGTGCCCATCGAGGACTGCTATGTGTTCGAGGACTCGATAAACGGCCTCAAGGCCGCGCGTGCATCAGGCGCTACCGTCGTCGGACTGGCCACGACCAATCCGCGCGAGCTTGTCGGGAGCATGGCCGACATCACCCTCGACGGTTTCGAGGGACTGACAGCCGCAGAACTCACCGATTACAAGAAATAAAGAGGTACAACATGACAAATGGGACAGACAGGTCAACACCTGTTCGCCCCATTCGTCTTTTTTCTGAGTCTGCGGTTTATTTCTTGGCCTTGAAGCTCATGTCGAGCCCCTTGACCGAGTGCGTCAGCGCACCGACCGATATGAAGTCTACGCCACACTCGCCATAGTCGCGCAAGGTATCGAGGGTGATTCCGCCTGATGACTCGACCTCTACCCTGCCCCCGATGAGCTTGACAGCCTCGCGGGTGCGCTCGGGCGAGAAATTGTCGAGCATGATGCGGTCGACTCCGGCCTCGAGAGCCTCGAGAATCTCGGGTGTATCGCGCACCTCGACCTCTATCTTCAGGTCCTTGCCCTTCTCCTTGCAATACGCCTTGGCGGCATTGACGGCCTGGGTGATGCCTCCGGCAAAATCGACATGGTTGTCCTTGATGAGAATCATGTCGAACAGGCCGATGCGGTGGTTGCAGCCCCCGCCTATGCGCACGGCCTCCTTCTCGAGCATACGCAGTCCCGGTGTGGTCTTGCGGGTGTCGAGCACCTTGGTCTTCAGACCCTTGAGACGGGCCTGATAGCGTGCTGTCTGTGTGGCTATGCCGCTCATGCGCTGCATGATGTTGAGCATGACACGCTCGGTCTGGAGCAGCGAGCGCACGGTGCCCTCGACCTCGAATGCAATATCGCCGGGCTTGACATGTGCACCATCCTCGATATAGACTGTCATCTTCAGGTCGGGGTCGAATTTGGCAAACACCCTGCGGGCCATCTCCACACCGGCCAGCACACCCTCCTCCTTGATGATGAGGCGCTGCACACCGCGCTCGTCGGCCGGAATGGTGCTGAGGGTGGTATGATCGCCATCGCCCACATCCTCGGCAAACGCCAGGGTGAGCAGGTCGTCTATCAGTTGGTCTTTAGTTTTCATATACCTTATATTAAAATTGATTTCACAGTGAAAATAGTCATCATCGCAGTCGGCAAGACAGCAACACAATATATCGCGGCGGCTACCGACGACTTCATCAGGCGCGCCTCGCGCTACGTGCCGGTCGAGATGTCAATAATCCCCGACCTGCGCTCGACGCGCGGACTCACCGAGGAGATGCAGAAGCAGCGCGAGGGCAAGAGCATCATCGCCTCGCTGCAGCCCGGCGACCTCGTGACCCTGCTCGACGAGCGCGGTGCCGAACTGACGTCGCGGCAATTTGCGGGCGAGATAGAGCGCGGCATGGTCAGCGGCCTCAAGAGGATGGTCTTTGTCATCGGGGGCCCATACGGTTTCTCGCCCGAGGTATATGCCCGCGCCGACCGCAAGCTGTCGCTGTCAAGGATGACATTCACCCACGAGATGGTGCGCCTCTTCTTTGCCGAACAGGTCTACAGGGCCATGACCATCATGCGCGGCGAGCCCTATCACCACGACTAAGCCACCAGAAAAAGCACATAGACTATGCACAGCCCCACCAGGGTATAGGCGGCACAGCTGCGCAACAGCAGCCTGCGCCAGCCACGGCGGCGCGGCGACATCCATGTGTAGAGCCCCCCGGAGACTATGCCGAAGGCAAAGGCCGCAAGAATCCAGTAGAAAATGTTGCCCATGCCGCGGTCAGGCTTTGGCCCCCTTCACACCACCCTTGGCTCCGCCGGTGAGGGCGAAGATGTTCTGGTCGTAGCTCACGGTCTTCTGTCCCTGCTCGCGCTTGCGCTTCAGGGCCAGACGCACCAGCCTGTCCATAAGCTCGGTGAACGGTATGCCCGTAGCTTCCCAAAGATAGAAAGAGAGCGAGCCGGGGATGGTGTTTATCTCGTTGACATAAATCTCGCCATTATCCTCGTCCATGATGACGTCGACTCGGCTGACGCCGTGACAGCCGAGCACCCTGAAAGTCTCTCCGGCAAGGAACTGTATGCGCTTTGTCACATCCTCGGGGAGGTCGGCGGGGATACGCTTCTGCGAAGCCTGCATGCCCTTGGCACCCTTGGTGCCCCCCATGTACTTGTCCTCATACGACAGAATCTCGGCGCTCTTGATAGGCTCCTCGAGAACCGAAGGCTGGTATTCGTCGCAGTCACCGAGTACCGAGCAGTTTATCTCCTTGAGGTTGTCGACCATGTGCTCGACGATGATGCGCGACGAGTATTTCTCGGCCACGTCAATCTTCTCTATGAGCTGCTCGCGGTTTCCGGCACGCCCTATGCCGACACTCGAGCCGAGGTTGGCGGGCTTGACAATGACGGGATAACCGATTTTCTCCTCTATACGCACGATGAGCTCGTCGCGTTTTGCGAACCACTCCTTGTCGGTGAACCACACATAGTCTATCACGGGCACTCCGCACTCGCGCAGAATCATCTTCATGGTTATCTTGTCCATGCCGTTGGCGCTTGCCAGGGTGTTGCATCCGGCATAGGGTATGCCGATAGACTCAAGGACACCCTCGAAGATGCCGTCCTCGACATTAGAGCCGTGCAGCACAGGGATGGCAACGTCGAGCTTGGTGACGACGTTCGAGCCGAACATCCCTTTCTTGGTCCTGTAGACATTATAGTCGCCATAGCTCGGCTCCATATATACCTGGGTGCATTTCTCGAGCAGGGCCGGTATGTTCTTGTAGTTCTTGATGTCAAACAGGGCATCGCCGGTATAGTATCGTCCCTGCTTGGAGATGTATATGGGTGTTACGTCATATTTCTCGCGGTCTATCGCGGCCATGGCCTGCGATGCCGAGATAACAGAGATTTCGTGTTCGGTAGAGCGTCCGCCAAAGAACACTCCGATGTTAGTCTTCATTCTTCTATTCTTTATTTGAAAGTATCGGGAAGGTCATTCTCATACAGCACCGTGTCACCGGGCTTGAGCAGAGTGGCAAGGAGCGTCTGCGACTCGGCGAACGAGCCGACGGTGCGCACCTCGGCGGTGCGGTCTGCCACGCTCTCTATCCCCTCGGTGATTGCGGCGCGGTTATACTCGCCCACGACTATGGCGATGTCGGCACAGGTGGCCACCTTCTTGCCGAACTCGCGGTTCAGCTCCTCCTGGCGGTCGCCCAGCTCGATCATGCCGGGCGTCACGACTATGCGCTTGCCCGGGCCCATCATGGAGAGCACGTCGAGGGCCATGCGTGAGCCTGTGGGATTGGAGTTGAATGCGTCGTCGATGATGGTGACGCCACCGGGAGTACGCTTCATGTTCAGGCGATGCTCCACCTGCTCGATCTGGCTCACGGCATAGCGTATTTTCTGCTCGGGCACACCGAGACGCAAAGCCACGATGATGGCGGCAAGGAGGTTGCTCACATTGCACTCGCCTACAAGCCGTGTCCTGAACTCCATTTCAACCCCATCGGGGCCATGTACGGTGAATACAGTGCCTTCGGGCGAATATCTGATGTCGGTGGCAGTGAACTGCGCCGCCCCGGTCGCGGTGACGGCATAGCGCACGCACTCCACGTTGTCAACCCTGCGAGAGGCGACATAGGGGAAATCGTCGTTGACCACCGCGAGGCCGTCGGCGGGGAGGGCGTCGACAAGCTCGAACTTGGTGCGCTGCACATTCTCGATGCTCTTGAACGACTCGAGATGCTGCGGGCCGACGGCGGTGACGATGCCGACCGAGGGATGCACAAGGTCGCATATCTCCTTGATGTCACCGGGCTGTTTGGCTCCCATCTCGACGATGAACACCTCGTTATAGGGTTTGAGATACTCCCTGACGGTGCGTATCACGCCGAGGGTCGTATTGTAGCTCCCCGGCGTCATCATGACGTCGAAATGCTCGGAGAGGATGCGGTTCAGATAATGCTTGGTGCTCGTCTTGCCATAGCTGCCTGTAATGCCGATGACCTTCAGGCCGGGCATAGAGGCGAGGATGCGGGCTGCATCGTCATAATATCCCTTGTTGATATGGGCCTCGACAGGCTTGAGGAGCCAGTTGGCCGCCAGCACGAACAGATGCGAGAAACAATAGATGGCCAACGCCACGGCGCACATCACGGTCAACGGCTCGCCTGTGCGGTATGTCAGCGCGAGAGTGATGCCGAGCACCGCGACAGCAAGGAACACCATCACGCCGTAGATGCGGCGGGCACGCGGCGTCCAGACCAGCGGTTTCTTGTAGCGTGCCGTGGCGAGGTTGATGATGTCGAGCAGCGATACGGCACACACCAGCCCGAGCGATACGGCAGGGATGGCGAGGGTGGAGAGTGAGGCGAGCACCACGGCTCCGCTCACCAGACGGCGCACCGAGGTGGTGTCCTCGGAGGTGGTGAGCCAACGGCGGTAACGCTCGTTGCGATAGGAGTTCTGCTGCAACATCATCAGGCAGCGTCTGAACTCATAGCCCGCGCAGACGCAGGCGATGACAAGTGTTATGAAGCTGAACCAAAACATAGTTCCGAATGATTTTTATGACAGGAAACTCTTGAGCACCGCCTTGAATCCAGCGGGATTGTCGAGAAAGCTGTAGTGTCCGCACCCGTCGAAGGCCACAAGGCCCGCGTCGGGAATCAGTGCTTCCATCTTGTGAGCGTCGGCAACAGGAGTTGCGGTATCCGCAGTGCCCCATACAAGCAGGGTGGGCGCCTTGATTTTCGGGAGTTCGGATGTGAGGTCTTCGTTAACCACCTTGGATAATATGCGCCTCATCATCGGAGAGGCCTGCGCATAGTCCGACGAGCCGGCCTTGGCACGGCGTGCGTCCAGACGCCGCTCGGCCTCCTTCTTGCCGAGGGCAAGATACATCAGCCATTTCATAGCCTTGAATGTGTAGACCTTGCGGTAATATGTAAAGGTGCGTCGGGGCTTGATTCCGGCGGCATCGACCAGTATCAGCCTGTCGACCTCGGGATGACGCGAGGCATAGAGTATGCCGACACGACCGCCGAACGAATGTCCCAACAGCGACGGACGCTCTATCTCAAGACGCCTGACAAGCTCCTCAATCGCACGGGTGTACTCCTCGACGCCCCAGACATCACCGGGTTCCTGAGACTGACCGAATCCCGGAAAATCGACATTGACGACTCGCCACCCTTCCTCGAGGGCAGTCCGCTCGATAGACGCAACGGTGGTATGGTCACACCCCCACCCATGCATCAGCACGAGTGTGCGCGGCCCCGAGCCGCTGTCGGTATAGTGGAGCCGAAGCCCCCGGATTTCGATATCCTTGTCCATGCTCGAAAATTTGACCTACAAAATTACTCAAATCCCCCCTCATTACCAACTTTTCGCGCCAAACTTTGCGTTAAGGGGATTTATTCGTAATTTTGCAGTGATATTATGGCACTCTCGACAGACAAACGATATTACCGCATAGGCGATGTGTCCGATATGCTCGGGCTGCCGCAGTCGACACTCAGGTTCTGGGAGACTCAGTTTTCCATAGCCGTGCCGCGCCGCAACGACAAGGGCACGCGCCTCTATACGCCAAAAGACATCGAGAACCTGCGGATGCTGAAATTCCTGCTGCACGACAAGGGGCTGCGCATCGAGGCCGCACGCGAGGAGCTGAAGGTGAACCGCGACGGCATAATACGCCGCGCCGAGGCCCTGGCCAAGCTCCGGGAGGTACGCGACCGGCTGCAGTCGCTTCTCGACTCATTGCACAAACTGAGATGACACCACAACAAGACAAAGACAACCTCGGCCAGGACCCGGCACCCGTTCAGCCGGTCCGGCCAAAGCGCAAGCGCACCCCGGCCAAGAAAAAAACCAGCAAGGGGGAGACATGGCTCAGACGTCACTCGCTGGGAGTGATGATTGCCGCCATAACATTTGTCGTGGCCATAGGCGCCGTGCTGGGCTTCGCATTCATCCCCCATACGGGAGCAAAGGATGGAGGTGACTGGGTATATATACCCGCCGGACTCGACCGTAAGGCCGTCAAGGACAGCCTGAAATCATCGCTCGGCTCATCCATGGGCACACGCGTATATATGATGTGGTCGCTCATGGGTGGCACTCCCTCCGGCTCGGAGGGGGCATACCGCATCTCCAACGGACAGACAGCCCTGTCGGCGGCCCGGCGACTGTCGACAGGACGTCAGACCCCCGTGACAGTGACATTCAAGGGAGCGAGGACCATGGACCTGATGGCACGGCGCATAGCCTCGCAGCTCGAATGTAGCCCCGAGGAATTTCTTGCCGCCTGCGACCGCGTCCTGCCGGGGAAAGGGTTCAACAAAGCGGGCTACCCGGCAGCGTTCCTGCCTGACACATACGAGTTCTACTGGAGCGCGTCGCCCGAGACTGTCGTGAACCGTCTCCTCGAGTATCGTGACCGCTTCTGGACTCCCGAACGCATAGCCAAAGCCCGCAATCTCGGACTGAGCAAGGTCGAGGTCGCGACGGTGGCCTCGATAATAGAAGAGGAGACTGCCAAACGTGACGAGCGCCCCATGGTGGCGCGCCTGTATCTCAACCGCGTACACAAGGGCATGCGCCTGCAGGCCGACCCGACAGTCAAGTTTGCCGTCGGCGACTTCACGCTGCGCCGCATCCGGGGCGAGCACCTGAAATATCCCTCGCCATATAATACATATCTCCATGCGGGGCTCCCTCCGGGTCCCATCAGGGTACCGGAGGCGGTATCGCTCGACGCAGTGCTCGACGCACCGGATCACAACTATCTGTATATGTGTGCCAAGGAGGATTTCTCAGGCTATCACAATTTCGCGGTCGACTACGCCACCCATCAGGCCAATGCCCGACGCTATCAGGCCGAGCTAAACCGCAGAAACATCAAATAATCCGCACGAAAAAGGGGAAAACAGGTCAATAATTAGGAAAAATTTCATAACTTTGTGGCATTAAACCAATTCTCCCTCAAAACCTATGCAGCAAGCAAACCTCGCCACCAAGGGACTGAAACGCGACATATACGTATTCCGCACCCTTTCGGAAATTCCGTCCATCACACTGCCGGCCAAACTCGACAGTATGATTATGGCCGTATGCGGCAATGGCGAGATTACCGCCGAGATTGACCTGGCCCACCGGCGCATGGGGCGCAACAGGGTAATGGTGCTGAGACCGGGACATATAGTCGACCGTCTGGAGACAAGCTCGGATTTCAAAGGCTTCTTCGTGACCGTCTCGGCCGAGCGGCTCCACCAGATGCTCCCCTCGCTGCAATATGTCATCCCGTACAGCCTGCTCTACAACGGCAATCCGATGATAGAGATAACTCCAGAGGAGTATGACGCCCTGTCGCTGATACACGACATGTTCAAGCGACAGATGCGCGACATCGACCGCCCATTCGGCACGATGGCCCTCGAGAGCCTGTGCGAGCTGCTGTTCTACAACACATTGGGCATATATGCCCTGCGCACGCGCGACATAGGGCACAAATCGCGACGCAAGGAACTGCTGGCACAGTTCATTGACGTGCTCGAGAAACATTTCAAGGACGAACGCTCTGTCAATTTCTATGCCGACCGCCTCTTCGTCACTCCCAAGCACCTCTCGGCGGTACTGAAGGAGGTGAGCGGCCAGACCGCGGGCGAATGGATAGACCGCCGCGTGATACTCGAGGCCAAGCTGCTGCTGCGCACCACAGGCATGAACATACAGGAGATAAGCTCGGCGCTGAATTTCTCCAACCAGTCCTTCTTCGGCAAATATTTCAAACATCTCACCGGCATCTCGCCACGCGACTACCGCACACGACTCTCCGACTTATGACAAGACTCCTCATAACACTCGCCATGCTCCTGTCCACCAGCCTCGGCATCCTGGCCGAAACCCCGTACATGGAGGCGGTCGACGAGGCCGACAAGGCCTGTGACAAAGGTGAATGGCTCAAGGCCGTCGAGGCCATAGACCGCGCCATGGCTATTGAGCCCGACAATCCCGGCAACATACTGCTTATGAGCAACCTGGGGATGATACAATATAATATGGGACAGGACTCGCTGGCCGTGCTCACTCTCAACGAGGCACATCACAGGGCTCCGAAATCAGTAACCATACTCACAAACCGCGCCCGCGTGCTCACCGCTATGGGACGCGAGGATGAGGCGCTTGCGGACTATGCCACAATCCTGCAGCTCGACTCGGCCGACGTGACCGCCCGGCTCAATCACGGGCTCCTCTCCCTGCGCCACCGCAAGTTCAACGACGCCAAGGCCGACATGGACTGGCTGAGGGAACACAAGCCGGAGACCGACGAGGCCCGCGTCGGATGTGCCACCATGCACTGCGCTGTGGGCGAGTATGCCGAGGCCATCCCCTACTACACCGCCCTGCTCGACACCCATAAGGAACCCGAATATTATGGCGCGCGCGCATACTGCTATCTCATCACGGGCGAACTTCAGGAAGCGTCAGACGACATAGCCAGCGCGCTCGAGCTCGCGCCCGACGACGGTGAGCTGTATCTCTACCGCGCCGCCCTCAACAAGATGAGATTCCGCCCGGATGATGCACGCCGCGACGCCATCCGCGCGACCGAGCTCGGCATAGACCCGCGACGCGCCGCCGAGTTCATGAAATGAGGCTTTCATGCCGCCTTGCGGTGACGCTTGCCGACATTGGTAAGAATCATTCCACCCACTATTATCGCCATGGCCACCACCTGGATCCATTTCAGGTGGTCGAGTCCCATGACCACTGCCGAGAGGGTAGCGAAAACAGGGAGCAGATACTGATATAGCGACACAAGCTCCGACCCGATATGCTTTATGGCAGGCTGCACCAGAAAATATGCCAGGAATGTCGGGCAGAACAGGATAAAGCCTATCTCAAGCCACGGTGCGGCCTCTGATGTATGCAGTATCGGCATCGACTTCATTCCCGGGATGAAAATAAGTGCAGGGATGGCGGCGAAAAGGAACACCCATCTAAGCATATTGACAGGGCGATATGTACGCGTTGGCCCTTCGAGGATGACAAGATAAAACGCATAGCAGGCCGTCGAGGCCACAGCCAGAAGATCGCCCAGCAGATTGTCGCTGCCGTTATGTCCGCTCTGCCCGGCCAGAATCACGGTGACCGCACCTGCCATCGACAATACCACCCCGGCATACTCCATTCCCGACGGACGCCTCTCCTGAAAAATCACACCTATCAATATCACAAACACCGGGGGCAGTGTCATGATTATGGATATGTCGATAGGATTGCCGTATCTTAGCGACGTGACAAAAAGATAGATGAACGCGAAAAGCCCCACTGCACCACCGAGAAACAGCTTCAGCCAGTCCTTGCGCGCTATCGCAGTGCATTTTACAAACACAGATGCGAGCCACATCAGCAGGCAGCCACCCACCAGACGCACGGCGATGATGCCGTCGGCAGTCATCCATTCGGGAATCAGGGCCTTGGTGAACGACACGTTCACGCCCCAGAAGATGGTGGCGAACAATATGCAGGCATTGCCGATCAGGGCGCCCGACGCACCCGCGCCGTGCCCAGGCCCCTGCCGGAGAGGTGATGAAGATGGTCTGTCCATGATTTCAGGGTTTATGATAAAACACCTCCCCCACCCGCAAAGTTCTCCCCACGAAACGTAACGACAACAATTATTGCTCTATAAATCCGATGATATTATAAGGAATACTACTTTTGCCGAGTCTATTTTATTTCAAAATCCAAAGCTTCATATTATAATGGCTTCAATAAAAGTAAAATTCCGGCCCTCAACTGTCACAGACCGCGAAGGGACAATCTACTATCAGATTATCCACGGAAGGAAGGTACGACAGATGCTGACAGGCTACAAAGTATTCACCTCCGAGTGGGATGAGAGACAATCGATGGTGACGGCCCTCCGCAAGAGTGACCGTAAGCTTGTGATACTCTCTATCCGTGAGCATATCCGCCGTGATATCGAGCGGCTGACAAGAATTGACCGCAAGCTCGACGCCGACGGGCTGACATATACCGCCGATGACGTAATCGAAGAATTTAACCGCTATAGGCATGAATGTTCGCTTTTCAATTTCATGGAGGATGTCATCTCCCGGCTGAGACAGAACGGCAAAATCAGGACGTCGGAGACCTACAGATCTACCCTCAACAGTTTCAGGAAATTCAGGAATGAGGAGGACATCATGCTCGACCGCATAACCTCAGACCTGATGGAGGGTTACGAGGCGTGGCTGAGAAACCGCGGGGTCGCCCCAAACACCATTTCATTCTATACGCGCATACTCCGGGCGGTCTACAACCGTGGCGTAGAGAAGGGTGTGATTGAAAACCGCAATCCGTTCAGGCACGTCTACACAGGAATCGACAAGACCGTCAAACGCGCAGTACCACTGAGTGTGATAAAGAGAATCAAGGAACTGGAACTATCGGTGACACCCACGCTCGACTATGCGCGCGATATGTTCCTCATGAGCTTCTATCTGCGTGGTATGAGCTTCATCGACATGGCCTTCCTTAGAAAAACAGATCTCAGGGACGGCTATGTCACCTATCGCCGCCGCAAGACGGGACAGCAGCTTACCATCAGATGGACAAAAGAGATGC
>OLOX01000273.1_pt1 | contig 54468 bp, 46 predicted proteins | sample 1672091 | NCBI WGS metagenome assembly OLOX01 (sample SAMEA3136644, study PRJEB25190) | human gut metagenome | reverse complement strand
ATTTAGCCATTGCACCACATCCTTTCCATGCGTGCAATGACCGCTAGAATCCGCCCGTCCCTTATTGTCATCTCGAGCGAAGCGAAGCGGAGTCGAGAGATCTCTCTCTCGCTGGTGGAGGAGATTTCTCCACTTCGCGGCCTTGCGGCCGCTCCGGTCGAAATGACAAAGAGGTGCCATCGCCGCTTCGCTCGAAATGACAAAGAGGGGCTTCGGCCGCAATGGCGACGGGCGCTAGTGGCCGGCGTGGATGGCGTCGTAGGCCGTGAGCCACTTCTGGGCATGCGTGGGAGTGCCCTTCGCGTCTGCGGGCATCTTCGTTTCGGAGTACTCGCGGGCGAGCTCCACGGTATAGGCTTTGACGCCACGTTCCTTGCACCACTTGAACCAGCCATCGGCACCAAAGTTATATCCCTGGATGACGAGCTGGATCTCAGTTGCGTCATTGGGGGTGATGGTGCCGAGATAACTCTCCCAGAGCTGGAGATTCTGCTTAAACTCCATGACGCCGGCGTAGATGGACGCCTCGGTCGACTCGGCGGAGATGCCGCGTTCGGGCCAGCCGTTCATGACGATCCAGCCATACGCGCCCTCTGCGGCCTGCATGATATCGCCATCGACGTTGAGTACGCTTTTGACGTTCTTGTCGCCACCCGATTCGACGACCATGGCCGCAAGCAGGCAATCTACCCATTCCGTGTCAAGGTTGCAATCTTTGCATGCCTGCTGGACGACGGGACGATATTGCTCGCATGCGGCGTATTTTGCCGTGTCGGTCTGGGAGAAGAGCGCGGCAGCGCCGGCGATGGCAATGACGATGCAGAGCACGATGACAAGCACCATGCGCGATGCCTTGCGGGGCGTCTTCACGCGCTTGAGATTACGGCTGTTGACAGCGCCTCTGAGGTTGACCTGGCGCTGGGCAGCTGCTTTGACCGAGCTGCGCTTACCCGTGACGGGAGGACGGGTTGAGCGCGAGCGGCTCGAGGAGCGTGAACGTCCCGAAGCGCTTCGACGTGTTCGATTAGAAGTTTGGCTCATGCGCTCGCTTCGTTTGGGGTCACTTCTACTCTTGTGGCTGGGCCTGGTCCTGGCCTTGGGCGGTGCCCTGGGCTCCTGCCTGGGCGGCGCTTGTCGCCATGACGACCTCAGTGAGCGCGTCGACGACCTCGGCGGAGCTGCATCTGCTCATCACGGCGGCACCGTATTGGTCGCCCATGCTGAACGAATACGTGCCGTCGCCGTTATCGATGACGGCAAAGGAGATGGAGCTGCCCGTCGTCTCGTCCTGGACCGTGAGCTTGTTGTCATCACCGACCGTAGCCGGGCCGATGAAGACGGCTGATGCGCTGGACTCGGGGACGACCAAGACGAGGATGGCGTTCTCGCCGTCGGCGCCGCCAGCGTAGTAGAGCTGCTCGCCCACGGGCGTCGTGCCCTTGTAGTACTCGCTCATGCCGGTGACGGCCTGCTCGAATACGCTGCGAACCTCGTCGGAGGACATGCTCGAAGCCGTCGCATCCTCGGGATTGCCTTCCTCGGCACCTTCCGTGCCGCTTGCATCCGAAGACGCCGCGGAACTCGAAGCCGAGCTTTGCGAGGAGTCCGATGAGCCGCCACCGCAGGCGGTCATGGCGAACAGGGCGAGCGCGAGTGCGCAAACGCAAGAGATGACGAGTATGAACGAGCGCTTCATGATGGCTCCTTTGGCATTGTCGAGACGTTGTGCAAACGATACCACATGCTCCATTCATGTAAGATATCTCGTGGCAAATAAGCCACGAGATAATTGGAGGCCTGGGAATGGTTTCTCGCGTTTACGTCGAAAAGAAGCCCGAGTTTGATGTCGAGTCAAAGCAGCTGGAGGCGGAGCTTCGCACGTTGCTTGGAATCGAGGGGCTCGAGAGTTTGCGCACAATCCGCCGCTACGATGTCGAGGGTATTGACGACGAGCTCTTCGAGCAATGCGTTCCCACTGTTTTTAGCGAGCCCCAGGTCGATATGGCGCATCGTCGTCTGCCCACCCTCACCGATGACGCTGTGCTCTTCGCCGTCGAGTACCTGCCCGGCCAGTTCGACCAACGAGCGGATTCGGCGAGTGAGTGCATCCAGTTCGTCTCGTGCGGCGAGCGTCCCGAGGTGCGCAGCGCGACGCTGTACCTGCTCGAGGGCGATCTGAGCGATGATGACATCGCTGCCATCAAGCACTATGTCATCAATCCCGTCGAGGCGCGCGAGGCCTCGCTTGATGAGGTCGAGACGCTCAAGACGGAGTATCCCGAACCAGCCGACGTCGAGGTGATCGAGCACTTTATCGATTATGACGACGAGGTCCTGGAGATTTTCATCCGCGAGCGCGGGTTGGCGATGGACCTCGCCGACATCAAGGTCTTCCAGGATTACTTCGCCAACGTCGAGCATCGCGACCCGACCATCACGGAAGTGAAGATGGTCGATACGTACTGGTCCGATCATTGCCGTCATACCACTTTCGGCACCGAACTTACCGACATCGAGATAGATGACGAGATTGTCCAAGCCGCTTTCGATGCGTACCTGGACATGCGTCATGAACTTGGGCGCGACGAGAAGCCCGTCTGCCTCATGGACATGGGCACCATTGGCGCGAAGTATCTCAAGAGCAAGGGTATCCTTACGGGCCTCGACGAGAGCGAGGAGATCAACGCCTGTACCGTCAAGGTCAAGGTCGACGTCAACGGCGAGGACGAGGACTGGCTGTTCCTCTTCAAAAACGAGACGCACAACCACCCCACCGAGGTTGAGCCCTTTGGTGGTGCGGCAACCTGCATCGGCGGTTGCATTCGCGACCCGTTGTCTGGTCGCTCCTACGTGTACCAGGCTATGCGCGTGACGGGTGCCGCCGACCCGCATACTCCCATTGCCGAGACGCTTGCGGGCAAACTGCCCCAACGCAAGATCGTGACGACGGCGGCGCACGGCTATTCGAGCTACGGCAACCAGATTGGCCTGGCAACGGGCCAGGTCAACGAGCTGTACCATCCGGGCTATGCGGCCAAGCGCATGGAGATTGGCGCCGTGGTGGGTGCGACGCCTGCCGATCACGTGCGGCGTGAGACGCCAGTCGCGGGCGACAAGATCATCTTGCTCGGCGGACGCACGGGCCGCGATGGCATCGGCGGTGCGACCGGCTCGTCCAAGGCGCATAACGTATCGAGCATCGAGACCTGCGGTGCCGAGGTGCAAAAGGGCAACGCGCCGGTCGAGCGCAAGCTGCAGCGCCTCTTCCGCCGCAAGGACGCCTGCCGGCTCATCAAGCGCTGCAACGACTTTGGCGCAGGTGGCGTGAGCGTCGCCACGGGAGAGATCGCCGATGGCCTGCTCATCGACCTCGACTGCGTTCCCAAGAAGTATGACGGCCTGGACGGCACCGAGCTCGCCATTTCGGAGAGCCAGGAGCGCATGGCCTGTGCTGTGGCAGCGGAGGACGTGGACGAGTTCCTCAAGTACGCCGAGGAGGAAAACGTCGAGGCTGTCGTCATCGCGACCGTCACCGAGGAGCCGCGCGTTGTCATGACTTGGCGCGGGGACACGATTGTCGACGTAAGCCGCGAGTTCCTCAACTCGAATGGTGCGTCCAAGCAGATGAACGTGCATATCGCCGCTGGTGAGGACTATGCGCCGCGATGGGAGGGCTCGACTTTCGCCGAGCGCATGAAGAGCGTCGTTACCGATCTCAACGTCGCCTCGAACAAGGGCCTCGTCGAGATGTTCGACTCCACCATCGGCGCCAATACGGTGCTCATGCCCTTTGGCGGCGCGCGGCAGCTCACCACTCCCATGGCGATGATCGCCAAGCTTCCCGTCCTGGGCGAGACCACCACGACAAGCGGCATGGCCTGGGGATTCAATCCGTATCTATCGTCGGCCAACCAGTTCAAGGGCGCGTACCTCGCGGTTGTCGAGAGCGTGGCAAAGCTCGTGGCCGCGGGCTTCTCGCGCAAGGACGCGTACCTGACCTTCCAGGAGTACTTTGGCTCGCTGCGTGACGTCCCCGAGCGCTGGGGTAAGCCCGCCGCGTCGCTGCTCGGTGCGCTCATGGCCCAGGTCGATCTGGGCGTGGGCTCCATTGGTGGCAAGGACTCCATGTCGGGAAGCTTCGAGGATCTGGACGTTCCGCCCACGCTCGTGAGCTTCGCGACGGCTGTCGGTACGGTCGATCATGCCATGAGCCCCGAGTTCAAGGGCGCTGGGCACATGGTGCTGTGCATCCATCCGTTCTACGAAGCCGATGGGCTCATGCCCGAGAAGGACGGTCTGCTCGAATGCCTCGACACGATCGAGCGCCTCATCAAAGACGGTCAGGTGCTCGCTGTGGGCACGCCGAGCTTTGGCGGAGACGCCGAGCTGCTCTTCAAGATGTGCCTGGGTAATGGCATCGGTCTGCGCATCAACGACGAGGTCGATCTCGACACACTGTTCGTCAACGCGTACGGATCCTTCGCCGTCGAGATGGCACCCGGAGCGGAGCTTCCGGAATCGACGGAGAACATGCATGTCGTCGAGCTTGGCGAGACCATCGAGGAGTACGCGATCATCGCCGGCGACGAGACCGTGCGCCTTGCCGTGCTGCAGGAGGCGTGGGAAAGCGAGCTCGAGGACGTGTTCCCGTACCGCGAGGATGGCGGCGGGGTCGACATGATCAGCGACGCGAGCCATGTGCCGCTCACGTACTGCGGCAATCTTGCCAAGCCGCGCGTCATCATTCCGGTCTTTCCGGGCAACAACTGCGAGTACGATACGGCGCTTGCCTTCGAGCGCGCCGGCGCCGTGCCCGAGACCTTCATCATCAACAACCTGACGCCGGATGCGGTTGCCGAAAGCACGAAGGCCTTTGTCGAGAAGATCGACAACAGCCAGATCATCATGATTCCCGGCGGCTTTTCCGGCGGCGACGAGCCCGATGGCAGCGCCAAGTTCATCACGGCGTTCTTCCGTAATCCCAACGTTACGGATGCCGTACGCCGCCTGCTCAACGATCGCGATGGCCTTATGCTGGGTATCTGCAACGGCTTCCAAGCACTCGTCAAGCTCGGCCTGGTGCCCTATGGCGATATCGTCACGACCGATGCGGGTTGCCCGACGCTTACCTTCAACACGATCGGCAGGCACCAGAGCCGCATCGTGCGCACGCGCGTGGCGTCCAATCTGTCGCCGTGGCTCTCGCGCTGTGAGGTGGGTGACATCCATACGGTGGCGATTAGCCATGGCGAGGGCCGCTTTGTTGCCAACGATGACACGCTCGAGCAGCTCATCGAGAGTGGGCAGATCGCGACGCAGTACGTGGGCCTGGATGGCATGCCGAGTATGGACCTCGACGTGAACCCCAATGGCTCGGTGCTTGCCATCGAGGGCATCACGAGCCCCGACGGCCGCATACTCGGCAAGATGGGGCATACCGAGCGCTGGAGCGCGGGCGTATACCAGAACATCCCGGACCTGAGCTACCAGCCGCTCATCGAAGGTGGCGTGGGGTACTTCACGGATTAGGCTGCGTTGCCAGGCGCGTGTCGCTTGCCAATGATTCGCACCCGAAGCGTGTAAATCGCTCGGCTGCTGCGGAACTCGAAGGGGCAACCACAGGGGTGGTTGCCCCTTCTCGGACAGTCCTCGCAAACCCGCCTTGCGATTTACACGCTTCTGCTCATCGGGCGGCGCGACACGCGTCCGGCAACGATGAGTCGAATCAATTGCGTCTACGCGTTCTTCAGGAACGCCTCGTAGCCCTTACGTGCCTCGTAGATGTCGGCCTTGCTCGTGACTTCCCAGGGCGCGTGCATCGAGAGCACGGCAACGCCGCTGTCGATGACGTCCATGTCGTACTTGGCCGGGATGTAGGCGATCGTACCGCCGCCGCCGATGTCGACGCGACCGAGCTCGGCGGTCTGAAACGCGACGCCCGCACCGTCCATGACGCGGCGCACCTCGGCGACGAACTCGGCCGACGTGTCGTTGCTGCCGCTCTTGCCACGCGCGCCCGTGTACTTGTTGAAGACGAGGCCACGACCCATATAGGCGGCGTTCTTGGGCTCGAAGACGCTCGCGTAGCAGGGGTCGAGCGCGGCGGAGACGTCGGAGGACAGCATCTTGCACGCACCGAGCGCGCGGCGTAGCTTGAGCTGGCCGCCTTCGCCGGCGAGCTCCATGATCTCGGCGATGGTGTTCTCGAAGAACAGTGACTCCATGCCCGTAGCGCCCACGCTACCGATCTCCTCCTTGTCGACCAGCACGGTGACGGCGGTGCGCTTGGGATTTTCGATGGCGAGCTGCGCGACGAGCGAAGTGTAGGCGCAGACGCGGTCGTCCTGGCCGTAGCCAATCACCATGGAGCGGTCGAAGCCCATCTCGCGGGCACGGCCGGCCGGAACGATCTCGAGCTCGGCGGAGAGGAAGTCCTCCTCCTCGATGCCGTGGTACTCGGCAAGGTACTTGAGCACGGATGCCTTGACCGGCTCCTTCTCGGCAGCCTTCTCCCATGCGGGAGAGTCGTCGTTGAGCTTGTCCTTCTCGAAGAGAAGCGGCCTGCTGCCCACGATCACGTCGAGGTCCTCGGCATCGATGACCTCCTTGGCGTTCTTCTCCATTTGCTTCTGGCCCAGATGGGGGAGGAGGTCCGAGATGCAGAACACCGGGTCGGACGGATCCTCGCCCACGCGGACCTCGATGGACTTGCCCGCCTTGAGGGCGATGACGCCGTGGATAGCCAACGGGAGCGTGACCCACTGGTACTTCTTGATGCCGCCGTAATAGTGCGTGTCGAGCAGAGCGATATCCGTGTTCTCGTAGAGCGGGTTTTGCTTGGCGTCGAGGCGAGGCGAGTCGATGTGGGCGCCCAAGATGTTGAAGCCGTCCTCGAGCGGGTCGGTACCGAGTACCGCCAAGATGAGGGCCTTGCCGTGCGTCTGGGCGTAGACCTTGTCGCCGGCCTTGAGCTTGCGCTGCTTCTTGATGGCCTTGGCGAGCGACTTGTACCCGGCCTTTTCGGCCAGAGCGATCGAGGCGCTCACGCATTCGCGCTCGGTCTTGTTCTCCGAAATGAACTCGATGTAATCGTTGCTGAGTTTCTCGAGCTCATCGAGATCCTTGTCGCTATAGCTCTTCCATGCGTTCTCGCGTTCCATGAACACCCTCCTATATGGTGGTCGATGCAGTATGCTTAGTGCGTCAATATACTACGAGTGCGCGAGTGGGAAGGCGATTGTCATGAGCCTGATAGAAATTAGCCGTCAGTTTGACGATGCAGCGCTGGCGCTTCTGCGCTCGTGCATCGGGCGCGAGCTCGTCGCGTACGAGGGCTATTGCCTCGACGGCGAGAGCGACCACATATACAAGACCGCGCGGCTCGTCTTCGACGGCTTTGCAATCGACCTCGTGAACGAGCACGAGACACTTGCGTTGGGGCCGGACTTCATCGAGGAGGAGGTCGCGATTCTGCGTGCCGAGTCGGCGAAGGGGGAACTGTGGACGCCGTCGGGCAAGCACGTGTCACGCGTGGAATGCGGCTTTCAGGTGGCTGATATGCTCGTGGTGGTGGATACGGCACTGCTTGCCAAGGGCTCGCGCAAGCTCATCGACTTTAGGTGGGTGCAGGCGGTGATCATCGAGAGCGAGGACGGCGGACTGCTCGCCTTCGACCGCGACATTTGGAGTGACGAATACCTGACGGTGAACCGCGGGCCGAGCATCTCGACTATGACCCGCGACTTCAGGGCCGATTGGGTGGCCGAGCCGCCGCACGGTTACGAATTCGGACGCAGCATCCTGCGTCTCACGAACCCGGGGGTGTAGGGGGAGGGAAAGTTTCCGAGTGTAGTCGGAAAAGTCTGGATAATCTCAAAAGTTTCCGAGTATAACCGGAAAAGTTGGGTGAGGCACCTTAAGTAGGCAGCGCCTATACATGACGCTCGCCCAAGAGATTCTTCATCTGCTCGTCCGACATATTTGTGAATTCATCGGAGGCCGGTGGAAGACTCTCCACGAATTGGGCGAACCGGGAAAACCGGGCATCTGCAAACTCAGAGGATCGAGCGATGCGATCCGCACGTTCCTGCATCTTCTCGTCAACTTGAGCTGGGGCGACAACGGCTTTCATAAACGCTCCTTTCTGGTCCATAAAGTATAAGTTAGAAGAGGCGCCGTGGCACTGTTTTGCTGACATGTCATTTTTTGGTGCAGCTAGCAGTTTTGTAAAGGAATGTAAAACTCTGTAAAAGGCCACGTAGGGATAGAAAAGCTGCTCAGCTTCTTTATAAGCACAGCACGCAGGGCTCGTTGTATTCGGCGATGCGCGTGTCGTGCGTGACGAGCATCAGCCCGTCGGCTTTCGCCTGGGCGAGCATGATGCGGTCGAAGGGATCGTTGTGCGGGGCAACGTCATCGGGCCGCTCGATTGTCTCGAGTGTCACGACATGTCGGTCGCATATGGGTAGCTGGATAAGCCCGCTTTGCGTGCAATAGTCGATGAACTCCGATGCTTCCATGAGCATCTTGTCAGGATGAACGGCGTGCTTGATAGCCACTTCCCAAGACGAAGCCGTGCTGTAGAGAACCTCGTTCGATTCGTCTTCGATGAGAAGCTTGGCTTTCTCGGAAAGCCGAGGGTCATCCGTGAGAGACCAGATGACGATATGGGTATCGAGAAGCAACCTCATCAGGAGACTCCGAACATGGTGGCGACCTCGTTGTTGAGCTCGGGGGCGTCCCATCCGTCCGAGACAACCTTCTTTCCCTTTGCGATGCCAATCCGCTTCGATTTGGGTTTGTTTTCGTAGATGGTCAGCTGGGCAACTGGCTTGTTGTGGCGTGCGATGACGATGCAGTCTTCCTGCCCACTTTCAAGCAGACGCAGGAATTTTGATAACCCGTTCTTGGTTTCGAGCACATTTACCTGCAGCATGGCCACTCCCTTTCCTGGCTAACCTAGCCAGATTATAGCACGAATAACAATTGTTTGGTACTTCGAGACGACGAAGGACGGGTGTCTCGAGCCGAATCTAAAAATCAATGAGGTCTTTGACCTTGATTCCGAGGCTGTCGGCTATGCGGCAGAGCAGGTCGATGCCGACGCTGACCTGTCCGGTCTCGATCTGCCAAATATGCGTCTGATTGCTTCCGATCATGAGCGCGAGCTTGCGTTGTGTGTCAGGGGGTCAGACCCCCTGACACAGAGCAACTGTTTCATTTTAGAATCTCCTTAAATTTCGGCGACGAGCATCGCGGGAACGAGGCGAATTGCTATCATTGTCTCCCCTTTGGAGATGGGGCCTGTAGGGCGCCTCGAGTTAGGACTGACGATGAAGAGCAAATCGCCACTTCACAAGATTCGCGCCCTCAAGGGCATGCGCTCCCGCAATGACGGGAGCTCTTCCTCCGCGCCGGCAGACGTCATGCACCTCGATACCATCGTCACGCGCTGCGATCCCAAGGCCATCGACGGCGTGTACCGTCACGCGCCCGCCGCGCTGCACGTTCCCCGGCAGATTGACGCCTGTCCGGGCATCTCGTTCTTCGGCCGTCGCATCAAGTCGCTCGTCTTCTCCACGGACCTGGCCATCATCTGCAATTGCGATGCCGACGCCGTGCTCGCCGTGTACCCCTTCACCTGCCAGCCCATCATCACGCAGGGGCTTGTGACCGCTTCGGGTCGCCCGGTCTTCACGGGTGTCGCCGGCACGACCACCACGGGCACGCGCTCGAAGGCGATGGCGGTCCAGTCCGAGATGCAGGGTGCATACGGCGTCGTCGTCAATTCGCCCACGAGCATCGAGGACGTACATCAGATTTCCTCGAGCATCGACATTCCCGTCGTCCTCACGGTTGTGACCTTTGACGAGCTCATTGCCACCAAGATTATGGCCGGTGCTAAGGTGGTCAACGTCGCTGCTGGCAAGGACACGCCAATGGTCGTCGAGAAGGTGCGCGAGCGCTTTCCGGAGATTCCCATCATCGCGAGTGGTGGCAAGGATGCCGCCTCAATCAGGAGCACGATCGATGCCGGCGCGGACGCCATCACCTGGGTACCGCCCACGATGCAACAACTCCAACGCGAGCTTATGGACGTGAACCGGGCCGAAGGCCAACCGACCGAACCGGATGCCGTCGCCTAGGGTCTCCGTGGGATTCGTCGAGACATTCCTCATTGGCATCGGCCTGTCGATGGACGCGTTTGCGGTGTCCGTCTGCAAGGGCCTGGGCATGCATCGCGTCAACTACGCCCATGCGCTCGTCATCGCGCTGTTCTTCGGCGTCTTCCAGGGCCTCATGCCGGTCATTGGCTGGTTGGTGGGAAGCGCGTTCGCGGTCTACGTCACGGCGGTCGACCATTGGATCGCCTTTGCGTTGCTCGCGCTCGTCGGCGGAAAGATGTTGCGGGATGCCTTCCATGACGAAGATGCGGAAGAGGACGGCGAAACGTCCACGCAGAAGCTCGACTTGCGCGAACTCTTCATGCTCGCCATCGCCACGAGCATCGACGCGTTGGCCGTCGGTATCAGCTTCTCGTTTCTGCAGATCGACATCGTGGCGGCTGCGCTGATCATCGGCTGCACGACCTTCGTCCTCTCGCTTGTCGGCGTTGTCGTGGGCAACCGCTTTGGGGTGCGCTTCGAGAAGCCGTCGCAGATCGCGGGCGGTATCGTGCTCATCGCCATCGGCCTCAAGATACTCCTCGAACATCTGGGCCTCATCGCGTTTTAGCGGCGTTTGAGCGCGTCATCGTCGTGACGCTGCGGTATGATGTGTCACTGTTTTATCTGACGCACGTATCTGACGGCATATCGGAGGTTAGCCATGCACGAGGCGTATGATCCGCATTCCATCGAACCCAAATGGCAGCAGTACTGGGCGGAGCATGAGCTTTTCAAGCTTGACGAGGCATCCGAGCGCCCTGCGAAGTACGTGCTCGAGATGTTCCCGTATCCGAGTGGCGACATCCACATGGGCCACGTGCGCAACTACACCATCGGCGATGTCTACGCGCGCTACCTGCACATGAACGGCTACGACGTGCTGCATCCCATCGGATGGGATGCCTTTGGCCTGCCGGCCGAAAACGCCGCCATCAAGCATCACAGCCATCCGGCGACCTGGACCTTCGAGAACATCGATACCCAGATGGCGAGCTTCAAGCGTATGGGCCTTTCCTACGATTGGGACCGCACGGTCATCACGTGCAAGGAGGACTACTACCGCTGGGGTCAGTGGTTCTTCCTCAAAATGTACGAGAAGGGCCTGGCGTATCGCAAGTCGAATCCTGTCAACTGGTGTCCCGACTGCAAGACGGTGCTCGCCAACGAGCAAGTCGAGCAGGGCACGTGCTGGCGCTGTCACTCCACCGTCGAGCGCCGCGAGCTCGACCAGTGGTATCTCAAGATCACCGATTACGCTCAAGAGCTGCTTGATGATCTCGACAAGCTGCCTGGCTGGCCCGAGCGCGTCAAGCAGATGCAGGCCAACTGGATTGGCCGCAGCGAGGGTGCTGAGGTGAAGTTCACGCTCTGCGATGAGACGGGCGAGCCCACCGACGAGACTATCACCGTGTTCACGACGCGTCCCGACACGCTCTTCGGCTGCACCTTCTTCATGCTCGCGCCCGAGCACAAGCTCGTCGAGCGCCTGATCGCGGGCACCGAGTACGAGGCCGAGGTGCGCGAGGTGCAGAAGGTTGCGGCCGCCGCCACGGCCGTCGAGCGTACGATGGGCGACCGCGAGAAGCACGGCGCGTTCACGGGCCGCTATGTTATCAACCCCGTCAACGGTGCCAAGGTGCCGGTCTGGGTTTCCGACTACGTGCTGACCGACTACGGCACGGGCGCCGTCATGGCCGTGCCCTGTGGCGACCAGCGCGACTTCGAGTTTGCACGCAAGTACGGCCTGCCCATCCCGCCGGTCGTTGTGCCCGCAGACAGCCCGCTTGCCACCGAACTTGCCGACGTGCGCGACCTCGAGGTGACCGACGTGGACTGGGACGAGGCCTATGCCGGCGACGGCATCATGGTGCAGTCCGGGCAGTTCACCGGCATGCCCGGCGGACACGACTCCGAGGGCATGCAGGCGGTCATCGACTGGCTCGCCGAGCGCGACCTGGGCCAGGGTATCGTGAACTTCCGCCTTCGCGATTGGCTCATCAGCCGTCAGCGCTACTGGGGAAATCCCATCCCGATGATCTACTGCGACGAGTGCGGCCTGGTGCCCGTTCCCGAACAGGACCTGCCGGTCATTCTCCCCATGGACATCGACATCGCCGCGGGCGAAACGCTCAAGGACTCCAAGGAGTTCTACGAGTGCATTTGTCCCGTGTGTGGCAAGCCCGCGCATCGCGAGACCGACACCATGGACACCTTCACGTGCAGCTCGTGGTACTACCTGCGCTATACCGACCCGCACAACAAGAGCCTGCCCTTTGCCAAGGACAAGGCCGATCGCTTCATGCCCGTCGATCAGTACATCGGTGGCATCGAGCATGCCATCTTGCACCTGCTGTACTCGCGCTTCTGGACCAAGGTCGCGCGTGATGCCGGCATGCTCGATTTCGACGAGCCATTCACGAACCTGCTGTGCCAGGGCATGGTCAAGGACTCCAAGGGCGAGACGATGTCCAAGTCCAAGGGCAACGTCGTGTCGCCCGAGTCGCTCATCGACGAGTACGGCGTCGATGCCGCCCGCGCGTGCATCCTGTTCATGGCGCCACCCGACAAGGACCTGCAGTGGGACGACAAGAGCTGTGCGGCCATGGCGCGCTTCCTCAAGCGTACTTGGGGCCAGGTGTGGAACCTCGTCGACGCGAAGGGTCCGGCCGATGACGGGCAGCTCGCCAAGGAGCTCAATCGCCAGATGCACGCGACCATCAAGAAGGTGGGCGCCGACATCGAGCGCTTCAACTTCAACACGGCACTCGCGGCCATCATGGAGCTCTCCAACACGACAGCCGATTATCTCAACACCACGGCGGAGGATGCACGCGACAAGGAGCTGTGCCGTGCGGTCGCCACGACGCTCGTGCTGCTGCTCGCTCCCTATGCCCCGCACTGGGCGGACGAGCTGTGGACCGAGGCGCTCGGCAACGAGGGCAGTGCCTATGCTGCCAGCTGGCCGAGCTTCGACGAAGAAGCCACGAAGGCCGACGAAGTCGAGCGCGCCGTCATGATCGGCGGCAAGGTGCGCGGGCACATAACGACGGCGGCCGATGCCAGCGAGGACGAGATCGTTGCCGCGGCTCTCGAGGCCGTGGCCGACCGCATCGCCGGGCTCACCGTGCGCAAGACGATCGTCGCCCCGACCGTCGTCAACGTGGTTGCGAATTAGGGAGACGCTACTTGCCGGTTGGAATGCGGGACATGGGGTACGCCAGAGCTCCGAGATCCAGTTGCTCTGGTCGCACCATATGCCCCGCTATGCAACCGGGCAGCTGTGATCTGTCTGGCGGTTAATTAAGAGAACGCGTCTTGAGGTCAGACACCGTGATACGCTATCCAGTATCTAGAGCTAATCAAGTTCGAGGACAATACGCAGTGCGGCATCGAGTTCGGAGAGTGTCTCTGAATCTAATGTGCCAGTTCTTATGCCAAGGGTCGATTTCTTTATTGCGATGGGCTTTTCCGCCATTATCCAGCAAGTTTGAGATAAGCCGTTTTCTTCGGTCGGTGTCGCTTTCACTCTCGTTGGGGCACTTATGCTGTCATCGGTGGTGAAGAGACAGACAATCGTGGAGTCAAATCCTTCGACCTTATCTGATTGAACAATGACGGCCGGTCGAGGCTTGGAGGCGTAGCCCGAAGCGCACACAGTCCAGATCTCACCGCGCATCGCTAATCATTTCTGCGGCAAGATTGTCAACGAAATCGAGTGCCTCGTCTTCCGTGCGGAAGGGCTCGTACGATGACGAAAGCCTTACATCGTAGGGGAATCCCTGATTGGCGTTGAAGGCCATGACGAACATGCGCATGGCATCAGCCGGGGTGGTGCCGAGCCGCTTTGTAATTGACTTAAACATTTCGCCCGATGCGTCATCAACGCGTGTTGCAAGCTGGACCATCTTGACTCCCTGTGAAGAGATACCTGTTGATTCTATAGCAAATTATAGCAAAATATAGCAATTTATAACAATATAATAAGACGAGATACTCCCCCCCCAATGACTCACGCGTGCCAGGAGGCTAGATCCCTCAACGTGCTGCATGCGTCATGCCTCGCTGACCACAATGCCGCATTTCGTGGCACCTGCTCGTGATTCTGCCATGGAATGTGCATCTGTGGTCGCGCCTCTAGCCACCACACCGCAATTCGTGGCGCTTCCGCCAAGTAGTGCGCTCCTGTGGTCGCTGCCTCAGTCACAAGACCACAAGACTTGGCGCAAACTCGGTCCCGTGCCAAGAAATGTGCTCCTATGACTCCGTCTTGCTCGCATTCATGTGCCAAGGGGTCTGACCCCTGTGACACAATGAAACAAAAGCGCCCTGGCAGGTTTTGTCTCATTGACTTGCGCATGAATCCGAGTACAATAGGATGGCTTGTCGAAGCGTCCATTCGGTGTGCTTCGAGGCTGCTTGCAGCCACGGTATGGCTTTCTACGCCGCCGTTAGAGCTAGAAGAGTGAAGGAGAAAGTGGGATTTGCCCCGCTTTCTTTGTTTGTAAGGAGACGTGCAGGTGAATAGGGAAGACAAGCTCATCGAGGTACTTGAGCCGCTTGCAAGCAAGCACGGTCTCGACCTCGTGACGGTCGAGGTTGCCGGTACGCGCAAGCGTCCCGTTCTGCGCGTGTTTCTCGACACTCCGGCTGGTGGCATCACACTCGACGAGCTCGTCGATGCCCAAGAGTGGGTGGATGCGGCCATTGAGGAAGCCGACCCCTTCATCGAGTCATACGACCTCGAGGTCTCGTCACCGGGCATCGACCGTCCCCTGCGCAAGCGCGATGACTTCGATCGCTTTGCGGGAGAGACCACGGTGGTCTATCTCAAGCCAGGGGCCGCACGCAGCAAGTTCACGGGAATCTCGCACGGGCTCGAAGGTGATGAGCTCGTGCTTGAAATGGAAGATGGCACGATGGAGCGCCTTGCCTTTGATCGCATCAAGAAGGCGCACATCATCGGTCAAATCGATTTTGGCGGTCGCAACTTCGATGACGAAGACGCGTCGCTTGATTAGGACAACTAAATAGGGAGGAATCATGTCATCAGAACTCATCAGCGCACTTTCCGATCTCGCCGCCGAGCGTGGTATCGATCAGCTCGCCGTGCTCGAGCGCCTCGAGCAGGATCTTGCGCGCAGCTATAAGGGCATTCTCGACCTTGATTGGGATGCGCAGGTCACCATCGACCGCGAGAGCGGCCGCATTTTCGTCTACGAGATGGTTGGCATCGGCGAGGAGGATCCCGAGACGGGCGAGTACGAGGACTACGAGCCGCGTGACGTGACGCCCGAAAACGTATCGCGCATCGCCGCGCAAAACGCCAAGCGCGTCATCAACGAGATCGTCCGCGATGCCGCCCGTGCGAGCATCTACAAGGAGTTCGCCGACCGCAAGGGTGAGCTCATCACCGGTACCGTGCTGCAGACCACGCCGGACTTCACCATCATCAAGATTCGCGATGGCGTCGAGGCCGAGCTGCCGCACTTCGACAGGCGCCGCAACGAGAACGAGCGCAACGAGCGCCCGTCCAACGAGTATTACCAGCACAATCAGCGCATCAAAGCGCTCATCATCGACGTACGCGACCCAAGCCAGCAGGCGCAGGGTGCCACGCGCACGCGCGATGGTGGCAACCGTCCGAGCATCATCGTGAGCCGCACGCATCCCGATCTCATCCGTCGCTTGCTCGAGCTCGAGGTGCCCGAGATTTACGATGGCGTCGTCGAGGTCAAATCCGTCGCGCGCGAGGCCGGCGCCCGCTCGAAGATCGCCGTGCATTCCCGCGAGTCCAACCTCGATCCGGTCGGCGCATGCGTCGGCCCCAAGGGCTCGCGCATCCGCATGGTTGTAGGCGAGCTGCGCGGCGAGCGCATCGACGTCATCCAGTGGAGCGAGGATCCGGTGACCTTCGTGGCCAACGCGCTTTCGCCGGCCAAGGTCTCCAGCGTGCTCATCAACGAGGACACCCATTACGCGACCGTCGTCGTGCCCGATGACCAGCTTTCGCTCGCCATCGGCAAGGAAGGCCAGAACGCCCGCCTTGCAGCGCGACTCACCGGCTGGCACATCGACATCAAGTCGGCGAGCCTCGTTGCCGCCGATGGCGGGTCGCTCGCGTCCATGACCTCCCTCATCGACGAGGAAGACGACGTGGTCGAGGAGCCGGTGGACCAGCGCTGCGAGTATGTGAGCCCCGAGGGCGTCCGTTGCCGCAACCATGCCCGTCCCGGCTCGCACTTCTGCGGCATCCATGCCGATGGCCAGGGATCCGAGCCCGTCGAGGACGAGGAAGAGGAGTCCCTCATCTAATGACGAAGAAGGTTCCCATACGCACCTGCATCGCATGCCGCGCGAGTTCTGACAAACGCACGCTCGTGCGTTTCGTGCGCGGCGCAGACGGGGTGGTTGCCCTCGATGCGAGCGGCAAGATGGCGGGACGTGGGGCCTATGTCTGCGCGGACGAGGCGTGCTTTGCCAAGGCATGCGAGAAGCGCCTTTTGGGCGGCCGTCTGCGTACCAAGGTGGGAAACGACGATTACGAACGGCTGAGGGCCGATTTTGACGCATACATGCGCACCTCGAGTGCGGCATCAGCAGGGGATAGGTGATAGGGAATATGGCAGGAATGCGTGTACATGAGCTCGCCAAAGAGTTCGGGATGACCTCCAAGGAGCTCGTCGAGAGACTCAAGGAGATGAAGATCCCCGTCAAGAATCATGCGTCCACGCTTGTCGATGCCTATGTCGACAAGATTCGCAAGGAGCTTGGGCCAGAGTTGCAAAAGCGCACCGAGGAGGCCCAGGAGGACAAAGGGAAGGACGCCGCTGCCGAGGAGCAGGTAAGTGCCGAGGAAGAGGAGCGCAAGCGCCTCGAGGAGGAGCACAAGCAAGCTGCCCAGGCCGAGATCAAGCGTCGTCAGAAGGAGCAGAAGAGGCGCGAGGCTGCCGAGGCGGAGGCCAAGGCCGCCAGCCAGCAGGAAGCCGAGGAGGTCGTCGAGGAGCCCAAGCCTTCCAAGCCCTCGGTCTTCGATGGGCTTCTCTCGCAAATCGCTGCCGAGAGCAATCGTCTGACGCAGGAGAAGAAAGAGGCGGACGAGGCTCGCGCCGCTGCTGCCGCGCAGGCGAGCGCTGAGCCCGCGCAGGCCGATTCGCCCTATCGCGAGAAGGGCGCCAAGAAGAAAAAGAAGGCTCGCCAGCAGGTGGAGGTTGACTCGGAGTCCGAGGACGACCGTTACCGCCAGATGGCGCAGGCCGTCGAGCAGCTGCAGCGCGACAAGGTTCTCGAGGAGGCGCGTGCTGCCGTTGCCGAGGCCGAGAAGCAATCGACGGGCCGCCGCAAGAAGCGCAAGGAGCGTCGTGCCGCCGAAGCTGCCAAGAAGGCCGAGGAAGAGGCGCAGCGCAAGGCAGAGATCACGGGTGTGCCCGTGGGCGTCGTCCAGGTCACGAGCGGCATCACGGTGGGCGAGCTCGCCGATGCGCTCGAGGTGCCCGGCAACGAGGTCGTCAAGAGGCTCTTCTTGCTCGGCACGCCGCTGACCCTCACCCAGTCGATGAGCGACGACTTGGTCGAGCTCATTGCCGGCGACATTGGCCGCGAGGTCAAGATCATCTCGCCGGAGGAGGAGATGTCGTTTACCTTCTACGATGACGAGAAGGACCTCAAGCCGCGTCCGCCCGTCGTCACCGTCATGGGTCACGTCGACCACGGCAAGACCTCGCTGCTCGACGCCATTCGCCATTCGGGCGTGCAGCAGGCCGAGGCCGGTGGCATCACGCAGGCCATCGGTGCATCCGTGGTTTGGATCAACGGCAATCAGATCACCTTCATCGACACCCCGGGCCATGAGGCGTTTACCGCCATGCGCGCGCGTGGTGCGCAGGTCACCGATATCATCGTCTTGGTCGTTGCCGCCGATGACGGTGTCATGCCGCAGACCATCGAGGCCATCGACCACGCCAAGGCAGCCGATGTTCCCATCGTCGTGGCCATCAACAAGATCGACAAGCCCGGCGCCAATCCCGATCGCGTGAAGAGCGAGCTTGCCGAGCGCGGCGTCGTGCCCGAGGAGTGGGGCGGCAACAACATGTTCGTCGAGGTCTCGGCTCGTCAGAACCTCAACATCGACGAGCTGCTCGAGACGATCATCCTTCAGGCCGAGGTGCTCGAGCTCAAGGCCAATCCCGATACGACCGCGAGTGGTTTCGTCATCGAGGCCAACCTCGACAAGGGCCGCGGCCCGGTGGCGACCGTCATCGTGCAGCGCGGTACGCTGCGCGTGGGCGACGCTCTCGTCGCGGGCGTGTGCTTCGGTCACGTGCGTGCGCTCATCGATCCGAAGGGCAACTCGGTCAAGGAGGCCAAGCCCGCCGACCCAGTCGAGATACTGGGCCTGTCCTCGGTCCCGAGTGCCGGTGACGAGTTCGCCGTCTTCGAAAACGAGTCCGAGGCCCGTAGCCTGGCCGCCGAGCGCGAGCTCAAGCAGCGCCTGGCCGCGCAGGAGGCTCCGCGTCACATGAACCTCGACGACCTCTTCGCTCGCATCGAGGCTAACAAGCACGCCGAGCTCAACCTCATCGTCAAGGCCGACACCCAGGGCTCCATCGAGGCCCTGCGCGGTGCGCTCGAGAAGATGGACCAGTCCGAGGTGCGCATCAACGTCATCCGCGCCGCTGTCGGTGGCGTCACCGAGACGGATGTCAACTTTGCCGCGGCATCCGATGCCATCATCATCGGCTTTGGCGTGCGTCCGCAGGCCGGTGTGCGTCAGGCTGCCGAGCGCGAGAAGGTCGACATCCGCCTGTACCGCGTCATCTACCAGGCCATCGAGGACATCAACGCCGCACGCGTTGGCTTGCTCGCTCCCGAGGAAGTCGAGGTCGACACTGGTTCCGCCACCGTGCGCGAAACCTTCAAGATGCCCAAGGTCGGCGTCATCGCAGGCTGCATCGTCACCGAGGGTGAAATTGCCAACACCGATCACGTGCGCATCGTGCGTGACGGCGTCATTGTTCACGACGGCTCCATCATGTCCATGCGCCACTATCGTGATGACGTGTCATCGGTGCGTTCGGGCACGGAGTGCGGCATCGGTATCGAGGACTTCCAGGACATCAAGGAAGGCGACGTCATCGAGGGCTATCGCATCGAGCAGGTCGCCCGTAAGGAATAGACATGAAACAGACACCCACATCGCGTCGCGTCAACGAGGAGCTACGCGAGAAGATCGCCAACGTGCTGCTGTTCCAGATCGCCGACCCGCGTCTCGAGCTCGTGACGGTCACCGACGTCGAGGTCTCCAAGGACCGCGAAGTTGCCAACGTGTACGTGAGCGCCGATGCGAGCCGCTATGACGAGGTCATGGAGGGGCTCGAAGCCGCCAAGGGCCGCATACGCTCGCTTGTCGGCAAGAGCCTCGGTTGGCGCGTTACGCCCGAGTTGCGCTTCTTCATCGACCCGTCGGTCGACGCTGCCGAGCGCATCGCGTCGCTGTTTTCCGACGAGGGCTAGCGCAGCGCAATCATCGTTTGCGATCACGTACCAGGACCAAAAGGACGATCAATGGCGAAGCTCGATTACACAAAGGGCATTGAGCTGCTTGATGGGGCGCGAAGCGTTGCCGTCTGCGGCCATGTCAATCCGGATGGCGATTGCCTCGGCAGTGCGCTTGCCCTCACGCTGGGCCTGCGCAGCCTCGGTTACGAGGTGACGCCGCTGCTCGCGACGCGCGAGCAGCCCAAGCTCTACGACTTTCTCGCAAGCTACGGGGACTTCATGCCCGCTTGTGAGTATCACGCGCGCCCGGACGTCTTCATTCTCGTTGACGTGCCGAGCGCCGCGCGTGCCGGTGATGGCGAACACGTCTTCAAACGCGCGAAGAAGACGCTTGTCATCGACCATCACCAGGGCGATGCATCCTTTGCCGATGTCGGCTATGTCGATAGCACGGCTGCGGCCGCGGGCATGCTCGTCTGGGATTTCCTCGAGCAGGCCGGCGCCGAGATGACGCCGGATATCGCGACCTGCTGCTACACCGCGCTCGTGACCGACACGGGCAGGTTCCAGTTCCAGAATGCCGACTCGCGTGCGCTCATGGCGGCGGCTGACATGGCGGCGGCCGGCGCGCTTCCCTCCGAAGTCGCACGCTACGTCTATCAGCGTCGCAGTTGGGCGGCCTTGCAGCTCGAGGCTCTTGTCGTGCGCCGTCTCGAGTTGCTCTTCGACGGCAAACTCGCCCTGTCGTGGGCTTGCGAGGCCGACTTCGAGGAGCTCGGTGCGAGCAAGGAGGACGGTGATTCGCTCATCGACGCGATACGCCAGCTCGATGGTGTCGAAATCGCCGTCATGCTACGTGAGCAGGGTCCCATCGTGCGCGGCTCGATTCGCTCCAAGACCGATCGCGATGTCGCCGCCATCGCTGCCCAGATGAACGGTGGCGGTCACAAGGCGGCAGCCGGTTTTACCATTCACGGTAAGCTGCCCGAAGCGCGTGCCATCGTCGAGGGCCTTGTCGCGGAGTCCTTTGCCGAGCAGCCGAAGGCCACGATGACGACGGATGCAGAGGTAACCGCCACGACGGCGTTCACGAGGATTCGCGAGGACATGCTATGAGCCGTAGGCGTGGTGCCAGCGGATTGTGCGGCGTGCTCGCGCTCGACAAGCCCTACGGGATGACATCGCACGACGTGGTCAATCGCGTACGCCAGATTACGGGTGAGCGGCGTGTGGGACATGCCGGCACGCTCGATCCGGCCGCAACGGGCCTCATGCTCGTGGGAGTGGGCGCAGCCACGCGCTTGTCCGAGTACCTCACCGGACACGACAAGGGCTACGATGCTCGCATCGTCTTTGGCGTCGCCACCGATACGGATGATGCCCAGGGACGCACGCTTGCGAGTGCGTCTGACAGGGAGCTTGCGGATATCATGCGGTCAGTAGATGCCCAGGCCATCCTCGATGAGTTCACGGGCGAGCTCGAGCAGCTTCCGCCTGCGTATTCGGCCATCAAGAAGAACGGTGTCGTCGCCTACAAGGCGGCGCGTGAGGGCACGTGCCTCGAGCTTGAGGCACGTCACGTCACCGTATACGGGGCGCAGCTTGTGGGCGCGGGCGTGTGCGAGGCGGAGCTCATCTGCGCCGATGGGAATACATCGGTGCGCGAGTTGCCCTTCTGGGATGTCCACTTCGATGTGAGCAAGGGTACGTACATCCGTGCTCTCGCGCGTGATATCGGTGCCTATCTTGGGTGCGGCGCCCACCTGGGCTCGCTTCGCCGTACGTCGGTTGCCACGATGGGCATTGACGAGGCCTGCTCCATCGACGAGCTCGCGGACCGTGCCGAGGCGGGCGGCATGCTGCCGTGGTGCGACCCGGCTCGACTCTTGGGATTCCCCATCATCGAGCTCGGCGAGCAACAGGCGCAATGCGTGGCAAACGGTCGCGAACTTACCGATATCTCCGCAGGCGAGGGCATGATTTCGTGCATTCGCGACAACAAGTTGCTTGCCGTCTACAACTTCGTTGCCGGGGCATGTCGCCCCGCGACGGTCATTCCCGGGGGTGTCATCGGCGTTGGCTAAGGCGGGAACCATCATACGGTGCGATCCAGCGGCGTTTCGTGCGGGTGAGATCTCTCCACTCGCTCCGCTCGGTCGAGATGACAATGGCGCCGTTCTCGTCATCGGCGTTTTCGATGGCATGCACATCGGTCACCGGGCGATTTTCGCGCAAGCGCGCGAAAGGGCTCGCGAGCTTGGCCTGCCCCTCGTCGCCGTGACCTTCGACCGCGATCCCGATGAGATATTCCGTGCCGATGATCCCACCTTCGGCAAGCTGCTCTCGAACGACGAGCGCCTTGCGATGGTTGCCGAGCAGGCCGAAGGCGGGGTGCTGAACCTCGTCACGAGCTCGGAGCTGTTCTCGATGCCGCCCGCGGAGTTTCTCGACTTCCTGGGTAGCGTCACGAATCCGCGTGCTATTTTCACCGGCTTGGATTTTCACTTTGGCGCCCATGCCAGCGGCACGGTTGATGATCTGGGGCGTTGGGCGCTCGACCACGGATGCGAACCCGTCTCCTGCGAGCTCATCGAGGAGAATGGCGAGGTTATCTCGTCGACGCGCATACGCGCGGAATTGCGCGAGGGCGCGGTTGCGCAGGCAAAGCGCTTGCTTTCCGGCAGGCCGCACAGCATCGTCGGCACCATCGTGCATGGTCGTGGCGCAGGTGACGGCTTCGGCTTCGCGACGGCAAATCTCGACCTTTCGAATTGCGAGACCATGTTGCCGCGCGAAGGCGTTTACGGTGCGTACGGCATTGTCGATGGCGCACGCTACGCGGCTGCCGTCAATGTGGGCGTCGCCAGGAGCTTTGCCGAGGCGACGGCTCCGGTCGAGGCGCATCTGCTCGACTTTGACGGCGATCTTTACGGCAAGGACATTCGCATCGAGTTCGAAAAGTGGCTGCGTGGACCGCGCGTGTTCGAGACGAAGGACGAACTCATCGAGACGGTGATGGGCAACATCGAATGGGTGCGTGAGCACCTGGGAGGCAAGTAGCCATGGCGCGCATCTCCGATGACGACATCCGCCGCGTGCGCGAGGCGACCGATTTGGTCTCCCTCGTGAACGAGCGCGTCGTGCTCAATCAGAAGGGCCGCCTGTTCTGGGGATGCTGTCCGTTCCATGACGAGAAGACCCCCTCGTTCAAGATAGATCCCGACTTGCAGAACTGGCACTGTTTCGGGTGCGGCAAGAGCGGCGATGTCTTCGGCTATCTCATGGAAAGCGAGCATCTCGAGTTTCCCGAGGCCGTGCGCGCGCTGGCCGATCGCGCCAACATCGAGATCACCGAGGTGGGCGGGAGCGGCGTTCCCCGCAGCCTCAAGGACCGCATGATGCAGGCCTGCGCCGAGGCCGAGAACTTCTATCACATGGAGCTCATGCGCTCGCGCGATGCTGGGCCCACGCAGGCCCGCGCCTATTTGCACGAGCGTGGCTTTGGCTCGGAGTGCGCGCGGGAGTGGAAGCTTGGCTATGCCCCCGGCCACGGCAAGCTCGTCGCACATCTCCAGTCACGGGGATTTACCCGTGACGAGCTCGTCGGTGCGAACCTCGCCTTCGTGAACAAGGGCGGATATCTCATCGACCGCTTCTTCGAGCGCGTGATGTTTCCCGTGCACGATTTGCAGGGGCGCAGCATAGCGTTTGGCGGCCGCATCATGGGGCAAGGCGAACCCAAGTACCTCAACACTTCGGAGACGCCCATCTTTCACAAGTCATCGAACATGTTCGGTATCGACGTTGCGAAGAATGCCATCGTCAACAGCGGCGAGGCCATCGTCGTGGAAGGCTATACCGATGTCATCGCCATGCACCGGGCTGGCATCAAGAACGCCGTCGCCACGCTCGGCACGGCGCTCACGGCCCAGCATGTCAAGCTCATCAGCCGCTTCGCCTCGCGTATCGTCTATCTCTTCGACGGTGACGCCGCGGGCCAGAAGGCGGCGGATCGCGCGAGCGAGTTCATCGACTGGCAATCGGCGGTCGAGAGCCGTCGTGATCCGATCGACCTGCGCGTCGTGGTGCTTCCCGATGGCAACGACCCGGCGGAGTTCCTCGGTGCGCATGATGCGGATGCGATGCGTGCCATCATCGCCGCTGCCGAGCCGCTGCTTGCCTTTTCGATCAATCGCTGCATCGAGCGCTACGACTTGCGTCGTCCGGAAAACAAGGCGCGTGCCATGACGGAGGCACTGCAGATTCTGTATCCCATCAAGGACTCCGTTTCGGCAACGGATTATGTCAATATCATCGCCGACCGTTTGAATGTGGAGTATACTGCCGTATTCAAGGCTCTCAAGGAGACCAAGGCCCCTATGTCTGCCCGCCATCAAAACGATCAGGCCGTCTCAGAGCCCCAACCGAATGCGGTTAACCCGGTAGCCGAGCAGATCATCGAGGCGGACCAACAATCCGCTCGTATGGAGTACGGGCTCATCGCGCTCGTTGTGACAGACGCTCATCTTCTCGATCACATTGGGAAGGACCTGATGCGCATCAGGTGGATGGATCAGGCCGCAGAGAGCATGGCCGATGCTCTCATCGCGCTTGACCATGATGCATCTGCCGCGCAAGCGCTCGCGTCAGTCCAGAGGGCGTGCCCCGATGCTTCGACCCTGCTCGCCCAGGCGATGATCGAAACGGAGGACAGCACAGAGAAGCTGTTTCAAGCGCGCCTCATGGTTCGCACGCTACGCGAGCGTGACCTTGAGCGGAGCATTCGAGATGCGAAGGCACGCATGCGTTCGGAAAGTGGGCTTTCACCCGAGGAACTCGACAAGCTCTTCGAGCGGACCGTGTCGATGCAAAAGGAACTCGTCAGACTGCGAAACAACGCGCCTGACGATATGAAGGACTAGAAAAGGGGATTGACGTGGCAAAGACTTCCACCACGAAGAAGAGCACGGCAAAGACGGGCAAATCCGCAGCCAAGAAGTCGGCTGCAGTCAAGCAGGCGGAGGCCGAAGAGGGCGTTCTCGACAACGAGCTCATCGCCCGCCTTGATGACTTCATCAAGGATTCGGGCAAGAAGGTCGAGCGCAGCGTCGTCGAGAGCAGCTTTTCCGACGATGATCTCTCGGGCAAGCAGATGGCTGCCGTCTTCGAGTACCTGACGGCCAACGGTATCAAGCTCACGGGCAAGAGCATGCAGGTCGTCGAGGTCGATGACGATGAGGATATCGACGCCGCCATGAGCGACGAGGAAATCATGGAGGGCATCCCCGAAGACGAGCTCGGTGCCCCGAGCGAGGCCATGAGCATCAAGCAGGCCGAAGAGGCCGTGGAGGCCGAGGCTGCCGAGGCGATGAAGGCCGCGGGAATCAGCGCAGACGAAAAGCCGGCTGACGCCAAGAAGCGCCGTGCCGAGGCACGCAAGGCCCGCATCGAGGCGAGCTCGGTCGTCATGCTCACGGGCGATCCGGTGCGCATGTACCTCAAGGAGATTGGCAAGGTCGACCTGCTCACCGCCTCCGAGGAAGTCGACCTTGCCATGAAGATCGAGGCCGGCCTCAAGGCGACCGAAGAGCTCGAGCGCGCCGAGGACGAGGGCGTCGAGCTCACACGCCGCGAGCGTCGTCGTCTCACGCGTGTCGAGCAAGTCGGCCTGGACGCCAAGGACCAGCTCATCGAGGCCAACCTACGCCTCGTCGTCTCCATCGCGAAGCGCTACGTCGGTCGAGGCATGCTCTTCCTCGACTTGATTCAGGAGGGCAACCTCGGCCTCATCCGTGCCGTCGAGAAGTTCGACTACACCAAGGGCTTCAAGTTCTCGACGTACGCGACCTGGTGGATCCGCCAGGCCATCACCCGTGCCATCGCTGACCAGGCCCGCACCATTCGCATTCCGGTGCACATGGTCGAGACCATCAACAAGCTCGTGCGCATCCAGCGCCAGCTGCTGCAGGAGCTCGGCCGCGAGCCAACGCCCGAGGAGATCGGCGAGCAAATGGACATGACCGCCGAGCGCGTGCGCGAGATCCAGAAGATCAACCAGGAGCCGGTCAGCCTCGAGACGCCCATCGGCGAGGAGGAGGACTCCCAGCTCGGCGACTTCATCGAGGATCACGAGGCCGTACGTCCCGACGACGCTGCCGGCTTCTCGATGCTGCAGGAGCAATTGCAGATGGTGCTCGACGGACTTGCCGAGCGCGAGCGCAAGGTCATCGAACTGCGCTTTGGCCTCAAGGATGGCCATCCCCGCACGCTCGAGGAGGTCGGGCGCGAGTTTGGCGTCACGCGCGAGCGCATCCGCCAGATCGAGAGCAAGACGCTCGCCAAGCTGCGTCACCCGAGTCGTTCGAGCAAACTCAAGGATTATCTGGAGGATTAACGGCCCTCGTGTATAATGGCCGTCGCTTGGCCCCATGGCGCAATGGTTAGCGCGATCGACTCATAATCGACAGGTTCCAGGTTCGAATCCTGGTGGGGCCACCAAAAAAACAAGGGCCGGGGTTACCCGGCCCTTTTCGTTTGTTGGAGGCGCGTGTATGCCCGACATGGACAAGATACGCCAGCTTGGCGAAGATGACCTCTTGGGCTATGCCAAGGGCGAGCTCGTATGTCGGCAGTGCAGTGGCTTCTGCAACTTCAGGGCGCATGTGCTCTTCGAGGGAAAGCCCCTCTCGTTATGCGGTCTGAAAGACGAAGTCAAGGAAGTGCTCTCATCGGGCAAATGAGATGGCATGCTCGAGTCGTTGCCTTATTTGCCTATCTCTCTTCGAGGCTCGCGACAAGCTCGGCAAGGAGAGGGTTATTGTTATCGCTTCTATAGCGAAAGAACAGGGGGATGCTTATATCCTCGACGGGTATCTTGATGGGCTTGCAGAAGTCCGAGATTCCGCTTGGAATCCTTTCGACGAAGCTGTCAGCGAGAAGCAGCGTCGAGAACCCGAGATTGGCGCAAAGGGTGAGCATTTCTGCCGTACTCGAGCAATGTACCGTGCGCGTCTTGGGCTGGAATCCAGCCGCCTGGCAGGCGCGCGCTATGTGGCACCACGATCGCTCGATGTAGACACCCTCGCATTTGAGGAACTCAACATTCTTGAAAGCAGCTAACGGAAGCTCGTCATATGCGCTCAAGGGATGTTGTATGTCCACGAAGGCCACGAGCGGTAAGGTCTTCATGAGCGCGGCCTTTTCGTTGCGCTCCTCCAGACCATTATCCATGTCGGCCGAGTCGAGGACCATGTCGGCATCCTTGCTGTCGAGAATGTTCTCTGGCGTGCGCTCCCTGCCACTCTTGACCTCTAGGAACTGGGTGCCGTAATTCTCCTTGAGCGCGGAAACGATGATGCCGAGTATCTCCGTCGAAGGAGATTCGTCTGAAAGTCCATATAACACGAGCCGTGGGGGAGGGTTTTTTCTAAGATTTGTGGCGAGTGCCTGAAAATCGTTGTAAGCATCGATTACCTTGTATGCGCCAGGCAGAAGTGCAGCACCAGCCTTCGTCAGCTTCAGGCTGTTGCCCGTCCTGTCGAAGAGCGCCATTCTGACCGATTGTTCCAGTGCGGCGATATGCTTGCTCAAAGTCGGCTGATTCATGCCTAGATATCGCGACGTTTCGGTGAAGCTCAAACGCTTTGAAAGCTCGACAAATTCGACAAGATGGTTCATGTCCATAGGCGCCTCCTCATGGCAATTAGTTTTTCATTGTAGAGCTAATGCAGGAATTATTCCACTATGGAATAGCCTTCTATTCTTAGGGAATCCGAAAGTAAAGATGCCGTATTAGACCCATTCAGTCGGGCATTTCTATACTTGTCGCCGGTTTTTTGGATGGCCATGCCAGGTGGTGTGATTTGTGTCTGGAACTGGCAGTGGTAGATTTGGAGGAAACTATGGGGGATAAGGAATACAGTATTTCCGAGGCCATCGATTCGTTTGGCCTCACAAAGAACACGTGGACCGTATTCATCCTTCTCGCTTTTGCGATGATTTTGGATGGATATGATTTTATGATTGTCAACTCGACGAATCTCTTCGTCGCGCACACTTTCTGGCCTGATAATCCTAATCCGGGCGTACTCATGGGATCTCTTACGACATGGGGTTTGCTTGGCATGGTTATTGGCGGTGCCATTGGAGGCATCGTGTCTGACAGAATCGGCCGCAAGAAGATGCTCATCCTGGCCGTTGTGTTCTATGGCGCATTCACGCTTCCACAGGCATTTGCAAACGACCTCGTCTTCTTCGCAGTCTTTCGTCTTGTTGCGGGCCTCGGCGTGGGGTCGTGCATTCCCATCGTGACCACGATGCTCTCGGAGTCGGTTCCCTCGAACAGGCGCGGCCTGTTCATTGGCATTGGCCAGGCGTGCATGGTCGGCGGATGGGTTGTCGCAGGACTTATTGCCAATCCAATCTGCAATGCCACGACCCCGCTCTTGGGCGACTTTACCAATGCGGTGACGTATATGACAGCGAATTCTGCAGGCGCTGTGGTCGAGCAGACGATGTTTGCCAATTGGCGTCTGTGCTACCTCATCGGAGGCATCCCCGTGCTCTATGGCATCATCCTTCACTTCACGATGCTGGAATCTCCTCATTGGCTGTGCAATGTCGGTCGAAAGGAAGATGCCGTCAAAGTGCTTCAGACTATCGAGCGCAGGTCTGTTGGCACTAATACCGAATACAACCCAAACCTTCTCATCGTGCCCCCAAAGCCCCAAAGCGCATCTGTTTCGGTCCTGTTTTCCGATAAGTACATTTTGGGCACCTGCGCCATATGGTCTATCTATTTCATTGGCCAGTTCTGCGTATACGGGATGAATGCATGGTTGCCGGCATGGTTCAAGGATATCGGCTACACGCCATCGCAGGCTGTCGCGCTGCAGACATGGAATAACTTTGCCGCCATTTTGTCGAACTCGCTTTGTGGAATCATCGGCGATAGGGTTGGACGCAAGCGCAATTGCCTGGGTGCATGGCTTTTCGCAATTGTTGTCGTGGTGCTGTGCTCGGTCTTCGTAGCGCCCAATCAGTTCCTGTTCTGCATCGGTCTCATGTTGCTCTTTGGCTTCGCGCTCAACTATGCAATCACCACGTGCAACCTCCTCATGCCCGAGCAGTATCCCACGGCGATTCGCAACACGGGTGTTTCATGGTGTCAGGCATTCGCTCGATTCGGCGGGTCTGCCTCTTCGATCGTCCTGGGCGGTATCGCAAGTATGGCCATGTTCCAGCTGAGCGATGGCGTGACGAACTGGTCCATGGTCGTACTCGTGCTCATTATCCCGTTTGCGCTTGGCTTTATCTGCGCTCTTTGCTTCGTGCGCGATACGAGTGGCAAGTCCATGGACGAGCTCGAGTCGGAGAAGACTGGTAGCGATTTGAACGGAAGGGTGCCATTTGCCATCATGTGCGTTATCGCGGTACTCCTCTTCGTCCTTTGCATCGTTTGTCCGCTTGCTATCAGCGACTGGAGCAAACTGCCCGTTGCGCTTCCTCTTATGGGTGGCGCGCTCCTGCTGCCCTTCGTGTTCTTCTTCGTGTACGGCGGAAGGCGCGCACTGCAGCTCAGACATGCGTAGCATGGGAAGTCGGATTTTCCGTGCTATATAGTGCGGCCATTTTGCGCAGCGCGAATTAACATCGAACAATAGAGCTGACGGCATCTGCCGTCAGCTCTTCGTTCTCATGGGCGTTCTCATGGGTATAAAAAGCGCCCGAGGGGGCGCTGGGAGAGCTTGGAGGCGACGACCGGAATCGAACCGGTGATAAAGGCTTTGCAGGCCTCTGCCTTACCGCTTGGCCACGTCGCCATGCCACGTGCTTTGAGTAAAAGAGCCGACTGGGAAGCCGGCTCTTGACTTAGCATGGAGCGGAAGACGGGGCTCGAACCCGCGACCCCAACCTTGGCAAGGTTGTGCTCTACCAACTGAGCCACTTCCGCGCGCAGAGCGGTATTCTAGGGAAGTTTTTGGCAAAGCGCAAGAGAAACTTGTAAAAATACGTGCTTGCGATGAAGCGTCATTCTGTTAGACTACTTTGCCACGGGCGTTTGGCGCAGCGGGAGCGCGTTTCCCTGACACGGAAAAGGCCACTGGTTCGATCCCAGTAACGCCCACCAGGTACATGCAAGGGGGCCGGGACATATGTCTTGGCCTCCTTTTTTCGTGTGCTGGCAAAGTGCTTGGTTGCCGTTTCGTAACTGGTGTGCGCTTGGGGCATGCATTACCATGAAGCACGGCTTTTAAGAGAGAGGTCCTGGGATGTCAGGACGGCTTAGGGAGATTCAACATGGCTGAATGCAATTCCAATTGCTCCGCATGTGGCGATAGCGGGTGTGCCGATCGCACCGCTCCGCAGACGCTGCAACTTCATGAGGGTACGAAGATCAAAAACGTCATCGCCGTCGCAAGCGGCAAAGGCGGTGTCGGCAAATCGCTTACGGCTGCGATGCTCGCCTGCGAGCTACGTCGTCGTGGCCACGAGGTCGGCATTCTCGATGGAGATATCACGGGCCCGTCCATCCCGCGTTCCTTTGGTATTCATGAGCCTCCCGCCGTCGACGAGGATGGCATGCTGAGGCCGGCCGAGACCAAGACGGGTATCAAGGTCGTGTCAACTAACATGCTTACCGCCGACGAGGCGACGCCGTTTCTCTGGCGCGGTCCTGTCCTCAACGGCATCCTCACGCAGTTCTACAGCGACATCAACTGGGGCGAGCTCGACTACCTCATCGTCGACATGCCTCCGGGAACGGGTGACATCCCCATGACGGTCTTCCAACAGTTCCCGCTCAAGGGCGTTGTCATTGCCACCGCGCCGCAGGTGCTCGTTAACATGATCGTCGAGAAGGCCATCCGCATGACCGAGCACATGAACGTGCCGGTGCTGGGCCTGGTCGAGAACATGTCGTATTACGAGTGCCCTGACTGTGGCTCGCGTCACGAGATCTTTGGCAAGTCCGAGGTCGAGGCCATCGCCAAGAGCAAGGGCATCGATGCCTGGGCCTGCGTGCCAATGGATCCGAAGATTTCGGCCGAGGTCGACTCGGGCAATGTCGAGGACATCAAGGGCGACTGGCTTGACCCGATCGTCAACAAGATTGAGTCAATCTAGTACTTGACTCCTTGTGTGAAAAGCGCTTGCTAGCGCACGAACATGATGGGGATTTCGCCGAAAGCGGTGCAGATTGCGCACGCAGGCGAAATCCCCCTTTTCATAGCTTCACATAACCTCCATCCCGTGATTTAATACGGAAGTTAGACGTTAGACGTCGGCATCGCCATGTCCGCTTGTCATTGCGGTCACAGGCGTTGCAGGTAGATAACGTCAACACGCGAAGATGGCGACGTCTTCGTAGGAGGTGTTCCGCATGACTGCATGGTCTGCGGAAAGCAGGTAATGCAAACATGTGGCAAGAGAGAATGAAGGAGGAGGCAGAGTGAGAGACTATTCATCGACGAAATGGTTGGATGAAATCCACGCAGAAGGCGTGGAGGTCAAGAAGTCATGCTGCTATTTCTGCCATCAGAACTGCGGTGTTCTGGCTTACGTCAAGGACGGTAAGCTCATCTACGCCGAAGGCGATCCGGATCATCCCACCAACGCTGGTGGCCTGTGCACGCGTGGCAACCAGGCCTACACGTTCGTGGATAATCCGTCGCGCATCAACTACCCGATGAAGCGCGCAGGCGAGAAGGGCGAGAACAAGTGGGAGCGCGTCTCCTGGGATCAGGCCCTGACCGAGATCGCCGCAAAGCTCAACCAGATCAAGGAGGAGTCTGGTGCAGAGGCAGTTGCCGCTGCGGCCGGTACCCTGCGTACCGACGACTGGGCAAGGCGTCGCTTCCTCAACATGTTCGGAACGCCCAACGGCTTCCACAACGCCCTGCTGTGCTGGATCCCGACCTTCATGGTCGAGACCGCCATCAACGGCTGGTCTCCGTTTGAGACCGACCTGGGCGCGTCCAAGTGCGTCATCCTGTGGGGCTTCAACCCCGGCGCATCTTCCATGCCCGGCATGCACGGTTACACCGACCTGCAGAAGGCCACCGGCATGAAGCTCATCGTCGTCGATCCGCGTTACTCCGAGACCGCGGCCCATGCAGACCTCTGGCTGCCGCTGCGTCCGGGTTCTGACACGGCCCTGTCCATGGCGATGATCAACGTCATCATGAACGAGTTCATCTATGACATGGACTTCGTCGATCAGTGGTGCGAGGGCTTTGACGAGCTTCGCGACTACATCGAGCCGTACACCCCCGAGTGGGCCGCGCCCCTCACCTGGCTCGATCCTGAGCTCATCCGCCAGGCTGCTCGCATGTACGCGACCAACCGTCCCGGCAACATCCAGTGGGGCTGCACCTGGGATCAGCTCGGTCGCACGGCCGGTGCTGGCATGCACGCCCGCTCGATCCTGCGCGCCATCTGCGGCAACCTCGATTGCCCCGGTGGCGACGGCATGCCCGGCCCTGCGGCATATGTCACCGACGAGGAGCTCGAGGCCAATGACCGCCTGCCCGTCGAGATGCGCGCCAAGCAGATCGGCTCCGACAAGTACAAGATGACCTCCTGGCCCGGCTACGAGCGTCTTTCCCAGATCTCCAAGGACAAGTGGGGCAAGGCCTTTACCGCCGAGTGGATGTGCGAGGCTCATGGCCCGTCCGTCTTCAAGGCCATCCTCACGGGCGATCCCTATCAGGTTCGCGCGCTGTTCGTCAGCGGCTCCAATCCGCTGTCGTCCTATGGCGACGCCAAGATGACCTTCGAGGCTTGCAAGCAGGTCGAGTTCCTGGTCGTCCTCGAGTACTTCATGACCCCGACGGCCCTCATGGCCGACTTCGTGCTGCCGGTCGCAGGTGCTATGGAGCGCCCGATGGTTCACACCAACTACGGCGTCACCGACTCCATCGTTTGCTCCGAGCGTGCCATCTGGCCGATGTACGAGCGCAAGACCGACTACAACATCTGGAGGGACCTGGGCCTTGCCTGCGGTCAGACCGAAGAGGACTGGCCCTGGCCGGAGCTTGAGGACGCATACTTCCACGTTCTCTCGCCGCTTGGTCTCCCCATCACGGACTACAACGACTTCGTCGCCCGCTTCCGCATGTACTATCCGCCGCTGCAGTACCAGAAGTACCTGCAGAAGGGCCAGTTCTGCACCGCTTCGGGCAAGGTCGAGCTCAAGTGCTCGGTCTTCGAGGAGTTCGGTCTGCCGGCGTTCCCGAAGTACATCGGTCCGGCCGAGAACGAGATCGACGATCCCGAGGTTGCGGCCGAGTATCCCATCGTTCTTACGACGGGCGGCGGCTTCATGCCGTTCCACCACTCGGAGCACTTCAACAACCCGATCATCCGTTACATCAAGCCCGATCCGTACTTCACCATCCATCCCGACCTTGCCCTCACGCTGGGCATCGAGATGGGCGACTGGTGCTGGATCGAGACCCGTCGTGGCCGCATCAAGATGCGCGCCAACGTCGAGCCGGGCATCGATCCGCGTGCGATCTACACGCAGCGCGGCTGGTGGTTCCCCGAGCGTAGCCCCGAAGGCCCCGAGCCCTTTGGTTGCCTCGAGTCCAACACCAACGTGCTCACGTCCGTCGATGACGAGCACTGCGATCCGCTGACCGGCTGCTGGGCCAACCGTGGCCTCATGTGCAAGGTCTACAAGTGCACCGACATCGACTACGAGTACACGGAGCGCGACTGCCAGTTCTCCATCCCCGGTTCAGCTTTCGCTTCCGAGGGCCCGGGCGTGCACGCCATGCCGAGCACCCAGAAGATGGCACTCGAGTTTGCCGAGCCCGTCTTCGCGCAGCCTGACTTCGAGGTTCCCGAGGGTCTCACCTGGGATTACCGCAAGCGTGCCTGCTATGACGAGAATGGCCGCCGCTACGATCAGGCCTCTGGCTGGATGGTCGACGATGCGACGGGCACCTTCTACCAGATGGGCACGGGTTACAAGTACATCTCCTACAATGGCGACTTCCTGCTCGACGAGAGCACGGGCCAGTTCTACGACTTCTCCATGCAGCCCTGCGAGGGCCCGCAGGCCGATTTCGAGCTGCCCGCCGGCACGACGTGGAACCCCGTCACGCTCAAGGCCGAGGACGACAAGGGCCGTTACTATGACACGGGCAGTGGCTGGCTGATCGACCCGACGAGCTCCTTCCACTATCAGCCGGGTACCGGTTATCGCTTCGTGCAGCATGAGGGCGGTAACTACCTGGTCGACGAGGAGAAGAACGACTGGTACGACTTCTCGATGCAGCCTGTCGAAGCGCCCTATAACATCAAGGACGCCAGCGTCCAAGCGAACCAGTAGAGAGAGGAGGACTGGAATGACCCGTTACGCAATGGTTATGGACCAGCGTCGTTGCATTGGTTGCTCGTCATGCACCATCGCATGCCGCACCTGGAACGAGCTGCCCATTGACATCATCTACAACCCCGTTGTTTCCAACGGAGCAGAGGGCGTGTGGCCTCATGTCCACATGACCTTCACGCCGCTCATCTGCATGCACTGCGACAAGCCCGCTTGCGTGCCCGCCTGCCCGACCGGCGCGTCCCGCCAGGACGATGACGGTATCGTGTGGGTTGAGCCTTCCCAGTGCATGGGATGCAAGGTCTGCGCGAATGCGTGCCCCTACGGCGCTCGCGATATGAACGAGCACGAGGGCTACATCCGCAAGTGCACCTTCTGCAAGGATCGTGTCCGCGAGGGCGAGCAGCCCTTCTGCGTCATGACCTGTCATCAGAAGGCCCGCACGTTCGGCGATCTCGATGACCCCAACAGCGAGGTCTCGAAGCTCGTGAACTCGTATTACACCGAGCAGGTCTATCCCGAGGTTGGTACCGAGCCCATGATCTACTACATCCCCGATTTAGGAGGTACGGTACAGTGAAACAGTTCTGGATTTGGCCTATCGCCCTCTACCTCTTCTTGGGCGGCCTTGGTGGCGGCATGATGGCGACCGCCGCCGTTGTCGGATTGCTCATCGCGCCGTCTGCTCTTACCAGTGGTGCTCTGGTCTGGGGCGTCTTCATCGCGTTCCTCATCCTGGGCATCGGCACTGGCCTGCTCGTGTTCGAGCTCGGTCAGCCGTGGATTTTCTACCGTGCCTTCGTGACGAGGACCTCGGTCATCAAGTGGGGTGCCGTGTTCCTCTCCATTTCGATGATCGCAGGCGTGCTCTTCATCTTCTGGGAGCTCTCCTGGTTCACGTTCCTGCCCTTCATTCCGTATGAAGGCTGCGCTCAGGTTCTGCTCGGCATCGCCGGCATCTTCGGCCTCTGCGTCACGATCTACACGGGCGTTCTGCTCTCCAGCATGAAGTCCCGTCCGTTCTGGAACACGCCGGTTCTGCCCGTGCTCTTCATGGTGTCCGGCTGCTCCACGGGTGCGGCCCTGCTCTCCATGTGCATCGGCGTGTGGCCCTTCCCGGCCGAGTGGCTGCAGGTCAACCTGTCCACGCCGCTTGCCGCGCTGCTCACCGAGGAGCTGCGTCACATCCTGCACGTTGCCGACGCGATTCTCATCGCGCTCGAGCTCGTCGTGCTGCTCCTGTACGTGATGCTGCAGTTCTGCGCTTCCAACGAGACCGCCAAGTCTCATGCAGAGCGCTGGGTCCGTGGCGAGTGGGCCGGTTACTTCTGGGGCCTCATGGTTTGCTGCGGTCTGGTCATCCCGTTCGTGCTCAACATCACGAGCGTGGGCGGCTACGCTTCGCAGATCATCGCCCTCATGGGTGGCTGCCTGCTCCGCTTTATGATTATCTGGAGCTACCAGCGTCGCGTCACCCCCGCAGAGCTCAAGTACTACACGCGTCTGCCGCAGAGCCACCAGGACTTCATGGATTACTGGGAGGCTGGCAAGGAGTACTGGACGTGGGTTACGCCTGCTGGTGAGGTTGCCGACGAGGCGCCTGCCGACGGTCCCGATGAGGTTTACCAGACCTCTGGCCCCAACCCGGCCATGACTGGCGCCCAGTAGGAGCTGCTTTTGCAGTTTGCTGCGAGCGAGTAATGCGAACGACCCCCGTCTCCTCCAAGAGGCGGGGGTCTTTGTTTGACGTGGTGGGAAGTTGACGGCTACCTGCTCGTTTGCAAGCGTGAATGTGTCAGGGGGTCAGGCCCCTTGGCACATTGGCGTATAATCGGGCACAAACACGCTGCGAGGAAGGACTCGAGATGCATCATCCGCTGGAAGACGTGCAGGATTTTTCTGACAGTTGCATTCGCTGCGGCCTCTGTGCCCGGACCGATTGCGGCAACTTCTCTAATGGCGAGCCTAATCTCGGCGAGCTGTGCGAGTCCATCCTCAACGGCGAGGAAACCTGGGATTACGCGCCTTTCACGTGCGCGCTATGCAATCGGTGCACGATTAATTGTCCGGTCGATTTGGTTGCCTCACGTGCCACCAAGCCGCTCAGGGCGCTACTGCTTAAGCAGAAACCCGAGCTGAGGCCCCTGTATCGCAAATTCAGGACAGATCTCAAGTACAACGTGTTCTCGGCGCTGCGTGCACGTGAAACCGGCGACATCACCAACGTCACCTATATCCAAGGCGAGGCTAACCTGGGTGAAGATGCCAATCACACCGCCTTCTTCCCGGGCTGTGCGTTGTATGCGTATGCTCCGGAACTTACCGCCAAGGTCTCGCAGTGGCTGCGCGACGAGGACATCGCCGCCTATATCCTGACAATTTGCTGCGGCGCGACCTTCTACGATGTCGGTTTCTATGACGAGTACGATGCCTATCGTGAGCGCGTGCAGGCTTTTCTGCGCGAGAAGGAAATCAAGCGCCTGGTCGTCACCTGTCCGCATTGCGCTCATCTGCTGCCACAGCTTATCGAGGGAATGGAAATCGAGATCGTACGGCTGCCTGATCTGCTCGTCGAGCGCGGCATGATATCGCAGAGCACCGAGACCATCACCTTTCACGACGCGTGTTACGACCGTTCTGCCGGTTTCTTTGGCAGTGCGGCACGCAGCCTGTTTGAGAACGCGACATTCAAGAGCATGCCGCACGAGAAACGCGATTGCCTGTGCTGCGGTGGGGGCGGCATGGTGAGCGTGTACGCTCCCGATTACTGCGCGTATCGCCGCAACCTGCGTTTGGCCGAGATTGACGGAGTGGATGCTGACCGCGTGCTTTCGACTTGCTTCTCATGTGTCAACTCGTTGCAACGCGGTGTGGGAAGCACGCCCGTGCAGCATTACCTTGAGCAAGTCTTCGATTGCCCCGTCGATTGGGGCGAGGTATACGCGAGCGTCGATGCGCTTTTTGCCGACCCGGCGTACGCGGAGCTTTCGGAGAACGAGGAGCTCACGCTCGTCGACTAGCGAGAGAGTTCCCTTGTCATCTCGACCGAAGGCGCGTAGTGCCGTAGTGGAGAGATCTCGATCTTGCAGCGCGAGATTTCTCGACTCCGCTCACTTCGTTCGCTCCGCTCGAAATGACAGGGGGGCGCTCCGTCTCCGTGTTGTAACCGGAGAGTCCCCGTGTTTGTTCGGTGCATGCAGTACAATCATGAGCTATGACTACTGAGATACGCAAAACCAATTGCCATTACTGCGGATACCTGTGCGCCTTCGATGCAACGATCGAGGACGGGCGTGTTGTCGATTTCACGCCGGATCCCACGCGCTATCCGTATGACACGAGCGTGGCGGCACGCTGTTGCCGCTGGCCGCTCAACCTCGAGAAGCTCTACGACGAAAGCACCCGCGTCAACTATCCCCTGAAACGCATAGGGCCACGTGGCGGCGGTGGGTTTATTCGCGTGAGCTGGGACGAGGCGCTTGACGATATCGCGACGCGCCTGCGCTTGCTCATCGACGCCCACGGGCCGTGGACGGTGGCGAGCGCCATCGGGGGGCCGCATGCGGTCTACTGGCCACTTCATCGCTTCATGAGTTTCATCGACAGCCCCAACAACATGGGCATCGGCCCCATTTGCTGGAACCCCCGTATCTGGATGGACACGATGACCTACGGTTGGTCGGTCGAGTGCGACTTCAGACCCGACCTCACGGAATGCCTCATGCTTTGGGGCACCAATCCGGCCGAGTCGGACAATTCGCTCTTCTGGCGCAACATCGCCGATTACGTCCGTAACGATGGCAAGCTCATCGTCATCGATACGCGGCTTTCCATGACGGCGGCCAAGGCGACACTGTGGCTCGCTCCCTTCCCGGGTACTGATCTCGTCCTCGCCTACGCGTTTGCCCGTGTCATCATCGAGGAAGACCTCTACGATCACGAGTTTGTCGAACAATGGTGCTCTGGTTTCGACGAGTTCAAGACCGCTGCATTCGAGCGCACGATAGACGAGGCAGCCGCCATCACGCAGGTGAGTGCCGAGGATATACGTGCGGCAGCTCGCATGTATGCGACGAGCAAGCCGGCAGGTCTGCTCTCGGGACGCGGTGTCGACCAGATTGGTCCCAATACTGCGCCGTTGCATCGTGTCATCGCAGCGCTGCGTGCCATCACGGGCAATGTCGACGTGCCGGGCGGCAACGTCCTCAACGAGGCACCGAGCTTCATGAGCGAGCTCGAGCTCGAGGACAGCGCGTTGCTGTCTGCCGAGGCACGCGTGCATGGGCTGAATGAACCCGATTGCGGCATACAGAGCTACGCCGGCTGGGAGCTCGCCGACGCGCGCACGGGCAAGCTTGGGCGTCATCTGCCGATGCGCTACCTCACCTCCGCACTACCGCAACGCGTATGGGAGGCCGCCATCACCGGCAAGCCCTATCGCGTGAGCGCGCTCATCGTCGATGGGGCCAATCCGCTGGTCACCTATGCCGACACGCAGCTCGTCACCAAGGCGCTCGAGGCGATGGACCTCGTCGTCGTGCTCGAGTTCGTCATGACGCCCACGGCCCTCATGGCTGACTACGTTCTTCCCGCTGCCGCTGCCGTCGAGCACCCGTGCTTCCAGGCGATGGGTGGTGTCTCCGACTTCTGTTACGGCGGTCCGGCGGCGGTCGAGCCGCAGTTCGAGCGCCGCGAGGACTACGCAATCCTGCGCGACCTCGCCTTGCGCATGGGCTGTGACGAGGCGCTGTGGCCGGCGCGAGACCTGACCGAAGAGCTCGCGCGCACCATCGCGCCCACGGGCATGAGCTGGGAGGATTTCACCATCACGGGCTTGTGTGGTGGGGGAGCACATTACTTCAAGCACCTCGAGATTGACGAGACAACGGGCGAGCCACGCGGGTTCGCGACCGAAAGCGGCAAAGTGGAGCTCGCCATCCCGTTCTTACAGCGACGGGGGGCGGACGTAGTAGCTCGCTTCACGCCCGTGCCCGGCGTGCATGCGGATGTGTGCCACGATCCCGATTGCGTCACGCTCATCACGGGTGCGCGCAAGCAGCCCTATTGGGCCTCCTCGTACTTCGAGATTCCATCGATGCGCGCTCGCCATCCCAAGCCGACTGTCGAGCTTTCGCAGGCAACGGCTGAGCGTCTGGGCCTTGCCGAAGGCGATGCGTGCCTCATCTCGCGTCAGGATACGCCGGACGTTGAGGTACTCCAATATGTGCATATCACGAATATACTTGACGATGTCGCTTCGGCCGAATACGGATGGTGGTACCCTGAGGCAGTCGAAGACGACCCCGACTTCGGGAAATGCTTCGAGTCAAACATCAATCTGCTCACGCGCGGTACCGTCGAGGACGCGCGCGAGCCGCTTATCGGGACGTGGATTTACAACGGCATTCCCTGCCGCATTAGAAAGAAGGAGTAGCACCCATGCAGAAGAAGTACGCGATTCTCATCTTCTCCAAGCCGCCGATTCCCGGTCTGGTCAAAACGCGTCTCACCGTAGAGCGTGGTGGCGGCTTTACCCAGGAGCAGGCCGCCCAGTTCTTCAAGCGCAGCCTGTGGGATGTGACCGAACTTGCTATGTGGTGCATGGATGACCTCGAGGCGCTGAATCGCGAAGAGCGCGAGGCTGATCCGAGTGCTCCCGAGCGTAGCTACGACCTCTTCATTTCGACGACGCCCGAGAAGAACGTCGCCCTCATGAAGGAGACGATCGAGGAGATCGGGCAGTGGCCGCGCGAGATCCACTACATGTACGACCGCGGCGCCACCTTCGATGACCACTTCGACATGGCGTTCAAGGAGATCTTCGACCAGGGCTATGAGGCCATCGTTTCCATTGGCGCTGACATTCCCACGTTGCCGCGTGCGCACGTGACCCAGGCTTTCCAGTGGCTCATCTACTTTGCCGAGGTGCTCGGGACACCGGGCTTCGTGCAGGCGCCGTGCCAGGAATGCGGCACCTCGCTCGTGGGATTCAACTTCGACACGCCCATCAACCACCAGGGCATCTACTACAACATGACCGGACGCCCCGCGCTTGATGGCTACGTCGAGAAGCTCGTCGAGGAAGGCATTCCCAACGCCTATCTTGCGCCTGTTGCCGACGTCGACGAGGTCGAGGACCTCGCGCACTGTCTGTCTTGCGCGCGTGCCCTGCGTACGGCATCGGAGTACCAGACCGGCATCTACGTGCCCAAGCGCGTCTTGCAGTGGGCTGACTTCCTCGGTCTCAAACCGCATGCCGCACCTAACGAGAACCATGATCCGCGCCAGTATCTGGATGATGTGGAGGATGGTGCCGACGCGCCCGCACACGAGCCGGAGGAGACCGAAGGGATACTCCGGTAGCTTATGACTGAGAATCGAACTCTCCATACGGCACATGCGCTGTGCCCGCACTGCCTTGAGCAGCTGAAGGCCGAAATCTACGCGGACAGCGACGGCAAGGTCTGGATGACGCGCACCTGTCCCGAGCATGGCGAGACCATCACGTACGTGTGGCCCAATGCGGAGCATTACGAGTGGCTGCGCTCGATGCGCGTCACGCCGACGGCGCCAAAGTGGCGCGAGTATCCCATCGAGGGCGACTGCTGCATGAGCTGTGGCCTGTGCAAGCGCCATCTGCGCCGTGGCACGCTGGTGGAAATCGAAGTCACGCGCCGCTGCAACGCGAAGTGTCCCGTATGCTTCATGAGCGCGGATTTCCCGAGTGACGGTATCACCTACGACGAGATCGAGGGGCTCATCACGACGCTCGCCGAGAAGGTCGGCCCCGAGACGGGCCTGCAAATCACCGGCGGAGAGCCGACGGTGCGCAGCGACCTGCCCGAGATCGTCATGTGCGCACGCCGGCACGGCTTCACCGGCATCGAAATCAACACGAACGGCATCGTCATCGGCCGCTCGAAGAAGTACCTGCAAGAGCTCGTCGACGCGGGCATCACGGGCATCTACCTCTCCTTCGATGGCATCGACGAGGAGCCCTACGAGGCCATCTGCGGCAAGGGCGCGATGCTTGCCGACAAGATGGCATGCATCGAGAACTGCCGCGAGGTGGGCATCCAGGTCGTGCTGTGCATGACCATCGTCAAGGGCGTGAACGATGACCGCATCGGCGAGGTCATCGACTTTGCCTGGGAGAACTCCGACGTGGTGATCGGCGTGGCACTGCAACCCGCGTTCACTTCGGGGCGTTTCGAGCCGAGCGAGTACGCACCATACACGGCTGGCGACACCATCTACGCGCTCGAGGAGCAGACCGGTGGCCGCATCAAGGTCGCCGACATCATGCCGCTCGGGTGCTCGCATCCGCTCTGCGATACGGGAACTTTCCTCATGCCCGATGGCGAAGGTGGCTACATTCCGGCCACGCGCGGTCTTTCGAGCGAGGAGTACATGCAGTACTACGACCCGACCTCGCCGCAAGGTTCGGTGCTTCCCGACATCCTCTACAAGAAGGGCGTCAATCTTTATCATGGAATCAGCGTCATCATCATGAACTACATGGACGCCATGACCACGACGATTGAGCGCATGGCGGAATGCTCGATGACCGTGGCGATGAAGGACGGGCGCGTGATTCCGTTTTGCAGCTACCAGATGACGAATTCCGCCGGCGAGCGCATCTACGAGATGTGGGGAACCGGTCCCACCGCCTGACACGACAAGGAGCAGCCCATGAGCGCTGACTACGAGTTCATACACGATGCGGATCGCTGCGTTGCCTGTGGCCTGTGCGTGGCGTTTTGCCCGCAGTATTGTCTCGAGGTGGACGACAACGGCATGCCGAGGGCTACCGACATGGAGGCCTGCGTCGGTTGCACGACGTGCTCGGGCCAGTGCCCGCAGCGCGCTATCGTGATCAAGTCGTTGACCGATGCCGCCGCATACGACCCGTATGCCGACGAGGAGCGCGCCGAGCCCATCAGTGCCGAGGAGCAGCGCCACTACGCCGAGGCCGAGAAGGCCATCATGGAGGCGCTCGACCTACGCTGGCATCCGGTGGCCGTCGGCCTCATCGACGTCGATGAGCCGCTGCCCGACGTGCCCATGCCCACCGAGAAGCTGCGCTATTGCCAGAGCATGAACGCGGCGCGACGCGGGGCATCCATACTCATGCCGCCGCACTGCCACGCGTGCCCTGACGGCACCTCGATCTTCGGCATGACCGGCGTGCCCGACAAGCTCGCCACGGGAGAGATCTACGTGCTGTTCCACAAGGTCGTGGACGCCGAGGCTGCCGCCAAGATGGTGGGGGAACGCCCTACCCTGCCGCCCAAGTCCAAGCGCGCGACGCTCGTGCAGCCACTCGGCAAGTGCACGCGCCATCCCGAAGTCATCGTGTTCACGGGCACGCCCGAGCAGATGATGTGGCTGTCGATGAGCATGTCGTACTTCGACGGGCATCGCCATGACTTCCACGCGTCGGGCTTCAACGCGCAGTGCGTGGAGGCCACGCTGCTGCCGCTTATGAACGACGAGCCGAACATCTCGTTTGGCTGCTATGGTGGACGCGCGTCAAGCGACATTGGCGAGGACATGATGTACATGGGCGTGCCGCTCAATCGTCTCGACACCATCGTCGAGGGCTGCCAAGAGCTCGCCAAACGCGCCATTCCTCAGTCGCGCATGAAGATCTACGTGCCGCCCATCATGTAGGAAGGGTGTGAGACACATTGGACAGGTACATCTGTCTCATTGTTAATTGCCATCAAAAATGAGACAGATGTACCTGTCCAATGTGTCTCATTGAGGAGGCGATGATGACGGAGTCGTTCAGCAGATTGACCGGCAACGAGATTGCCACGCTGCTCATTCCCACGACCGTGACGCTCGTCACGGCGCGCGACGAGGATGGTACGGACAAGGTCGCGACTATCGCGTGGGCGATGCCCATCTCGCACGAACCGAGCCTCATTGCCGTTGCGATCCGCCCGGACGGACAGACTGCGTGTGCCATGCGCACGTCTGGCAGTTTCATCGTGAATGTTCTCGGCGCGAGCGAAGATGCCGTGTCCATTGCCATGACCTGCGGCAAGAAACGAGGAATCGACGACCGGATTGCCGAGGCACAGCTCACGACATGTCCGAGCGCGCATGTTGACGCCGCACGCATCGAGCAGGCGATTTCGTGGATCGAGTGCGAGCTTGTTGAATCGCACGTGCATGGTGACCACGAGCTCTTCATCGGCCGTACGCTCGTTGCCGAGACGCGTGGCACGCTTGACGAGAGCGGTAAACTCGAACCAATGCCGGCGTTGCTCATGGGGCAACGTGGCCGCTTCGGGCATTTCGAGGAAGGATTCAACGCATGATTGCACCTGAGTATCACATTCGTGATTGTGTCGAGGCGGATATGGATCTCATCCGCTATCTGTTCTCGGTTGAGGGCTTCAGTGACCTCACGAGCCCCGAGGGCATACGCGTTGCCGTCACGCCCGACAACACGATGTACGGTGCCTGCCGCCTCGAGCAGGGCAGCGATGGCTCATGGAACGTGCGTCCCATCGTCGTCTTCGATGTCGTGCAAGGCAAGGGCGTGGGACGTGCGTTGCTCAAGGATGCGTTGCGACTTCATCCGGACCTGTGTCTCGTGGCACGCGGTGAGATCGAGCCCTTCTACCTGTCCTGCGGCTTTGAACGCTGTGGCTGGGATGCCATCGCGCCCGAGTATCGTGCCGAGTGCGATGCCTGCCCCGACAAGGCCGCATGCGGTCCGCTGCCCTTCCGGTCCCTTCCCATCGAGCGGACCTTCACTTTCCTTGGGACGAGCTCGGGCTGCGGTGTGCCGGCTTTCTTTTGCCATTGCCCTGCGTGCGAGGCGGCACGCAAGGACCCGACGAAGCGTCGCGGTTGCACGGGCGTTGCCCTGCGCGGTCATGGGACGACCATCATCGACGCGTCACCTGACATCCGCCATCAGCTCAATCGCGAGGGCATCGATGTCATCGACGATTTCTTCCTCACCCACGCCCACTACGACCACATGGGCGGTCTGGGCGAGTTCGAGTACTTCATCCGCCTGTACCTCATGGGCATGATGCCGTTTCACGGAAGCGAGCATGCCATAGCCGAAGCGCTCAAGGAATACTCCTACATGGACGATTGCTTTGCGCTCGACGTGATGAACCCGTACGACACGCGCGAGGTGGACGGCCTCGCGATCCAGGCGCTGCCGCTCAAGCACGCGCCGGGTACCTTCGGTTACCTCATCACCACGCCCGAGGGACGTCGTACGTTCTACGCGCCCGATACGAGCGATCTCAAGCCCGAGGTCATCGAGATACTCAAGGGTGTCGACAACCTCGTCATGGATTCGACGTTCTGGGAGAATCACGGGACCGCACGCTCGCATCATGACGTACGTCAGACGGTGCACGAGGGCATCGACATTCTCGATGCCGGACACATATATCTCACGCATCTTGCGCCGCACATGTGCGATCCGGGTGTGAACGAGATCGACGAGATCTACACATATGCCGCGCAGTTCGATGGTCGTGTCATTGTGGCCGAAGACGGCATGCAGTTCACGCTGTAAGCTGGTACCATATGCCGCATGAGTAATGAGTATCGACTTTCGGCTCGACAGATTCTGACGCGTATCATCTCGGTGATCGTCGCGGGCGTCGGTGGGTCGGCGTGTGGATTTAGCCTTCTCATGCAGGTGCAGGAGATCGGTACGGTCATTGCGTCGATTACGTGGTTCTCCGGACTTTCGGCTGTCGTCTTCGCGCTGGCAGGCTATGCCGTCTCCTGCGACCCCGGCAAGGGCAAGACCTATATTCCGCTCGCCGTCGTCATTGGGGCGATCCTTGTCATCGCGGGCTCTGCCCTTGCACGCATCTACCTATACGCGCACATCGTCATCATCATTGCGCTTATCGCCGCGGCCATCGAGGGCATCGTGCTCATCATCTATCACTTCATCTTGAAACGCGAAGATCCAGAGGCTCTGTAGCCGCGAGGAGGGTTCCCATGGTTTCCAGATTGGTTCTTGTCAGGCACGCTAAGACCCAGGCGCGCAACCCCGAGTTCATCGACAAGGACCGTCAGCTCACGCGTGCCGGTCGATATAGCATCGAGGCGCGGTTTCCCATCTCGCTCCAGCTTCTGGCTGACGAGGATGCCGCCGAGGTCAAGGTCTGGAGCAGCCCGGCGCTGCGTGCCATGCAAACCGCCGAGGTCGTTGCGCATGCGCTCGGCGTCGATGGCATCGAGGTGCGGGATTCGCTTTACGCCAACAGCGTCGATGCTTTCATGACCGAGCTCGTCGAAGAGCAGGGAACCGTTATCGCCGTCGGACACAATCCCTTCATGGACGAGCTCTACGCACGCTTGAGCGGGGCTCCGCAGGGCATGGGAACTGGTGCCATGGCGTCGTTCGGTTTTGCGGCGACGGATGATCCGGCAAGCGTTGGCTCGTGGCTCGAATGGTTCGTGCAGGGGCCGCGTGTCGTGCTATGGCAGAGCATCGTCGATGTGGAGGACGCCCTTTCCGATGCCGCTGCACGCATCGCGCGCTGTAGCGTCAAGCTACTCGAGAATCCCGATGATCCCGAATCGCTGCATCAGTATCGCATCTCGTTGAGAATCGCGCGCTCGCTGCTGGGCTTCCTCGCGCCGTATTGCAAGGGTTCTGCGCTCAAGAAGACCATGCGCGATATCAAGAAGCTACAAGATCCGACCTCGCGTCTGCGCGAGTTAGACATGCTCTGCGAGGCGCTCGATTCGCAGACGGTCGAGGCACGTATCGTGGCCGATGCTTGCACGCAGCTTCGTACGGGATTCATCGAGCGCTTTGCTGCCGAGTCTACGCAAAAGGCAATTACGCGCGTGGTTGGACGCATCAAGGACGTGCCCTGGCGTCGTTGCGTCAGGCAGTCCGGCCTCGATGCGCAGGAGCTCGTCAGGCGCGTTTCGCAGATGCGTACCGATTACGAGTTGCAGATGGCGCACGTTGGCTATGACGACCAAGAGGCTGTTCATGACGTGCGCAAGCTGGCCAAGGCGCTGCGCTACGTGACACGTGAGTTTGCAGAGCTTTTGCCCGATACGGCTGAGGATACCAATACACGGGCCAAGGCGGTGCAGGACATGCTCGGCGAACTCTGCGACTGCTGGAACAATGCGCAGCTCGTCATCGAGATATGCGGTCCGCAGGCGGTGCAAGTCGCCTCGCGTTTTGTCGTGCGCGCCGATGAGATTGTTGCCGATCTCAAGAGAAGTCGCAGCTGTGGTCTTGCGATAAGCGATTCGTAGGCTTCGGGATAGGGAAATGAGGGCAAGGTGGCCTTGGTGTCAGGCAAGTTGTCTTCTGTTTGAAAAGTAAGGTGTTTTATGTGTCCGTCGTTGTGGTAACATAGCAACTCGCGTGCGGGGCACGCAGCATATCGGGTGGTGGCGCAGTTTGGTAGCGCACTTGACTGGGGGTCAAGGGGTCGCAGGTTCGAATCCTGTCCACCCGACCAGCAAAAGACGAGGCCAGCGGGTTTTCTCGCTGGCCTTTTTCGTTGCGTGTGCGTTTCGTGTGCGTTTTTGTCGCGCCCGTGCTTTTTCTGCAAACAGTCGGGCCTCGGTAACCACGCGCAATCTGGGATGGTTGCTACGATGCAACGCGGTGACGCTCGTATGTCATTCAAGCGTCGTGACATAACCCTCACCTCTCATCCCAAAAACCGTGCCCAGGGGGTCATGCTCGTGATTGACGTCCTCCCTAGACTTTCTCATGTCCGGTGACGCCGGAAAACCATGTAAACGTGGAGGAAGTGGGGACGCCTCGTGATTCAGCCGAAGTACCAGAACTATCTTGTCGTGAGCCTTTCGGTATTGGCCGTTGGGGTGACCATGGCAATGGTCCAATACAAGGTTCCCACGATCATGATTGCCATCATGGAGCAGTATGCCATGTCGGCAAGTGGCGGCTCGTGGCTCATGTCCATCTTCACGCTCATGATGGCCGTGACGGCAATCGCCATAGGTGAGTTGTCGGTTCGCATGAGCCCGAAGAGAATCATCGTGTTCGCGACGTGCCTCATCGTTCTCGGCTCTGTTATGGGGGCATTCGCGCCCAATGGCATCGTCTTGCTCGTGTCACGTGGCATAGAGGGCATAGCACTTACGGCGGTGACCACGTGCGGCCCGCTGGTCATACAAGAAAGCGTCGCACCAGGGCGTATCGGCACCTCCATGGGCATCTGGGGCATGTGGGGATCTTTGGGTTCCGCCATCGCCGCATTTCTGACGCCATTGGTCTTCGCGTTTGCGGGGCTCACCTCGCTTTGGCTCTTCTACTGTGCACTGGTCGTGATTGCGACTGTCATCATGTGCATTTGCGTGAGAGATCCTTTCAAGAAGGGCTCGCCTGTGGCGCCCGAGGACGCAGTCAATGCCTCCGAAGGGGCTTCGGGGGTGGCGCAATCGGGCGTTGCACCGAGCAACGCAGCCGGCTTGCATATAGGATCGAAGCCCTCGTATCGCGAACTTCTGACGAAGGACGTCCTACTCTTCTTCTGCGGCTTCATCGCGTTTAACATATGCTTGCTTGCGGTCCTGAGCCTGGTTCCCTCGATTTTGCAGATGCGCGGCATGGATGTGAGCCTGTCGGGTTTCGTAAGTACGCTGCCGATGATAATCTCGGTTGCCTCTTCTCCTTTCTTCGGAATGCTATCTGACAAGACCGGCAAGACCAAATGGCTGCTCGTCTTCTGTCTGTTCTTCCTGGGGCCATGCACCTTCGTTCTCTACAACTTCGAAGGTGCCGTGATGTGGGTGGGAGCAGTGGTCATGGGTGTGATCGGAATGGGCACCACCGGCCTCATGATAACCGCCTTCATGAAGGTGATCAGTAGACCGGAGCTTGCGACTATCGGCATGGGCGTTCTTATCTGCGTCCAGGGGATTGGACAGTTCCTGGGTACGTTCCTTGTCCAGGGCTTGCTGGGCCCCTCGTTCGAGAACACGCTTCTCGCTGGCAGTGTCGTCATGGTCATCGGCCTTGTCGGCACACTGTGCACGGCACTTTGCAAGATGCGGTAAAAGAGGCCTTCCGGATCTCGATGCTGCTGGACAGACCAACTGCTTAGCACCACTATTGCCACTCGAATAATAAATAGCGCACTTCACCTATTCGGTAGTACAATACTCTTGACAAACGATGAATGCACACTATCGAATGTGGGGCCAAAATGGCGGCTGATGCGAGCATACCAAGCCCGCCGGTGGGCACGGCGCGGACGGCGATGATCGTCGTCCTGCTCGTGAGCAATCTCCTCGCATCGTTCACGCAATCGCTTATGAACGTTGCGCTCGATTATGTCGCAACCGACTTTCACATCACGCTTTCCCAAGCTAACTGGATGGTGCTCGCTTTCACGATCGTCACCGCGACGACCATCACCATGGCGGCGAAGCTGCTCGAGCGCATAGGCCTTCACAAGCTCATGACCATAGGCTTCGTCTTCTCGTTCGTGGGATCGTTGCTCGGCTTCTTTGCCTGGAACTATCCGGTCATGATCGTCGCCCGTGCCCTCCAGGCCGTTTGCACGGGGCTGTGCTTTCCGCTTATCAACGAGGCACTGCTCACCATCGCGCCAAAGGGCAAGACGGCGACTTTGCTCGCCGTGAACAGCGGTGTCATTGGCGTCGCACTGGCGTTTGCCCCGCCCGTTTCAGGTCTTATCATCACCTGCGTCGGCCTTCGCCCGCTCTTCCTCATTCCCGCGGTGATTGCCCTTGTCCTCATCATTGCGGGCAGGCCGGCTATCCACAATCTGTATATGCGCAGAAAAGCCCATATCGACATCCCGAGCGTTGCGCTGAGCTTTGTCGGCCTGGCCTGCTTCCTCTACGGCCTTAACGAGATCTCACATGAGGTCTTTCCGCCACTCGTCATCATGCTCGCCGGCATCGCGATACTCGCCATCTTCGTGTATCGTCAGCTGCACATCGACGAGCCCCTGCTCAATCTGACGCCGCTGCGCAATCCGGTGTTCACCGTCGGCGAGACGCTCGTCACGCTTGCGTTCATGGCATCGGTGTACATGAGCTTGCTCGTTCCCCTGTATCTCGAGGGTGCGGCATCGTACTCGCCGTTCATAGCCGGTTGCATGTGTATCGTGCCCATCCTGTGCTATGCGGCCTGCTGCTTTCCCAGCGGTCATCTGCTCGCGAAGCACGGCGTGTGGCCGCTCGTGCCGGTGGGGTTTGCGATTGTGCTCATCGGCTACATCGGCATGTACTTCTCCTCCGCGCAGCTGCTCATCATCGTCTTGCTTGCCTGCGCTGCCATAGCCTATGCGGGCATCGGCATTTTCTTCCCAGCGGTAAAGACCGCCGACCTTGACGCGCTTCCCCGCGCTATCTCCTCGTACGGCTCGTCCATCCACTCGACGATCGTGCAGATCGGCAGCTCCGTCTCGTCGGCCCTCTTCGTCGGCATCATGTCCGGCGATGTCACCCATTTGATGGCGGGGGGAATGAGCAAGGCCGATGCCTACGCGTTTGGCTTTTCGCATACGCTGCTCATCGCCATTGGCATATTGATAGTGGCGGTCATTTTCGCCGTCGTCTACACGCGTCTCGTGCGCCGCCAAAAGGGGAAGGCGGCTGTTGCGGACAGCGCGACGAGCGAGAAAACCGGGAGAGGATAGGAGGGGGTTATCATGACCGATACCAAGGATGCAGCTCCGAAGACGGATGCTTCGGTGCAAGGTGACTCGCCAGCTGCGACACAGACGGCGGACGCGTCTTCGTCACAGGGAGATGCCGGCTTCAAGAGGACGGTCGGCGTGTTCGACATGGTGGTCTATGGCCTCATCTTCATGGTGCCCATCGCCACGTTCAGCCTCTTCGGCGGCGTGTCCAACGCATCGGGCGGTATGCCGGCACTCGCGTATTTCGTCGCCTTCATCGGCATGTTCTTTTCCGTGCTGTCTTTTGGCATGATGATCGGAACCTTCCCGTCGTCGGGCTCCATCTATACCTACACGTCCAAGAGCATCGGCAAGGGCCTCGGATTCGTGGCCGGCTGGCTCATGTTGCTGCAGTATCTCACGTCGCCCGACATGGTCTTCATCATGGGTGCCGAGGCGCTGAGCACCTACGTGCCGCAGATTCCGGTCTGGGGCTGGTGCCTCATCTTCCTCGTCTTCGTCTTCGTCGTCGCGTCACGCGGCATGAGCACGACGATGTTCGTCAACCGCATCGCGCTCATCCTCGAGTTCATCGTGCTCGGCATGTTCATCGTGTTCGGCGTGGTCTACATCATCGGGCACCCCGAGACGAGCGGCTTCTCGCTGACCGCCCTGTTCAATCCCAATACCTTTTCGGTATCCGGTGTCATGGGCGCCGCCTCGTTGGCGGTGTTCTCGTTCGTGGGCTTCGGGTGCGTGGCGACGCTCACCGACGAGGCGAAGGACGAGCGCCACGGGCCGTCGCGCGCGATGATGATCATGGTCATCATCCTCGTGGCCATCTTCGTCCTGACGTGCTTCATCGCCACCTGCGTCGATCCGTCGGGCCAGATTTGCAAGAACGACGAGAACAACGGCTTCTACCATATCGCCGAGCTCGTGGGTGGCAAGTGGTTTGGCGTCGTCTGCGCCGTGTCCGTGGCCTTGGCCCAGGGTGTTTTCACCGGCTTGGTCGCGACGGTGTCGGTGTCACGCATCCTCTACGTCATGGGCAAGAGCGGGTCGCTTCCCGGCGTCCTGGCCAAGATCGACGAGAAGCGCCAGGTGCCCATCGTCGCCACGTGCTTCGTGTCGGCCCTCTCGCTTGTCCTGCTCGCGCCCTTCCTGTTCATCGGTATGGAGGGCTTGGGCAAGGTCGTGAACTTCGGTGCGCTTTCCACGTACTTCCTCCTTAACCTCTGCGTGGTCGTATGGTTCTGGTTCAAGAAGAAGGATCACGGCAATCCCGGACGTTTTCTGGTCTGCCCCATCTTGGGCATGATTGTGGTCTTTGCGTTGCTGCTCTCACTTGATGTGCCCGCCAAGATCATCGGCGTCGTGTGGATAGCCATCGGCATCGTGTACTACCTGGTCATGACGCGCGCTCTGCACCGCGAGATCACCATGGAGTGAGCAGGTGGAAAACGTGTCACAGGCGCTTGGTACCCTCGGTTTGTCGTTCAGTTCAAACGAGGGAGAAACATCATGGGCGTCTTGTCGGCATTACTCGCAGGTTCCAGCGCGATGGCGTGGTTCGTCATCATCATGATGCTCGCGATTCTGTTTTGCGGGCCCTCGAAGTGAGGGGATACGGGCTGTGATGGGGCGCTGCCCGAAAACGCCGTGCGAAGATGCCTCCTACAGCTCGAAGACCTGGCCTGCGTAGGTTGCCTCGACGATGTCGGGGAGCTCCTCCTGCAGGATTTCGAGCGCGCGTTCTCCCGTGCAATGGCCGGTGTGGATCTTGTCGATACCGAGCTCGCGGATGGTTTGCGCAAGGGCATGCACCTCGTCATCCTCACGCAGGAACAGGTGCAGACCGCCGACGAGCGCGCGGATGGGCTTGCCGGGAAACGCAGCACGCGCCTCGTTGATGATGGTCTCGATGCCTCCGTGGGAGCAGCTGTTGAAGATGACGAGTCCCTCGGGCGTCTCGATGATGAGGCTCTGCTCATGGTCGAATCCGTCGCCGACGAGCCCGTCGTCGGTCTTCAGGTAGAGGTGCTCGCGCTCGCCGATCTTGTCGAGCCCCTTTGTGCTGTGGCCCAGGAGCCATGCGCCGGGCGCGAATTGCAAGGTACCGTCAACGCGCTCGATACGTGATGCCTGCTGCTCGAGAAGCCCCCTCTGGATGCCGATGTACTTCATGTCGCCTTTGGCATCGCTCCAGCATACCTCCTCGCAGGCATCCTGGATGAGCAGCGGCGCATGGTCGTTGATTGCGAAGAAGTCCCCGAAACCGTCGGCGTGGTCGTAATGGGCGTGGGAGAGCACGCAATAATCGACATCTGACAGGTCGATGCCGAGGGCCTGCGCGTTTTGCGCGAAGAGCCCCGATGCGCCCGAATCGAGCAGGATGGTCGCGTCGTCGGTCTCGATGAGCGCGGAGAACCCCCATTCGCAGCCGAGCCCTTTTTGCGCGTCATTGTCCACGAGTATCGTCGTCTTCATGGTTGTGCTCCTTTGCCTTAATCAAGTAGTGCCATTATACGAAGGTGGACCGGACGTTAACAGGATAGGGACGTAGAGCCCTCGTGTCGCGCTCTCATGTCATGCCATGCGTGTTTTGGCACACCCCATGTACCATTTCTCGCATAACTTGTTGGAGTCTGGCACGTTGAGCGAGTTATGGCACTTTTCGTGTGCCATAACTCAGATGATGTGTCAGGGGCGGCTTCACGGCGGAGGAGCATGCATGTGCCAAAGGGGTCTGACCCCTGGCACCTGGAAAAGTGATAACTTGAAGTGACCAAATAATCTAATTACTGGCAACGTGATATAGCCAGTAGATGACAGGAGGACCCCATGGAGCGATTCGAACTGGAGACGCCAGCCTACGGGTTCGTCGATATCACGGCGCGAGTGAGGCAGATCGTGCGGGAAAGCGGCATCGAGGAGGGGTTGTGCGTGGTCTATTGCCCGCATACCACCGCCGCGATCACCATCAACGAGAATGCCGATCCCGACGTCGTGCGTGACCTGAAGCTTGCGTTGGCAGACACCTTTCCTGACCGACGTGAGTTCAAGCACGCTGAGGGCAACAGCGCCGCGCATCTCAAGAGCAGCGTGATCGGCGCGTCGGAGACCATTCCCGTGACGGGCGGCGCCATGGCGCTTGGGACTTGGCAGGGCATCTACTTCTGCGAGTTCGACGGCCCGCGGCATCGCAAGGTGTACGTGCAGGTGGTGGGAGAGTAGCGGCTAGCCCGGCAGCTGCAACGGCTCCTCGTCCGGCAGGCCGCACCACTGGCGGACGCGCTTGAGCATGCCGTCGATGTCGAGGACGCTCATCGCGAAGCCCTTGCGGATGAGCTCGATGGGCACGTACTCGTCGTATTTCTCCCAGATGGGGATTTCGTCGGGATAGACGAGGTCAAGGGGATCGAACGGTGTGGTTGCCTGCTCGGCGAGCACATCGTAGAAGAGCTGCTCGTCGCCCTTCATGCGAAACTCCATGAAATAGGGACGCGACGAGTCCAGACCCTTGAGTTGGAGCTGGTCGGCGCACTTGATCTTGAGGAAACGCTCGAGTGCGAGAAAGGCGTAGCTGCCAAGCCAGGGGAAGAGCCCCCAGGTGTTGCCACCCAGACGGACGAGCGGGATGTGGTCGAGATGGGCGTTGCGTGCGGTCGAGCGGGCCTGGGCGAGCCTGCCGCGCGCGTTGTCCATGAGGTAGGGATAATCCGCATCTTCCATGAGCACGCGCAGCATGCGCTCGAGTACGACCGTGTTGATGTCGCCGGGGCAGTCGCCAAAGTAGGCCGGCACTTGGCCCTTTACTTGCGTGGCGTAGACGAGGTGGCGCTTGTGGTCGACCTCCTCGACGAGCCAGGTGGCACCGGCTATGGCGAGCTTTTCGCCCACGGGCGGTGGCAGCACGATGGTGCCGAGCTCCTGGGACTCGTTGCGAACGGTGTACTCCTCGTTTTCCTGGAAGACGCCGTAGAAGCGGTAGCTGTTGATGACGCGCTCGCCTGCGATGCCGACGATGAGACCGCCCTCCTCGGTGAGCTGGATGTGGTCGATGTCGATGAGGTGGTGTAGCAGGACGCGGAAGTCCTCGCTGCTCACGCGATGAAAGTACCCGAGGGTAAGGACGCGAGCCGCGAGCTCGGCCGGCGTCATCTCGCCCCCACTGGCAAGGGTTGCCATGGTCTGGTGGTAGAGCAGGCTGTAGGGCAGGCGGTCGAGTCGCGGTGGCTCGACCCAGCGATCCTCGAGGTAGAGTTGTACGAGTGCGATGCCCTGCAGGAGCTTCCAGGGGATGGTCGCGCCCAGGGTGGTGCGCGGCTCGGCGCGGTCCTCGCGCATGACGAACCACATCTCCGGGGGCGAGCCTCGCCGTCCCGTACGCCCCATGCGCTGCAAGAACGCGCTCACCGTGAAGGGGGCATCGATCTGGAAGGCGCGCTCGAGGCGACCGATGTCGATGCCGAGTTCGAGGGTGGCCGTGGTGACGGTCGTCTGGTCGAGCTCCTCGTCGCGCATGACGTCTTCCGCGCTCTCGCGCACGGCCGACGAGAGGTTGCCGTGATGGATGAGGAAACGGTCGGGCTCGTTGTTGGCCTCGCAATAGCGACGTAGCGTGGTGGTGACGCCTTCGGCCTCCTCGCGCGAGTTGCAGAAGACGAGGCACTTCTTGCCACGCGTATGCTCGAAGATGTAGCCGAGGCCGAGGTCCGCGCCTGCGGGAGCGGCATCGGTGGCGGGTTCGGGCGGGGAGGGTGAGACACATTGGACAGGTACATCTGTCTCATTGGCAGAATCCAATGAGACAGATGTACCT
>OLOX01000271.1_pt1 | contig 54915 bp, 43 predicted proteins | sample 1672091 | NCBI WGS metagenome assembly OLOX01 (sample SAMEA3136644, study PRJEB25190) | human gut metagenome | reverse complement strand
AACTCGACAGACCGTCTTGACAACGTGGGCACCGTCATTGCCGACGGCGATGTCACCCTCCAGCCCACAGGCGGATTCTATGTCTACTCCATCACCGTCGACGGCGAGGGTGGCGGAGGGGGCGACACTCCCAATCCTCCCGTGCCTGTGAGCGACCATTCGGTCAGGATGAATCCTGATGCCGCACAGATGGCCCTCACCGTTGGCAACGACGTCAAATATTATGATACCGCCACACTCGGCGGCGTCAATTTCGACAAGACAACCGGGACCCTGGCCGTGACACCACTCCAGGGCGACTGGACCGACAGCTATGTGGCCAATGTCTCGGCCATCAGCTTTGCCAAGGCACGTCCCAACGATGCCGACGCCGAGATTACAGATGCCGGTATCCATATCACCGAGGCCCGCGGATGGCTCGAGAGCGTATATGCCGAATGGCAGCTCATCGGCAATGCCACAGGCTATGACGTATATATAAAAGGTGGCGACTATGCCGACTATACCAAGGTCGACAAGGAGCTTGTGCGCCTCTATGACACCTATGCCCGTGTCGACGTGCCCGGACTCCCTGCCGGGACATATTCGCTCAAGGTGGTGGCCACTGACGGCAACGGCGCCATATCCAATGCCGAGGGCATGGCCGACAAGATGCCTGTGCGCGCATACGACCGCTCCGGATTCGCCTTCAAGGACTATCCGCAGGGCGTGGGCGCATACGACATGGACGGACGCCTCAAGAAAGACGCCAAGGTCATCTATATCACAGCCAGGAACGCCAAGACCGTGACCTGCGACATCCAGGTCGGTGTCAAGAACGGCGCTCCCACCTACGAGACCAAGACAGGGTTCCAGGACATCGTGTATGGCCTGCAGAAGGGTCAGGAGACCCGCCCCATCTGCATCCGTCTCGTCGGTACTATCGCTGCCGCCGACATGGACCGCTTTGACTCGAAGGAAGAGGGCCTGCAGATCAAGGGCAAGAACGCCTATAGCCCCGTCAACCTCACCATCGAGGGTATCGGCGAGGATGCCGCCATCCACGGCTTCGGAATGCTCATACGCAACTGCACCGGTGTCGAGCTGCGCAATTTCGGCGTGCTCTGGTTCATGGACGACGCCATCTCCATCGACACCGACAACTCGCATCTGTGGGTTCATCATCTCGACCTCTTCTACGGCAAGCCCGGCTCGGCCTCCGACCAGGTCAAGGGTGACGGAACACTCGACATCAAGGGTGACTCGCAGTTCACCACTTTCGCCTATAACCGTCTGTGGGACAGCGGCAAGGCATCGCTCTGCGGCATGAAGGGCGAGACCGGCCCCAACTATATCGACTATCATCACAACTGGTTCGACCACAGCGACTCGCGCCATCCCCGCATACGCACCATGACCGTGCATGTCTGGAACAACTACTATGACGGCGTGGCCAAGTATGGCGTGGGCGCCGCAATGCAGTCTAACGCATTCATGGAGGGGAACTATTTCCGCCATACCAAGAATCCGGCTCTCGCATCCAAGCAGGGCACCGACATCAAGTCCGACTCCAAGGGTACATTCTCTGGCGAGGACGGCGGCATCATCAAGAGCTTCGGCAACGTCTACACCGACGGGTCGGGCAAGCCTGTCGACTACCATACCGCCAGTGTCGAGTTTGACGTCTACGAGGCCACCACGCGCGACGAGCAGGTGCCCGCCACAGTCAAGGCCAAGCAGGGAGGCCGCGGATATGACAACTTTGACACGGACCCCGCGCTGATGCACACCTATACCCCCGCTGCCGCAGCCGACGTGCCCGGCATAGTCATGGGCTACTATGGTGCCGGACGCCTCAACAAGGGCGATTTCAAATGGGAGTTCCCGGCGTCTGAGGATACGAACTCAGAGGTCATCGTGCCCCTGCAGAACGCGGTCAAGAACTATCAGTCCACACTTGTGGGAACCTTCATAGACTGATAATGTCTGAATAAATGTTAAAATCGGGAATGGTATGTCACTATTCCCGATTTTTCACGTCTATTGGATTATATGGCCGACATAAACCGCATATAAATTTCATTAATCAAATATTTCTACATGAAGCGATTCTTCAGCTTATCGGTGCTTGCGATTGTGGTTCTGGTGATGTTCTGCATCCCCGCCGCCGCACAGCAGGCTAACCCAATGATGGAGCCCCTGCCCGCCGACTCGGCCGTGCGCATAGGCAAGCTCCCCAACGGACTGACCTACTACATCCGTCACAACGAATACCCCAAGGGACAGGCCGACTTCTATATCGCGCAGAATGTCGGCTCGGCCCTCGAGCAGGACAACCAGCGCGGTCTGGCTCACTTCCTCGAGCACATGTGCTTCAACGGCACCACCAACTATCCCGGCAACCTGCTGCGCGACTGGCTCGAGTCTGTAGGTGTCAAGTTCGGCTACAACCTCAACGCCTATACCGGCGTCGACAAGACGGTCTACCTCATCAAGAACGTGCCCATCGCACGCGAGAGCGTCCAGGACTCCTGTCTGCTCATCCTGCATGACTGGGCCAACGACCTTACCCTCGCTCCCGAGGAGATCGACAAGGAGCGTGGCGTGATTCACGAGGAGTGGCGCCGCAGCAACGTGGGTCAGATGCGTATCCTCGAGAAGATTCTCCCCGACCTCTATCCCACCACCAAGTATGGCCACCGTCTCCCCATCGGCACGATGGAGGTTGTCGACAATTTCCCCTACCAGGCCCTGCGCGACTACTATGAGGCATGGTACCGTCCCGACCAGCAGGCCGTGATTGTCGTGGGCGACATCGACGTAGACCGTGTGGAGAACAAGATCAAGGATATGTTCTCGTCTATCGAGATGCCCGCCGACGCTCCCGCCCGCACCTACGAGCCCGTGCCCGACCATCAGGGTACCCTCTATGGCATCGGCTCGGACCCCGAGCAGCAGGCACTCATCGGCCAGATCATGTTTATCTCCGACCCCATGCCCCAGGAGATGAAGAACACTCAGATGTATCTCATGACCAAGTATGTCGAGGAGATGATCTCGTCGATGCTCAACAACCGCCTCAACGAGATGAGCTCCAAGCCCGACTCACCCTTTGCAGGTGCAGGTGTCGATTTCGGCGACTATATCCTCACCAAGGAGAAGGACGCATACGAGGGCTATGTGGCCGCCAAGGGCACAGACATCGTAGAGCCCCTCAAGGCACTTTATCGCGAGATGCTGCGCGCCCAGCGCGGCGGCTTCACCCCCGGCGAGTATGACCGCGCCCGCTCGGAATTCCTCTCGGCCCTCGAGAAGAAATACAACAACCGCACCACCGCCGAGAACGACACTTACGTACAGGAGTATGTAGACAACTTCACCGACGGCGAGCCGATGCCCGGCATCGAGACCATCTATCAGTTCTACTCGATGGTGGCTCCCATGCTCCCCGTCGACATGATCAACCAGATGGCCGCACAGTCGGTGACACCCGACAACCGTGTAGTCATGGTTGTGTCGCCCGAGGGCGAGGGCTATACCCTCCCCACCAAGGAGGCTCTCGAGGCCGCGCTTGCCGCTGTCGACGCCGAGGAGATTCTCCCGTTTGTCGACGAGGTGAAGAGCGAGCCCCTCATCCCCGTGGCTCCCGTGGCCGGCAAGATTGTCTCCGAGACCCAGGACAAGCAGTGGGGCGCAACCCTGCTCACCCTCTCTAACGGTGTCAAGGTGCTCGTCAAGCAGACCAAATTCAAGGACGACGAGATTCTCTTCTCGGCAGTGGCCAAGGGTGGCTTCGCTTCCTATCCCGCCGAGTATGCCAACACCATCATCTCGCTCCCCCTCACACTGCGCGCCAACGGCCTCGGCACCTATACGAACACCGACCTCACCAAGTACACCGCAGGCAAGCAGGTGCATGTAGACCTCGAGATCAACGGCTACTCGCGCGAGGTGTCCGGCTCGTCGACCCCCAAGGACCTCCCCACCTTCATGGAGCTCCTCTATATGACGTTCGTTGACCTCCAGTTCACCCCCGAGGAGTTCGAGGCACTGCAGAAGGCATACTCGGGTGTGCTCGCCAACCAGGAGAAGAGCCCCGAATATCAGTTCGGCAAGGTTGTCTCGAAGGCCCTCTTCGAGTCCCCCTTCCGTCAGGTCATCTCGGCTGCCGCCATCAACGGTGCCTCGCGTGAGCAGACCATCGAGCTCGCACACGCCATGACCGCCAACGCCGCAGACTTCTCGTTTGTCTTCGTCGGCAATATCGACCTCGACACCTTCCGTCCCCTTGTCGAGACATATATCGCCTCGCTCCCCGCCGATGCAGCCAAGGCTGTCAAGACCTTCCCCGCCTACGACCCCGCGATGTTCTCCAAGAACGGCACAGGCACAGACACCTTCGCCATCCCCATGGCTACCCCGCAGACCTATGTGGCCATCGTCGAGAAGGGTGCCGCTCCCGGCGCATATGATGCCAAGAACGCTTTCCTTGCCTCGATAGCCGGACAGATACTCACCAACCGTCTGCTCCAGACTGTACGCGAGGACATGGGTGCTGTCTACTCGATCGGTGCGTCGGGCCACGCCTCGCGCAACGGCTCGGATCCCTATCAGCTCGGCACTCAGTTCCCCATGAAGCCCGAGATGAAGCAGCAGGTTCTCGACTACATCTATGGCCAGTTCAAGGCTATGGAGAATGACGTGACCCCCGAGGAGCTCAACCCCGCCAAGGAGTATATGGTCAAGTCGTTCACCGAGCAGAAAGAGAAGAACAATCCCTGGCTCAACGCCATCACAGGCTGGTACACCAACGGTGTCGACACCTTCAACGGCAATATCGACGTGCTCAACGCCATCACTGTCGATGATGTCAAGGCATACATGAAGGCTCTCAACTCGGACGGCGACATGCGCACCGTCATCCTCGAGCCCGAGGCAGCAAAGTAAAAACGAAACCCTATAACCACCTCCGCCGCGCCGACCCACATCCCGGGTCGTCGCGGTTTTTTCATTGAGATAGTGGGTGGGTTATTATATGTTTTTAGTTAAAAACAATTAAAACAACCGTATATTTATAAAATTTAAATTATCTTTGCACAGATAATTCCGTATATAACGAGATTACCTACACTTACCTTAAAAACTGTTTTAACTAACCTTAATTTCTAACCCAATTTTTCCCAGATCTATGCGAAAAATTTTTACTCTGCTTGCTGCATTGGCAACAACCGGGGTGGTTTATGCTGAAACGGTCACTGCAACGTGGGCGTTCGGCGTAAAAGCTTCGGCGGTTGACCCAATTGCAACTGTATCCAGTACGGACATATCCGGTCAACTGACTGTCGGTTCAGAATTAACCGGTGGAAATCTGCGTACTGCAAAACCATCCACTGGCGACATCCCTATGACTGGCTATAAATCAAATGCTACTGCCGGCTATCAGGATGGAGAATATCTCGATTTTACAATCACTCCGGCTGCAACATTGCAATATGCGCCCACAAATTTATCGTTTAATGTGGCATGCTCTAAAAGTCAGAGTAGCCGCTGTTCCATTCAGGTTATCTCTGGAGAGGTAACGAAGGAAATTGCAGCAGAGTTTACTCCTGTAAGAGCGGACCAAGATGCGACAAAGGATGCCGACAGATCTTTCAATACGTCATTTGTCATTGAAGGCATAGAGCCGTCGATGTCTCCTGTTGTTGTACGTATATGTCTGTATGGAAGTGACAACAAAGAGCGAGAGGCTATGATTAGCGATGTGGTAATCACTGGAGATGTAACTCCAGGGGATACTCGTGATTCCGCTCCGCTGTCATGGAGTGCTGCCGAGGTAAAAGTGGCACTGGGTTCAGCTTTTGATGCTCCAGAGCTTTCAAACGAAAAAGCTCTCACTGTCACATATGCTTCATCAAATGAGGAAGTCGCTACTATTAGCGAGGAAGGCATTGTGAATCTCATGTCTGCCGGAACAACCGAAATTTCTGCTGTATTTGCTGGAAATGAAGAGTATATGCCTGCCACTGTGTCCTATACACTCAAGGTAATTGACCCGAATGCTATTGAAACTGCATGGCTTTCGTGGGAAAGTAGTTTCTCTCAGTCTGCAGTTTTGAATTTTGCAAATGGATTCGTACTGAATATGGATCTTTCCGATGGACAGGAGAAATACTATCAGTCGGGTTCGAAGACCTCGGAATTTATTACGACACCTGCCGGAAAGCTTAAAACAATAAAGGTTTCTAATGGTCGTGCCAATGAACTGGTTGCCCCGGAAGGAATGGTCATCACATCAATGACAATATATTCTATCTGGAATGCTGCAAAAGAGGGTGCTCGTGACACATATTGGAAATCGGTTGCAGGTGTAGATTATGAGTATAATGAGCAGACAGCAATCAATGTGACTGACGGTGCCACTCCCCATATTGATACCTACACCATCAATAATATGGAGAGAGTTTCTTTCTGCAATACTGGTGAGCAGGTAGTATTTGTAGTCTACGTGGAATATAAACTTGCTTCCGAAGTTATAGAGGCACCCGCTGCCCCTGTGATTGAGTGCGACGCTCTGAACGGTGAAGGTGAGATAGAGGGTCAGGGTGATGGAACACCTGTAACTGTAGCCTTCTCTCATGTCGATGGTGCAGACATCTACTATAATTTCACTCCTGTAGTGGCAGAAGAGACTCCCGACACTCCCGCAGAGCAGGATGCCGAGCCCACAGTCATGGTTGATGGTAAAGAGTACACGCTCTATACCGAGCCTATCACTCTTACAAAGGCCGGTGAACTGAGCTATTTTGCCCGCAAGAATGGTCTTGACAGCGAGATTAAGACCGTAACGGTTAAGAGTATTGCATCTGCCCTCTTCGAAATCAATGCCGACGAGAATGCACCTGTTGAGTATTTCAACCTCCAGGGCATCCGTGTCGCCAACCCCGACAACGGCGTCTTCATCCGTCGTCAGGGCAACACCGTCACCAAGGTGGTCAAGTAATAATCCCCATCCCCAAAAAACAATTGCGCCGACCCCCGGGCCGGCGCAATTTGTTTTGTTATATATTTTATCTCCAGACAGTAGGGTATGTGGATGAAATATGAAGAAGCATGTCGTGAAATTTCGTGTTCGCGGTATAGTTATCATTTTTTTTTGCTATCTTTGCCGTGTGGATATAGACAATAGCAAATCATCCGGGACTCCGAAACTTAAGGACGATGAGATTCTGAGGCCGTTTATGGAGTATCTTGAACCGGCTTGTATCAATATCAGGCCGGGTGAGAGCCTTATTGTATATCGCACCCAGGATCTCGTCCCGGTTGACGAGTATGGTCAGTCGCCCCGCCCGCGCAGAAAATTTGGGGAAGAGGCTTTAAAACAGAAACTCACCAATGAGGAAGTGAGAGCACTTACCCCTAAAAAACGTGAGAAGATAATGGGAGATTGGGGGCTCTCGTGTAATGATTCGGAAGAGTCAGCCCGAAAGAGCTTCCTATATACATATCAGAAACTTGAGAGTAAAGGCGCGTCAAAGGAGGATCTTGAGGCTTTTGTGCATGAGCGGGGAATTCATATCTGCCGATATTCGATTACAGTCGACACAGGTATAATCACTCCGTTTGACGAGCATGGGCATGCAAACCTTTATCTTTATGAGGGTGTTAATATTGAGAGTTGCAGAGATAAGGAATATAATTATACTACAATAGATTATCAGAGTGATGAAGACTGACAGGAATATAGCGTATGTGGGGACGCTCCAGGATTTGGGACGTCCGTATTCCATGCTGTTTATAGACAGGGTGGAGCGGCAGCTGTATATATTTGTCAGATTGTCTGATGGCAGTAGTAACCGCTTCTTGGCGGCGGACGTCTCGCCACATGAGGTTGAATCTTATATGAGTGAAGATATAGGACTTGTCAGCATACTTAACAGTAATCCATGTCGTTTCGCAACGATAGATGGTGACAATGTTTCTATTGACAATGAGAATCTGAGGGACTTTATACCTACCGACCGCATGATAAGGATGAATATGTTTGATCCTGAGTTGTGCGATGATGATGTGTGGCTTGAAGTCTTCCTTAAAAGACTGAATAGTAACCAACCTATAGAAATGGCCTGAAAAAATATGAATATCACAGTTGTAAATATAAGCAAAGGCCCGTACGAACTCAATAAGGAGGCACTTAAGGATGTGGAGTCAGGCAAGCTGTCTCTTAATGTCACGTCACGTCTCCGATATTCCACTGAATCGGATTATGTGGGCTTCCAGATAGACATGATGGTGATGCAGAAGAATACGCAAGTGTTCAAAAGCGGCTTCCTCATAGGGCTTTTGATGGAGGACTGGTCCATGGAGCTGAAAGCCGGACTCGACCTGAACACTCACCGTGAGAAGCTGCTTGATATATGCCGCACTGTCTGGCTCGTGGCGACGGGTATTGTGGCATTACAATCCTCCGAAGGTGATTTCGGAGGCATTATGCTCCCGTCGGTCAATTATGAGGATTTCAGCAAGGATGTAGTGCTGGTTCCAGCCGGTTCCGGCCAATAGCCAGCCATGTCCGGGATTCATTTTCCCGGAACAGATAAAGAGCGTGGAGGAACCGGCTACATGGTCAGTTTCCTCCACGCTTGATGTTTCAATATGTATTTTGTTTATTCCCCGACTTTCTCCCACAGGTACATGCGGTCGGAGGGGCGGATTTTGCGGGGGACTTTGAGCGAGAAATGCTGTCCCTTGGTGACCACGGGCACCGGGTCGTATTCGAGGCGCAGCTCTCCGGCCTCCATGATGATGGCGCCTGTGTCGGGGCCCGTGATGACTATCTCGTCGCCGGGGTGAAGCTCTCCGGCCTCGAGGATGAACTCGCCCACACCCAATTTGGGATAGTAGCGTACCCCCTTGGCTATGTATCGCTTGACGCGTGTGGCCGACGAACCGTATTTCGACGACCATTCGCCAAGCCGTTGCCCCAGATAGTAGCCGTCCCAGAATCCGCGGTTGAACACCTTGGATAGCTCTGTCTCCCACCCGGCGATGCGCTCGGGGGTGTATGTGCCGTTGCAGATGGCGTCGATGGCCTCCGAGTAGGCCTTGACGGTGAGCTTGACATACTCGGGACCGCGCGCGCGTCCCTCTATCTTGAATACACGCACCCCGGCATCTATCATCTTGTTGAGGAAATGTATGGTGCGCAGGTCCTTGGGCGACATGATGTATTTGTTCTCGATGTCGAGCTGGTCGCCGGTCTCGCGGTCTGTGACAGTGTATGCCCTGCGGCATATCTGGGTGCATGCGCCGCGGTTGGCGCTCGAGTTCATCTCGTGGAGCGAGAGGTAACACTTGCCCGACACGGCCATGCAGAGGGCGCCGTGGCAGAACATTTCGAGCCTCACGCGCTCGCCGCGCGGGCCGCGTATGTCGTCAGCCTCGATGGCATCGCTGATAGCGCGTACCTGCTCCATCGACAGCTCGCGGGCCAGCACCATGACGTCGGCCCACCTGGCCCAGTATCGCACGGCCTCGGTGTTGCTGACGTTGAGCTGGGTGGAGATGTGTACCTCGACGCCGACCTTGCGGGCATACTCGATGGCGGCGATGTCGCTGGCTATGATGGCTGAGATGCCCGTGGCGGCCACGGCGTCGATGACCTCGCGCATCCTTGGCAGCTCGGTGTCGTAGATGATAGTGTTGACGGTGAGGTAGCTCTTGACTCCGGCTTCGTCGCAGATGCCGGCGATGCGGCGCAGGTCGTCGAGCGTGAAATTGACCGACGAGCGCGAGCGCATGTTCAGCCCCTCTACACCGAAATATATTGCATCCGCTCCGGCCTCGATGGCGGCGTGGAGCGATTCGTATGACCCGACCGGGGCCATTATCTCAAAATCTTTGCGATCCACTTTTTTAATGAGAAATGAGGAATTAGGAATTAGAAATGAGGAGACAATTAGGAATGAGAAATGAGGAATTAGGAATTAGAAGGCGTTTCAGTCTTCGGGGGAGCCGTATTCGGCGAGGTAGGCGTCGGCGGCTTCGCAGAGCTCGTCATACCATGCCTGCCCGAAACGGGCGGTGAGGGGACCTTTCAGGAACTGGTAGACGCGCAGCCCCAGCTTGCGCCCTAATTTCTCGGCGGGGCGGCAGATGTCCCAGCGGTGATAGTTGACGGCGGTGAATGTCGGGTAGGTGGTGAGGCGCACGGGATAGAGCGCGCACGACTCTGGCTTGCGGAAACCCCCCGTCTTGCCCGCCGAGCATGCACGCTCGATAGCGCACTGGCATATCCCTCCGGGGGCATAGCAGGTATAGACGCAGTTGCGTCCGTCGACAATCTGGGTCACGAGGTCACCCTCCTCGTCGATATAGCTGCCCCCCTCCTCGTCGATGCGTTCGATGGCGCGGGGCAGCAGGTCGGGACGCAAGGTGGGCATCAGGGCCTCGATGGTGTCGCGTTCCGTCGGAGTGAGCGGGGCGCCCGCATCACCCTCGATGCAGCACTGCCCCTTGCACTTGTCTATGTCGCAGCAGAAATATCGCTTGATGAGGTCGAGCGACACAAGGGTATCCTGTATTTCAAGCATTGTTTCTTCGGTGGTTTCGGTCATGTTCCTGTTGTTATGGTCGAGACGCCTACGAGGCGGTCAAACCGTGTGCCGCGCGGTCGGTGATAGACCCGCACTGTGTACTCGTTGACGGTCTGATAGCTGTCCCCCTCGACGGGTGCGGTCTGCCCGCGCTCCGAGCCCGAGGGCACGAACAGATATTGATAGTTGTATGCTCCCTGTTTGAGCAGCAGCGACTGTTCGTAGCGCCCTGTGGCATTGTTCCACACCATGCGCGACATCGGGTCGAGGCGCCGCTGTGTGAGGTCGCCGTCGATGAATATGTCGCCATCCTCCATCTTCGGCATCTCGAGCGAGAAATGCGTCAGCACATAGTCGGCCTGTGTCGCCGGGTCGGCCACCTGCGTGTCGCGCACAAGAAAGCGTCCGTGCTGGGTCTGGTCATACAGATAGCCACGGCGCGGGGTGTCGGTGGCAAGTCCCATGTTGGTGACCGGGGCCTCGCGGTCTATCCACTCGACACCCATGCCGGGATAATAGAGCGAGACAGTCTCAAAGCGGCGGTATTCGTTTCCGGCCTCGAAGATGAGGGGGCGCAGATGCTCGTAATACACCCTGTCGCCCCCTACGCGCTGCGGGGTGACGAGCGTCACCTCATTGTCGGGACGCCCGTTCTGGGTGATGACTACCCGCAGGTCGGTAAAGGGGTCGTCGAGCCGCATGTTATGGGTGTCTATGGTTATGCCGAGCTGCTGGTGTGCCTCGTTCGAGTCTATGTCTGTGCGCGATGTCGCCGTGAGGCCGATGTTGGCCTCGGGTATCATCACCCCGAATCTGGCCTGAAGCAGAGTCGCATCGGGATCGCTCTCGTCATATACCCGCAGCAGGTAGTTGCCCGGCTGGGTGATGCGCATCTCGTCGTTGGGGAGGACGATGACATAGTGGACGTAATGCACGGTGGTGGCCTGCGAGAAATCGTATGTCTCGACCTGCCCCTCGTTGAATCCGTCCAGAAACTCAGACTCCACCAGCCCCTCGGGACGCCACGAGGCATCGCAGTGGGTGAGCGAGTAGCGCATGAAGCGGCGGTCGTCGGCCAGCTCGTCAAACTCAATCACCAGACGGTCGGCCGGGTCTGCGAGATTGATGACCGGCGGGGCATAGCGGTTGCCCTCCACATAGACCTCGAGTGTCCTGAAGGCCGGATGTAGGATACCCTGGCGCGTGTCGTCGGGCTGTTGTGCCGACAGCGACAGCGCCATGAGCGAGAGCAGCGATATGACGGCACACCTCACCATTCGATAGGCGTTTTACCCTGGGAGATAAGATACTGGTTGGCACGCGAGAAGGGACGCGAGCCGAAGAATCCTCTGGCCGCGCTGAGGGGCGAGGGGTGGGGCGACGAGATGACGCAGTGGCGCGTGCGGTCTATGAAGGCCCCCTTGCGTTGGGCGTATGCCCCCCAGAGGATGAATACCAGACCCTCGCGGCGTGTGGCGAGCTGCTGTATTGCGGCGTCTGTCAGCTCCTCCCATCCGTGTCCCTGATGCGACCCGGCACGTCCGGCCTCGACGGTCAGCGTGGCGTTGAGCAGCATCACGCCCTGACGTGCCCAGCGGCTCAGGTCGCCCGAGAGGGGAGGGGTGATGCCCAGGTCGTCGTGAAGCTCGCGGTATATGTTCTGCAGCGAGCGCGGAATCTCGACACCCGGATTGACCGAGAAACTGAGGCCGTTGGCCTGTCCCGGCCCATGATAGGGGTCCTGGCCGAGTATCACCACCTTCACGTCGTCGAACGGACAGGCATCAAAGGCCGCGAAGATACGTCCCGCGGGCGGATAGACGGTCTGCGTGGCATACTCGTGGCGCACGAAATCGGTCAGCGCCTTGAAATAAGGCTTGTCCCACTCCGCAGCCAGCGCACTCTTCCATGAAGGTTCTATTCTGACGTCCATATCGTTTTTTTTTGCAAAAATACAAAAAAAAACGATGCGTACCTATACCGGCACACACCGCATATACAATCTCCGGGAGATATGTTGGTCAGGAGTGCTCGTGTACAATCCCGGCCTTACACAATAGATGATGTCCCCATGCCATCAGGCGGTTGAGGGGCTTGAGGTTGTGGACGGCCAGGAAGCGTAGCATCCGGTAGTTCCGTTCGTGAAACATGTGGGCCGGTATGTCGAGTCCGTATCTGCGCCAGCGGTCAACGTCAAGTGTCTCGTATTTGTTGAGCAACGGTCTGATGGCAGATACAAGGCGCTGCCTGTAGCTGTCAATGAATCTTGTGTCCGAGAGCATGGGGGCCAGCATGTCAAATACTTTTAGCTCGGAGTTGACACTACGTATTGTCTTGGCCGCGGTTAGGCTACCGATATTGCTGCGGTTGTAGTGGTATAGCGGTTGCCCGACGTATGCCACTTTTTCTGTTATGAGATGCATCGGCACTGTCACGGCCATGTCTTCAAGCAGGCTCACGTCTTCGGGAGCCTTGAATCCGTTCGAGACATAAAATGACCTCCTTACCATACGGTTCCAGATATAGCCCTCGACTTTGCCGCCTGAAAGCATCTCGTTTATCATGTCGGTCTGCCCGAGTGTGAAATCCTGGCGCCGTGTCTCGGTTCTGTCCCCATACTCCAACAGATAGTCACAACCCACAATGTCGGCGTCTGTCCTGATGGCTTCGTTGTACATCAGTTCATACATCGTCGACTCAACCCAGTCGTCGCTGTCGCAGGCTATGATATATTCCCCTTTGGCCAGATGTATGCCGTCTATGCGCGATACGGCCAGGCCACGGTTGACGGGATGATCATATACCGTAACACAATCTTTTCGCCTGGGATATTCCTCAAGTATCTTGCGCAGTACACCTATGCTGTTATCGGGGGTACAGTCATTGACAAATATGAATTCGATGTCATCGAGTGTCTGGCCGAACAGTGAGCGGACGCAGCGTGCGATATATTTCTCCACGCCGTAGACCGGTATTATGACAGAGACTTTGGGATGGTCCATCAGCAGATGAGGTTTGTGCGTAGATAGTCAAATGCCTTGATGCGTTGTGCCACTATGTATGCGTCGGCAGCCGCATAGTCAATTTCCATCGTGTGCGGAGCTTTCTCCAGTACATCTTTTTTTGATATGGCCCTGTCCGACAGACCATAGTTCTGCAGTATCTGGTTCATGCGCAGGTCAGTGTCGCCGTCAAATGCCCAGACAGGAACATGGAATATCAAGGCGAACAGCAGGGCATGGAATGAACCGCTCAGCACTGCGTCGGCATTCTTCACAAGATTGAGGAACTCCAGTGGCCCGACATCCAGCCGTGCCTTAAGGTGTCCTTTGACGCGCAAGGATACCTCATGACGGTAGTCCGTGAGAAGCGATGTCACCACTGGCAGATTAAGTGATGATGACAGGTGTTCGGCCACATCATACATCCCATCTCGCCGATAGGGAGTGTAGAAGAACAGATATGGATGCTCTATCAGTGGCTTTGGGGCTATGAGGTTATTCCATACCGAGATCTCAGGAAGCAGGGCTGGGTCGGGAAGTATGACAGGCTCTTGGCCGGTCAGTTCGGTGATGAATCTCTGTGTGCCACTGTCGCGGACACTTATGGCCTTGAAATCCTTGACAAATTCTCTCACGCGCCCGGCCTCAATGTCGTGTGAGAATGGACCTATGCTCGATGAGTATGATATTTTTTGTGCCGAGTCGGTAAAGTCGAGATAGTATGCCCAGTTGAAATCCCTGCACCGTGTGTTCCAGCACTGGTCACTGCCTGTGACATAGCAGTCATATCTCTTTGTCAACTCGCGGGGATCAGACACCTCGGGTGTCAGCGTCAGGTTCTCGGCCATGAACTGCTCGAACAGGTCATATTTACGGGCAAGCTGCCAAGCGTATCTGTCAAAAAACATCCCGAGTCCGAGATGTCCTATTCTGCTTTTAAGGCTCCGTCTGCGTGGATCTGTGTACATGCGCCGCTGGGCATCAGTGCGCAAGTTTATGATTTCGTTCTCTATGCCGAGCGACTTTATCACTTGCTGCAGGGAATAAGCCTGAAGCATTGAGCCGTAATTATGGCATGCGTGGAATGTTATTGTCGCCGAAGTCCTCATCTGCCGTTGTGTCCCTTGGGTTTCAAATTCATATACAGTTTCTTGGCCGCGGTGATGATGGTGTATGCCCGGAATGGGCCGATTGTCGCGGCCAGATACCGGAACACCTTTATCTCGGGTCTCTTCCTGAACGGATGCATGAGCTGAGAGTTGCCTTCTATGGCTTCATCGACAGGACGCTCGCACAGATTCATCAATGTGCCGAGCCGATGTGCCATCGCGTGGCCTTTTGGGGTGATGGGTAGTATCAGCGACAGTCCGTGCGGATGATCTATGAGCTTAGGAAGCGGTTTCTTTCGGCCATATCCCCAGAAATCACCTATCGTCATGTCGGAACAGCGCTCAGGCCGTGCGAATGGACAGACATAGCAACTGTTTCTGAAAGAATATCCTTTCAGAAATGAGTCGTAATAGATGTCCCTGATGCCGTTGCCGTAAGTATCCGGGGAGTGATAGAGAATGTCGGTACCTTCTTTTCCTATATGTTCTACCTTTAGCCGGAAGATATTCCCATCGCGGAATGATATGCGGTCGACCATGTGGAGATCGCATCTGTGTCTCGTCAGGTCATCGTGGAGAAATTTCAGTGATGGGATTCCGTGGCATACAAGGTCTACAAGCAGCAGATTGTCCGGACGATTCCTGAATAGGGCCTTGATTGTGGCGCATTGGCATGGAGTGCCGATAAATGTCACCGGGAGGGAGGCACGGACATCCTGACGCAGTGGCCTGAAGATTTCGGAGAGGTCGCTGCGCACATATTTCGAGCCTTGCAGTTTCGCGAGGTCTTCCACGCATGTCACACGGATATGCCTGATGTCAGATCCGGGCAGTGATGCGCAGCCATATACAACTCCCCCGTCCGTCAGTGTCAGTCTGGAGATGGCCATGGCTGCCCCACCTGAGGTCGATGCCTGATATTGTTCCGGGTCATCAATGACGGCGGCCAGAGCTTTTGCAGCAGGGTATAGGCCGTTGTCAATTAATGGCGGACATACTTTGCGGCACAGTCCACAGTCTATGCATACATCGGTGTTGATGTGTGGATAGATATGCCCGTCAGAGGCAGCCTGAAACGATATGCACTGTTTTGGGCAGATGGCCTCGCACCCTCCGCATCCTGTACAAATCTCATAGCTGCAGGTTTTATCCATATTCTCCGTACTATCTGTGCTTAAGTCTGATAGTTTTAAGTTTGTCAGTAATGGTTCTCCTCTCGTTGTGTGACAGAAGTATGAACCATGATGTGACTATTGCCAGGATGAGGGCGAATGCAAAAATCAGGATGTGCCAGCCAAGTCCGGAGTTGACATTGCGGAGAATCCAGGGGCCTGGAGCGGCTATGCCGAATGCCAGCATGACGGGAAACATCACTTTGCGGTAATATTCTGCGACAGGAAACCCGATAAGCCCTTTCAGATATAATATCCTGACATTATGTGTTATGAAATTGATAATGACCTTAGTCGTAATTACATAGACAGGGCTGTAGCCGAGCTTAAGCAGCAGGTATGCTATAGGGACGTTGAGAAATATGAGCGATGCCATGATCAGCATATAGTTCCTGATGTTTCCGGATGCCTGTGCCGAGGTCCACAATGGCCCGGAGAGTGCATCTATCAGGCTGAAAATAAGCATCAGTTGTATGAATGAGATAGAGTATTCAGGCACTTCTGTGAGCCACAGGTTGAGTATGGGCCTGCAGCATACGATTACTGGAAGTCCGAGCACGAAGAGCAGTATGAAGGATACTCTTGATGCCCTGAAGATGAGCGTGAAGAACTCTTCTTTATTGCCAGAGGCGAATAGCTTGATTATCTGTGGATTAAAGGCTGTCTGGAAATTGGTTACGAACGATGTTATTGCATTGCATACCTGAGTGGTTACACCCATTGCCGCATTGACCACTACACCCAGAAAGATATTGAAGAGGACATCAAGTCCCTGCTGGGCACCCACGTTGCTGATTGATCCGAGCAGATTCCATCCGCTGAATGATGTGAGCTCGCGGAACATATTGCGGTCCCACATCCTGACATAACGGCATGCTTCGAAACTCCGTCTCGTATAATACCAATGTGCCAGACAGACAATTACCGAGACGGTAAAGAGCGTGCCTACATATCCGATGAGGCGATGGGAATCCATCAGGAAAAGTACACCGACTACACCCAGTTTCATCAGAGCCTCGATAACACTGAGATATGCGAAAAAATTCATTTTCTCATGTGCGATTATGGCACTCCGGTAGGGTAGCTGCATCATCTGCACCATCAGGGTGAATATGGTGAACTGGTAGACGATATTGACTGTGGTGTGTGACGTCGTCGGAAACTTCATATATGTGTTGACAAACCACAGTCCCAAAGTCTCGGCCAATAAGAAGATGACCAGACAGAATATCATGTATGTATTGACACTCATGGAGAATATTCTCCTGAGCCCATGCATATCGTTCTTCCCGAGGTAAAACGAGAGGTACCTCTGTGTGGCTTGCGTCATGGCTCCAGCGAGGAACGAGAACATTATGATGACTCCACCGATTGCACTGTATGTGCCGTAGTCGTCGACACCGAGCAGTTTCAATATCAGGCGGAACGTGAAGAGCGAGACGCCCATAACGACAAGTTGCCGTATATATAGGAACAATGTGTTTCGGGCTATCCGTCTATTGGCTTCGCTCGGCATCTGTCTCTTGGTCGGAATTGGTGTCTTTAAATGTCAGGTAAGGGGTTCAACGTCGATGGTGTCGATGGAGACCGAGGCGCAGCCGAGGATGTCTATCCTCACGATGAGCTCGCTCTTTCCTTCGGATGTCCTGACGACCTCTCCCTCGAGGCCGGTGAGTTTGCCGCGGGCCACCCTTATGCGGTCATGCACGCGGTATGGTCGGCTGACGAATGTGACGGGGATGTCTGACTGGCCAAGCATGAAGCGCAGGGTGTCTATCTGTCTCTGCGGTATCACGGCCAGAGGGCTTGTGAGCGATGAGCCCCTGTCGGCTGCCTTGTTGGTCATGAACCTGTTGACATAGGGCAGGTTGACCAGCTCGCGCCGCTCGCGCTCGGTGCATCTCACAAAGACAAGCGCCGGGAGCAGTACCTGCTCTATGCGGGCACGTTTGCCGTTGCGCCATGTCCTGTAGACGGTCTGTGTGGCGACGTATGTCTCGAAGCCCAGTTTGGCGATGCGCTCGCCGACGGCCTTCTCGGTATTGTTGTTGACTATGGCGACAAACCATTTGCGGTTGTCCACGCCTACGGCGTCGCCAACGCCCGAGGGCACTGCCGCAACGCTTTCATCCTTAGGGCCTGTTGTCATCATTTCGGGTGTTTGAATCATGGTATTGAGCCTTAAGAGGTCTGAATGATAACACAAAATTACGAAATAATCGGTAAAACCACAGCATTTTGAAGAGAATAAATACATGTGTCCTACTCTCGCAAGGGTGTGGGATGGTATCGCGTGACTTGCAAATATTGTTAAAAATTTTCATAGGTCACGGAAAATCCCTACATTTGCACACCTCAATCCATCATGTCTCCGTAGTTCAATGGATAGAATATCGGATTCCGGTTCCGACGATTAGGGTTCGACTCCCTACGGGGATACTCAAAAGCGGCTTGCGACATCGTTCGCAGGCCGCTTTTGCCATTTGCAATACCTGATTTGTGGTATTTTGCGGGTGAAAGTGGGTGCAATGAGGGTGAACGGGCGGATTTTACCCCTGAATAGAGTATTGCCCGGGGATGCGGGGTTGTCTAATTTTGCAGCTGTAAAACCAATCGGCAGAAAAACCAATCAACGCTATAAATCAATGAACGCACGCATAGCAGCTGCACTGTTGGCCGTCGGCATGACGGCCTCACTCCCGGCGGAAGCCCAGCTCACCGTCGGTGGATATGGCGAGGCAACATACTCGTATAATTTCTATTCCGACGCATGGAACAGGTATAAGACTCCCGAGAATTTCAAGAACGACCACCACTCGCGCGTAGACCTGCCGCACGTGGTGCTGTATCTCGGCTATGATTTCGGCAAGGGCTGGAGCATGGGCACCGAGATTGAGTTCGAGCACGGAGGCACCGAGAGTGCCGTCGAGATGGAGGATGACGAGGGGGGCGAGTACGAGACTGAGGTCGAGCGTGGCGGCGAGGTGGCCCTCGAGCAGTTCTGGCTCCAGAAATCTTTCTGCAAGGCCCTCAACCTGCGTGCCGGACACATGGTGGTGCCTGTCGGCTCGACCAACAGGGCGCATATGCCGACAGAGTTCTTCGGGGTATATCGTCCGGTGGGTGATGCCACCATCATCCCCTGCACATGGCACGAGACAGGCATCAGCCTGTGGGGTCGTGCCGGGGCATGGCGTTATGAGGCCATGCTGGTGCCGGGGCTTGACTCAGACCGTTTCGGTCGCGACAACTGGGTGGCCGGAGGAGCCGGAAGCCCCTACGAGTTCAAGATTGCCAACGCTCTGGCCGGGGCCGCGAGGATTGACAACTATTCCGTCCCCGGCCTCAGGCTCGGTCTGAGCGGATATGTGGGCAACACATTCAGCAACACCCTCTCGCATCCCAACGAGCAGTGGGATGATGTGAAGGGCACACTCGCCATCGGTGCGTTCGACTTTGACTATTCGGATCACAATATCATAGCCCGCGGCGGTGTGACATGGGGGCATCTCTCTGATGCCGACCGTATCACGGCCTATAACAAGAAGATGCGCAACGACTCGCCGTCGCCCAAGACAAACGTGGCCTCTGAGGCTATCTCGGTCGGTGTCGAGGCCGGATATGACATCTTCGCGCCCCTCAAGGTCGAGGGACAGAAGTTATATGTCTTCGGACGCTATGACTATTACGACTCCATGCACAAGACCGACGGGGGTGTGCTGCGCTACGAATGGTGTGGCCGCTCGCGTGTGGCCGCAGGTGTCAACTATTTCCCCATAAAGCAGATTGTCGTCAAGGGCGAATACTCGATAGGGCTGATGAGGAAGCCCTACAACAACGAGCCCGCCATCTCGCTCGGCATAGCCTATTCGGGATTCTTCACACGATAATATATAAATCAATCAGATATGAACAAGACAATCAAGACTCTGGCCATGATGGCCATCGCGGCCATGACCGTGACGTCGTGCTCGGACGACAAGGATGACGAGCCGGTTTCTCCCGACGCACAGGAGAATGCCCTCAAGGCCATCGTGGCCGATTATGTTGACTGTACCGTCGTGCCCACATACCGCGGTCTGGCTGACGCATCGATGCGTCTGGCCGACATCTGTGACGCCATGTGCGAGGCCGGTCCCTCCAGGCTGACCACCGCACAGGTCGAGGAGGCCGGAAAGGCATGGATCGAGGCACGCCGCTACTGGGAGCTGAGCGAGGCATGGCTCTATGGCGCCGCCGCCGACTATAACATCGACCCCCATATCGACACATGGCCTCTCGACAAGGCCGCCATGGAGGCTATGCTCGGCAACCCCGCGCAGATGGCCCAGATGAGCGATCGCGAGAGCGCGGGCGAGTATGTAGGCTCGTCGCTCGGCCAGGGCCTGCTCGGTTTCCATGCCATCGAGTACATGATATTCGAGCCTTCGTCGGCAACCACTGCCACCACATCGCCCCGTCCCGTGAGCCGCTTCACCCAGAACGAGCTCTATTATCTCGCCGCTGTAGCCGACGACCTGCGCAACTGCTGCCTGCGTCTCGAGGCATCGTGGGCCGACGAGGGAACGGTCTCGAAGGAGAAACTGGCCATACTCGACGACGCCGAGCTGTCGTATGACAAGAACTATGGCACATATATGAAGAATGCCGGACAGGCCGGAAGCACATACGTCAACTTTGCCGATGCCGTTCAGGAGCTCATCGTGGGCGCACAGGACATAGCCGACGAGGTAGGCAACCAGAAGATAGGCAACCCCGTGGGCTCGGGCCTCGCAGCCGACCCCGACTATATCGAGTCGCCCTACGCCCTCAACTCGATCACCGATTTCATCGACAACATCCGCTCGGTGCGCCACGCATATATGGGCTATGTGCCCGTGGCAGGTGAGACCGAGAACTATATCAAGGCGCCCGCACATACCCTCAGCGCGTATGTCGCCTCTGTAGACCCTGCGCTCGACAACCGCGTCAAGGCTGCGCTTGACAACGCCCAGGAGTCTATCGCCAAGATGCGCGAGCCCTTCGCGTCGACATCGCAGGATACCTCCATGCGTCAGATAAACTTTGCCGCCGTCGAGGCCTGCAACGACCTCAACGACATCATGGACGAGCTTATCGACCTGATACAGAAAAACTGATTCCACTAACGGAAAACCTGAGAAGAAATGAGACAGATATATCCTTATATGCTCCTGGCCGCGACATTCGCGCTTGCGTCATGCTCGGACGACGATGCGGCTGACAAGCCCGAAGGCCCCGGGACAGGGAATGCCGACATGCCCGAGTGGTATTATGCCGGAGGCAAGTTAGGCACCTCGTTCATCACCACCTCGGCGGCCTTCGAGCAGCCCACGGCAGCAGTCGAGAATTCGGGGATGCTGGCCTCGTTCAAGCGCGGCGAGCAGCTTTTCGAGAAGAACTATGTCAGCAACACCGACGGTGTGCGCGGAGGTCTGGGGCCTATGTATATCCGTACCTCGTGCATGCACTGCCATCCCGGCTACGGGCACGGCAAGTCGCAGCCCGACGGCCCATTCCGCACCAACGAGACCGGCAACGGCTATCTTCTCGTGGTCTACAATCCCGCCACGCAGGGCTATGTGAACTGGCTGGCCGGTATGCCCCAGGGGCATGCGGTAGCTCCCTTCAAGGCTCCGCTCGACGAGGATCAGGTCATCATAAAGTGGCATGAGTACACCGATGCCCACGGCAACCGTTTTGACGACGGCGAGACATACAGCCTGCGCTATCCCGAGGTGACTATGGCTCCGACCGCCGTCTATGCCTACCGTCAGGGTGAGCTCACCCCCGAGCAGATGGGACAGTATGAGGTCAAGCTCGAGTCTACCATTGGCATCTACGGCACGGGACTCATCGACGCCATCTCTGACGAGGACCTCTACGCTCAGTATCTCAAGGAGGAGAAGGACGGGTATATGCCCAACGGCCTCAATCCGGCGGTATTCGCCGGAGGGGCATGGACAGGGCAGTATACATCGAAGGAGGTGTCCTCCGACAAGAACAAGTATCCCCTGAGATATACCTACGCCCTGTCTCGCGGCCCTCTGCAGGATGCAGCCGGAGCCAATGCATACTGGAACATCACCAATGTGACACGCTCTGACCGCCGCTATCACTACAAGGATGCCGGAGGCTACTATGCCCGCGCGGCCGCCAAGGACCCCGAGGTCCAGGCCGCCTTCCCGGCATATATAGCCAAGGTCGACCCCGAGAGGACACACCCCGAGTGGTTTACCGACGATGTTGAGCAGAACATACTCGCCTACATCAACTCGACGACCCTCCCTGCCGAGGCCACCGACCAGAACTATATCGACATGATGGTGTGGCACCGCGGTCTTGCCGTCCCTGCCGTGCGCGGCATAGACGACCCCGCCGTGCAGCGCGGCAAGGAGCTGTTCGAGCAGATTGGATGTGCATACTGCCACCGTCCGTCATGGACCACCGGCACTGACGAGGTGAGGGATCCGGCCCAGTTCTTCGGCGTGAACGCCGCCGCCGAGCGCGCGCTGCCCCGCTATCCCAATCAGGTCATCTGGCCATATACCGACATGGTGCAGCACAAGCTCCACATGGTCAACGACATCCGCAACGGATGGTGCCGCACCACTCCGCTGTGGGGACGCGGTCTGCACCGCAAGGTGACAGGCTCGCAGTATGACGACCGCCTGCACGACTGCCGTGCCCGCACCACACTCGAGGCCATCATGTGGCACGGCACCTCCGAGCAGAGCGACGCCTACAGGTCGGTCAACTCGTTCCGCGCTCTCTCCAAGGCCGACCGCGACGCTGTGGTCAAATTCCTTGACGCCATCTGATTTCTGTAAATGATTTCATTCATCCTTCTTTCGGTCATCATCCTCGCCCTCGCAGCCATAAGCTGCCTGGGCGGGGATGAGCGGCTTTATACCTCCGTCCCCATGATTGTGCTGTGGGGCGCGCTGGCCGTGAGTGCCATTGTCTATATCTTCAGGCGCCATCTCTACCGCAGATGGAGGGTTTTCGCCCTGCATCTGTCGTTCATAGTCATCCTCGCAGGGGGTGCCGTGACACATTTTGCCGGGACGTCGCAGACACTGCATCTCGGGGTAGGGGAGAGCGCCAAGGTCGGCCCTCTCGAGGTGACATTGCGTGATTTTGCCATAGACTATTATCCCGGCACCATGGCCCCTGCCGATTTCGTCAGCTCGCTCACCATCGACGGGCGCGACTGCACGGTGTCGATGAACAATGTGGCCGACGTGCGCGGCTACCGTTTCTTCCAGACCTCATACGACCCCGGTCTGACGGGCTCGACACTCACCGTGACCCACGACCCTGCGGGCACCGGTGTGACATACGCCGGATACGCCATGCTGTTCGTGTCGATGCTGCTGTGCCTGTTGCCGCGCCAGAGGGTGAGGAAAGCCGCGCTGCCCCTTGTGCTCTGCGCTATTTCAGGAGTTGCGTCTGCGGCCCCGCGCACCGTTCCGGCTGATGTCGCCTCGCGTATGGGCGACCTTGCGGTCTACCACAACGGCCGCATAGCCCCCCTGTCGACGATGGCTGCCGACATCACGCGCAAGCTCACAGGCTCGGCGTCGTGGCACGGACTCACTCCCGAGCAGTTTGTGGCCGGATGGCTGTTCTTCTACGACGACTGGAAGCACGAGCCCTGCATACTCGTCAAGGATGCCACCACACGCCGTGAGTTGGGTGTGGAGAAGTATGCATCGCTCGCATCGTTCTTCGGCCCCGATGGATACAGGTTTGACGATGCGCGCCATGCCGAGGCGAACGAGAAATTCTCGATAGCCTCGTCGGTCGCGGCCGGGTCGGTGTGGCGCATATTCCCGTGGCGTCCCGAAGGGGGTGCGATGGCCTGGTACTCGCCGGTCGACAATATGCCCTCAGAGATGCCTGTCGACGACTGGCACATAGCCCGGCACAGCCTCAACTATGTGGCCGGACTCGTCGAGGCCTCCGACTGGGCCGGTGTCAGCGATGCCGTAGACAAGATTGCGAGATGGCAGCGTAAGCATGCAGCCGATGTGCTGCCGTCGCGCACGGAGATGGCGTGCGAGCGGTGGTATATGGGCGCCGCCTCTACCCCGGTGCTTCCCGGTGTGGTGATGGTGTGCGGTGTGTTGCTGCTGATATTCAGGTTCCCTAAGACGGGATATGCCCTCTGCATTGCCGCTGCGCTCATCGTCCTCTCTGTGGTCGTGGCCAACTGGATTGCCTCGGGGCACCTCCCGCTTTCAAACGGCCACGAGACCATGCAGCTCATGGCTCTGTGCTCGCTGCTTGTGTCGCTATGGCTGGGGCGCAGACATCCCTCGTTCGTGTTACTTGGACTTGTTGTGGCCGGGCTTGCCCTGCTGGTGGCATGGCTGGGGCAGCGTTCGCCGCAGGTGACACAGCTCATGCCCGTACTGAATTCACCCCTGCTCAGTCTGCATGTACTCACCGTGATGCTGGCCTACTCGCTGCTTGCCCTGATGGCTCTGTCGGGCGTGATGTGGCTCTGCGGACGTCGTGACATGCTCTCCGTGGCGCGACGTATGCTCAAGCCCGCTGTCTTTCTGCTTGCGGCGGGGATATTCATTGGCGCGGTGTGGGCCAACACATCCTGGGGCCGTTACTGGGGTTGGGATCCCAAGGAGGTCTGGGCGCTCATCACCATGCTTGTCTACAGCTATCCTCTTCACGCCTCGTCCATCAGGTGTCTGCGCTCAGACCGTGCCTTCGCGATATTCTGCATGGTGGCGTTCGTGACTGTGCTGATGACATATTTCGGTGTCAACTACATTCTTGGCGGCATGCACAGCTATAGCTGACGATGACCGAATCGTGGCATAGTATCACTTTCAGGTATGCAAGTGTTTGGACGTATGGCGGGAAATATCTAATTTTGGCATTGTAAAAAAGATACCTCCTTACCATGAGATTCCAGACGTTCGTATCAGTGGCGGCCATCGTGATGGTCGCCCTGTCGGCGCAGGGCCGTGTGAGGCCTGCGTCAATGATAACATCAGACATGGTGCTCCAGCAGAATGCCGACGCACGCATCTGGGGCACGGCAGACCCCGGTTCGACCGTGACGGTGACCCCGTCGTGGGACGGTAAGGCGTACACCACCGTCACCGACCGCACGGGCGAGTGGTGCCTGGCCGTGCGCACACCCGCCGCGAGCTTCACGCCATATACAATCACGATTTCTGACGGAGAGCCCCTTACGCTCGACAATATCCTTGTCGGCGAGGTGTGGCTTGCCTCGGGACAGTCGAATATGCAGATGCCTCTCAAGGGGTATCCCGGATGCTGTGTCGAGGGTGGTTTTGACGAGGTAGCATCGTCCCGAAACGAGGCCGGGCGCATAAGGTTCTTCACCGTCCCCCTGCTGCAGAGCTACACGCTGCTCGACACTGTCCCGGCCCGGTGGACAGTGCCGTCGCCCGAGACCGCGCCCGAGTACAGTGCGCTGTGCTGGCATCTGGCACGGCGTATGGCCGATGTGCTCGACGTGCCTGTGGGGATTGTCAGCGCGGCCTACGGCGGCGCCAAGGTCGAGAACTGGCTGCCGAGAGAGATACTCGAGACCTATCCCGACATCTCGCTCGATCCCAAGGACATAGAGCCGATGGTGCACTATCTGCGCCCCATGCTGGCATATAACGCCATGTTCAATCCGATAAGGAACTATACCTACAAGGGAATACTCTGGTATCAGGGTTGCTCGAACGTTTCGACATGGCAGACATACGCCTCACGTCTGGCCACGATGGTCAAGGACTGGCGCGACAATATCGGTCTGGGCGACATTCCCTTCTATGCCGTCGAGATAGCACCCTATGAGTATGACCAGCCCGACGAGGCAGGACGCTCGCCCCTGTTGCGCCAGGCGCAGTGGGACGCGCTGAAGATGATACCCAACAGCGGGATGATATCGACAAACGACCTTGTGGCTCCATACGAGCGCCACAACATACACCCTGCCGACAAGGCATCTGTGGGCAAGCGTCTGTGCGACCTGGTGCTCAACCGCACATACGGATGCAGGCAGTTTCCGGTCGAGAGCCCGCGCTACAGGTCGCACCGCATCGAGGGACACGAGGCGTGGGTGGCCATCGACTCGCCTGCCGACGGCGTGTGCCGCAACTATGACATAAGGGGCTTCGAGATAGCAGGCGCCGACAAGGTTTTCCACCGTGCCGACGCCCGGTTTGTATGGCAGACCAACGAGATTGTGCTGACCTCGCCCGAGGTCGACGCTCCCGTAGCCGTGCGTTATGGATGGAGGGATTTTCTGCCCGGCACCCTCCATGCCGCCAACTACCTCCCCCTCGTCCCCTTCAGGACAGACGACTGGGAGTAGGTTATAGGTTAAAGGTTATAGGTTAAAGGGTTATATTCTTTATAAGACTTATAAAAATTATAAGATTTATAAGATTTATAAGATTTATAAAATTTACAGGCCTGAGTTCTTATAACCCTATAACCTCACCACGGGGCCTTCGTAGGTGTTGGTGACTGTTTTGCCGTTGCCTGCGGGATAGAGGCTCCACGACGTGAAGTCGCTCGAGTGTACCCAGTCGCGGAATCCGGGTATGCCGCTCTCAGAGATACCGGGATATGCCTCGTAGATGAGGGTGCCCTCGGTGGGCCATGCCCATTTGCCCGGTACGAGTATCATCTGCGGCGCTATCGCTTCATCACCCTCTGTGCCGGGTGCCTTGACCCATGCCTCGTGGCCGTCGCTGAGCACCTGCAGCTTGAATCCGCCCATAGGCTTCGAATCCTCTCCGGCTCGGAACAGTTCGGACGAGAGGCGGAAATCCTCTGGAATGTCATTTATGATGACGCTCTTCCCCTCGCAGTCCGAGAGGTGGCTGTTTGGCCCGGCATTGACGACTGCTGTCGGCGAGGTCACACCCTCGAACCAGTGGTTCCAGCACTCGTCATCTCCGACGGGAGTGTCGTTGAGCCACAGGCGCACGGGGAGTGTGCCACCGGCGGCGAGGGCCTTGACCTCGAGATGTCTTGTGTCCTTATCGGTTGCCACATACGAGACACCGAACACGACGTCGTTAAAGTCAAAGTCGCCTGTCGAGCCGAGATCCTCGCATGCTATCACCCACGACTGGGCGCGGGGATAGGTGCCGAGGTCTTCCTGTGACGTGTCCTCGACGCCTCGCACAAAGAAGAGTATGTCGTTCATGTCGTGGTCATTGCGTGTATGGTCTCCGTCCTCTACACCCATTATTGTCTCGCCGTTCCAGCTATATGTCACGAAAGCCATAGAGGGGATATGGCCGTCGATTGTGATGCCGTTGCCGCAGTCAAGGGTGACGGGTGTGTATGCCTGTCCGCTGCTCTTGTGGCCGAGGTCCAGGTATTCCGAGCCGAACAACTGGTTCATCCAGGGGAGCGAGAAGCGTATGTCCGTGACATTGATGGCCTCGCCTCCTGCAAAAAGTCTTTGGTGACCCTGGCAGATGATGAAGAAACCAACCTTGAGCCCTTTGGGAAAATTATATGATGGCGAAGATGTATCGGGCACGCCGTTGTCGACCGGATAGTAGACCAGCTTGTGATATGAGGGTTTGTAGCGCAGGTCTGGGCCCGAGGCAGACTCGAAGTTCTCCATGTCGTTGGCTGCGGTCATGCCCGACTCGTTCGTTATCCCGCTCTCCTTACCCTCGTCATAGAACGAGAGGTAGTCGGCATTTCCGAGATTGGACGGGTTCTCGCGCCTGAGGTTGGTCCAGGGTGATGCGTCGTACATCAGTATGAATTTCGGAGCCTCCATTATCTCCTGTGGCGTCGCGTCCTCCTCATAGTAGAAATATCCGAAGGTGTTGTCATAGATTCCGGCACCGTATGCGTATTCAAGGGTTATCTCACCCCCTGTCGAGGTGTAGACGATGCCGTTCTCGGGGTGCAGCCTCTCATGGTATGTGTCGAGGTTGCAGACTCCGCCTTCTGCGCCCTCGTGGAAGACCCCGTTGGATTTCCCTACGATAGATGCGAGCTCCGACATGGAACGCCCGTCATCTTTGGCTGCCCATTCACCCTCCAGACAGTCGTCGGGATATTCTGCGCCACGGCACAGTCCGTAGAATTTGATGACATTGGCGACGGCATCAGACATGTTGGCTGGATTCTGTATGGTATAGCCCTTTATGCGGAGCCAGTAGTCTCGGTTGCAGTCGAGGTTGAAGTTGAACCGTCCGAAAGAGGATTCGGTTTTCTCTTTCAGTGACACGCATCTTATCCCTGATGCGTCGGAGCTGCTTCGCGAGGTCGTGTTGTCGCCGATGATGAGGCGTCCGTCGACGACGGGGGCATATCCGGCCCAGATGACGTGCCCCTCAGCGTCTGCCGCCTGGACGTATGCCCTGCTGAGACCGCGCCCGAAATCGAAGCTGAACGGCGCGCTCGACGGTGAGAAGACTGCCGCGAGCTGGCACCCTGAGGCACCCGCCATACGGTCGTAGACATAGATGGCCTCTGCTCCGGCAAGCGGCCCGGACGTGTTGATGACGGCGCTGACGGAGGTGGCCAGGTTCCAGTCCTGGTTGCCGTCGGGCACGCCGAATTCCTTGATGAAACCGCGGTCATACTTCTCATCCAGGCTCGGCCCGGGGAGCTCGTCATGACACGCGCCCAATGCCACGGCACACAATGCCGCAGGCAGGATTTGCACGATTTTCATGTTAAAACGTAAGTTTTTATGAAAGGTTTTGGAAAAAAGTAAGTATGATTATATTAAATATGTTGTCTTGTTGCGGAAAGATGTGTATGTCCGGGAATGCCCGGAGGTGTGTCATATTGCCTGATGCAAATTTAACCAAAAATTGTCAATATTTCACAGAAAAATCTCCATAAAGGAGATTCGGTATAGTTTTTGTGACAAAACGAACAGCCTCGGCTGTCCGTTCTGATGCGGACAGCCGAGGCTGTGTATGTAGGGACGGAGGGGTGGGTATGTCAGCCTCCGAAATTGTCGTAGTGTACCGATGTGGGGTCTACGCCGAGGTCGTCGAGCATCTTGTTGACTGCCGCGCTCATCGGGCCGGGGCCGCACATATAGTATTCGATGTCCTCGGGGTCGGGATGGTTCTTGAGATATGTCTCATAGATGACCTGATGCACGAATCCGGCTGTGTATCTGACACCTGCGGCATCGGCGGCGGGGTCGGGACGGTCGAGGGCGAGATGGAACTTGAAGTTGGGGAACTCCTTCTCGAGCTCGAGGAAATCCTGAAGGTAGAATACCTCGTTGAGCGCGCGTGCGCCATAGAAATAGTTCATCACACGGTCGGTGGTGTGGAGTGTCTTGGTCATCCACATTATCTGCGCGCGCAGGGGTGCCATGCCGGCGCCTCCGCCTATCCACATCATCTCGGCCTTCGAGTCGACGATGGGGTGGAAATCGCCGTAGGGGCCCGACATGATTACCTTGTCGCCGGGCTTGAGGGTGAAGATATAGCTCGACGCGATGCCGGGCATCACATCCTGGAATCCTACCTGGGGTTTCGGCTTGAAGGGTGGTGTGGCTATGCGCACGGTGAGCATGATGCGGTCACCCTCCTCGGGATAGTTGGCCATCGAGTAGGCGCGTACCGTGGTCTCGGTGTTGCGGCACTTGAGCCCGAAGAGGCCGAATTTCTGCCATGCGGGCAGATACTCGTCGCCGATGAGGCTCTTGTCGATGTCGCGGTCATAGTCCATCTCGTATTCGGGTATCTTGATCTGGGCATACGAGCCGGGGATGAAGTCCATGTGCGCGCCTTTGGGGAGGGCGACGATGAACTCCTTGATGAAGGTGGCCACGTTGCGGTTTGAGATCACCTCGCACTCCCACTCCTTGACGTCGAGTGCCGACGCGGGGATGCCTACCGAGCAGTCTTCCTTGATCTTGACCTGACATCCCAGGCGCCAGTGGTCCTGCTGCTCCTTGCGCGAGAAATGCACCTTCTCGGTGGGGAGGATGTCGCCGCCCCCCTCGAACACCTGGCAGCGGCACTGGCCGCAGCTACCCTTGCCGCCGCAGGCCGACGACAGGAAGATGTTGTGGTCGGCGAAGGTCGAGAGCAGCGATTTGCCCGAGTCGGCCTCAATCTTGGTCTCGCCGTTGATGGTTATGGTCACCTTGCCCGAGTGTACCAGATATTTCTTGGCTATGAGCAGTATGATCACCAGGGCAAGGGTGATGATCAGGAATATGCACACGCCTGTCAGTATCGTCAGCATGGTTGTGTCAGATTTTTATGCCGAGGAAGCTCATGAAGGCTATCCCCATGAGGGCTGTGAGAATGAATGTGATGCCCACGCCGCGCAGGGGGCGGGGTATGTTCGAGTAGACGGCCAGGCGCTCGCGGATGGCGGCGATGGCGGTGATGGCCAGCAGCCAGCCAAGGCCCCAGCCTCCACCGGCACAGACGGCTGTCCATACCGAGGGGAAGTCCCTCTGCTGCATGAACAGCGAGCCGCCGAGGATGGCGCAGTTCACCGCGATGAGGGGGAGGAAGATGCCCAGCGACGAGTAGAGTGCCGGCGAGTATTTCTCGACAGCCATCTCGACAAGCTGGGTCATCGACGCGATGACGGCGATGAACATGATGAGCGACAGGAAGCTGAGGTCGACGCTCTCATACTCGGGACCGAGCCATGTCAGAGCTCCGGGGCTGAGCACGTAGGTCTGCAGCAGGTAGTTGACCGGCAGTGTGACCACAAGCATGAATGTGACGGCCACGCCAAGGCCGAAGGCGGTCTTGACATTCTTGGACACGGCGATGAACGAGCACATGCCCAGGAAATAGGCGAAGATCATATTGTCGACAAAAATCGACCGTATGAAGATATTGAAATTTTCCATTATGTCTGTTTTCGGTTATCTGTGAGACATCAGTCTTCCTGCAGGTCCTTGTTGATGGAGCGCTGCACCCAGATGATGCACCCGACCACGATGAGGGCCATCGGTGGGAGTATCATCAGGCCGTTGTTGACATATCCGGCCTCATAGAAGCTCTGGGGTATCACCTGGTAGCCCAGCAGTGTCCCCGAGCCTAAAAGCTCGCGGAAGAATCCGACGATGACCAGTATCAGGGCATAGCCGAGGCCGTTGCCCACGCCGTCGAGAAACGAGGGCCAGGGCTTGTTGGCCATGGCGAACGCCTCGAGGCGTCCCATGAGGATACAGTTTGTGATGATGAGGCCGATGAAGACCGAGAGCTGCTTGGAGGCATCGTAGGCGTATGCCTTGAGCACCTGGTCGACGATGACCACCAGTCCGGCCACGACCACAAGCTGCACTATGATGCGGATGTTGGTGGGGATGGTGTTGCGTATCAGCGATATGATGACGTTGGCGAAGGCCAGCACGGCGATGACCGAGATGCCCATCACGATCGCAGGCTCGAGTTTGGCGGTGACGGCGAGCACCGAGCAGATGCCCAGCACCTGCACCACCACGGGGTTGTCTTTTGAGAGGGGGTTGAGGAACACCCTGCTGTTGTTTATCTTATCTGCCATGGGGATAGTCTGTTTAGTCGCTCAGTGACTGTAGGAATTTGCGATAGGGGGTGAGGCAGTTGTCGAGCATCGAGCCGACACCCTTCGACGTGATGGTGCCTCCCGAGATGCCGTCGACATAATCCTCGCCGTCGAGGGGCTTCTGTCCGGCCTTGACCACGGCCACGGGGCGGAAGCGTCCGTCCTTGAAGACGGTCTTGCCCTTGAACTGGTCTGAGAACGCGGGCTTCTCTATCTCTGCGCCCAGGCCCGGGGTCTCACCCTGGTGTGCGAAATATGCACCATAGATGGTCGATCCGTCGGCGTCGAAGGCCACATAGCCCCAGATGGGGCCCCAGAGGCCCGCGCCGTAGACCGGCACGATATACTTGACGGCACCGTCGGCCAGCGTGCACTCGTAGACGGGGAGCTCGCGGCGGTCGGCGGGGAGCTTGCTCTGGGCGGCCACGTCTATCCTGAATGCGTCTGCGCCCTCGATGCGTGCGCCCTCGGCGTTGACTGCATACTGCGATGTGATATAGCGGTTGAAATCGGCCACGGCCTCACCCTTGGCGGGGGTGATGAGGGCGGCGGCGAGTATCTGGCTCATCTTGTCGGCGTTGATGTTCTCCTGCTGGCGCCCCTTGAGCGACAGCGAGGTCCATGCGAGGGCCGTTCCGACGAGCACCACCAGCACGATGATGTAGATGATGGTATATGTGTTGCTTTGCTTGTTCATAGCTTTGTGCGGGGTTGGGGGTTAGGCGGCGGTGCGGCGGGCGAGCCTGCGGCGACGGCGCGAGATGTTGGACTGTACCACGCAATAGTCTATCAGCGGGGCCAGGGCGTTGGCCAGCAGCACGGCCAGCATGGCACCCTCGGGATAGCCGTTGTTGTAGGTGCGGATGAGCACTGCCACCACGCCCACCAGGAATCCGTAGACATACTTGCCTGTGCCTGTCCTGGCGGCGGTGACGGGGTCGGTGGCCATGAATACGGCCGCGAAGGCGAATCCGCCGAACAGCAACTGGTCGAGGGGCGAGAGGAACGACGCGGGGTAGGTGGGGGTCTGGAACACGTTGGCCACCCAGCCCATCAGCAGTCCGCCGGCGATGACGCTGACCATGATGCGCCACGAGGCCATGCCTGTGGCGAGCAGTATCACGGCACCGATGAGGATGCACAGGGTCGAGGTCTCGCCGAACGAGCCGGGGATCAGGCCCAGGAAGGCGTCCCAAGTCGAGATGGGCGCGTCGTTGAGTCCCGTGAGGGTGAGCTTGTCGCCCGCGAACGAGGCTATCTGGCCAAGCGGTGTGGCGCCGGTGAATGTGTCGGGCAGGTCGTGGCCGAGGCCGAAGATCTTGCTCGAGGCCACGAAGACCTTGTCGCCGCTCATCTGCGCCGGATAGGCGAAGAAGAGGAATGCCCTGGTCACAAGAGCCACGTTGAACACATTGTAGCCCGTGCCGCCGAACACCTCCTTGGCAAAGATGACGGCAAACGCGGTGGCCACGGCGAGCATCCACAGCGGGGTCTCGACGGGGCAGATGAGGGGGACGAGGATACCTGTCACCAGGAAGCCCTCCTGAATCTCCTCGTGGCGCCATTGCGCGAAGGCAAACTCGATGCCGAGGCCCACGACGTATGTCACGACGATGCGGGGCAGCACGGCCAGGAATCCGTAGGCCATTATCTGCCAGAAGGGGAACTCGGTGGCCCCTGCGGCGAGCCAGTTCTGATAGCCTGTGTTATACATGCCGAAGAGCAGGCACGGCATCAGCGCGAGCACCACGATGATCATGATGCGCTTGGCGTCCAGGCTGTCGTGTATGTTGACGCTCCCCGCGCCCGATGTGGTGTTGGGGGTGAAGAGGAACGTCTCAAACCCGTCGTAGACGCTGTGGAGGCTCTGCAGCTTTCCACCCGGCTCGAACGCGGGCTTGATGCGGTTGAGATAGTTTCTTAATGCTTTCATTTGGGGATTGTCTGTAGTCGGGATATGTTTGTCAGACCTCGCTGCGCAGATAGTCGAGCCCCTGGCGCACTATCTTCTGCAGCTCGAGTTTCGAGGGGTCGGCATACTCGGCCAGCGCGAAGTCCTCGGGGGCCACCTCGTAGACGCCGAGGGCCTCCATCTGGTCGATGTCGCGTGCCTCGATGGCCTTGACCAGATGCTCGGGCAGTATGTCCATCGGGAAGAAGCGGTCATAGACCTCGGACATTATCATGGCCCTGCGGCCGCCGTTGAGTCGGGCGTCGGGGTTGAACCGTCCGCCGAAGAAGCGTCCTAGGAACGAGCGCGAGACACTCATCTTCGACGGGCTCAGCGAGGCCCAGCCCATGAACTCGTCGGCATCGTCACCCTCGGGTATCACCGTGACCTGACGGTAGGGATAGCGCAGGAATCCCTCTCGGCTCTCGGGGGTGCCGGTGAGCACGTTGCCCGAGATGATGCGGTGGTGTATGCCGTCGTCCTTGATATTGTCGCGCACGAGGTTCTCGAGGTCGGCCCCCACAAGGGTGCTGACCACACGCGGCTCCACGGTCTCGGCGCCTGTCACGGCCACGGTGGCCGACCAGTCGGTGCGTCCCGTCTGCATCAGTGCGCCGATGCGCGCCAGTGTCACTATGTCGAGCGTCCAGATGGTCTCGCCCTTGTTGACGGGCGCGATGTTGGCGGCCTGTACCCCGGCATTTCCGGCAGGATGCAGCATCGGGAACTCGACCATCTCGGCACCCTTGATGTCGGGAAGCTGAGAGCCTTTGGCGACACCTATATATATTGTGCCTGATGTGAGCGGCCGCAGCGCGGCGACACCGGCCTCGAGCATGGCCTTACTGTCGCCGACCATTGCGTCGAGATTCAGGGCCAGCGGGGCTGTGTCCATGGCGGTCACGAAGATGTCGCGGGGTGTGGCTCCGTCGAGGGGCACTATGTCATACGGCCTCTGCCTCATCATGGCCCATAGCCCCGATGTCTTGAGGGCTTCTGTCACAGACGCGGGGTCTGATGGGGTGGGGGATATTGTCGCGGCGGGGGCGGCGTCGGCCGAGACTTTCACGACCACGCGCTCTATGCGGCGGCGCGGGCCGCGGACAATGCTCTCGACCACACCGGGGGCCGGTGATACCAGCCTGAGCGACGGATCTGACTTATGGTGCATCAGCGGTTGCCCGGCACCCACAGCGTCACCCTCGGCCACGTCAAGCTTGGGGAGGAATCCCGGAAAGTCGGCAGGCACTACGGCCACGCGCGACGGCTGCACCGTAGCCGCGACCCGTGTGTCTGTCAGACCACCCCGCAGATCGAGGTTCAAACCTTTGGTCAGGTTAACGGTCCTTCTCATTTGTGAAAAAGTTGTGTTGTGATATTTATACCTTAGAAGATTGTGTGCGGCAGCCCCTGCGTCGGGGACTACCTGTTTTAAGGTGGCAAATATAGCGAAAAATATTCAAAAACGTTAGCATTTATTAATGAAAAATAGACTAACTCACTGCAAAAAATCTCAAACGCCTCCCTGATGTGGAAAAAATGAAGCCTCGCCTCAAAAAAAATAGTGTAAAACGTTTGCATACACCGAAATTTCCTTTTAATTTTGCAATATCGTTTAAAATCACTCACAATGAGCTGGTGGAAATCGGTACCATGTAACTGCAAAAATCATCAAATCACCTTGGAAAACGAGACTCATCCCGCCACATACGCCCTGCACCGCACACCCTCAGCCGATGTGCCCGCAGTACCCGCATACAGGGACGGAGCCCCGTCTTTTTGCAAATACGAGAATCATCAAAACTAACAAAATTCAATAAACCAAAAACATCAACATTCAACCTCAAATTATGGAACAAAAGCCTACCGCCGCTCCTGCACGAGCAGCACAGTCGCAAAAACCCCAAGGCAGCAACGTTGCCGGTATCAAGAACGCCTTCCTGGTGATCCTCGCCTGCCTCGTAGTGGCAGTCTGCCTGTTCATCTTCTGGTTCGGCCATGAGTCTCATTTCGAGGAGGGCCACCCCGTCGATCTCTGGGGCACCATCTACAAAGGTGGCTTCATCGTGCCTATCCTCCAGACCCTCTTCCTCACCGTTATCGTACTCTCTGTAGAGCGCTGGATCGCCCTCTCGTCTGCTAAGGGCAAAGGCTCGATCGAGAAGTTCGTGGCTGGTGTGAAGAAGAACCTCGCCGCCGGCAACATCGCCGCCGCCAAGGATCTTTGCAAGAAGCAGAAGGGTGTTGTAGCCGACGTCGTTAACTCGGCCCTCAACGCATACGAGGAGATGGACAAGAACACTGTCCTCAGCAAGGAGCAGAAGATCGCCAACCTCCAGAAGGCTGTCGAGGAGGCCACCGCACTCCAGATGCCCGCTCTCCAGCAGAACCTCCCCATCGTCGCTACCCTCACAACCCTCGGTACCCTCGTCGGTCTTCTCGGTACTGTGATCGGTATGATCAAGTCGTTCCAGGCCCTCGCCGCTTCCGGTGCTCCTGACTCGACCGAGCTCTCGACCGGTATCTCGGAGGCCCTTATCAACACCGCCTTCGGTATCGCCACCGGTGCATTCGCTGTAATCTCTTACAACTTCTACACCAACAAGATCGACAACCTCACCTACGCTATCGACGAGGTCGGCTACAGCATCGTTCAGACATTCGCCGCTTCTCACTAATCCCCTGTTACATATCACAGACTGACTGAAAGGTCACCCCTAAAAAACCTCTTCAAATCAATAACCGATACGTAATATGGGAAAAGTAAAAATAAAGAGAAAAAGCACCCTCATCGACATGACCGCGATGAGCGACGTGACTGTGCTCTTGCTTACTTTCTTCATGTTGACATCAACCTTCCTGCAGAAGGAGCCGGTCACCGTCATGACCCCATCCTCTGTGTCGGAGCAGAAGGTGCCTACGGCCAACCTGGCCTCGGTGCTCGTCAGCCCCGAAGGGAAAGTTTTCATCTCCATAGCCGGCGATGCCGACGCAGCCACCAAGGACACCTGGGGCTCTGAGGCACTCCGCAAGACTATCCTCGATGAAGCAGTAACGCTTTACAACAAGCAGCACCCCGGTAGCCCGGTGCAGATCACGGCCGCTGACCGCGAGGCCTTCTCTAAGATCAATATGTTCGGCGTACCCTTCCAGGTACTCCACCAGTTCCTCTCCATGTCCCAGACCGAACAGGACAAGTTCATCTCTGACATGACCCAGAAGGGCGTTGGTATACCCATCAACGACAACAAGGACATGGAGCGTCTCAACGAGTTCCAGATCTGGATGCGTGCCATCTACAACTCCGGAAACGATAACCTTCAGAAAGCCATGAAGAAGGGCGAAGGTATCGCTGTCAAGGCCGACAAGGACACCCCCTACACCACTGTCCATGACGTCCTCGACAACCTCCAGACTCTCAAGATGAACCGCTTCAGCATCATGACGGCTTTAAAAACTGAGCAAGAATAATCACTATGGCACAAATCGAACAATCAGACGGCGGCAAAAAGAAAAAAGGCGCCCAGAAGAAAATGTCGATCCATGTGGACTTCACCCCCATGGTGGACATGAACATGCTTCTGATTACATTCTTCATGCTTTGTACCACAATGATTAAGTCTCAGACGCTCACCATCTCGCTCCCCTCGAACGAGAAAGTCGAGCAGAACCAGATGAACAAAGCCAAGGAATCTGAAGCAATCACACTCATCCTGACCACTGACCGCAATGCCAACGGAGATGTGAAGAAAGACGACAACGGTCGTCCCATGAACACCGTTTATTACTATGAAGGTATGCCCGAGGTGGCCGACGCTGACGGCGACGGCCTCATCGACAACAACAAGCTCAAGGCCGAGCAGTTCATAGGCAATGACGGCAAGCTCCAGCAGGGCATCCGCAAGATCCTTCATGACCGCAACAAGCAGGTGCTCGAGAAAATCGACAAGGAGAAAGCACGCTGGCGCAACAAGGAGTTCTCGCCCAACAAGGACATCAACGACTCCATCTACCAGGCCCGTGCAAAGGAGATCCGCAACGACTCCACCCTCACCCGCCCCGTGGTCATTATCAAAGCCGCTCCCGAGGCTTCATGGGAAAGCCTGATCAGCGCACTCGACGAGATGCAGATCAACCAGATCTCGCGTTATCAGATTGACAACATCAATCAGGTCGACTCAGCGCTCATCCTTGACTATCTCAAGAAGAACCCCAAGAAGTAATCTGTTGATGAAGATATATATTAACCTGAAAAATCTCGAATGACATTATGGCAAAAGATGTAGATCTTTCATCATCAGAATGGATTGACCTTATATTCGAAGGCAAGAACAAGGACTTTGGCGCATATCAGCTCCGCAAGGAGAGCGCCAAGCGTCACAACCGCGCGATGCTCGTCATCATCGTCGTCCTCGTCATCGTCGCCCTCCTCGGCCTTCTCGCCAACACCGTCCTCACAGGCTCTGAAGCCCGTCCCGAGGACCAGATCGAGCAGACCATCATCGACTATACAGCCGATGAGCAGGAGGAAGAACCCGAAGAGGAGGAGATGCAGCGCGTCGAAGAACAGCAGCCCGAAGCTCTCCCCGAGGAAATCCTCAATACCGTCAAGGCTACAGAGCTCCAGATTACCCGTGACGAAGAGGTAGTCGAGGAGATCAAGAGCCAGGACGAGCTCAAGGAGACCGATACCGCCGTGGGTACCACCGACTTTGACAAGGGTACCGACGACCTCAACGTGGTCCGCGAGCACAAGGAGGAGATTATCGTCGAGGAGAAGAAACCCGAACCCGTCGATGACAACAAGGTATTCGACGTGGTAGAACAGAAGCCTCAGTTCCCCGGTGGCGAGGCAGCCCTGCTCAAGTATGTGGCAGAGCACATCCGCTACCCGGCCATGGCTCAGGAGAACAACATCCAGGGTCGTGTGGTTGTACAGTTCGTCGTTACCAAGACCGGTAGCGTGGGCGAGGTAAAGGTTGTACGTGGCAAGGACCCCGACCTCGACAAGGAGGCCGTGCGAGTTGTCAAGTCGCTCCCCAAATTCGTCCCCGGCAAGATGAACGGACACTCGGTTAACGTGTGGTACACCCTCCCCATCCAGTTCAAGCTCCAGGGCATCTGATCCTGACGGAATCCCCAAAAACTCTCTATAATCCTCCCGGCATCCGCCGGGAGGATTTTTTGTTGTCTGTGGTTCAGCTATTAAAGAAATATTTCATTATTCTAAATTTTGTTGTCTGAACTATTATTGCGAACTTTGCAGGGATTTTGAGAGATGGGCCGTTATGATGACGGTCACGTTTCAACCTTCAACCATGAAAAAAAACCTTTAAATTCTTACAATGGTAACTGCAATAGTCATTTTCTTCATCCTGGGTTATCTGTGCATAGCCCTCGAGAGTGTGCTTAAGATCAACAAGGCGGTTCCGGCACTGCTGATGTGTGTCGTCTGCTGGACTCTCTATGCCTGTGGCGGTGCGCCCGACGGCGTTGACACCTCGTCGCGCCTGCTGCATCATCTCGGCGAGACCTGCGAGATTCTGTTCTTCCTCATGGGTGCCATGACCATCGTCGAGATTGTCGATGCCAACGGCGGTTTCTATTTTGTTCAGGATACCCTCGCTACTACCAGCAAGCGCACGCTGCTGTGGCGCATCACCTTCATGACATTCATCCTGTCGGCCATCCTCGACAACCTCACCACCTCGATTGTGATGATCATGGTGCTCCGCAAGCTCGTCGAAGACCACAAGGACCGTATGATTTATGGTGGTATGGTCATCATAGCTGCAAATGCCGGAGGCGCCTTCTCGCCCATCGGCGACGTCACCACCATCATGCTTTGGATCAAGGGGATGATTTCAACTGGCGGCGTCATCGGCCAGCTCTTCATACCCTCGGTTGTGTCGGTTGTGGCTGCCGCGATGTGTGTGCAGCTCTATCTCAAGGGAACACTCAAGGCGCCCGAGCGCAAGATCGAGGCTTCGGGTGCCGGAAATGGCGACCGCATGCTCATACTCTGCTTCGGTGTAGGCGGCCTCATCTTCGTGCCCATATTCCGTATGCTCACTGGGCTTCCCCCCTTCATGGGCATCTTGCTTGCACTCGGCGTGCTGTGGATGATAAGTGAGTACCGCTGCAACCGTAATGCCATGTTCTGCGAGAACTCGCACCTCAAGGTCACCACGCTGCTCTCACGCATCGACATGGCCACGATCCTCTTCTTCCTCGGCATCCTCCTCGCTGTCGCCACACTCCAGGAGACAGGCGTGCTCACCGCCTTCGGCCAGTGGCTCAACGAGGTTTCGCATGACAACCACTATCTTGTCACAGGCGTCATCGGTGTGGTTTCGTCTATCGTCGACAATGTGCCCCTCGTGGCAGGCTGCATGGAGATGTATCCCATCGCCGCTACAGGCGACTTTGCATGCGACGGCCTCTTCTGGCAGCTTCTCGCCTACTGTGCCGGTGTCGGCGGCTCGATGCTCATCATCGGCTCGGCCGCAGGTGTCGTTGTCATGGGCCTCGAGAAGATCAGCTTCGGCTGGTATCTGCGCCGCTTCACCTGGATAGCCTTCGTAGGATATATCGCAGGTATCGCAACATACGCCCTCGAGACTTTGTTCTTCTGATAAAGACCATATATGAGACTCACCCGTTCCCCGTTCATAGCCCTCGCCGCTACCTTCCTGTTTCAGGCTTGCGGCGGTCATGATGAAAGCGTCACCGAGAGTGGTGACGTATGGCAGGGCTATGACGGGGACGGGGTGTTCGAGTCTACCGACCTGAGCCTCTTCGAGCTGCGTCACCGCGTCAAGCGGGTATCCAAGACCACATGGTGGGAGGCGGTTCCGGGGCCTGACTCGGTCGCGGTAGACACTACAGCCTCCAAGGTTATTGTCACCGTGGCCTATTTTGATTCGCTCGGCAACTATGTGTCACGACGCGACGAACGCCTCAGGCGCGACAGGTGGGGACGCATCATCCGATGGGAGGACCGCCGCCCCAACCTCAACCGCCAGCACGGAGGATTCCTCAAGGATACCTTGTCATACGAGCATGTCTCGCCCAACGTAGTCCGCAGCAACGGCATGGGCGACTATGCCGTAACGGTCTATGACGATGACCGGCGCATAGTGGGACAGTACACCGACCCTGCCGTCGACGGCGAGCACACGGCGGTGTTCAACATCTACCGCACCGAAGACCTACACGGCAACTGGACCGAACGCCTCAGTGTCTGGACCACCCAGCAGCCCGGCGCCCGTCCCCACATAAGCTACACCCTCGAACGCCGCGAGATAATCTACTATTGAGCCTGATATGAAGCTGATAGAAATCAATATGGACAGAATTATTGCCTTATGCAAAAAGTATAAGGTAAAGAATCTATGGGTCTTCGGCTCTATACTCACTGCCCGTTTCAATGATGAGAGCGATGTGGATTTCTCTGTAAACTTTGACAGACCAAGGCTCAAGGAGACGGAATGGGCTGACAATTTCTTTGATTTCATATACGAGCTCGAGCATCTGCTTCAGCGCAAGATTGACATGGTTTGCGATGAAGCCGTGAAGAATCCGTATTTCCGAAAGGAACTCGATGCGACAAAAGTCTTGATATATGGATGAGAAGGTAAGGAAATATCTTTCGGATATATCGGGTGCCATCAATGAGATTGAGGCCCAGTTTGCAGATCGTCCGAGACGCTTCGACATGTTTATGTCGGATATTGTATTCCGTAGGTTTGTGGAACGTAATATAGAGATTATGGGTGAGGCCATGAACCGAATCCTCAAAATTAACCCCGATATTGAGATAACATCTGCGCGTAAGATTGTCGACACAAGAAATTTTGTCATACACGGTTATGACAGCCTTTTGCCTGAGATAATATGGGCAATTGTTATAAATCATCTTCCTAAACTCGGAGACGAGGTACGGGTTCTGCTGGAAAAATAGTACGTGTATCATACTCTATGAAACCAGAGCCGTGGAGCGGATTCATTTCCATCCCACGGCTCTGGTTTTCCTATTTGTATGTCCTGCTGATGTCAGGCCTGCTTGATGTTCTTGTGGATGATTTTCCAGACGACGGCGTCGTAGGGGGGTATCATGGTGCGGAATGGCTCGGTGGCCGAGATGGTCTTGACATCTGTCTCACCTGTCAGGAGCTCGCGTGACATGACGTTACCCTCGGGAATGTTGAGCATCTCGAGCGCATGGCGCGGGATGTTGACCGAGAGGTCGCACGACTCTGAGGCAAAGTTGGCGGCGATGAACAGTGTCACGCCGTCGTATGAGCGCATGAATACATACTGCCTGTGGGGATTGAGCGTCGGATTCTGATAGTTGACATACATCAGGTCGTAGAAGCGTCCGTGGGCGATGGCCTTCTCCGTATTGCAGAGGCGCAGGATGGTGGCATACTTGGCACGCAGCCAGCGCTCGCGCGGAGTGAGCTGCGAGCCGTCGGGATTACCTTCGTTATACCAGCGGCGCAGGGTGCCCACGCTCCAGTAGTCGAATATGGTGGTGCGTCCGTCATAGCCGCTGAAGCCCTCCGAGTCGGTAGCCTGTTCGCCGAGCTCCTGGCCCATGTATATCATCATCGGCCCGGTCGAGATCATCGAGCTCACCACCAGCGAAGGGATGACCTTGGCGGGGTCTCCGGCATAGAATTTCGAGCCGAAGCGCTGCTCGTCATGGTTCTCGAGAAAGTTGAGCATGTGGGGCTGTATCCCGTCGACCGCCTGCCAGCAGCTTGTGATTGTGGCTGCCGAATGGTTGGCCGTCTGGATGCCGCGCAGGGTGTCGTAGAGGTTCACCTTGTCATAGAGATAGTCGAACCCGGCCACGTTGATAAAGTCGCGGTAGAGGCCGACATCATATATCTCGGCGATGAACTTGATGTGCGGATAGCGGTCCTTGACATTGGGGATGGCCCACTGCCAGAACTCGATGGGCACCATGTGGGCCATGTCGCAGCGGAAGGCATCGACACCCTTCGATGCCCAGTAGCGCAGTATGTTGAGCATCTTGAACCAGGTGTCGGGTATGGGGCTGTAGTGGCCCGAACCGTTCATGGGGTCGCGTCCGTAGTTGAGCTTGACGGTCTCATACCAGTTGCCCGACGACGGGAATGCCGTGAAGCAGTCGTCGCCCGTGGCCTTGGCGGGGAACTCGATATATGCCTGCTTGCCCGTGCCGAGGTCGATGGATGGGGCGAAGAGCTGGCGGGTGATGTAATAGTAGTTGTTGTTGGGCGAGAAGAACATGTTGGAGTCATCGTGCGCCCCGAAATCCTCGATGCCTGCCGGAGCGACATCCGAGTGATAGCGTCTTGCCGTGTGGTTGGGCACGAAATCTATCACCACCTCCATGCCGTTGTCGTGAGTGCGCGCCACGAGGGCCTCGAACTCGGCCATGCGGTCGGGCACGCTCTCGGCCAGGTCGGGGTCGATGTCATAGTAGTCCTTTATGGCATACGGCGAACCGGCCTCACCCTTGACCACATACGGGTTGTCGGCGGGCACGATACCCTCGGCTGTATAGTCCGTCTTGGTGGCATGTTCTATCAGGCCCGTGTACCAGATGTGCGTCACTCCGAGCTGCTTGATGCCCTGGAGCACAGTGTCGGTGATCTGGTTCATCTTGCCGACGCCGTTCTGGGCCAGCGTGCCGTTGGGTATGCAGGCGGTGTTGGTGTTTGTGAAAAGGCGGGGAAAGAGCTGGTAGATGATTGGTTTTCTGTCCATCTTGAACGTGATTTCTTGGATGTGGGTCTAAGGTCGGGAGCCCTGTGGCGTGAATCCGGCATTGAGCAGCGTATGCATCGTGTCGTCATATCCGAGCTGATATACACGCTTTATCTCGCGCAGGTTGAACACCTTGTAGTTGGCGATATCATTGAGGCTGATGGCCAGGTCGCAGAGCTCCATCTGCGGTATGGAATTGTTCTTGACGAGAAGATCGTATGTGCGCTGGGCTATGTCGAGTATCGATCCGGCACGTCCGCGTCGTGGCAACGGCGAGCAGTTGACGCCGATGAGATACTTGCATTTGTCTCTCAGGGCCCATGCCGGGAGGTTGGCGGTGACACCTCCGTCTACATAGGTCACGCCCCCTATCTTGACCGGCTTGAATACTATGGGGATGCTGCACGATGCCGACACACAGTCGGCTATGTCTCCTTCAGTGAAGGCCACGGGCTTGTTGTGGTCGAGGTCTGTGGCGCAGACCACAGCCGGAAGAGGGAGGTCGGAAAGGTTTTTGTACGGGATGGTGCGCCGCAGCATCCGGCGGAAACCGTCCATCGAGAAGAACCCGTCTCTCGGCACGGCCAGCTCGGCAAAATCACCGAACTTGGCGTCTGTGAATATTTTGAGTATATCCTGCGGCTTGAGTCCTGCGGCATACATGGCTGTCACGACCGACCCTGCGCTCACCCCGGCCATGATGTCTGGACGCAGTCCCATCTCCTCGAAGGCCTGAAGGGCCCCGCAGTGGGCTAATCCGCGTGCGCCGCCCCCGCTGAGGACGATGCCGAGCTTATATGGTTTTGACGAGAATCCAAGCATGGGGTGTCGGTTTTCGGTCGGGAGAGGGTTGTGGAGACCATCTGTAGTTTCCAACGTACAAAATTAGGTAAATTATTCCAAATAACGTGACTTTTTAACAACATTTCTGTCCGGGCTACACAAAGCATCCATAGCTTGAAGTTATGAATCATAGGTAAATTAAAGATTTTTAACTCAAATACAGTTCAAAATTTTGTCACTTGGTTGTAAATTTGCAAACTATATCACCCTTTTATGTTGTATAGCATAGCTGAATGACACCGAGACATGATAAAGAGCACTATTGAACAGGTAATAGCCGAGGATTTATCGGAGATATGGCAGGTACTGAGCGGAGACGAAAAGCGCCTTGTCATCGAGAATTTCACCATACACCAGTACAAGAAAAACCAGATTGTCTATGCCGAGAAGGATGAGCCGGAATTTCTGTGGTGTCTGCTCGACGGCAAGGTCAAGAAATATAAGGACGGCATCGGAGGCCGTGTCCAGATAATCCGTCTCATCAAGCCGGTGCAGTATTTCGGATACCGGGCCTATTTTGCCGGAGAGCCATATGTGTCGAGTGCCGCCACCCTCGAGCCGTCGACCCTCGGCACATTGCCGATGTCGCTGGTGCACGAGATGATAAGGAACAACAACAATCTGGCCATGTTCTTCATACACGAACTGTCGCGCAACCTCGGCTCGTCAGACACGAAGATTGTCAACCTGACACAGAAACATATCCGCGGACGTCTCGCCGAGGCCCTGATGGTGCTCCTCGACAACTATGGATATGAGGAGGATGACAACATGACCCTCAAAATCTACATGGGACGCGAGGACCTGGCCAACCTCAGCAACATGACTACCTCAAACGCCATACGCACACTCTCGAACTTTGTCAGCGAGCACCTCATCGTCGTGGACGGTCGCAAGATAAAGATTCTCAACGAACCGATGCTCCGCAAGATCTCCAAGTTCGGCTGACCTCTCATAAAAACATCCTCTCCCGCCTATGCCAAAATTCAGCTCAAAAATCGGTGTCATCGCAGCCACGGTCGGTTCGGCCGTCGGGCTGGGCAATGTGTGGCGTTTTCCGGCCGAGGTCCAGGCCAACGGGGGCGCCCTCTTCCTTCTGGTCTACATACTCTGCATATTCATCCTCGGCATCCCGGTGATGACCGCCGAGTTCGCCCTCGGGCGTGGCGGCGACAGCGATGCCGTCGGGGTCTTCCGCAAGGTGACCCCCGACCGCAAGGGATGGTGGCTCGCCGGAGCCCTGGCCGTCCTGGCCTCATACCTCATCCTGTCATTCTATATGGTCGTCTCCGGCTGGACGCTCGAGTATCTCGTGCAGTCTGTGACGGGCGACCTCTATGCGTCCGGCTCGGGCGACGAGGCATTCCGCGACACCATGGGACGCTATATCACAGGCACATACAGGCCAATCGTGATGACCGTCATCATGATTGCCGCCAACCTTCTTGTGCTGCTTAAAGGTGTGCAGGGAGGCATCGAGCGAATGTCAAACATAATGATGCCTGTGCTCTTCCTGCTGCTGGTGATATTCTGTGGAGTGTCGCTGAGTCTGCCGGGTGCCTCCGAGGGACTTTCGTTTTTCCTGAGGCCCGATTTCTCGGCGCTTACCCCGGCCACTGTGGTCAACGCCCTCGGGCAGGCGTTCTTCTCGCTGAGTCTGGCTATGGGCATCCTTGTCACATACGCCAGCTACTATCCCGCAGGTACCAAGCTGACGCGCACAGCCATGACCGTGTCGCTGCTCGACCTCATGGTGGCCATACTGATGGGTGTGATAATCTTCCCTGCGGTGATGACCTTCGGGCTCCAGGACAGCAACCTCGCCGGATCAGCCCTTGTGTTTGTCACCCTGCCCGAGATTTTCGCCCAGATGGGGGGCACACGCTGGTGGTCGTCGCTATTCTTCCTGCTGCTCACCGTCGCGGCCTTCACGTCGACCATATCGCTGGCCGAGGTCTCAGTCTCGTTTGTAAAGACGCGCATGAAGGTCTCCCGTACCCGTGCCTGTCTCTGCGTCTGTCTCCCGCTGCTCATCCTCAGCCCCGTGTGCTCGCTTTCGGTCGGCCCATGGAAGGGATTCACCATAGCGGGACTCACCATATTCGATTTCCTCGACACGGTCGCCACCAATATAATGCTCCCCGTCGGGGGCATACTCCTGTGCGTCTATATGGGGTGGGTGGCTCCCGAACGGTTCTTCAGGGCCCAGCTCACCAACAATGGCACGCTGCATTCGAGGGCCCTGGGGCTGATCCGGTTCGTTGTGAAATGGATTGCTCCGCCGCTGATTCTGCTCATACTCATATGGCAGTTTGTCTGACCCTGTGTTAAACAACCCCTCTATTCCCCAAACCATGAAATTTGCCGACATACCCTGCAACGACAGTGTCAAGAACCAGCTTCGACAGATGGCCGATGACGGCCGTGTGCCACATGCGCTGCTGCTTCACGGGCCGTCGGGAATCGGCAAGTTCATGATGGCCCGCGCTTTCGTGCAATATCTGCACTGCCAGTCACGCACTCCCGGCGGCGAGCCGTGCGGAGTCTGCCCCTCGTGCCGCCAGCACGAGTCGTTCAACCATGTCGACACCCTCTATGTGTTTCCCGTGGTCAAGAACGAGAAATACAAGGTGCCCGTCTCGGCCGATTTCATGGACGAGTTCAAGAGCTTCGTCACCACCGGGCCGTATATGGATTTCGACCGCTGGTCTGACAGGCTGGCACGGATGCTCGACAAGAAGAATGCCCAGCCTGTCATCTATGTTTACGAGAGCGAGGCCCTCGAGCGCAGTCTGGCGGTCACCGCCGGACGCTCGGACTACAAGGCCGCGATAATCTGGCTCCCCGAGAAGATGAACGAGCAGACCGCCAACAAACTGCTCAAGCTGATCGAAGAGCCCTTTCCGGGCACCCTGTTCGTCCTGGTCAGCGACGATGCTCCCTCCATCCTCCCCACTATACGCTCGCGCTGCCGCCCCATAGAGATGAACCGTCTGCCCGACAGCGCCGTGGCCGCATATCTCGAGTCGCGTCTCGCCATGGATCCCACCGACGCCATGGCACAGGCCCACATCGCAGCCGGAGACATCAACAGCGCCCTGCGGGGAGTCGACGCCACCTCTGCCTCACGTATGTATTTCGACCTGTTCGTGGCCCTGATGCGCAAAGCCTATACGCGCGATGTGGCCGCACTGCGCCAATGGAGCGCCGATGTGGCCGCACTCGGACGCGAGGCCGAGGTGAAATTCTATGGATATTGCACCAGGCTGATACGCGAGAATTTCGTCTACAACTTCAATATTCCGCAAATATCCTACCTTAATCGCGACGAGGCACAATTTAGCCGCAACTTTGCACGTTTTATCCATGAAGGCAACGCCGAACGTATCGTGAGCCACATGGACCGTGCCGCCGCAGACATCGCGGGCAACGCCAACGGCAAGATAGTCAATTTCGACTTTGCCATCAAGATGATCATCCTTATCAAGAACTGACCCCTCCGCGTCAGCCTTTAATCAAATTTTTTCCATGGAACCGTTCTTGAGGCAGGTGGCGAGGGTTTATCTCGGGCATGAGGCCGCGGGGATGATGGACTATTGTTTCGTCTTCCCCAACAAGCGTTCGGGAGTCTTTTTCCGCCATCATCTCATATCGCTGGCCCAGGGGAAGCCGCTCATCCTCCCCGCCATCGCTACAATCGGCGATGTCACCGCCGAGCTGTCCACGCTTTCGGAGGCGTCGAGGCTCGACCAGCTCTTCACGCTCTACAACGAATACCGCACCATCAGCAACGACATCGCCGACTTTGACCGCTTCCTGTTCTGGGGCGAGATGATACTGAGCGATTTCAACGATGTAGACCGCGATCTTGTTGACCCCGAGAAGCTGTTTGTCAACCTGCGCCGATACCGCGAGGTGAGCGCCAACTATCTCACCGACGAGCAGAAGGAAATCCTGTCGCGATACTGGGGCGAGCAGTTCGACGCGCCGTCGCCCGAACAGTTCTGGAACCATCTGCATTACGACCGTCCAACCGAACTGGAACAGAAGTTCCTGAAGCTGTGGGAGGTGCTTGCGCCGCTCTACGACCGTTTTACCTCGGCCCTGCGCAGCCGTGGCACGGGTTCGTCAGGCATGATTGTGCGCGAGGCCGTCGAGCGTCTGCGCACTGTCCCTACATCCGCGCTGCGCCATAAAAGATATATTTTTGTCGGGTTCAATGTCTTGAATCTCAGTGAGCTGCGCATATTCGGCAACCTGCGTGCGCGTGGTGTGGCCGATTTCTACTGGGATGTGGCCTCTCCGGCGTTCAGTGCGCCGGGCAACAAGGCCGCGCGTTTCCTGCGCCGCAATGCCGAGTGTTTTCCCTCGCTCTACCCACTTGACGAGGAGACCCCTCAGGCACCGCGCATCAAGATTATCGGTGTGCCGTCGGGGGTAGGGCAGGCCAAGACGGCCGGACGCCAGCTTGACCGCTGGATTGACGACGGCACTGTCGCCGACCCAACGGATGCCATCTCGACGGCTGTCGTGCTCCCCGACGAGGGGCTTTTCATCCCCATGATTCATGCCGTGCCGCCGCGCTTCACGGCCCTGAACGTCACCATGGGACTGCCTCTGAGGTCTACGTCGTTCGCGTCGTTCATCTCGACGGTCGTATCGATGCACCTGCGTGCCCACCGCTCTGTCGAGGAGGGGTGGCAATTCTTCTTCGAGGATGTCAAGACCCTGCTCACACATCCTCTGCTGCGCCGTCTCGACCGCGCCGGGTGCGATGCCCTCATGCACCTCATCTCAGACCGCCGCCTCTATATGGTACCTGCGGAGACTGCGGCCTCCGTGGCCCCGGGGCTGGCGTTTGTCTTCACCCCAATCGCCGACAACAACTCGCCCGAGGCTGTCGACGCATATTTCCGCACGCTGCTCACGACGCTGCTCGATGCCATTGCACCCGAGAGCGGGGGCGCGGAGGAGGAGGGGGAGGAGAGTGCCCCCGAGCGTGTTGTCAGCGACGTCGAGGCATATTATATCGAGTGCTATCTGCGTGCCCTCGACGACCTGCGCGCCGCCATCAGGCGCCACTCGATGTCGATGAGGGACATAACCTTCATACAGCTTCTGCAGCGTGCCATCGGAGGTGCCACGGTGAGTCTGGCGGGCGAGCCGCTGGCCGGACTTCAGGTGATGGGTGTCCTCGAGACCCGTGTGCTCGACTTTGACAACATCATCATCCTGTCTATGAACGAGCGCGTCTTTCCGCGCAAGCACTATACCCGCTCGTTCATTCCCGACACCCTGCGTCGCGCCTACGGCATGGCCACCACCGACCATCAGGAGTCGATATACGCATACTATTTCTATCGCCTCATATCGAGGGCGCGCAACGTCACGCTGCTCTACGATGCCCGCAGCTCGGGTGGCCGCAGCAGTGAGATGTCGCGATATATAGCCCAGCTTCTCTACCTCTTCCCGCAGGTCGAGGTGACACACCGCCTCGACTCGTACGACATCGGCGTCCCCTCGGAGACCCGTATCGTGATAGAGAAGAGCCCTGAGATACTGGCCCGGCTCGAGGCGTTCAGGACGCCAGGCGGCAGGTCGCTCTCGGCCTCGTCTGTCAATGACTACATCAACTGCCCCCTGTCGTTCTATCTCAAGCGCATCTGCGGCCTTGACCTCGACGAGGAGGTCATCGACTACATGGATTCGGCCACATACGGCTCGATTCTTCACGAGGTCGCCGAGAAGATATACAAAGGGTTGCGTGGCGACGCGCCCGAGGTGAAGGTGACAGCCGCGATGCTCGAGCGTGTCCTCGGCGACTCTCCGGCCCTTGACCGCCTTATCACGGGGGTTGTCAACCATCGTTTCAACCGCCGCGACGAGGGTGACCTCACTCCCCTTGTCGGCGAGGCCAAGGTGCTGGGCAAGGTGATGCGCCATTTCATAACTTTGATGCTGCGTGAGGAGATGAAGGCCGCTCCCTTCGACTTTATCGACGGCGAGCACTGCATCGAGGGCACCTTCGAGGTGCGCCCGGGGCTCAGTGTCAATATCCTGCAATACATCGACCGCATCGACCGCGTGTATCCCGAGGGGAAATACGGCATTCCGACCGAGGGCACCATAAGGATTGTCGACTATAAGACCGGCTCTGACCAGACATCCTTCTCGGGTATGGACGACCTGTTTGACAACACCATGCAGTCGCGGCGCAAGGCCATATTGCAACTCCTGTTCTACTGCAACGCATACGCCCGCGAGCTCCGCTATGAAGGCCCGATGCAGCCGATGATATACCGTTTTGCCACAATTTCTACCAAGGGTCTGACCCCTCTCAGCCATAACCGTCAGCCGCTTGAAGACTACCACACTGTCAACAACGATTTTCTTGCGCGTTTTGCCGACACTGTGGCAGAGATTTTCGATCCCGCCGTTCCTTTTGTGCAGGCTCCCGACGACCACAACTGCCGCTTCTGCTCGTTCAAGGAAATCTGCCGCAAATGATTTAATGAGGAATTAGGAATTAGAAATTAGGAATTAGAAATGAGCAGAAGCTCAGCCCTTTAACCCTTAACCTTTACCCCCCTCCCATGCTCTACATCCACATGCCGTTCTGTCGTGCCAAGTGTGCATATTGCGATTTCTACTCGACGCCAAAGGCCGGGTGGATGGAGGGGTATGTGGATGCCCTTATAGGCGAATATGCCGAGCGGTGTCCCGGGGGATTCGTGCCTCACACCCTCTATCTGGGTGGTGGAACCCCGTCGAGCCTCCCTCTTCCGCTGCTATACAGGGTTTTAGGTGCGCTGCGGTTGCCGGATGCTCTCGACGAGGCCACAATCGAGGCCAATCCCGAGGATGTCACCCACGAGTGGACCGAAGGCATCGTCGGACATACACCATTCGGGCGCGTCAGCATGGGGGTGCAGAGCTTTGACGACAGCCAGCTCCGCTTCATAGGGCGCCGTCATACCGCTGCCGACGCCCTGCGGGCCGTGAGGACGCTGCGCGACGGTGGAGTCGGCAATATATCGCTCGACCTCATATATGGCCTCCCCGGTCAGACACTCGACTCATGGCGCCGCTCGCTCGACACTATGCTCGACCTGTGTCCCGACCATATCTCGGCCTACCTGTTGAGCTATGAGCCACGAACCCGCCTCGGTGTTATGCTCGACAAGGGCCGCGTCACTGAGGCGTCAGACGAGCTTGTCGCCGACATGTATTCCTATCTGTGCCGAGCCACGCGCGAGGCCGGATACGCGCACTATGAAATCTCTAATTTCGCCCTTCCAGGACGCCGTGCCATCCACAACTCCGGCTACTGGAGCGGTCGTCCGTATCTGGGGCTGGGCCCCGGCGCACATTCTTATGTGGGAGGTGTGCGCGGCTCCAATCCACCCGACCTCGCGGCATATATCGCATGTGGTGGCCGTGGTGTGCATCAGCCCGAGGGCGAGGAGCTTTCCAGCCGTCTCAACGACCTGCTCATCACATCCCTGCGTACCTCTGCGGGGCTCGACCCCGCCATTGTGCGCCGCGATTATCCCGCCGTAATGGCCGACGAGGTCCTTGCCGAGGCCGACGCTCTCGTCCGCACGGGCGAGCTCGCCGTCACTGAGGGCGGAAACCTCGTGATACCCGAAGACAAATGGTTAACATCAAACACAATACTCCTTAAACTGATTATCGTATGAAAAAATTCCGCATCCCTCTGCTCCTCACGTTTCTTGCCGCATCGCTCACCTCTGCCGCCGCCGACCCCGTGCTGATAGGGCGCCGCGGATGTGCCGGAGGGGTCGAGAACTCTGTCGAGGCATATCGCGAGGCCGTGAAGCGAGGCTACACCATGATCGAGGGGCATGTGCGTGTCACAGCCGACTCGGTATTCGTCACCTCGCACGACGGCAAGACCGCCCGTCTCGGGGGTGCCCTCAAGGTCGAGGAATCCCCTTATGCCGCCCTCAAGGCCGAACGCTATACCCAGACACGCGAGGACTCCGTGACCTATACAGGCTCAATCTGCACCGTGGCCGACTTTCTCGGCATCTGCCGCGACGGTGGCGCCACAGCCGTACTCCACCTCAAGGCATTCCCCAAAGGCACCCATGAGGGACATCTCGATGCATTGGCCGCCCTCATCTCCAAGGTCACGTCGCCCGACAGCGTGCTTGTGCTCACATCGTCACCCGAGTATATCGACTACCTGCGCGCCAGTCATCCCGAGCTGCCGCTGATGTTTCAGGCCGAGAAGACATGGCCCGAGCGCATAGAGTGGTGCCGTGAGCGTGGCCTGGGCATAGACCTCGAGAAAAAACTGCTTACCCCCGAGTGCGTCAAGGCCTATCACGACGCCGGACTCAAGATAGCCGTCTGGACCGTCAACGACCCCGAAGAAGCCCGCTCCCTCCCCGTCGACTACATCATCACCGATACCCTCCTCCCCGGCAGCTTCTGACACGATATCTCCATGCCGCAGTGACGCAGAGCGTGACTGCGGCATGGATTTTCCCCTCCCATCCCCTTGCGGGTATCAGGATTTTGCCTAACTTTGTGACAGCAATGAAGACTCTCCCGGCCATAACATCTGCCTTAGCCCTGCTTTGCATTTGGCTCACAGGCTGCACCCCCGCGTCTACGCGCGAGGCGCTGGCCCGCGCCGACTCCATCATGGCCACCGCCCCCGACTCAGCTCTCGCCATCCTCGACGCCCTCGACCCCGCCACCCTCAACAGCGACGAGACAAAGGCCATGTATGCCGTGTCGCTTACCGAGGCACGGCACATGGCCTATGTGCCTGTCTATGACGACTCGCTCATCACCGTAGGCGCCGACTACTATCTCACCCACGGCTCCCCCGAGGAAAAGGCCCGGGCGTTCTACTACTCCGCCATCGTCAGGTACAATAACAGCAATTACGAACAGGCCATTGTCGACGGCCTACGCGCCGAGAAACACGCCCTCACAACCTCCGACCACCTCCGCCTCGGCCTGATCTACCGTACGATAGCAGACTGCTTCAGGGCGCTTTATGACGCGTCCAGTGCAATCCACTATTATACTGTCTCCTATGAACATTTCAGGCTGGCACCTACACAGAAATATACCGGATGGGGACTGGTAGACCTCTCAAGAGCCAATATAGTGAAGGGTGATAATGAGACTGCCCTGAAATTTGCTTATCAAGCCCTCGGATATGCCGACAGTGTGGGAAATGACGATTTGAAAGTCAATGCCCTAAGGAATATTGCCGGAGCAAATTTTTACAGTAATGAATATGATGAAACAATCAAATATTTAGAAACACTCCGCTCGTTGCGTTCCCAAGCGTTGCTGGATGATGATTATGAGCTACTTGGAGAATCATACCTTGTCATGGGTAATCCCGTGAAGGCACAAGAGTGTCAAGACTCTCTTAATGCACGACAATCCGACACCTACGGATTACAGGTCATGCTATATGAAAGAGCCAAGGAGTTTGAATCAGCCAACCGTCTCCAAGGGAAAATGCTTGAATATCAGAATAACGAGGTCAAAAAACTTTTTACAAGAAATTACGCCAGAACCATATCTGAATATTACGGACTTGAAGAAAAGGCAGCTATTGAACAGATTTCAAAATCAAAGATGACCCTGGTATCCGTCATTATAGTTACCATAATATTATTGGCCTTCGCATATATATTCTTCCGTTACCGCACCAATCTTCTCAGCAGTCAGATTGAGGCGAGGATATCTGAAGCTCAGAACTTAGAGAAGATTCTGTTTGAGAAAAGCAGCCAGCTTGATGATATGAAGACGGACAGGGATAAGTTGGTGAATAAACTGTCACAGCGAGACAGCGAGCTTGAACGTATCCGGGAGGAATCGCATAGAGGATCCACAGCGTCAGTACCGGCAATTGCGAGGGACGAGATCAGGCATCTCCTTGCCGGACGGTTTGAGCATCTCGACCGTCTGTGTTCCGTATATTTCCAGTTTAAGGGCCAGTCGAATGAGAAGGATAAGATTTCCTCCGATGTCCTGGAAATAATCAATGGCATACAGTATGACGACAAGATAAAGGCAAAACTCGAGGAGACGATAAACGGGAATCTTGGTGATGTCATGGTGCGTTTCCGCAAGGATTTTCCCTCGGTCAAGGAACGTGACTATATGCTTTTCATGCTACTGATACTTGATTTTTCTCCAAGAGCCATAAGTATTCTACAGGATTTGAAGACAGAGGTGGTATATAATCACAAGTCAAAATTGAAACGTAAAATCGCCGCCTCAAATTCGGAATATAAGGATGAATACCTGTCTTATATAGGTTAGTGCGTTGGCTGATAGCTGTTTAGATGTATGGGATGGTTGCCCTTGCTGTATAAGCTATTGATATACAGTACGTTATAACGATATTTCGGCGCTATGCTAAAAAAGCGATAGATTTTTCTAATCTGTCGCTTGTTATATATCTGGTTATTAACGCTTTACAAATTGAGGTGATAGATTTTTTCAGGGCAAAAATTAGGTATATGCGGGCTGAATCACCTAACTTTGCAGTGTCCCGAATGAGTTATCGAGGGGCATTTGAACTGCTTAGGTTATTCTAATAAATTTCATCATGACAACATACCGAGAATGTCAGACTGGTATTCCACGACCCCCATGCGGGGGCCGCAGGTCGGGGGGATGGCGCTTCCCCCCAAGGCGAGCCTTGGGGCTACGTTCCCCGGCCCCGCACAAGGCGGGGCAGCATCGTACGGACAGCTTACATTACGAAGCCGACAGGTTACCTCCTATAAGGCCGACAGATATTCACATCACGCGTCCGGCAAATTGCCGACCACATGCCGCTAAGGCCCGACAGGTATTCAACGAATCCGGCATGTACCGCACCATACACTCGGTAAATTGCCGACCACATGCCGCATCGACAGGTATTCAACGAATCCGGCATAT
>OLOX01000269.1_pt1 | contig 55105 bp, 60 predicted proteins | sample 1672091 | NCBI WGS metagenome assembly OLOX01 (sample SAMEA3136644, study PRJEB25190) | human gut metagenome | reverse complement strand
ATGGTCGGTGCGACGTTGAAGTCAATGGTTATTGCCATGGGCACCCACGTGCACCAGGCACCCAGTGCCAGGCCGCGCGTCTTCTCGGGAAACCACAGCGAGATGATGGTCGGCGCGGCGACGCCGATAAGGCCCAAGCCTATGCCCTCGATGAAGCGTCCCATGTAGAGCAGGACGATGGAGGACGTCGCGATCTCGACCAGGCCGCCCACGATGATGCAGCTCATCGCAAGTATGCACGTCGCCTTCAAGCCAATGCGCCTGCATATAAACGCCGCGGGAAACGCGAGTATGGCACCGATAATGGCAAGGCAGGTCATGAGCATGCCAAATGATGCGTAGTTGAGGCCGTAGGCACCGATGATCTCCCCGGCGATGGCCGTGATCTTGAATTGGCCGAGTGGTGCCGTGATGCTCGCCAGGTACGTGATGGCGAGAATCACCCACGCATAGCGGGGTGTCTTTACCACATCGATGGGAGACGTGCCGAGCTTCGTCACTTCCGTTTGCTTATCCATGATCTGCCCTCTCTTTCCTTGGCCAGCTGAAAAAGCAGCCAGCTACGGTCCATGCTTGAGAGGCTATGGGTGAGCGGCGAGGGCTTCTCATATCATCTGGCCCAAAATGATGCACACGTTCTCCCGACTCGAGGGCATCGCTCATGCAGTTGGTATGAGAAAAGTCACTGAGCTGCGAATATATGACAGATGCGTCTGACCACTTTGTCACATTCGGGTATCATCACGGCCATGGACACGAAAGCGCCATACGAGCTGACCCACGAAGGTGATCGTACGCAGATTCGCTTCGCCGCCTTCGACACCAACGTGCGTATCTGCGCCTATGGCGATGACGATGCGTGCGCGAAGGCTCTCGAGCAGGCCCATGCCGACTGCGTTGTCTACGAAGCGCTCTTCTCACGCACGATTCCTAGCTCCGATGTTTCGCGTGTCAACGCCGCGCAGGGTGCATGGGTCGAGGTCGAGTATCCGGCGGTATCGGTCGTCTGCGAGAGGTCGCTCGACGCGGAAGGTTACTCCACGACGCTGCTCGTGCTCGGGCTAGAAGATGGCCACGGGCTTGCGGCGGAGCATCCGGAAATCGTGCAGGCCTACTTCATCTCATGGGACGGAAGCGTACATCCGCTGCGATGAGTGGAGAGATTTCTCGACTACGCTCACTTCGTTCGCTTCGCTCGAAATGACATTGGGGTGGGACTTCGTCGCCTTCGGTGCAATGACAAGGCAGTCGCTAATCTCCCGAGCGTTCGAAGTGCACGTTTTGCTTCTTCATCGAGATCTTGCCGACCTGCCACCCAAGGGGCAGGAGCTCCTTCTTGTAGTTGAGGAAGGAATGGTCGAGCGCAACACCCGCGATGTCACCGATTTGGTCAAAGGAGAGGTCAAGGCTGTCTCCCGGTTGCGCGGCCACGTACTCCCATAGCTTGTCGTACTTGCTCATGGTTCCTCCTGTCGGCGGTTGCGTCTTTTCAACGATACCACGTGGGGCTTTCCCAGCACATCCCGCTTTTGACCATATTCCCGCGTTCTATAATGTGCAAGACTCCCAGTAGGAAGGTGACGCTCATGACGCTTGACACCAGCAAGATCAGTCCGCTCGGATTCGGATGCATGCGCTTCGAGGGACGCGAGACCGATAGCATCGACATCGATGCGACGGCACGCATGATCGATGCCTACCTGGCGCATGGCGGTAACTACTTCGACACGGCCTGGGCCTACCCCAACAGCGAGGCAGCACTTGGCAAGGCGCTCGTGGCACGCCATCCGCGCGACTCCTACTACATCGCCTCCAAGTGCGTGGCCTGGAACCACTGCGAGAGCACCGATGACCTTGAGCGACAACTCCAGGAAACGCTCGCCAACCTCGGCACCGATTATCTCGACGTCTATCTCATGCACAACCTCGGTGGCAAGAGGACGGCAGCGTTCGAGAAATACGACGCCTGGGAGTTCGTGAAGTCCGTCAAGGAGCGCGGACTTGCGAAGCACATCGGCTTTTCCGCGCACTGCACGCCCGAGGAGCTCGAGGGCTTCATCGCCGCCTACCCCGAGGCAGAGCTCGTGCAGCTACAGATCAACTACCTGGACTGGGATAGCCCCTCGTTCCAGGAGCACGCCTGCGTCGAGGTTGCCAACGCGCATGGCCTGCCCATCATCGCGATGGAGCCCGTGAAGGGCGGTCTTCTGGCCGACCCGCCCCAAGCGGTGCGCGCAATTCTCGACGAGGCGTTTGAAGGTCAGTCGTACGCGACGATCGCTCTGCGCTTTGCCGCGAGCATGCCGGGGGTGTTCTGCACGCTATCCGGCATGAACGAACTTGCGCAAGTCGAGGACAACTGCCGCGCATTCGAGAACTTCCAGCCGATGAACGAGGCCGAGCTCGCGGCAATCAAGAAAGCGCAGGAGATCATAGAGCAAAGCGGCACCGTGCAGTGCACGGGCTGCGATTATTGCGCCAAGGTTTGCCCGCAGGACATCGGCATATCCGGCTCGATCGAGGCACTGAACTACTACATCAACTTCGATGACCCCTACAAGGCAAACTACCAGCTCGGCTTCATCGTACGCTTCAACGGCGGCAAGGCCATGCCAAGCGAGTGCATCAGATGCGAGGCCTGCATGGATGCATGCCCGCAGAACATCGACATAATGGCGTGCTTCGACAGGATTGCCGAGGAGATCGCTCCCTACAGCAAGCCCATCGTGCTGATGAAGCCATAGGGGACACATTAGCCCTTGCGCTGTAGCTCCTCGAGCTCGGACTTGAGCGCGCGGTAGTGAGCGAGTTCTGCCTCGGTCCAGTTGCCGAAGAGCACGTCTTCGAGCACCTGACTGGCCGATAGGTCGAGGCCTTCCTGCGGATACAATCGCACGCGGTCGCGATTGTAGAGATAGACCTCGTCGAACATGCCGGATTCCTCGAGCACGGCAAGGTTGCTCACGATCTGGTCGACGATCTTGCGGTGATGGGCAGGGTCGGTTGCCCGTGGCGTCGTACCGGCAAGGCGCATCTGCTCGTAGCGCAGCTGGCATGAGACGAGCGATATTTCGGGCTTGACGGCCATGAGGGCAAGCGAGACATCATAGCCGCGCTCGCGCAGCAGCGTTGCGCTTGCAAGCGGAACCTCGGAGGTGCGCAGTGTGCCCTCGATGACGAGGTTGTAGCTGAGCGAGGAAAAGTAGTCCACGAGTGTTTCCGTCATCTTTCCGGCCCAGGCCGCCGTATGGTCTACGCTCTCCTTTCCATAGCGTTGCTCGAGCTCCCTGAAATGCGGATGAAATTTGCGAAAGGTATCGCCGTTTATCACGATAACGTTATTGCAATGCAGCTCCTTCAGTATGACGTGCAGCGCTGTCTTTCCCGCGCCGCTCTGACCGCCCAAAAGATACGCCACGGGATGCCCGTCCTCGACGGGCGTGCAGCCCACGACGAGTTTCCGTACCAAATCCCAAAAGGCGGCATCAAAATCCTGCTCGGTATAACTATCTAGGGAGTCTTCCATCTAGGCCGCCTTCGCGAAAGATGCATCAAGAGACTGGCAAAGCTCTTGCATCGCATCGAGTTTGCCCCGAATTTCGGCAAGCTTGTCCACATGACTGTTCTTGGATGTAGCAATGGTGGGCGTCAACAGCGCGAGCTGAGTCTCGATGTCCTTGCACACCAGTTCCAGCGTTTCGTTTCCCTGCTCGCGGGCTTCCTTACGCATCCTGAAGAGGTCGGCCATTATCTCCCATGCCTTCTCCGTGAGCACCTCTTGCGTGAGCGTAATGTGGTAAATCTCCGTCGTGTCCATATCCGGTTCTCCTTCCCCGAAGTACACCTCCGCGTAGACGATTTCCTCGACACCGTGACGCTCCTTCTCGGAAAGCACGCCCCCATCCCGATTGAGACAATCCAGGACGAAGCGCGGCAGACGCGCGGCGCGTATGAGATTCGCGTTGGCGCGAGATGGCTTCTGGCCCTTCTCGTAACGGGCGAGGCTGGCCTCCCCCAAGCCGAGCAGCCGCGCGAACGAGCGTTGCGAAAGACCGTACCTGGCGCGGATGTCCTTGATATCTTGCGGCGTGAGCTCGTGGTTCATGCCATACCTCCTCGAATCGAATCACTCACGTGATGGCTTCTTGGGTACATATTACTATAATTTGATTGGAATATGGATAGATTATGACAATTTGATTGGACAATTGAGATACTGCAATCACGTGATTGCATCAAAAAGGGGACGACAACGTATCGTCCCCCATGCAAAACCTATGTGCGGCACGCGGCCGCCTGAGTAGCCGTGCTACGCGGTCGCGTACTTCTCCTTGAGATACGCGTTAATCTCCTCGACGCCGTTGAGAAGCCTCTCGTCGTCGTATAGATACGGGATGAGGTCCGCATTGCCGCCGAGCGCGAGCAGCTCGGTGTACGGGCCCTCCTGCTCGACGTCACGCTTGTCGAGCTCGATGCCGTTCTCGTCGGCAAAGCTGGTCACGAGCGCACAGGTCGCGCACGGACCCCAGTAGTACAGGATTGGAGCAGCCATGGTTCCTCCTCGGTCGGTTTTAGGCCTCACCCATTGTACGACATTGTTTCCTTTCATCTTTGTAAGGGGCGTGCAACGCTGGGATAAGCAACGGCTGCCATCATGAATACAGAAACTTCGAATCATCTGAAAGGGGTTGCGTCATGATTGCTCTCATCACAAGCACGGTCGGCCTCTGCTTCTTCTGCATGGTGATGGCCGGCTGCCTCATCGCATCGTTCATGTGAGCGAACGTGCATGCTACGAGTGGTGGCGGCCATGCGACTCGCCATGGTGTTGGCCGTAGCCATCGCCATAGCCGCTCGCGCTACCGCCTTGCGATGCTCCCCCGCCGTAGCTGCTCGATGACGCCCTATCGTGACAGGCGTCGATGCGGTTGCGTATCTCGCGCATGGGCATGCCGTGGCAATCGTCAACCGTGACGTTGGGATCGAGCGTGGAGAGCTCGACGGCGGCGATATAGCGCCCGCACCCCATGCCGTGAGCGTGTGCCTCCTCATGCAGCTCGAGGCTCACCGCATCGCACGAACCGCGACATGGCAGCGCCGCTAGTTGCTGCTCGCTCATGCTCATGAGCGTCTGCTCCTGCTGCTGGTTGTCGGAGGAAACGCTCACCTGCACGTATGCATCACCGCTCAGATATGGCGCAAGCGCTTCGCTCTTGGTGAGCTTCGCGAACGCCTCTTCGTACGGCAGCCCCTCGAGATCGAGGCTCGCGATGACCGCGCGCCCGTCGTCATTCATCGCATTGACGACCACGACCTGGTCAGAGGCGTTGAGTTGCAGTTCGATGGAGGGGTTGATGTCGATGTCGACGAAGGCGGTCGCCACCATGTCGAGTGGCGCGACGGCGCTCTGATCGCCCGGTGTCGTCTCGACAGAGGCGTCCGGTGCGCCGCCCACGCGAAATATGCCGAAAACCGCCACACCGAGCACGAGGCAGGCAGCCAGCGCGGTAATGAAGCGCGAGCGCCGCGCCTTGCGTGCAGCGCGGCTGCGCGCGGCGGGCTTCGAGGCGACGAGCGAGATCCCCGGCTTGCTCTCGGCCTGCCCGGCGGCAAGCACGTCATAGGTCTCGAGCGTGCGCTGCTTCACGGCGTCGGGCGGCTCGAGGGCGTTGAAGGCATCGCGCATGCGCGTTTCGAGTTCGCGATCGTTCACGAGAGGGCCTCCTTCAGCGTCTTCTTGCCCCGTGCTATCCAGGAATAGACGGTGTTGACGGGTGCGTCGAGCATCTCGGCGATCTCGGGTGCCGTGTATCCCTCGTACAGCGCGAGGTAGAGCGGCAAGCGTGGCGGGTCGTCAAGAGACCGGAACGCCTCCATGAGCTCCATGCGGCTGCAATCGAGCTGTGCCTCGCTATCACGGGAGATGAGTGCCTCCGATGCGGTCGCCTCGTCGAGAGGTTCATCGTTGCGGCGATGCGCCCGGAGCATATCCTTGCAGACGTTGGAAGCGACTGTGATGAGCCACGCCTTGCGATGGGCGTCATCGTTGAAGCTCGTCGCTTCGGCAAGCGCGTACTTGAGGAAGGTGTCCTGAAACGCATCCTGCGCATCGTGCTCCGAACGGAAATACCCCATGCACACGTGCCAGACAGTCGCCCCGTGGGCGTTCATGGCAGCTTCGATGTCGTCACGAGGCAGCACGGACGCAGTTCTAGGCTCGCTCGCTAGCAGCGAGCCCCATGGTAACTACCGCCGTGATGGCCATGCCCAGCACCGCCGCTACCGGTACCGGCGCCGCTGCCGTTGCCAGCGCCACCAGCGTAGTTGTTACAGACGCCATCGCCGTCATCATCGGTGTAGGCATTACCGCTACCAGCACCAAGACCGTAACCGTTGCCGGCGCCGTAGCCATCTGTGCAGTTGTCACAGATGCCATCACCGTTGTCATCAACATAGCAACCGGCGCTGCCAGGACAATCACCCGCCGCGTTCATGCAGCTAAGCGTTGCGCAGACCCGTTGCGAAAGCGGATTTGCCTGCGCCTGCACCGGTGCATTTCCGAGACCGAGCGCAAACGCGGGAATGGCAATGGCCGTGGCAAAGGCGATGCCGAGAATAGCGATCGTGGTTTTCTTCATGATGCACACCTCACTCGTCCGTGCTTTGACTTCACTTATAACACGAACGAGCGAGCTGATTCCTTGCAGGAAATTTCAAAAAACTTATTCGTATTTCTCGACGGCAAGTTCAAGCTGGTTGATGATGTCGATTTGCTGGGGGCACATGCTCTCACAGAGGCCGCACTTGATGCACTCGCTTGCCCTGCCTTCGGCTGTCTGCCAGCTGTAGAGTTCCTTCACAAACTCGTGGTCATGCGTCATGGATTCGAGGTTCAGAAGTTCCATGACCGTGGGAATCTTCACGCCCGAAGGACAACCCTTGACGCAGTAGTTGCAGGCCGTGCAGGGAATCTCCGCCAGCGAGCGCAGCTTCGTGATTGCGCGCTCGAGCGCCTCGTGCTCGGCAGCCGTGAAGGGCTGGTTATTCGCGTAAGACGCGACGTTCTCGTGCGCCTGATCCATGTTCGACATGCCCGAGAGCACGGAGATGACATTGGGGAGGTTCCAGCAGAAGCGATAGGCCCATTCGGCCTGCGTCGAGCCGGGCTTTGCCTCCTCGAGAATGGCCGCCACATCATCCGGCAAGTTGCAGAGGCGTCCACCGCGAGCCGGCTCCATAATGATGACCGGCTTGCCGTGCTTCTCTGCCACCTCCATGAGACGCTGCGCGTCATTGTGAGGATCGTTCCAGTCGAGGTAGTTCACCTGGAGTTGCACGAAGTCCATCTCGGGGTGCTCCGTGAGGAGCTTGTCCAGGCAATCGGCATCATCGTGCATGGAGAACCCCACGTAGCGGATCTTTCCGGCGGCCTTCTGCTCTTGCGCCCAATCCCACATGCCATACTCATCGAACTTGGCCGTACGCTTGCCGCCCACGTTATGATGCAGGAAGTAGTCCACATAATCGGTGCCGAGGCGCTTGAGCGAGATATCGAGGCACTCCTTGGCAGCCTGCTCATTGGGCATTGCCCATGCCAGGCACTTGGTTGCAATGGTGAACGATTCGCGCGGATAGCGCGCGACGAGCGCCTTGCCGAGCGCCACCTCGGACTCGCCCTCGTGATAGACGAACGCGGTATCGAAATAGGTATTGCCGGCCTCCATGAAGGTGTCGACCATCTGCTCGAACTGGGGGATGTCGATGCTCTTGACGTCGTTTTCGTCGAGAAGAGGGAGCCTCATGCAGCCAAAGCCCATCTTGGAAGCGGGAAAAATAGCGTCATTCACGGTATGGTCCTTTCGTCAGCGGCAAACGCCGTGTTGGCATGACATCAAAATCCGATGCGCATCATAGGCATTAAAGCGAACTTTAAGTCAAGGAATCCGCGCGGAATTCCCCTGGAAGGTCAAGGTTTGCGCGTCTAGAGCGCGGTGCCCTCCTTGAATCTGCAGGGCCCCTCCCATCGATTTCACGTGACAGAATTGAAATGTAGGGGCATCTGGGCCGAGCCCTTTCACTCCATCTTCTACAATGGCGACATGACCATGCAAAAAAGGAGGCGCCGTGAAGATTCTCGTCGTGGAAGACGATCCGCTCATCGTGCGAACCCTGGGTGAGCTTCTCGAAGCGGAAGGCTACGAAGTCGCCACGACCGCCCGCCAGGACGAGGCGACCACGCTTCTAGCACAGTCGGCCTTCGACCTCCTCCTTCTCGACATCACCCTTGCGCAGGGAAACGGCTTTGCCGTCTGCGCCGCCGCCCGTCAAGCGCATCCGGACATGCCGGTCATCTTCCTCACTGCATCCGACGACGAGTACTCGACCGTTGCCGGACTCGACATGGGGGCGGTCGATTACATCGCGAAGCCCTTTCGCGCACGCGAGCTGCTCTCGCGCATGAGGGTCGCGTTGCGGCAAAACACCAGTGGCGGTTGTGCACTACGTATCGGAAACCTGTGTCTCGACCCGACAACGGCCGTGGTGAGCAAAGACGGCGAAGAGATCGTGCTCTCGGCCCTCGAATATCGTCTACTCCTCTACTTCCTGCAGAACCAGGGACGGCTCATCACGCGCGAGATGCTGCGCGATGCCATCTGGGATACGGCGGGCGAATACGTCTCCGACAACTCCATCAACGTCTACATCCGCCGCCTGCGCGAGCGCGTCGAGGACGACCCCGCGCATCCGGAAATCATCGTCACAGTCCGCGGGCTCGGCTACCGCATCGGAGCGGGGCAATGAGCAGGCAGGTCGTATTCCTCGCCATGCTGTGCATCGTCGTCACCGGTGCGACGTTCCTTGCCGTCGGCGTGGAGGCCGCACTCTGTTGCGCCATCCTCTCCCTTGTCGTCTTCGTCTTCTTCCTCGTCGTCTCGCTGCGCCGCCGTGCCGAGATACGACGCCTCACGGATGAGATCGACGAGGTCCTCAACCTCGGCAGGCGCCTGAGCTTCTCGAATTGCCGCGAGGACGACATCGCCGTGCTCGCCAACGAGCTTGAGAAGATGGTGGCGCGTCTTGCCCGGCTCACCGCCCAGCTCGAAAGCGAGAAGACCTCGCTGGCAGACTCCCTCGCCGATATATCGCACCAGATACGCACGCCGCTCACGGCAGCCGAGCTCATGTTGCCGGCCATCGAGCGCGCGGAGGGCGAGGAACAGCGCAAGATCCTCGTACGTGACCTCGAGCACCTGCTCGACCGGGTGTCGTGGCTCGTCGCCACGCTGCTTAAGATGGCCAAGGTCGATGCCGGGGCGCTGCACATGGAGTCGCGCATCGTACGCGTCGCCGACGCAGTCGCCCGCGCCTGCGAGCCACTCGCGCTGCCACTCGACCTGCGTGACATCACGCTCGTCACGACCATCCCCGACAACGCCACGTTCACGGGCGACGAGACCTGGTGTGCCGAGGCAATCGAGAACATCGTCAAGAACTCGATGGAGCACTGCGAGGCCGGCGGGACGATCACCATACGCGCCAGCGAAGATACCCTCGCCTGCCACATCTCCATCAGCGACGACGGGCCCGGCATATCCGAGGAAGACTTCCCCCACCTCTTCGAGCGCTTCTACCGGGGTAGCGCATCGAAGGAGGGCGAGGGTTTTGGCGTGGGACTCGCGCTTGCCCGTTCGCTTGTCTCCGGACAGGGCGGCACGCTGCGCGCAGCCAACCTGCACGGTGAGGATGGCACGCCCGCCGGCGCCGTCTTCGAAATCGCCTTTCCCAAGCTCTGCGTCTGACGTGCGCCGCGTATCCAGCTTACAAAGCCGTAATGTGCGCGTCACGACCACGCTAGCTTGTCGCACCATACTCGTCTGCGTATCCCGGACACGTGTAAGAAAGGAGCAACCATGGACATCCTCAAGGTCAGCAACCTGACGAAGGTCTACGGTAAGGGAGCGCAGGCGACATGTGCGCTGGACGACGTCTCGTTTTCGATTCCGGAAGGCCAGTTCGTCGCCATCGTGGGCGCATCGGGCTCGGGTAAGTCGACGCTTTTGCATCTCATCGGCGGAGTGGATCGCCCCACGTCGGGTACCGTCGAGCTCAACGGCGCGAACATCTACGCACGCACCGACGAGCAACTCGCCGTGTTCCGACGCCGCGAGGTGGGGCTCGTCTACCAGTTCTACAACCTCGTGCCCATACTCAACGTCGCCGAGAACATCACGCTGCCGGTTGCCCTGGATGGGCGCGCCGTGAACGAGGAGCGCCTCTCCGCGCTCATGCGCACGCTCGGGCTTCAAGGTTATGGCAACCGCCTACCCAATCAGCTTTCCGGCGGTCAGCAGCAGCGCGTGGCCATCGGACGTGCACTCATGAACAACCCGGCCATCGTATTGGCCGACGAGCCCACGGGCAATCTCGACTCGCAGAACTCCCGCGAGATCATGGCACTTCTGGAAGCGGCAAACCGCGAGGCGGGACAGACGCTCATCGTCATCACGCATGACGATGACATCGCGCTGTCCGCCGACCGCATCATCGCGATCGAGGATGGCCGCATCGTATCCGACGAGAGGATCCGATGATGAAGGTCATGACATCGTTCACCATCAAGTCGTTACGCACCTCGACGGCCCGCACCGTCGTCACCATCGCCGGCGTGGCGCTTGCCGCGGCCCTGCTCGTGGCCGTGCTCTCCTCCTACGTTTCGGCCACCGATTACCTCCTGCGCAACGAGACGACAGCCAACGGCACCTGGATGTCATCGGTCATCGTGCCCGATGACGCAACAAGCCGCGACGAAATCGCGGCGGCGCAGAACGCGCCCGACGTCGAGGCACTTGCGACGTTGCAAGACGTGGGTTTTGCCGGCTTATCGGACGAGCAGCGACTCACGCTCGGCACCTACTTGCCCATACTCACCAGCACGGGCTCGCTTGACGAAGTCTGCGGTGTCCACCTGGCCGAGGGCCGCATGCCGCAAAATCCCGGCGAGATCGCCCTGCCCGGTATCTGGCAGCGCAACAGCGGCCTGGCACTGGGCGATAGCGTCACGCTCAACGTCGGAAGCCGTCGCGCCGTACTCGCTCCCGGCGAGCAAGGCAGCATGAGCGGCGCCTCCTTCGCCGTCGATGACTACGATCCCGAGTTCGAACCCAAGGGCTACACCGTCGAGAACGGCTCGTCCCTCAACTCGTCGATGGGATATCTCGATTCCGCCGATGACAACGGCAAGTTCGACGAGGAGCTCGTCGGCGTGCAATCGCGCACCTTCACCGTGGTCGGCTTCATAGAGACCGCCTCCTGGGGTACCATGACCGGCGTGGGACCGGCCGCCCTCACCTTCGATGACACCGCTACCGGCGACATCGAGGTCTTCCTCGACATCACCGGCGTCTCCACCGTCAAGCAGGTCCGCGAGCGTACCGCCGAGCTCTTCGGCGACGCTGACATCGAAACCCATGTGAACCTCCTGCGCTATATGGGCATCAGCGACCACGGCTCGATATGGGAGACCTTCTTCTATCTCGTGGTCATCCTCGCCGTCATCATCATGGTCGCTTGCATCTCGCTCATCTACAACGCATTTGCCATCTCGGTCAACGAACGCGTGCGGCAGTTCGGTCTGCTTGCCTCGATTGGCGCGTCCAAGCGCCAACTGCGCCGCGCGGTCCTGCTCGAAGGCGTCATCATCGCCGTCATCGGCGTCCCCATCGGCATCGCGGTGGGGCTCGGCGCGTGCGCGGGCATCTTCACCTGGCTCGGCAACGCCATCGCCGACATACTGGGCGGGCAGTGGAGTTCGTTCTACCTCGTCGTCGATTGGCGCGTGGTGCTCTTCGCCGTGGTCCTCACGGCGCTGACGGTACTCGCGAGCGTCTGGATTCCCGCCTTGCGCGCCGCCCACGTCTCCCCCATCGACGCGCTGCGCCAGAGCTCGACAATCAAGCTATCGGCCCGTGCCGTGCGCGCGTCCGGCGGACACGGCAAGCTCGCGCTCTGGAAGCGCCGGGGCGTGTCAGGCACGGTCTTCGGCATCGGCGGACAACTCGCCTCGATCAACCACAAGCGCAACGCCTCCAAGGGGCGCGCCGCGTCCGTTTCGCTGGCCCTCGCCATCATCCTGCTCATGACCGCCGGGTCGTTCTCGTCGCAGCTCGGCATGTTCACGAAGGTCGCCGGCAACCTCTCGGAAGCCGATGTCACGATGACGGTTTCCCTGGAGCCCACCGACGAGCACGCGGCTACGGTCTCGAACATCGAGGCGACCGGTGCCGACGTCTACTCCCAGGCGAGCGCCGTGCAAGGCGTGACGCCTCTGGGTTGGGCCATCGTATCGACACATGGCGGGCTCATTCCCGCGTCCATGGCGGGAGGCGCCCTGAACGCCTCGGTCACCGCGGATTCGCTCGTCGACGGTGACGTGCCGGCACCGCTCTTCGTCGCCTTCCTGCCGGCCGACGAGTTCGCCGCCTATGCCAAGGACAACGGCATCGACCTTCCCGGGCAGTCCGGCGCACCTGCCGCCATAGCCGTGCGCGAGGGCTACAGCAACACGGGAAGCATGTACAGCTACGATGAGCTCTTTGCCCAGACGGGAACCATCGACATCGTGACCGGCATCAGAGGAGACGACGCGGCCACGGCGGGCATCATGGTGACCGACACGGCTGACGACGGAGCGGAGACGCTCGAATTCATGCGCTGGGTCAAAGGCGAAGGCTACACCGACCAGAAGCTCGCTTCCGACGAACTCGAGCGCACGCCAGTCGAGGTCGTGGGGTTGGCGGAGAGGCGACCCGCATGCGTCACCTCAAGCGGTGGTGTGATGATCGTCGTTTCCATGGAAGACACCGGCACTTTGCCCCTCGTCGGTGCAACGAACAACCTGAACTTCTCGGCTGGCTTCGACACCGCCGATGGCGAGGAGGCGGTCAAGGCCCTTTCCGGGTTCGGTTCCACCTTCGAGGACGCCGGCTACAAGATCTACTTCAACCAGGTGATGGACAACGCGGCCCAGGAGCAGTCCATGGCCATGATGGTGACCGTGGTGAATGTGTTCTGCTTCCTGTTCTCGTTCATCCTCACGCTCATCGCCCTGGCCAACGTGTTCAACACCGTGACCAACGGCCTCATCCTGCGCAAGCGCGAGTTCGCGGTCATGGAGTCCATCGGCATGGGCGCGCGCCAGTTCCGCTCGATGATAGGCTGCGAATGCGTCGGGTACGGCCTGCGCGGCCTCATCCCCGGCATCATCGTGTCGTTTGGCGTGAGCTACCTGCTCTACCTGGCGCTCGGCATCTCGATGCGCGGCCTTCCCTACACGCCGCCGTGGACGTACCTCGTCCTGGGTTGCGGGCTCGTGATCGTAGTCATGGCCGCGAGCGTGCTCTACGGCCTGCACCGTTGCCGCAAGGGTGACATCGTCGAGGCCCTGAGGATGGAATAGGGCTGGCAGCGCAGCGTCGTCTCGAGCAGGGTGCGCCCCCAGTCATTCCGAGCGAGCGCAGCGAGTCGAGGAATCTTCTCCGTCACTGAGAAAGCGATGGTCGAGATTTCTCGACTTCGGCGCTACGCGCCTTCGCTCGAAATGACAATGGGAGGGCGTCAGATCACGAACGCTCGTCGGACCCGAAGGCCTTCATGAGCAGCGAGACGATGCCGCACAACAGGCCGCCTATGGGCCACGCAAGCCAGAAGAGCGACTGCGCGTACGAGTACGTCGGCACGAAGAGCATGACGAGGCCGACGATGGTGGCGATGATCATGATGCAGCCGCAAATCGCGCCGATGCGCTTGTCGGTCGCGTGTGTTTGGAGGAGCTCGCGCTTCTGCTCGTCGCTCAGGGGCGCCGACTCGATCTCATGCGCCTCCAGCACCTCGCCGGCGCTGCGATTGTAGTTGGCGATGTTCATGCGACCGTACATCATGCCACCGTACACGATAAGTCCCGCGCCGCATGCTATGAGCATGAGCATGACGGATGGGGCGACGCATTCGGACAGCGCCGTGTCGGCGGTGGCGATGACAAAGCAGACGCCGACGAGTATGCACATGATGCCACCCACAAGGCGCCAGCTGAAGTGCTTGCGCGCTTCTTCCTTCTGGGCCTGCGTGTAGAAGTCCTCGATGTAGGGATGCTCGCGTACGAACGCGCTGTGACCCATACCACCGGGTATGAGCATGGCGAGCCCGACCCCCACGCCCGCAAACAAGAGCAAGGCTCCCAACGCCGTGTAGACGTTCTCGGAAAACAGACCCTCCAGCGGACTATACGTGTCGATGTCGGCGGCACAGAAGAACAGGATCGACAGCGCGACGCCGAAGACGATGGAGAAGACGCCAATCGAAACCTTGCGGGCAAACCCCCGCATGTGCTCGTCATAACCCACGACATCGACCGGCGGCGTTCCCGGCACCACCGAGGCTGCTGACTCCACCGGACGGCCGGTAAGGTCTCCCTGCACGAGCTCGTCGAGCGTGCAGTCGAATATCTGGCACATGCGCAGGAGCTTGTCCATCTCCGGGTACGACTTCTCGGATTCCCATTTGGTCACCGACTGCCGGCTCACGCCGAGTATCATGGCCAGCTGCTCCTGGGTCATGTTGTGTGTTGCGCGCAAGTACTGGAGGTTTTCTCGAAAGCTCATGTCATTCCTTTGCGTTGGGTGCGATTACATCCCCAAATCTACCGAGTGGCAAGGTGACATTCTACCAACCAAGAGATGCTTTTTGCCGCGTTTTCGAGGCACCCGCTGGTTGCCAATCCCCGGTCACAGATATGGAAACCGAAAACGAGACAGTTGCTCTGAGCAACTGTCTCATCAAATGTTCTGCGTAACGACGGAGGCGCGCTCGCAAGCACACTGGCCCGCCCGTTCCGCATCAAAGCGGCGGTTCCTGAAGTAGATGACCCAGTTGATGCCGAGGAACGCGAGGTTGAGGATGTAAATCCAGAAGACCCAGTTCATCGCCCCAAGAGCGATCTTGGCCGCGATACCGCACAGGTAACCGAGGCATATGAGCGTGAGAAACTGCCAGCTCGTCCCCTTCGCCGTCCTTGCCCTATACGACTTCCACGCGTTCATGGGCCATGACAACCCAAAGCATATGAGCATCGTGGCTTCCAGCACCTCCGCTAGCAACATCGCGACTCGCTTTCTCTCGCATTCTTCCAAAGGCAAACGAGGCAAATGGACAGGGTTCCTTTTTCTCATTTGCCGAAGCTCATTCTCCTATTCGCACGTCACATATGTCTAATATATAATTCGTTGTGTTTTCATATCACTTTGATATGAATGAGCACCTAATCTCGTGAGAAACCGGAAGACGCGATGGACGTAAGGCAGCTCAAGTACTTTCTCGTGACGGCGCAGCTGGAGCATGTCACCCATGCAGCACGCAAGCTCTCCATGGCGCAACCCGCCCTCTCGCAATCGCTCCACAGGCTCGAGGCGGAGTTGGGCGTGAAGCTCTTTGTCCGGGAGGGAAGAAACCTGAGGCTGACCGAGGAAGGCGCCTACCTGAGAGACAGGCTCTCCCCCATCGTGGCGGAGCTCGACAGCGCATGCGCGGGCCTCGAGGCGTTCGCGAAAGCCGAGGCCAACACGGTGAACCTCTGCATCGCGACCGCCTCGGTCATCGCTGTCGATGCAATCGGCACCTTCGCGCCCCAGCACGCAGAGACGCGATTCGACGTCAACAGGGATGACGCATCACCCCGCAACGACATCATCATCGACACGGTCCAAAACGCGGATGGCAAAAGCTGCAAGACCGACATCGCGAACTCCCACGCCGACTTCGCTGAGCGCGTCTGCATAGCCATCCCGGCATCGAGACCACATGGGAAGACCATCACTCTCGACAAGCTCGCGGATGCGCGTTTCATCAGCCTCGCGGGATCGAGGCGCTTTCGCTCCATCTGCGACGAGCTGTGCGCGAGCAGGGGCTTCGAGCCCGACGTCATGTTCGAGAGCGACAATCCGGCCGTGGTCCGAAAGATGATAAGCTTGGGCTTGGGCGTCGGATTCTGGCCCGAGCGCAGCTGGGGTCCCGTCAACGGCGACGACGTCATCGTCTTGCCGTTGGCAGATGACACCTTCTCGAGGACGATTCACCTCGAACTCACGCCACGCGGCATCGAGAAGGAAGCGGCGCGTACGTTCTTCGAACACCTCGTCGAGCACTTCGCAAGCGTATGGGAGAGATGATTGCAGAACCCAACCTTGACCGAGCGGTACTACTCAACGTCGTAATCGCGGGCTCGTGTTTCTTCATGTTCGCGGCAACGGGTATCTTCGTCTTCGTCAGGCAGCTGTTTCACAAGCATGAGCCAAGTGCGCGCGGCAAGCGCCTCGTGACGGCACTTTCGTCGTGCACCTTGGGAGTCTATGTCATCCACATCTTCGTGCTGCGATTGCTGATGCAACTCGGCATGAGCGGAATCGTCCCACCTGTCCTCGTCTCGATTCCCGGCATGGCGCTGCTGACCTGCGTCCTCTCCTTTGGCATCTCCTACGCGCTCAAGAAGATCCCAGTTTTCGGTTCCTATTTCGTGTAGGTGGGACCCCCCCCGGAGTCTGGATTCTCCGCATGCGCGAGCGGACGAGCCCCGTTACGGTGTATGCTGGGACGTGGAAAGATTGGCGACGATGGGAGAGGCCATGATTCACGAAATCACCGACGAGAACTTCGAATCCGAGGTCATGGACGCGGGTACGCCTTGCGTCATCGAATTCACCTCCGACTGGTGCGTGCTGTGCAAGGACATGGTCCCCGCGTTCGAGAAGGTCGCCGAAGAGCTCGGTGACAAGGTGAAGTTCTGCAGCGTGAACACCGGCAAGCAGCGCAAGCTGGGCATCACGTTTGCCGTCGGCTCGCTCCCCTACGTCGTCTACGTGGCAAACGGCGAGATGACTCCGCTCTTCGACGAGCTCGTATCGGCGGACAGGTTGCGCGAGCGCGTGCAGTTCATGCTCGACGGCGGCGAGGTCGCGACGACCCGTCCCATCAACCTCGCGCACCTGCGCCGCTAGAGCATGTCTCAGGGACGCTGTCTCAAAACATCGACATTTCTCTGGCTTTGGCCATCTTTTGAGACAGGGTGCCTGAGACGTCATCTCAAAAGAGACGGCACCCTCTAGGCAGGGTGCCGTCTTCGTTTCGCGCCATGTGCCACCTACTGTCCCGGCGGCTTGTAGGCGGGCATGTCGTCACCATGCTCGGAGAGGTCGGACATGAAAAGATCCTCCATGATGGTGTTGCGCGTGTTCCACGTCGCGCCGGTGATCGCGTCGACCACATCGGCGATCTCCTCGTCGGTGGCGATTACGATCTTCTGCGCCCGAACGCGTTCGGCATCGAAACCGGTCATGTCATATCCCTCGGACACGATCAGCCCCTAGGCATTTGCCGAAGGGACCTTGGCGCCAGCCGCAGGTGCGGCGTCCTTTACCTTCGTGACACGCTCGCCGGTGATGACCGCCGCCAGACCGCCCGCCGCCGGGTCGCACAGGAAGGCCACGATGACGATCACGGGCCAGAACTGCAGGCACAGCGACACGAAACGGTCGAACAGGTTGGTTGCCATCATCTCGCCCGTAAGCGTCGATACCGTCTGCACCTCGCCGATGCCCGTCATGAACGCCGTCATGACGATGCCCAGGAAGAACATGATCAGCGTACTGAAGAACACGTTCTGAATCAGGCGAAACGCGACACTGCCCGGCTTCGCGTCATAGTACTGGGCGCATGCCGCGGCGATGCGCGCGAGCGGGATCACGGCCGTCACGACGAACGACGTGATGAAGGCCACGAGGAAGCTCATCAGGAAGAACACCGGGTCGATGTGCGGCATGCCCTGCACGATGGTGAGGCACAGGCACAGTACCGCCGCGACAAACAAAGAGAAGAACAGCCCGTATATGATGTAGTACTTCTTGCTATGCATGATGCACGCTCCTTAGAGGACGGGTGCGCCCTGGGGGGGGGATGAGGGCGCACCCACTCGGCTGGTCGCTAAAGGCTAGTTCAGCACGAACATGGTCTTCTGCTTCTCGTCCATATGCTCGGCCAGCTCGGATACCGGGCCGAACTCGAGGCACTTGGACTGGCAATGCTGCACGCAGGTCGGAATCTTGCCCTTCCCGCGGCGATCCGCGCAGGTGTCGCACTGCTTCGTCGGAATGGGCAGGTACGAGAACTGCCAGTTCTCCTCGGCCTCGTCGCCGATGACCCAGGGGCCGATCTTGACGACCTTGATGCCGGTCTCGCCCACGGGCAGCCCGTGCTCCATCTGACACGCGATCTCGCAGCTGTGGCAGCCCGAGCACCACTGGGCGTCAACCAAAAGTCCGTATTTAGTCATGGCTAGTTTCCTTCCTCAACCTTGTAGATCTTGCAGATGGAGCTCTTGTAGTTCGAGCCGAAGCCGCTCTTGCCCGGAATCCAGGGAAGCGTGTTGTTGATGTTCAGGTCGAACACGTCGTAGAACTTCTCTGGATCTCCTTCGGGGAACCACCAGCCGTGGTCGCAGGAGACGAGACGACGATCCATGATGGGCGTGAGCTTGGCCTTGCGCTTGGCGCGGCCGAGCGGCCCTTCCATCCAGACCCAATCGCCGTCCTTGATGCCGTACTTGGCGGCCGTGTCCGGATGAATCTCCATGAGCGGCCAGGGACGATAGTGACGCATACGCTCGATCTGGCGATGCTCCGAGTGGAACATGCCCCAGAAGCGCGCGCCCGAGGTCATGACGAGCGGGTACTCGTCCATGAGCTCCGGCGTGGAGCCGGGACCGGGCTCGGGCTCCTCGAAGTAGGGCAGCGGATCGAGACCGGCGCGACTGTAGAAGTTACTCCACAGCTCGATGCGGCCGGTCGGCGTGTTGAAGCCGGGCTGGCCGTCGGAGCGCAGCATGCCCTTCTCATAGCGGTAGTACTCGATGGGCTGATAGGCCGGGGCGACCTCTTGCAGCTCCTCGAAGGTCATGCCGGTGGGCTCGAGCATGTCGGTGAACATCTCGTCAACGTTGTCCCAGGGCCAACCATCCGGGTTCCATCGCTTGCCGAGTTCGAGGTTGATCTGCATGTCGGACTTCGTCTCGCCGATGTCGACGATCTTGTTGATGGTCGATCCGCGCTGGGCACCCGAGATGAAAGCCAGACCGTTGCGCTCAGCGAAGGTCTGCGCGGGCAGCACCACGTCGGCCAAGGCCTCGATGGTCGGCGTCCTGAACAGGTCGACCACGACGATGAAGTCGAGCTTGCTGAGGGCCTTGTAGAGCCTCTGCGGGTCGGCACCCATGCAGGCCAGCGGATTGGTGGTCTGCAGCCAGGCACCATGGATCTCATAGGGGTCTCCGGTCTCGATGGTCTTGACCGTCTCGTCGGGCTGGGACACGGCGAAGCCGAAGTTGTAGAGCGGGTAGTCCTGGATGCCGATGCGCTTCTTCTCCTGCTCCGGCCCCAGCAGCTCGCGACCCCAGCCGCCGGCAACGGAGAGGATTTCGGGGGCGACGATCATGCCGCCCGGACGCTCCATGTTGCCCGTGATCTCCCACAGCGCCAGGATGGCCTGGCCGGCGGGCATGGCCTCGCGTGTCATGTCGACGGCGACGCCCCACTGCAGCGTGGAGTTCTTGGCCTTGCCGAGCATGCGGGCGGCCGCGACGATTTTGTCGGCGGGCACCCAGGTGATCTCGGCGACCTTCTCCGGCGGGAACTCGGCGGCGCGAGCCTTGAGCTCGTCGAAGCCGTAGCACCACTTGTCGACGAACTCGTGGTCGTACAGGTCCTCCTTGATGATGACATCCATCATCGACAGCGCGAGCGCGGCATCGGTGCCGGGACGCACGCGCAAATGCAGATCGGACTTGGTGGCAAGCCACGTGACCTTGGGGTCGACCGTTACGATCTTCATGCCACGCTTCATGAGGTCGATGACCCAGTGACCGTAGAAGCCCTCGAGATTCGACTTGAGCGGATAGTTGCCCCAGATGAACATGACCTCGGGAACCTCGTAGTCGGGATGGTCGTAGCGCTCGGGGAACTGCTGCGCGCAGTCGGGAATCCACGGCGCGCCGGTGGTGGCGGCCATACCGGCGATGCGTGGCAGGTAGCAGGCTTGGCCGGAGAGGAAGCCCGTGTAGTTGGGAGAGCCGAACGACCACGCCAGGCGCGTGATGTAGGCGGCGATGTCACGGCCGGTACCCTGCGCGAAGACGACCGACTCGGCGCCGTACTTCTCCTTCATATCCATGAACTTCTCGGTGATGAGGTCATACGCCTCATCCCAGCTGATGCGCTCCCACTTGTCCTTGCCGCGGTCCTTCGGATCGCGCTTCATCGGATACAGCAGGCGCTTCTCGTGGTTCGTCACCTCGGGTGCGTCCAAGCAGCGCATGCACAGACGGCCCTCGGTCCACGGATCCTCCGGGTCGCCCTCGCACTTGACGAACTTGCCCTCCTGGTCCGTGTACATGATGACGCCGCAGCCCATGTGGCAGCCAGGGCCGGTCCAGGCGCAGCCGCGCGTGACGTTCAAGTCCCCTTCCTCGTACTTGAACGGCCGCTCGTGCTCCACGGTCTTGTACTTCTCGCTCATACCTTCCTCCCGTCTCGTGATGTGCGAATGGGACTTCATGTGACGACAACCGCATGCCTTGGCATGCTGTTGCAAACAGGCGACCCCATCCGCTACGCTTGAGAGGAAGGCTATGGAGCGCGGACGTTTTACGCCATCAGTAAAAACGCTGAAACTTTGTTCCGGCTATCGCGACTTTAAGCATATGCGCCACCTGGAGGACCTATGAAAGAAAGTATGAATGACGCCGTTGAGCCCGCTCAAGGCATCAACTTCTCGAGTCTCTTCATGGCAGCGTGTGGGTTCGCACTCTACTGGGCATGCTTCTTCACGATGCTGATGCGCAACTCCTTCATGGACGCCGCAATCGAAGAGCTCTGGTACCACTTGTACCTGAGAATCGTCTTCTTGGTGGGTTCGGCGATCATGTGCATCGTGATTGCGAACAAGGCCGACTGGTTCTCTTCCGAGCGTGGACGACGCCTGCAAAAGGCCGGCATACTGTTATTCTCCGCTGTTGCGGCCATATCGTCGTTTACGGCCTACACGCTCGAAGCTCCCCTCCCCCTCGCTTTCGATTTCTTTGCCTGGTCCCTGGCGGGCATGGGGCTAGCCTGCCTGCTCATGATCTGGATTGAGCTCATCGCCGCGCTCGACCGCAAGGCCTGCGCAACGGTGCTCGTAGCTTCGATGGCACTCGGCGCACCCACGTACCTGATCATGAATCTGCTTCCGTTCCCGTTCAATATCGGCATGCTCTGCTTGTGTCCACTTGCGAGCCTTGGCATTTTGGAGATGCTCGAGCATGATACAAACATCGTCATGCCAGCGTTTGTTCCACTGGAAGAATCGCGAAAGAAGACACGCCTTACCCTGCTTTTTAAGATTGTTTGCGTAGCCTATGGCATCGTTTTTGGCGTCGGCATCGGTGCAACCACGCAGTTTGGCGAAAGCAATCTGCTGCTGGGTGGCATCACGCTCGTCCTTATCACAGGTGCGGGGGCTGCCTGGCTCGTCCTACGCACAATGCCCGACCTTGCACGCCGCATGAGCAGCTTCAGACTTCTCTTTCCCGTCTTGATCGTCGCGCTCATACCAATGTCGTTTTTGCAAGGTCCCGCCGCTGCATCCTGCAACATGCTCTTACTCGGTTGCTATGTCTTTTTCGAGGCGCTTGATATCGAGCTCGCGCTCGACATCGCGCGCACACGCAAAGCCCCACGTCTGTACCTCGTGGGATTGACCCAGGCATGCCTCTACATCGGCCTGCTGATTGGACACGCCATTGGACTTGCTGTGACCTCGTCGGGCGTCATGGATTACGCGATGCTCTCGATGGCAGCGCTCGCTCTTGTCGTGCTGCTTGCCGTCATCATCACCTTCGCCCCTCTCTCCCCGCTTGCAGAACCAGTTATCAAGCGGGGCGAATCGGCAGATGCAGACGAAGAGAGCGACACCAATGACACCTGGCAGGCGCATTGCGAACGCGTCGCCAAAGATGCAGGGCTTTCCGCTCGCGAAACGGAGGTGTTCATGTTGCTGGCAAAGGGTCGTGGTGTCGAGCACATCCAGAACAAGCTGTGCATCTCGGGACACACCGTAAGAACGCACGTCTACAACATCTACCGCAAGATGGGAATCAACTCACGCGAGGAGCTCCTGGATGCCGTCGAGCAGGAACAGGCAAACCGCAAGGTGGAGTAGGTGCCCAGACCTTATTCATCGTCCACCAGCTCGTGAACGATACCGTGCCCCTCGTCGAGCGACGCTACGCCACGTCTGATGTGATCAAGATTCTCTCTGTTGTAGAAGGGATCGTACGAGACCTCGAAGGGGATGCGATGCTCGCGGCCCATCTTCTTGGCGAAGATGTTGAATGCCGTGCTCATGCTCATGCCAAGCTCCTTGCATGCGATTTCCATGTCGCGTTTGACGTCCTCGTCCATGCGGACGTTTACCATCGTGCTCGCCACTGTATGCCCTTTCTCCCTAAGAGAAAGTATAATGAGCAGATGAAAGAATGTAAAGACAATCGCTTTACATTGTATATACGAATTTACTTGAAAAGATTCATCTGCAACACGGGGTTAAATCGAGACAAGACGGCGTTGGCGCGCGACATGCACGACGGCACCGTGGCCCTCGCGCGCAAGTGCCTCGCGCAGCGTTGCGGCGGGAAGCTCGTAGTCGTTGTTGTTCTCGGAGACATGCATGGCGACGACGGACTCGAGACCGTCATGTAGCAGGCTTGCGAGCTCTTCGGCGGCCTGCTCGTTGGAGAGGTGCCCGCGCTCCGAGGCGATGCGCCGCTTGAGCGAGTACGGATACGGCCCCTCGGCGAGCATCTTCGGGTCATGGTTTGCCTCGATCGCGAGGAGACGGCACCCGCCCAGCGCCTCATGCGCCTGGGGCGTCACGACGCCCGTGTCAGTCACGTAGCCGATCGCGTCGCCACCGCATTCGACGCGAAAGCCGAAGGACTGTGCCACATCATGCGAGGTCGCAAACGCGTAAACCGCAAACCCGGCCAGTGACAGCGTGTCATCGGCGGCAAAGGCGCGAACATCGCAGAGGTCCTGCTCGAGCAGCTCGCCGATGTCGCGGCTGGCGTCGCGCACCGCATCGCTCGCGTGAATCGTCGGGTGTACGTCGAGCTTGGCGAGCGCCCGGTACACCACGCCGAGCCCCTTGATATGGTCGGTGTGCTCGTGGGTGATGAGGACACCCTTCAGCCGCCGCAAATCGAAACCCGCCTCGTCGCAGCGAGAGAGGAAGTCGCGCTTGCAGATGCCGCAGTCGATGAGAACGCCCTCACCTGTCGCCACGTTCTCGACAATTGACGCGTTACCCTTCGACCCGCTCGCAAGCACATGAAGCCGCATGCGCGCGTCATTCGTCCGCCGTATCACGCCGTCATCCCGCAAGCTTCGCTATACCCAGCGAACACGCGACATGTCGAAACGCTTGGGACTGCGCGGCTCGAGCATCTCCTTGGGGTGTCCGACGGCTATGAGCGCAAAGGGGATACAGCCCTCCTCGCCACCGATGACCTTGACGACGGCATCGACGCGGTCCTGTTCGGGATAGATGCCAAGCCATACGGCGCCCAGCCCCAGCGTCTGCGCCTCGAGCAGGATGTTCTCCGCGCAAGCCGACATGTCCAGGGGGACACAGCCCTCGAAGCGTTTGTCGCCGCCCGAGATGCACGGCACGATGACGAGGTCGCACTTGCCTGCGGGATGCGCGTACGGACTGCATGTGGCCAATGCCTCCTTGACCTGCGGGTCACGCGTGAGCACGAACCCCCACGGCTGTTGGTTGCCCGCCGACGGAGCCGCCATCGCGGCCTCCATCAGCCGCTCGACTTGTTCGTCGCTCACCGGCTCGTCGGTGAACTCCCTAATACTCACGCGCGTGAAAATCGCATCTTCCATGGTTGGCTCCCTTCGCTCGTTTGCTCCCGCCAGTTTACTACCTCAGCCGCTCGCAAGCTCATCGAGCGCATTACCAGTGACCCGGTAGACCGTCCACTCATCCATCGGTTTGGCGCCAAGCGACAGGTAGAAGCCTATGCTCGGCTCGTTCCGATCCAGGCATGACCACTCCAGGCGGCCGCATCCACGCTCGACGGCGATGGCGGCGAGTCTCTTGAGCAGCGCCTTGCCACAGCCACACCCGCGATATTCCGGCAGCACAAACAGGTCCTCGAGGTAGATGCCGGCACGGCCCAGAAAAGTCGAGAAGTTGTGGAAGAACAGCGCGAACCCGACCTCGTGTCCGTCGACGACGGCGAGCAGGACCTCTGCCTTTTGCTTGTCGAAGACCCATTCCTCGAGCAATGCCTTATCGGTGACAACCTCGTCGAGCATGTTCTCGTAGGTCGCGAGCTCCCTGATGAAGTGCAAAATTACCGGCACGTCGGCCCGTTCGGCATGTCTGATGGTGACCTTTTCGTTCATGTTTCCTCCAAAACCAGGCAGTTCCGCCTCGTGCCGCTGCGTATCGCTTTCAGTCAATGACAATATCGAGGGTCTGAAGGAGGCTCACGACTTCCGGGAACGAAAAACGCGCCTTCTTGAGCTGGCACGATTCGAGATCGATGACGTAACCTGCAGCCTCCCGGAAATCCGCTCCCGTGAGATTGCATCGGAGGAACTCCGCATCTTCCAAATCGCAGCCGCAAAAGCTACCCCCGGAAACGTCGCAATCGGAGAACGTGGCGCCTGCAAGCACTGAATCATCGAACTCGACTTCACGCATCGAGATGTCCCTGAACTGGGAATACCTGAGCATGCAGGAACGCATACTCGTGATGGGAGTGCCAAACGACGCATTTGCGGAAAGAGGCGACCAGACCATGCCCACAAGCGAGCAGTCCTCGAACCTCGCATCGCGCATTTCGCAATTCGAGAGCTCGGCTCCCCTCACGGCGCAATGCTCGAAACTGCATCCGGCAAGCGAGCAGCCGCGAAATGCCCCGTCGTCAAACGAGCAGTTTCGAAACGAGCAGTCGACGAACTCGAAACCGTCGAGCGATTCGTCATGCAAGTGCACGTCTTCGAAAGCCCGCCCCTCGAAATGCTTTCCCATATGGATCTCCTCCTCGCTTTAGAACCGGGCATAAAGCGCCAGGCACGCCTTGTCCTATTTCTCGCGCAGGGCCTCGAAGACCTCTGCGAGAAAGGTTGGGTCTTCCGAATCCACGACAACCATCATCGTCTTCGAGCCTTCGTAGGGCAGCCTGCGCTGCGCATCCGGAAACAGCGCGTCCAGACACTCGAAGGGCTTGAGAAGCAGCTCGTCGTCGTAGATCCCACCGACAACCACGTCGTCAAGGTAGACAATGTACTCGCCCATCATCTTGCGCGTCCTGACGCCCTCGAGGCCCGCAAGCAGTTCCAGCACGTAGTCATGGTATTCCTGCGATGAGGCCATGTGCCCTCCCCTTCTCGTGCGAAATGAAACGGTGCCGACAGTATACTTCCCCCGTCATGCCAACGAGAAACCGGCTGACGCAAATGTATCATGGAAGCGTCAAATCGACGGGGCGCATATCAGCAAGCAGCCAACGTGAAGGAGCCGCCATGAACATGCCCAAAATGAGATGCAAGCTACAGCACGTTCCGCACGACGAGTGCCTCGCGATGCTGCGCGACGGCCAGTTTGGCACGCTCGCCGTACACGGCGCCGACGGCTACCCCTATGCGGTGCCCATGAACTACGCGCTTCTCGACACGGGCGGGGAGCTGCCGCTCATCTGCATGCACAGCGCGCAACAGGGCCACAAGGTCGACGCGATTGCGAACGACCCCAAGGTCTGCTTTACCGTCGTGGGCCAAAGCCGCATCGTACCCGAGAAGATAACCGACTACTTCCAGAGCGTCATTGCCTTTGGCAGGGCATGGGTCGAAGACAACCCGCAGATCAGGCTCGACGCCTTGCACGCGCTCGGGGATAAGTACTGCGCCGGTTTCGAGGACCTCGTCGAAGATGACATCGCTAAAAGCGGACCGCACTGCTCAATCATTCTCATGAAAATCGAACAGTTGACCGGTAAGGAAGGGCGCGACCTTGCCAAGGCCCGCAGAGGCTAACCATGCGCGCCTTCATCGCCTTGGACATTCCACAGGCTTTGCGGGAGTACGTCGCCGCCCTGACACGCCAGCTGAAGGCGACTGTGAAGGGGCGTTTCGTGCCCCGCGATAACTATCACGTGACGGTCGCATTTCTGGGTGATACGAGCGAGCGCGAACTCGCTGACGCCATGGGCGTGCTTGATGACACGGCGAGCCGTTTCGATCCCGTCGAACTGGTACCCGACGGCCTGGGCAAGTTCGGACGCGCGAACGATGCGACCCTATGGCTCGGCTTCATGCAGGACCCGGCGCTCATGGACCTTGCTGCCTTCGTGCGTACGGAACTCGATGACGTCGGCGTGAGCTTCGACGCCAAACCGTTCGTCCCGCACCTTACGCTTGCACGACGTACCGTGCTCGACCAGGGCAAGCTGGCAACCCTACCCTTCCCCGCCCCGGCGCATGCCGACGAGCTCACGCTCTTCAAGAGCACGCTGACGAGCGACGGCGCGATCTACGAGCCAATTTACACGGTGCGACTTGAGAGCTGAGACACGGCGCGTACACGTTGCGCGGTTTGCGATGCAAACTTTTCGCGATTATGTGAGACCTCCGGGGTTGGGGAGGACGCTTCATGCGCATTTTTTTCGATTATGTGAGACTAGGCGAGGAATCAGTCTCACAAAATCGCAAAAAACGTGCAGCGGGCACTCCCGTGCCTCACAAAATCGCAAAAAACGTGCATTTCACCAACGACAACCGCACAGTTACGCAATTTCTATACACGACATATTTCGAATAGAATGGACCGCATGACACGCGAGAAGACACAGTCTCAGGCCCGCATCTGGTATGTGGAAGATGACGTGAGCCTTGCAGCTGCCACCAAAGCCCTGCTGTGCGAGGTCGGATTCGACGTGCGCATATTCCCTAACGCTGCAAGCGCACGTCAGATGCTCGTGCAAACGCTACCGGACCTGCTCATGCTCGACTGGAATCTGCCCGATGCAGATGGTCTGTCGTTATGCCGCAAGGTGCGGGCCGCCTCTCCTGAACTCCCCGTCCTCATGGTTACCGTGCGAGACGACCCTCATGACATCGTCCAGGGCCTCGACAGCGGCGCGGACGATTACGTGACCAAGCCCTTTGACGCAGGAGTCCTCATATCACGCGTACGCGCCCTGCTGCGCAGATCATCACCCACGCGCTCCATTCTCAGCTGCGGGAACGTATCGATCGATGTCGACGCCGGCCGAGCCTTTGCCGATGGCAGTGCCCTAGGCCTCACGGCGATGGAATACCGGCTCCTATTGCTTCTCATGGAGAACAAGGGCCGCATCCTAACGCGCAGCCAACTGATATCGAGGCTCTGGAACGAAGAAGCCGATGCCGTGTGCGACAACACGCTTACCGTCACGATGAAGCGGCTGCGATCGAAGCTCGGACCATCCAATTGCATCAAGACCGTTCGCAGTTTTGGATACCGCATGGAGGAGCCGTCATGAACATGATCATCGCGCTTGTCATCGGCACCATCATCGGTGCGATGCTCGTTGCTCGCCAGGCTTTTCGCTCCTGGCAGCGGCAGAGCGAGCGCATCCGCAATCTCTCCGTCTACCTGGAGCGCGCAGTCGCGGGACAGGCGCCCATGCTTGAGACATCTGGCGAGGACGAGATTTCCCAGTTGCAAGACGAGATAACCAAGACCGTTACGGCGCTTGAGCATGCACGGCGTCAGGCAACCCAGGACAAGGAGACGTTTGCCGAAAACCTCGCCAACATCGCGCATCAAATCAAGACGCCCATCGCCACGATGTCAATTGCCGCCGCCGAGCTGCCCGATGACGAGCAGGCAGACGTCATCCGACGCCAGCTCGAGAGGCTCACGCAATTGCAGGATGACCTCCTCATGATGGCACGCCTCGACTCGGGTGCGCTTGCCTTCGACGTCGATGACTGCGACGCGTATACCCTCCTCGAAACGGCATGCGATAGCATCGGCGATCTCGCCGCCGTCGGACACGTCATACTGAACGTCGAGGAACACGGCGCGGTGACACTACGAGCTGATCAGCATTGGATGTGCGAGGCGCTCTCCAACGTCCTCAAGAATTGCGTCGAGCATGCACCCGCGCATTCCGTCGTGCGCGCATCCTATGCCGATAACCCCCTCTACACCGAGTTCCGAATCTCCGACGACGGTCCCGGCTTTTCGACCGATGACCTTACGCATCTCTTCGAGCGTTTCTACCAGGGTCGCGGAAGCGTCACCGGGGCGACTGGTCTCGGCCTTTCCTTCGCACGCCAGCTCATCGAGGTCCAGAACGGCACCATTACCGCAGAGAATCCCCCCGATGGCGGAGCCCTGTTCGAAATCAGAATCTACCGTCACCCCATTGTCACTTTGCATTCGTAAGCTTGCCCCAAGGCACAGCTCCATAACGAACCGGGAGGTGGCGACATGCCAATTGTCGAGTGCATTGACGTCGAGAAGACATACGGGAAAGGCCCGAACGCCGTCCATGCCGTACGCGGTGTGAGCCTATCCATCGAAGCAGGAGAATTCGTGGCCATCGTGGGCGCGTCGGGGTCCGGCAAGTCCACGTTGCTGCACATGATTGGCGGGATTGACACACCCACCAGCGGCGTCATAACCGTTGACGGAACAAATATCGCGACGCTGGACGCGACGCAAGCGGCTATCTTCCGCCGACGCAAAGTCGGGCTAATCTACCAGTTCTTTAACTTGATTCCGACGGTAAACGTACGCAAGAACATCATCATGCCCATGCTGCTCGACCGGCGCGAGCCTGACCAGATGCTATTCGAACGCATCGTCGGCACACTCGGCATAGACGGATTGCTCGACGCCATGCCCGTCGAGCTGTCGGGCGGCCAACAGCAACGCGTGGCGATTGCCCGATCGCTCGTCTACCGACCAGCGCTCCTGCTCGCCGACGAGCCCACGGGCAACCTCGACAGACGAAACTCCCGCGAGACGGTCGACCTTCTCAAGATGGCAAACCGGCAGTTCCATCAGACGACACTTGTCATCACGCATGATGATGACGTGGCACTCGAAGCTGACCGCATCATCACGATTGAAGATGGCCGCATCGTCGCAGACGAGCGCAGGTGATTGCCGTGAGAAACAACCTGGCCACGGACTTCATCCGCGGAAACAAGACATCGGACGTCACGATTGCCGTCACGGTCTTTATCAGCAGCTTTTTGCTCACGCTGCTGACGACAACGCTCTACAACTTCTGGATTGACGCGGCGCTGCAAGCTCAGGCGCAGGGCGTCGATTGGCACGCACGCGTCACCGGCGAGCTTGCCGCCACCGCCTCGATGTACCTGGCCACGACGCTTCTCGCCTGCGTCGCGCTGGTGCTCATCATTCGCAACGCGTTTGCCGCATCAATGCAGACACGTGTGCATCAGCTGGGCATTCTGTCCACCGTCGGCGCAACACCTCGCCAAATACGCGGGGCGCTCATTCGCGAATCGCTCCTGCTCAGCGTGATCCCCGGTGCTATGGGAATCGCCCTCGGCGTTGGTGCCACCGTCGGATTCGTGGCAATCGTGGAGCAATATGCCCGGTCCATTGACATCGACCGAAGCACGGAGATTGCCTTTCACCTCGACCCGCTCCTCCTGCTCGCCGTCGGTTGCCTCGTTCTTCTCACCGTGTTCGTCTCCGCAGGACTGCCGGCACGCAAGATGGCGAAGGTCTCTCCCCTCCAGGCGGTTCGGGGCCTTCCCGAAGACCAGCTGGGCAAGCAGGTGCGTCGTGGCATCTGCGCACGTCTCTTCGGCATCGAAGGCGAGCTCGCAGCCGGCTCGATCCACCTGCGACGACCTCTGCTCCGCTCCACCTCCATTGCCTTGGGCCTTTCCTTTGCCGTCTTCGTCGTGTTCCTGTCGTTCATGACCGTCTCGAAGGTGGTAAACGAACGGCATTTCTACCGCGATTACGGCGATGACCCGGCTTTCGTTGCCCAGACACTGGCCCAAAACGATGCCATCTGGAATGGCTATGCGATTGTCGTGGGTGGCTTCTGTGCCATCCTGGCTCTCATCGGCATCGCCGCCGTCTTCACGCAAGCGGTGGGATTCGTGAGCCAGCGCAAACGCGAATTCGCCCGCTATCGATCCATCGGCATGACGCCAGGTGGCATCTACCGCATGCTCTGCGTCGAGGGCCTGCTGACAGTGGTTCGCCCACTGCTCATCGCGCTCATTCCGGCCATCGTGCTCTCCATCGCCATGGCAATTGCGGGACGCCTGGGTGTTTCCGCATATGCGGCGGCCTACCCCTATGCCGCAGTGGGCATATATGTGCTCATCATCTTCGCAATCGTTTTTGGAGCGTACCTGATAGGCGCGCATCGCGTGAACCGTTGCGACCTCGTCACGGCCCTGCGTGATGATACGCTCGTGTGACGGCGCGATCTACAAGCCGAGCATGCCGGGCAGCACGTTGACCAGCACGGCCGCGACGATGAGCAGGGCCGACAGCACCAGACACAGCACGTCGATACCGCTGAAGGGATACTCCTTGAAGCCACTTTGACGCGTGCGCAGGTTGAAGCCGCGCACCTCGGCGGCGATGGCAGCGGAATTCGTCTTGCGCACCGAGCTCACGAGCAGCGGCACGCACAGCGGTACCATGAGGCGGATGCGCTTGGCAAAGCCACCATCGAACTCGACGCCACGCGCCGTCTGTGCCTCCATGATCTGCGACATGTCGTTCATGAAGACGGGAATGAAGTGCACGGCGCTCGTGAAGGTGAACGCGTACTTGTACGGGCAGTGCAGAATCTTGCAAAACGAGTTGGCCAGGTCGTTCATCTGCGTGACGTACATCACGAGAAACAGCGGAATGGCGCACGCGACCAGGCGCAACACGACCATGACCGCGGCAAGGATGCTGCGCGTGCCGATGTAGCCCCAGGGCAGGTCTACGAGCCGCTCGCCACTGGAGGTGGTGAGCAACGCAATGACGGCGAGGATGACCGAAAAGACCGCGACTGCCTTGGCGAGACCAGCGGCCTGACGCGTCATGTGACAGCTCGCGGCAAGCGAGAAATCGAGCACGAGCACGCAGGCAAGAAAGACGATGTTCGTCGTGCAGAAGCACGATACGGAGATGAAGAGCGCGCAGAACACCTTGGCCACCGGGTTCATGCGGTGGATGAAGCTGTTTCCGGGCACGTATTCGAGGAATCCGGCCATGTCAGGCCTCCCTTCTCGTAGCAGCGACCATGGCCCGTGACATCGTATCGAGCGTGTTTGCCTGGCAGATGGGCGTGGACGCCAGGTCGGGGCGCGACAGCGCAAGCTCCATCGCAATCTCGACGATCTGCGGGCGCAACAGGTGCGCACGCTCGATGGCATCCGGGTCACGCAGCACGTCGAAGGTGGGGCCGTCGGCCACCACCGTGCCGGCCGTCATGGCGATGACGCGCTCGGCGTAGTCACCCACGACCTCCATGTCATGGCACACCATGATGACCGTAGTGCCCCGTTCGTGAAGTCGCACGATGGCATCCATCACCTTGGCGCACTCGCGAAAGTCCAGACCGGTCGTGGGCTCGTCGAGCACGACGCAGGATGGCTCCATGACGATGACGCTCGCGAGCGCGAGCAGCTGACGCGTGCCACGGTTGAGCAGGTAGGGCTCGGCATCCGCATCGAAGCCGAACGTCTCGATCATCGCATCGACGCGCGCCTCGGCATCCGCGTCGAGCCGATCTTGCGCCCTGAAGCCGAAGAGCAGCTCCTCGCGCACGGTGTTGCAGCAGATTTGGCTGTCGGGATTCTGGAACAGGAACCCCACGCGGCGGGCGAGCTCGCTCGTCTTGAGCTCGGTGGTGGGAACGCCGTCGATGAGCACCTGCCCCGAGCTGGGCTTGAGCAGACCGTTCACAAGGCGCATTGCCGTGGACTTTCCCGCGCCGTTGGTGCCGGCAAACGCCACGAACTCGCCGTCTCCAATGGAAAACGACAGGTCGTGAAGCACGGGCGCACCTTCGCCGTATCCGGCCACGACGTTGACGAACTCTATCATGCGAGCACCTCCAGACATGCATCGACGGCACCCGGGACGTTGCGGACGACCGGCCCATCGTAGACGCCGGCGGTGCGAAGGCGGTTCACCAGGCTCGTGGAGCGCGGGCAGTTGACGCCAATCTCGAGCAGCTCGGCGGAATGCGCGAGCACCTCGTCGGGCGTGCCGTCGAAGCGGATGCGTCCGTCGTCGACGATGACCATCTGGTCGGCGAAGTCGGCCACGAGCGCGATCTTCTGCTCCACGACGATGACCGTCGTGCCATGATCGCGTGCGTAGTCACGCAACAATCTAAAGACCGACAGCGACGAGGCGGGATCGAGCTCGGCGGTGGGCTCGTCGAGCACGAGCACGCGCGGGCGCAGCGCGATGATCGACGCGATGGCCACCTTCTGCTTCTGGCCGCCGGACAGCGAATCGATCGTGCGGTGGCGTAGCTCGCTGATGCCCATCAGCTCGAGCGCCTCGTCGACGCGCCCCTCGATCTCGTCCTTGGGCACCGCGAAGTTCTCGAGGCCGTAGAGCATCTCGTCTTCCACTATCGACGACACCATCTGCGAGTCGATGTCCTGGCAGACGCTGCCCACGAGCTCGGAGATGTCGGTCAGGCTTGCCTCGACCGTGTCGAGCCCGTCGATGGTGACGCTGCCGTAGAAGTCACCCGGATAGCAATGCGGAATGACGCCATTGAGCGCATAGGTCAGCGTGGACTTGCCCGACCCAGCAGCACCCGTGATGCCGAGGAAGCAACCATCGGGAATCTTGAGGTTGATCTCGCTCACCGCGGGAGCATCGCCCTCTCGGTAGCGAAACGTGAAGTCGCGAATCTCTATCATGCCGCTTACCTCTTCAGAACCTTGCCCAGCGGCAGAGCCAGGATCTCGACGAGAATGCAGTTCACCGTCGCCGTGCCAAAGACCATGACCGCATAGGTGATGACGATGGCGCCCAAATCAAGACCGTTGAGGCTGCCGACGATGAGGGCGAAGGTGTAACCGGACACGACCGTGGACAGAAACGTCGCGACGAGCGGCTGCAGGTCGAGCTTGCCGATCTTCATGGGAACGAGAATCAGCAGGCCGCACACCGTCGCGCCAAGCGTCTCGGATGCGATGTTGACCCACGGCGTGGCGTTGAGCATCGGAATCTGGCTGATGAGACCGGTCAGAAGACCGATGATGGCCGCCTGTCCCACCTTGGGGCGCACCAGGATGATCGCGAGGCAGTACATGGCAATCATGAAGTTGGGTTTCATGCCGCCAAAGCTCAGAAACGACGACACCGTGAGCTTGAGCACGGCGCCGGCTGCCAGCAAAACGGCGATGAGAATGAGGTCGCGCACCGAGAGGCCCTTCTTGTCCTCCCTCACGACGTCGCGCAACGCGCCGGTGGTCGCGGGTGCGGCATCGCGGTCTGTCTTTGCCACGTCCGCCATCGCAGTTCCCGTCGTCCGAGGCTGGCCCTTGGGGGCGATGGTCCGCGCTTGCCCTTTTGGTTCGGATACCTGGTCGTTCGTCTTGTCTTGCATCGTCTTGTCCTTCCCTTGTGACGCACATGGCGCCTTCCCAAAAATGTCTCAGCTTGCTGTGAATTGGCTCTGGCTTCGCGTGATGGGGCATAGAAAAAGCCCCCGGCGGATTACCGAGGGCTTTGATGACGTGCACAGGAGGCTGAAGCTTCGATAATCCGACTATATGAGCTTGTGCCACCACCATGCGCGCGCGACACCTGCGTAGGCGCTGCGGAAGACCTGATATGCGGATGCGGTGGTCAAACTTTCTCCTTCGTCGGTTCGAAGTTGCGGCAAGTATAGCAAAAAACTCGCGCGATGCACGGAAATTCTCTATGCCTTGCGTGTCTGCTTGAAGCGTTCGATGTCCTCGCGGTACTCCGCGAGCGTCGAATGGGGCTCCTCGATGTAGAACGGTAGGTCAGCCAGACGCGGGTTATTGGTCATGGCCGCCAAGGCGTCAAAGCCGATGGTGCCGGTGCCGATACGGGCATGACGGTCCACATGCGAGCCGCGCGCCTCCTTGCTGTCGTTGAGGTGCGCGGCGCATAGCTTGTCCAGGCCGATCACGCGATCGAACTCGTCGAGCACGCCGTCCAGGTCGCCGACAATATCATAGCCGGCACCCCACAGCGCAGCGGCATCGATGAGCACGCCCACGTGGTCCTTGAGGTCGACCTGCTCGATAACCTGCGCGACCTCCTCGAAGCTACTGCACAGCTGATGTCCCTCGCCCGCAAGCATGCAGATGAGCAGCTTGCCCTGCTGGCTGGGATGCACGGTTGCGTTGATGGCGGCGGCGAACTTGGCAAGGCCCTGCATCTTGGACTCATCGAGCGCGCTACCGGGGCGCACAAGGTAGTTCTGGCCGGGAATCTCGTCGAGACGTGCCATGTCTTCGGCCATGACCGCCAGGGCGAAGTCGCGCTGTTCGACCTTGCCCGAGGCGGGCTCGATGTCATAGGGCGCGTAGGCGAGCAGACTCACGATGCCGTGATCTTTCGCGTACTCGCGATATGCCTTCACGTCCGCCTCGTCGACGGGCTTGACGCTGCTGCCGCGCGGATTGCGCGAGAAGTACTGGAAGGTGTTCGCGCCCAGGCCATCTGCCTCCATCGCCATGGAGAGATAGCCCTCGCGCTTCGATAGGTGCGCTCCGATAACAAACATGACAATCATCCTCTCGATCGTTGAAGTGCCGCCAGCATGACGGCACGTATCTACTGCAGATAGAGCTCCCTGAGTCGCTCGCGCTCGCGCTCCCCCACGCCGAGGACCGCAGCGAGATAGGCATCCATGCCGCCGCATTCCTGCTCGACGGCCTCGAGAGCCGCATCCAGGTAATCCATGCTTGCGTAGAAGATGGAATCGACGTCCAAATCGACGTGCTCGAGCAGGCCATGCCGGGCAAGCGCATCGAGAATCTCCTCGGCCGCATCGTGCACGAAAAGGTTGGTCGCGAGGTAATCAGCGCGTATGTGGGGCATGGGAACGTCGAGCGCATACTCGACCAGCACGCTCGCGAGGCCCGCGCGGTCCTTGCCCTCGGTGCAGTGCCATAGCGTCGCACCGTCCTCGGGCGCCAGAAGTGTCTCAAAGAATGCCCGGTAGGCTTGCTTGCCGTCCTCGCCGAGCAGACAGGTGACATACAAATCGCGGATTGCGTCGTGGGCATTGCCGCTGAAGCGCTTGAGCGCCGCAAGGTCGCCTGCGATGCCGCCCTCGTGTGTGATGCCGACGGCAGCCTCGGAAAAGACCGGCAGGTCGATGAAGCCAATTCCCGGCATGCGGTCTTGCGGATCGGGGGCACCCTCGCGCTCCTTTACCGTGCGAAAGTCCACGACGCGCGCAAGCCCGTGCCCATCGCGCAGCAGCTCGATGTCCTCGTCCGTCGCCTTGTGCAGGTCACCGGAACGGATGAGCCTGCCTACGGCTATGACCTTACCATCGGACGCTTGCAACCCACCAAGGTCACGCGTGTTACGCGCTCCGTGCAGGCCAACGTGTCCGAAGTTCTCGAACCCGGGGATTGGCTCGGGCAGTTCGGGGCCCGTCCGTGTCTTATCCTTCGCGTCATTCATATCAAAACTCCGCCTTCTCATTTCATCTGCTCCTCGAGCCACCCCTTGAGAATGACCGCGTGGTTGATCTTGGGGTCGCGTGCCGCATAGAGCAACGTGATGGTGCCGCCCGCCTTGGCCGCATTCTTCTTGAGCTGCTGCGCGCATGCGTGCGCGGCATCGCTTGCATTGAGCTCGCCAAGGTAGCGCTCCTTGAAGGCATCGAAGTTCTCGGCCTTGTGCCCGAAGGCCTTGCGCGCCGCCGTCGAGGGCGTGAGCTCCTTGGCCCAATAGTCATATGGCAGGTCGGCCTTACGTATGCCACGCGGCCAGAGCTTGTCGACGAGCACGCGATAGCCATCGCTTGCCTCGGGTTTCTCGTAGACGCGCTTGATCTTGATATCCATGAATGCCCCCTTGCCCCAATCTCTTCGATCGGCCTCGCGTCGCTATCGGACAGGCGCGGGCGATTTGTCCACTAACCAAATGCGAAACGTATTGACTTATACAGTCTAACTCAGAATAATAAGCGCATAACCGAAAACCACTAAATTTCGACCGTTCGCCAAAACTTTTATTGACAAGAATTGGCTCGAGAGGGGTGAGGACGGGATTACACGCACGAGCGTACGCGAAGTTTGCGAGAGAGGAGCTGGAATGACAATGAAGAGCCCAGAGCTTTCGAGACGAAGCTTCGTCAAGGCCGGCGGCGCACTCGCCGTGCTCGCCGCGGCAGGTGGTGCCGTTTCCACGGCAGATAACCTGTTCGGCGAAGTAGAACCAGCGCAAGCCGCAGCCGAAGACAAGATCGTCTGGAGCCAATGCAACGTGAATTGCGGAGGAAGGTGCATCTTCCAGTGGCATGTGAGGGATGGCAAGATCGCCTACATGCTCACCGATGACACGGGAAACGATGACTTCCAGGCCCGTGCCTGCCTGCGCGGACGCGCGATGCGCCAGTGGATCAACCACCCCGACCGTCTGCAATACCCGATGAAGCGCACGGGACCACGTGGGACGGGCAAGTTCGAGCGTATCAGCTGGGACGAGGCCATCGACACGATCGCGGACAAGCTCAAGTACACGATCGAGACCTACGGCAACGACTCGATCTACATCAACTACGCCACCGGCATGTATTCGGCGACGGGACGCACCACCGAGCGCCTGATGAACTGCCTGGGTGGCTACCTCCCCATGTACGGCGACTACTCGACCGGCATGCACCAGTACGTGATGCCCTTCATGTACGGCGTGGGCGTCTCGCCCTACGAGAACGTGAGCGCCTCGTCGGTTGACCAAGCCGGCAAGGCCGACCTCGTCTTGATGTTCGGCAACTCGCCGGCGGACAATCGCATGGGCGGTGCCAACGTGGTCTGGGACTACGCGCGCGTGCGCGAGGAAGGCCCCGAGATCATTCACATTGACTACCGCTACAACGAGACGGCCGCTGGTCATCCCGAGGAATGGCTACCCATTCGCACGGGCACGGATGCGGCGCTCGTCGCCGGCGTTGCCCACGAGCTCATCGAGAAGGGCTGGGTCAACCTCGACTTCCTGCACAGATATTGCCAGGGCTACGACGAGGAGACCATGCCCGCATCGGCCAAAGGCCAGAACAAGTCGTACTACGACTACATCATGGGAACCGGCTACGACAAGGTCGAGAAGACGCCCGAATGGGCCGCAGAAATCACGCTCGTTCCCGCCAAGACCATCCGCGAACTCGCCCGCAAGCTCCACGAGGCCAACAGCGTCTACGTCGTGCAGGGCTGGGGCCTGCAGCGCCACAGCAACGGCGAGTCGGCCACGCGCGCGGTGTGCATGCTCGCGCTTTTGACCGGCAACCTCGGCCGCGAGGGCACGAACTCCGGCATGCGCGAGGCCGAGCCGCCGGGAGCACCCGTCGGGTCCATCCCGTCTTCCGACGACGACCCCAATGGCGTACCCGAGAACATGGTCAACGCCAAGATATCGTGCTATTCGTGGCTCAAGTGCATCGCCGAAGGCTCGGACTTCCAAAAGGAACTCGACGCAGCCGACGAGCTCGCGCTCTTCATGGGCGCGCAGGACCCCGAGGCAGCCGCCGCGGCCGCCAAGATCGAGGCACCCAAGAACGGCATCAAGTTCCTCTGGAACTACGCCGGCAACTGCATCACCAACCAGCACGGTGACGTCAACCGCGTCTTCGAGACGCTCTCCGACGAGAAGAAGTGTGAGTTCATCGTCGTGTGCGACACCTTCATGACGGACTCGGCCAAGTACGCCGACATACTGCTTCCCGACGCCATGCGCGCCGAGCAGCTCAACATGTCGACCAATGGCTACTCCGAGTACTACTGGGGCGTCACCGTCGGCGGCCCGGCACAGGAGCCTCCCTTCGAGTGCCGCCCCATCTACGACGTGCACGCCGAAATCGCCGATCGCTTTGGCGTGAAGGACAGGTTCACGGCCGGAAAGACCCAGGACGAATGGATCCGCTCCATCTACGAGGAGGGAGCGGCCGAAGATCCCGAGATGCCCTCTTGGGACCAGATCCTCGAGCAGGGCGTGTGGAAGCGCGAGCTGCCCACGGCCATCGCCTTCGAGAAGAACGTCGCCGACCCAGTGGGTAATCCCTGGAAGACGCCCTCGGGCAAGATAGAGATCTACTCCGAGGTGCTCGAGAAGATCGCGAGCGAGCGCGAGCTGTCGGAAGGGCAGCTCATCTCCCCCATTCCCATCTTCGACCCGGGCGTGGAAGGCTATGGCGCGGTCACGAGCGAGTATCCGCTCTACATGTCCGGCTGGCATGACAAGGCGCGCACCCATTCCTCGTTCGGCGCGCTCGAGGTGCTGCGCGACTACAACCGCCATCGCCTGTGGATCAATCCCATCGACGCCGAGCCACGCAAGATCAACGATGGCGACATGGTGCGCGTCAAGAGCCCGGCCGGCGAGGTGCAGGTCGAGGCGCATGTCACGTCGCGCATCGTCCCGAGCGTCATCGCCATGCCCCAGGGCTTCTGGCACGAGGCCAACATGGAGGGCGACAAGCTCGATACCGGCGGGTGCATCAACACGCTTACCACCTACACGCCCTCGCCCCTCGCCCACGGCAACGGACCCAGCAATTCAATCATCGCCGAAGTGCGGAAAGTTTAGAGGTGAATCATGGCTCAATACGGATTCTTCTACGACAACACGCGCTGCACGGGATGCAAGACCTGTGTGATGGCGTGCAAGGACTACTACGACTCCCCGCTCGACATCGCGCGACGCAAGGTGTACGACGTCGAGGGCGGGCAATGGAAGGGCGAGCAGAACGGCGCCTACGAGACGGACAGCTTCCTCTACCACCTCTCCATCGGCTGCCAACACTGCGATAACCCGGCCTGCGTGGACGTCTGCCCCACGACCGCCATGCACAAGGATCCCAAGGACGGCATCGTCAAGGTGGACACCACCAAGTGCATGGGATGCGGCTACTGCGTCATGGCCTGCCCATACAACTCGCCGCAAATCGACCACGAGAGCGGTCATGCCGTCAAATGCGAGGCGTGCTGGGAGCGCCTGGATGCGGGCAAGACACCCGTGTGCGTGAGTGCCTGTCCGCTGCGCGCGCTCGACAGCGGCCCCATCGAGGAACTCAAGGCCAAGTACGGTGACGTGCGACAGATCTACCCGCTGGTGGACCCGTCGATGACGCAGCCCAACTTCATCATCAAGCCATCACCGGCATCCGAGCTCCCGTACGTCGAGTCCGGATACGTTTCGAACCCAGAGGAGGTCTAGCTCATGGATGCGGTAATCAAGGAACTTCCATTGGCGCTGTTCACGACGCTTGCCTCGGTGGGCATCGGTGCCTTCGTCGCAATGTTCTGCGCTATCTACATCAACAAGTCCATGGGAGCCGGCAGCATCAAGCGGCTCGACAAGCTGACGGTCGTGCCGATCGTCTTCTGCGTGGTCGCCCTCATCTGCGCGTTCTTCCACCTGGGCGACCCGATGCACGCGTTCAACATCGTCAACACGATCGGCGCCTCGCCCATGACCAACGAGATCGTGGCGTTCTGCGTGTTTCTCGTGCTCGCCCTCGTCTACTGGCTCGTCGCGCTTGCGGGCAAGCTGGAAAAGCACGGACCGCGCGTCGTGTTCTCGGGCGTGGTGGCGCTCTTCGGCCTCATCTCCTGCATCATGATGGGCCTCGCCTATGCGTTGCCCGCCATCCCCATCTGGAATAGCCCCTGGGGAACCGTGCAGGTGCTCGGCGCGATGCTCCTCGGCGGTGCGTTGTTGGGTGGTGCGATACTCAACATGTCGGTCAGGGACACGCCGCTTGAGGGCGAAGCCGACGGCAGGATCAGGCTGCTCGCCATGCTCGGCTGCCTCGTGCTGATCATCGGCACGGCCGTGCTGTTTGGCATGGGGGCAAGCGCAAAGAGCGCTATGATCAACGTTGCCGCCAACACCGGCACGCTCATCGTCCCACTCGCGCTCACGATCGCGTTTTCGATCGTCGCCGTCGCCACGGCGTTTCTTGGCAAGGGTGCCAAGCGCACCGGCTGGCTCACGTGCGGAACCATCATCGCGCTCGTCGCCATCTTCCTCGCGCGTGGTATCTTCTACGGCGTGCAGATAGGCATTGGCCTGTAGCAAACGCACATGGGGACGGGACTGTGCAAACGGCCTTGTCCCCATGGAGCGTGGCAACGGGCTGGTCTGCATTCAAACCGGCCCTAGCATGTGAGCGATCCGAGAAAACGAGGCGGCAGCATGACCGAACAACAGACGATCGACGAGGAGACGCTTGCGGGCATTGCCTTTGCAGGCAGAACGCTCGGTCCCTTCTTCAGATACGACCCTCTGCTCGACCGCGAGAAGGTGGAGGCACTGTACGTCGCCTTGGCGCGATCGGACGCCGCCGCGTTGTGCGAGGAATGGCCCTTCGTGACACCCGACGAGGCAAGCGGCCCCATCGCCGATATGGTCAGGGGCGCCAAACGCTTCGAGGACGAACTCGCCGTGGACAACGAGTCGCTGGCCGCCACGTCATCGCTTGCCGACGAGTACCGGCGCCTCTTCGTCGGTCCGGCAAAGAAGGCTGCCCCGCCCTGGGGGTCGGTATACACCGACCGCGACCAGGTCATCTTCGGCTTCTCGACACTCGAACTACGCGAATGGCTACGAAAGAACGGGATACAGGTCCGCCGAGGCGAATCAGAGGAACCCGAGGACCACATCGGGACGATGCTCGAGCTCATGGCCTGGCTCGCGGATAACCGACCGGAGCTGCTCGGAGATTACCTGCAGCATCACCTGCTCACCTGGGCGCCGCATTTCCTCGCACTCATGCAAGACGCCACGACGGATGCCTTCTTCGCGGGGCTTGCCGCGTTGACGCGCTACACGCTGCTCGGCATCCAAGATACGCTCGAGCTCGAGGTCGTGGAGCCACGTTTCTACCGGTAGGTGGCTCGCTATAACCATTGTCATTTCGACCGGAGGCGCGAAGCGCCGCCTCATTGTCATTTCGACCGGAGGCGCGAAGCGCCGAAGTGGAGAAATCTCGATCTTCCGTTGCAGGTAAAGGGGCGAGATTTCTCGACTCCGCTCGCTATGCTCGCTTCGCTCGAAATGACAGAGGGCGCCGCTGCGTTCGCTTCGCTCGAAATGACAGGGGGCGCCACTTCATTTGCTTCTCACGACAGGGACATTCCCTATGAGTTGAGGTAGGCCTCGACATCGGTCTTGAAATAGCCCTCGGGGACGTTGTCGCGGATGAAATCGATGAAGTCCTGGGCCGAGCGCGTGAGCACATGCTCGCTGCTCCATGCAAGCGAGACGGGATATCACATGGGCGGCGTGTTGACGGTGATGCGCAAAATCTCCGGATCATCGCGATAGCGATTGTAGATGCATTCGGGAAAGCAAGCCCAGCCAATACCCGCCTTCACGCCCTCGATCATGGCCTCATGCGTATCGAAGAGCGCGACCATGTTGTGATCCTGCAGCGAGAGACCGTAGCGCTCGCGGAAATGACGGTTGCCCACCATGTGACGACCCGAATCCCACTCATAGAGGACCATGGGCCAATCTAGAAGGGTGTCGACAGCTACTGGTTGGGTCGCGCGGTTGTAAGGCGCCTTGTTGGGACAGACGAAAACAAGCTTCTTGTATCCAAGAGACTCGATGGTAATGCCGGGTTCTTCGGGCTGGTTTTCGAGCATGGCAAAGTCGAGCTTACCCGCCTTGAGCTGCTCGACCAGGTACGGTTCATAACCTGCATCCAGATGCACGCGGGCATCCGGGTTTGTCTTCATGTAGGCTGCGACCAGATGCGGCAAGAGCACGACACCATCGTTCATGGACATGCCTATGTCAAGTGTCGAATCAAAGCGCTCGTCAATGGCAGCCAACTGCGAGGCCAAAACGCGTTCGAGGTCCGCGGTATTGCGCGCGAAGTTGATCACGAGTTCGCCCGCTTTTGTGGGCGTGATTCCCGTGGAAGTGCGATCGAAGAGCTTGCGTCCCACGCGTTTCTCAAAGCTCGTTATCCTCTGGGATAGACCCGGTCGTGACATGAATAGCTGGCCAGCTGCCTGAGAGAGGCTTTTGGCTTCCGAGAGCACAATGAGCAGTTCGATATCTTCGAAAAGCATGTCAACCTCCCGCTTGGCAAATGCCTTTTAGGCAGGGTATTTGAAATGGCGCACTAGATACATAGTAAACACAAAAATCGCCACCCCTGTCTAGCCCGCTCGGCCCATTCGATGCAGCATTCCTTTATAACCGCTGTAAGGATTTGCTGCATGAAAGCATGAGTTTCCATCTCCCTTTCAAAACCTCAACAACCAAATCCGCAAATACATCAGTTAGCAAAATCTAACCCTCATATATTTGCCTTGCGACAGCCTTGTGCGGGCAGTGGGCACTCCCCCGGAGAAGCGTCTGACACCCCTCCTACGTCGACGAATTCCCAAGCCCAACGCCCGCATTGGGACAATAGCGACAAAGAGGGATTGAAGTAAGAGAGGGAGGTACGTATGGACAAGCAGGGCATCATCGATGCGAGCAAGAGACGCCGCGAAGGCGAGCGCATCTTCTACACCTCATGCCCGGCCAACGGCTGTTGGGACTCGGCTTGCGTCCTGAAGTGTCACATGAAGGACGGCAAGATCTTCGCAATCGAGCCCGATGACTCGATCAACAAGAACGACAGCCGCGAGGACAAGACGTGGGAGGAACTGCTCAAGGGCAATATCCAGGCCCGTCCATGCGCCATGGGTCACTCCTGGAAAAAGGAGCTCTATGGCGAGACGCGTCTTCTGCACCCCATGAAGCGCGTGGGCGAGAAAGGTCCCGGCAAGGGCTACTTCGTACCCATTAGCTGGGACGAGGCGCTCGACACCATTGCCGAGAAGATGAAGGAGATCAGGGACGAATACGGCCCCTACGGCATCTTCCATTCGCAGTATCCGAGCTTCGAGAAGAACGGTTTTCCGCTGGCACCGTGGTGGGAAGCCGGTTTTGGTGCATGGGGAGAGCACTCGACCTCGGGTCACGCAGCAGGCGAGATGCTGCATCTGGGCGTTGACTTGACGAAGGTCACGCGTGGTCTGCAGAATGCCCTTCCGGGCTTCGAGGCACCCGACATCTTCCACTCCAAGCTCCTCATCCTGTGGGGCATGGATCCGGTCGTGGCGTGGTACGGGCAGACGTCCTACTACATGAAGCTCGCGCACGAGTACGGCATCAAGACCATCATCATCGATCCGCGCTACACCCAGTCGGCAGAGCTCATCGCTGACCAGTGGATTCCCATCCGCCCCGGCACCGACCTGGCCATGATGCTCGCCATCGCGCAGGTGCTCTTCGAGGAGGACATGCTCGACCACGAGTTCATCGAGAAGTGGGTCGACAAGGAAGGCCTCGACGAGTGGCGTGCCTACGTCATGGGCGAAGGCGAAGACGGTATCAAGAAGACGCCCGAGTGGGCTGCTCCCATCTGCGCCGTTCCGGCCGAGACCATCCGCGAGCTCGCGCGTCTCTACGGCACCTCGCATCCGGTTCACCTGCAGTACTTCTATAGCTGCGCCAAGCGTCACATGGGTGACTACAGCGCAGCTGCCTCGATGATCTTGCAGGCCATGACCGGCAACATCGCCTGCCACGGCGGTTGCGAGTCGGGCGCATGCCTGCCCACCCCGGGCCGCATTCCCACCCCGAAGGCCGATTGGCAGCGTGACCCGAGCCATTACAAGGTTCCGGTGCTCTTCAACAATAACTGCCTTACCGAAATCCTGGCACGCCAGAAGGACTACTGGGAGGGCCGCATCAGCGAGAGCGAGTTCCGTCACCTCATCGGCTCGCCCACAAATGATAGCCCCCTGCCCAACATCCAGATGATCATCTTCGAGAACAACTACGCCAACAACCACTCGAACGTGAACAAGCGCTTCAAGGGCATGGCGGAGACGAAGTTCAACTGGGGCTTCCAGTGGCACATGAACCAGCCCACGGCCGAGCTCTGCGACATCATCCTGCCGGCACCCGTGTGGCAGTTCGAGGGCATGGACGAGTACATGTACGGCCATCAGCGCTTCGTGAGCGGCCCCAACGGCATGCGCAACTACTTCACCTTCTGCGCACGTGGCGCCGAGTTCCCCGGCGAGGTGCGTTCCAAGGAATGGGTGTGGACGCAGATCGCCAAGCGCCTGGGCGACGAGGTCGTCGAGGGCTACAACCCCCGCATGAAGGACGTGGAGTGGGAAGACTGGGTCGACGAGCAGGAGAAGGTCTACAAGGAGGCCGTCGAGAAGTGGATTGACGAGGGATACCTCATCGCCCTTGGCAAGGAGGACATCAAGACCTGGGAGGACTTCAACGCCAGCCCGGTCGTCCGCACCGAGATCGACGAACCCTACTACCCCTTCAAGTCTGCCATGGACAAGGGCGAAAGCCCCTTCAACACGCCGACGGGCAAGATCGAGCCCGTGTCGCGCTTCGCCCAGCAGCATGACATGACCGAGACGCGCTGGCGTGGTCACTTCGACCCGATGCCGGTGTGGAGCCCGAGCTACGTCGAAGGTGACATCGGATCGGCCTCTAACGACGGCTTCTACAACCCCAAGGTCAAGAAGTATCCGCTTTCCGTCGTTACGCCCGTCTCCGTCTATCGTCAGCATTCGAGCAACGACAACAATCCCTTCATGCGCGAGGACGTCTACCGTCATGGCGTGTGGATCTCGGGCGTGGATGCCCAGGCCCGCGGCATCAAGGACGGCGACCTGTGCCGCGTCTACTCCGACCGCGGCGAGGCGATCCTGCCGGCCTACGTCACCAACCGCTGCATGCCCGGCACCGCGGCCGTCCACCACGGCTCCTGGTACCAGACCAACGGCGAGGATGCCGAGATGAACGTCTTTGGCCAGGACATGCGCGGTACGCCCAACATCCTACTCGATGACGGACACCTACCCCACATCCTCGGCGCGCTCATCATCGCCGGACTGTGCGAGGTCGAGAAGGTTGCCGACGGCGATATCGAAGGCTATGGCACCGAAGCTGCCCGTGGCGGCATGCGCGGCGCGAGCGTCGCGATCAAGTGCCGTGACGAGCTTGCCAAGAAGGACGGTGCCCGCGATGCGGCAGCCGTCAGCGCAGAGTAGTCAAGTCTAGAGAGGAGGAAGAAATGACTCAGTACGGATTTATGTTCGACATGAACCGCTGCTACGCCTGCCAGGCATGCAGCATCGCCTGCAAGGACTGGAACGACATCGAGCCGGGTGCCGAGAAGTGGATGACGGTCTACGAATGGGAGAAAGGGACCTTTCCCAACATCCGCCTGAACGCCCTGGCGTTCCCCTGCGCGCATTGCGAGGACCCGTCGTGCATGAAGGCATGCCCCAACGGTGCCATCTACAAGGAAGACGAGTTCGGTGCCGTCCTCGTCGACCAGGACAAGTGCGAGGGCTGCCGCAAGTGCTACGAGGCCTGCCCTTACGGCTCGCCCAAGTTCGCAAGCGACGAGCAAGGCGCCAAGATGAGCAAGTGCACCATGTGCGTCGATCGCCTTACCGAGGGCATGCAGCCTGCCTGTACCGCAAGCTGTCCGCTGCGCGCCTTCGACTTCGGCCCGCTCGACGAGCTCATCGAGAAGTACGGCGACGTGCGCTACTGCGAGGGCATGCCCGCCCCCGACGCCACGAAGCCCGCGTTCATCATCTGGAACCCGCGCGAGAAGCAGCAGCTCATCCCCTACGACGTGGATGAGGCAATCAAGCTCAACCAGCAGCGCGGTGACCTGGGGACGATGTTCGAGAGCGAGGAGGACCTCACGACCTTCGACGAGGGCACCATCCGTCGCGACGAACTCGTGATGAAGCACGCGAGCAACGCAGAGCTCATGCGCGCCACGCGCAACGACATGGCTTAAAGCTTCCCCGGCACCTCACCTTGGCGTTTGCTTCGGGCGCTACACGGCACGCTAGGTCCGCTTGGCCCGAAGCGCACGCCAATCTGGGGCACCGGTAAGGCTTCAGAGCATTGTTTTAGGAGAGACCACAGGAGGAAATTGTAAATGGAATGGATAGGAGTTATAGGCATCGTCGTCGGTCTGGTGCTCTTCGTCATTGCGGCCATGAAGGGCTGGAATGTTCTGATCACCTCGATCGTGACTGCCGTCATCATCGTGCTGACCAACGGCATGGATATCATGGATTCCATGGTTGGCGCGGAAAAGTCGTACGTAACCGGACTCGCCGGCTTCATACGCGGTAACTTGCTCATCTTCATGGGTGGCGCCATCATGGGCGAGTTCATGGACAAATCGGGTGCCGCTAAGTCGATTGCCCAGTTCACGATGAAGAAGGTGGGCACCAAACGCCCGTACTTCATCCTGTTGGGCATCGCGGCCGTGGGCGCACTGCTCACCTATGCGGGCATCTCGATGTTCGTTGCCATGTTCGCCCTCATCCCACTGGCTCGTCCGATGTTCCGCGAGTGCAACATGCCCTGGCATTTGTTCTGCGCGGCATGGTCACTTGCAGCCTGCTCGTTCACCATGGCGATGATTCCGGGTGTGCCGGCCATTGCCTGGATTAACGCGGCCAACGGCTGCGGTGTTTCGCTTACGGCCGCTCCCATCATGGGTATCGTGGGCTCCATCATCGCCATCGTCGTGAGCTGCCTGTACATCAAGTTCGCCCTCAAGCGCGCCGAGGCCAAGGGCGAGCACTACGTGGAGAGTGCCGACGACGTCGCCGTCGAGGAGGACAAGAACATCCCCAACCTCGGCCTGTCGCTGCTGCCGCTCATTCTGCTCATCGCCACCATCATCGGCCTGTCCGCCGCGGGCATGAAGAACGTCGTGTACATCGGTATGGTCGTGGGCATCCTCGCCTCCATGCTTTGCTTCTTCAAGTTCGTGCCCAGCATGCGTGACACGCTTGGCAAGGGTGCCGTTGCGGGCATCGGGCCTGCGGTCTTCACCTCGGCCGCCGTCGGCGTTGGCACCGTCGCCGCCGCTTCCGTCGGCTTCACGGTCATCTACGACGCCATCTTCCACATGCCCGGCGGCACCTACGTGTCTGCCGCGACCATGGCTGCTGCCCTCGGTGGCATCATGGGTTCCGGTTCGGGCGCCGTGGGCATCATCGCCCAGAACTTCCTGCAGCCGTACCTGGCAACGGGCGTCGATCCCGCCGCTCTGGCAAAGATCATCGCCACGTCGGCCACCATCGGTGGTGCACTGCCCAACTCTGGTGCCATGTTCGGCATGCTCGCCGCCATGGGTCTGACCCACAAGAACGCATACAAGCATATCGCTGCCATCTCCATCGGTGCCGGTATGTGCGCTCTCGTGGTCATGATCATCATGGCCAACCTGGGCATCGTATAGGCCCTCCTTTTTCTTGCCGGCGCCTCGCATGCACGGGGCGCCGGTACCTTTTTCATCCGACTTCACTCGCACTTCAGACGTGATTCACCTCACAAGACGAAGGGTGTCACCATGGATTCCAATTCCCAAGGGCCCAAGGGCAAGCCCGTCACCGACGTGAAGGCTCCCGCCCAGGGCAGGGCTCCCGCCAAGGGACGTTCGGTCACGAGCCAAGTATCGCTGTTCGAAAGGGTGCCCGATTGGGCACGTCTCGCCTGGCCGGATATCGCGGCCATACTCTCCGGAGTGGTCTCGAGCCTCTCCAAGCTCATGGGCGGCGGCATCGTCGCCTTCTACGCGGGCTGTCAGCTCGGCGGCGTCACCGTCGCCATCACGTTCGCGCTTTCCTTCGTGCTCACGTATTTCGTCGGCAAGATCTGCTTTCGCGAAGGCCTCCCCAACAACGTCGTCTCCCGTTACTACATCTTTGGCAAGAACGGTTCTGCCGTGGGCTCGCTCATCTGGATCTTCGTCCTCGTGGGCGTACTGGCCGTCGGCACCGTGCAGCTCGGTAACGCCATCCTCTTCGCCTTTGGGTGGGAGGGCGAGTTCGCGCGTTGGGCCCTGTTCATCGGCATCTCGTGCGTATGGGTGCTCATGGCACTGTTCGGCACGAAGATCATCGCGCGAATGAACGCGGTGTTCGTAGTCGCGCTCTTCTGCGTCATGGGCTACGTCGTCTATCTCATCGCCGCCGACGGACAGCTCGTCGATGCGGCAACGCACGGCATCATGATCCCCGGCGTCGAACCCCTCGAGGGCTTTGCCTATTCGGTGAACTACGCCATCATGACGAGCGGCCTGCTCGCATTGTTCGCCGCCGACTTCACGCGCTTCGCTCGCAAGGAGCGCGACCTCGTGCCCATTTCTCTCACGGGCTCGATCTTTGCCATTGTCACGTACATATTCGGCGCGCTCATCGTCTATTACGGCTTTGAGCAGTCGTTCGCATACTTCAGCGCCCAGGGCATGGATGCGACGCTCGCGGCAAACGCCGCAGTGACCAATCCCGGCGTCTCGCTCGTGCTCGCATCGGGCGGCATCGGCCTGGCCATCATCTGCCTGTCGCAGATGAAGGTCGAGACCTCGAACTCGATTGGCGGTGCCAATGCCGTGTCGAACCTCTTCGATTCGCTCTTCGGCAAGAAGCTCGCCTGGCCCGTTGCCGTCATCATCGCCAACGCCATCGGACTTGCCTTCATTCTGGGCAACATCCTCGACCAGGTCAACGCCTTCATGAGCTACGGCTCGATACTCACGAGCTCGTGGTGCATCCTGCTCATCACCGACTACTACATCGTGCGCGGCAAGATGGGCATCGGCGCGCGTGAAATCGACGTAAGCGCCCAGGAGCGAACGGTCAACTGGCGTGGCGTGGGAACGCTCGTGGCGGTTTCCGTCGTGGCAAGCGTGCTGTATGCCACGGGCATCTTGCAGATACCGTTCTTGCTGGTTGCGCCTGCGTCCATGGTCATCTACATCCTGGTAAGCTGGCTGCTGCGCGACAAGGTGCGCTCGGGGAAGGTGGCGTAAGAAGCCGCTGACAGTACCTTCGCGCTGCCAAGGATTGCTGATCGCTGACCGTCGATGGAGGCGTCCTGCCAAGGATTGCCAGTCGTTGACCGCCAGGTGCCAAAGATAGCGGTCAGTGACCACACACTTTGGCAATTGGGACGAAGCGAGCCTTTATGGCGGTCACGCAACGGCCATCCTTGGCAGGAGCATCCGCTGGCATTCGTGACAGGTCAACAGGTAGTAGATGCTGAGCAAGACGGTGGTGCCACCGATGACCGCCGCCACGATTACCGCATACGACGAGCTTCCCAGCACCAGTGCGAGGAAGCCCACGAGTGCCAGCCCGAAGCAATCGTGCACCATAGCAAACGCGAACGGTGCCGCGAAGTAGACGCCCACTTGGGTGCGTATGGCGCTCCGCATCATCTTGGGATCGCAGCCCAAGTCGGCGAGCAGCGCGAAGCGTCCGGCGCTATCGACCGCGTCGGCGAGCTGCTGCAATGCGAGCACCGCGGCAGCCGCCACGAGAAACGTGATGCCGTAGAAGATCCCGACGTAGCCGATGGGTGCCAATGCCGCGGCGTTGTCGATGCCCGCGGGTCCTCGCATTCCCACGCTGAAGGCCAGTCCGGCCACCATCATGCACGTGGCCACGGCGATGAGGACGCAGGTGCAGGCCATGGCGTTCGAGCTCGACGAGACGCGGCTCTCGACCTGACGGATGACGAAGAAGCGTAGACCCGAGAGATAGCGGACGGGTTTGCGTCGGGCACGGGATGGCCAGCTGGTGGCGACCCAGCGAAACAGGACGGCGGTGGCGAGCACGGCAAGGACACCCAGCGGCAGTATCCAGACGACGAAGAAGATGGGCTGCAGGATGCACGATCCCCACACGACGGCCAGCACGACAAAGGCGAAGGCAAGCTGCAGGGCCGCTGGCAGGCGCCGGATGCCCTTGGGGCTATCGGGAGTCGAATTCGCGCGCAGCAGCTCTATGAGCGGTCGCCTGCCCACGTCGCGAATGCCGAGGAGCGTGGCCAGGGCCATGATCGAGAGAAAGCAGCCCGCGGTCCAGCAAAGGGCATCGGACGAAAAGGTGAAGACGAGCTTGTACGGAACGTCGAAGACAAAAGCGGCGACAAAGCCGGAGAGCGGCGATATCACGACCGCCACCAGCATGCCGATGACCAGGGCGACAAGGCCGACGACGCACCCCTCGTAGGCGAGGATGCGCGCAATGGACGACGCGGGCATGCCCAGGATCTCGTAGAGCGCAAACTCGCGGGAGCGGCGACGCAGGATGAAGCGGTTCGCGTAGACGACGAGGAACGCGAACACGATGACGGAGAACACCGAGAACGCCTGCATGACGCCATTGGCTGAATCGTACACGCCCCTTTGCTGTTCGCTCAGGTCCAGGGCAAGGAGATAGTCGGTCGATGCCGTGAACGAGTACAGAAGACACGCGGCAAAGGCCAAGGTCATGAAGTAGACCGAGTAATCCCCGAATGAGCGCTTGATATTCCCGATGGCAATCTTTGCGTACATGCCACTCCCTTCCGAGTCATGCCCATCCTAAGAGCTGAGAAGAGGAGCTACCATCGGGTTGCCTTACCGCACGCGAACACTTTCGTAAGGTTCGTATTGACGAAGGCCGGATGAGAGATCTGCATGGAACAAGCTTCTCGACAAAGGCCCTACCCTACACAGGCGGCGATGATGCGGGCGGCCTCGCGAGCCGATTCGACGTCCAGCCCGCCGTACTGGATGGCAAAACGCGCGTCATCGTGAGGTGTTAGCGGAGCGAGTGCGTAATCGTCCATGGGCGAGAGGCGCACTCCCCGTTCGAGTGCAGCGGCGGTGATTCGGCCCTCGTCGGCATCCTCGATGGAAAGCACGAAATGCAGCCCCGAATCGGCCTGTTCGACATGCACGCGGCGCGACGGGGCGAGCCGCATCATTTCGTCCACGAAGGCATCGCGCACGTCGCGCTGCGCCTTGCGGTAGCGGTTCACATGACACTCGTAATCGCCCGTCTCGATCATGCGCGCGAGCGCTATCTGATCGACGACGCTCACGGTGTTCGCGTAGAAGCCGACGCGCTCGTCCCATGCATCGGCCAGCTTTGGCGGCAGGACCATGAAGGCCATGCGAAGCGCCGGCCCCAGGCTCTTGGAAAACGTGTTGGTGTATATGACGTGACCTGCCACGTCGATGGATGCGAGGCTTGCCACCGGACGGCCCGCCATGCGAAACGGCGCGTCGTAGTCATCCTCGACGATGTAGCGTCCCTCGGCCTCGTTCGCCCACGCAAGCAATTCGTAGCGACGGCTAATGCTCGTCACGATACCGGTCGGGAACTGATGCGACGGCATGACGTGGACGAGACTCGCATCGCTTGCCCGAAGCTCCTCCATGGAGATGCCCTTGTCATCGAGCCCGATGGGCCGCACGGACACCCCTGCCGACGCGTAAATCTGCGCCAGGCGCGGATAACCGGGGTTCTCGAGCGCCACCGAGCCCTTGGGCCGCAGGAGCTGCACGAGTGCGGCATCGAGGAGCTGCGAGCCAGCACCGACGACGATACGAGCGGGATCGGCCTCGAATCCGCGCGTCTCACGGAGTCTGTGCGCGATGGCACGACGCAGACGCAAGGTGCCCTTGGGAGGTTGGGGGCCGTAAAGCTCCTCGTCGGATTCGACCGACAGGACACGTCGCAGGGCCCTTCCCCACACACGCGAGACCATGGCGGGGTCGACATCGACACGCGAGAGGTCGAAAACAGGAGCGCACGATGAGACACATCGGACAGGTACATCTGTCTCATTTGCAAAACCGGATGAGACAGATGTACCTGTCCGATGTGTCTCATCGTCGCCAATCATCGAGAACGAGAGCTCCGAGACGTAGTATCCGCTGCGGGGCTTCGTATAGCAGTAACCCTCCGTCACCAGTTGGGCGTAGGCGTTCTCCACGGTGATGAGACTCACGCCGAGATGCTGGGCAAACGCGCGCTTGGAAGGCAGCTTCTCGTGGGGTGCAAGCGTGCCGGCCTCGATGTCGCGTCTAATCGAACGATAGACGAATTCGTAGAGGCTCAGTTCCCCACGGCTCTCCAAATCGTAATCCAGCATCAGCACCTCCGTGGTGGGACAAGCGACTGAGGCAATGAGACAGATGTACCTGTCCAATGTGTCTCGTTCTCTGAGCATAATCTGGTCATATCAATTTCGCAAGATATGGATATACAAACATATCCAGATTACGCCTAGGCTTCGAGCCGTCAGTACTCGAATCGACACGCGGAGGCAAGACATGGCAGAGACGACGAGGGAAGAACGCGCCAAACTCAACCGGGAGCTGGCGCAGATGCTCAAGGGTGGCGTCATCATGGACGTGACCACTCCCGACCAAGCGCGCATCGCCGAGGAGGCGGGTGCCTGTGCGGTCATGGCCCTCGAACGCATTCCGGCAGACATACGCGCGGCCGGTGGCGTGAGCCGCATGAGCGACCCGGCGATGATCCGCGGCATCCAGCAGGCCGTGAGCATCCCCGTCATGGCGAAGTGTCGCATCGGCCACTTCGTCGAGGCCCAGGTGCTCGAGGCCATCGAGATAGACTACATCGACGAGTCCGAAGTGCTGAGCCCAGCCGATGACGTCTACCATATCGACAAGACGGCGTTTTCCGTGCCCTTCGTATGCGGTGCGCGCAACCTTGGCGAGGCACTGCGCCGCATCGCCGAGGGCGCGTCGATGATCCGCACCAAGGGCGAGCCCGGCACGGGAGACGTCGTGCAGGCGGTGAGTCACATGCGCCTTATCAACGGCGAGATACGCGCGGTGGGCGCCCTGCGCGAAGACGAGCTCTTCGAGGAGGCGAAGCGCCTGGAGGTCCCCATCGACCTGCTTCGCTATGTGCACGAGCACGGCAAACTGCCCGTCGTCAACTTCGCTGCCGGCGGCGTGGCGACGCCGGCCGACGCGGCGCTCATGATGCAGCTCGGCGCCGAGGGCGTCTTCGTGGGAAGCGGCATCTTCAAGAGCGGCAATCCCGCCGAGCGCGCCTGCGCCATCGTCGGCGCCGTGACGCGCTGCGAGGACCCGGAGTACATCGCGCACGTCTCGGAAAACCTCGGCGAGGCCATGGTCGGCATCAACAAGGACGAGATCGAGCTGCTCATGGCGGAGCGGGGCATCTAATGACCACGGCAATCCTGGCGGTGCAGGGCGCGTTTGCCGAGCACGCCGCGATGCTCGACGAGCTTGGCGAGCCATGGTTCGAGCTACGCTGCCTGCGCAACATGAGCCGCGGTTTCGACAGGCTCATCCTACCCGGCGGGGAGACGACGACGCAGGGATATCTGCTGCGTGAGGAGGGTATGCTCACGTCGCTTCGCAAGCTGATCGACGAGGGGATGCCCGTGCTCGGCACCTGTGCGGGCCTCATTCTGCTCGCCGAGCACGTCATCGATGCGCATGCCGAGGGCCGCGCGGTCAGGCCCGAGTGCCATCTGGGGACCATGCGCGTCACGGTCGAGCGAAACGCCTACGGCCGCCAGCTCGCGAGCTTTCACGCGACGGACGAATTTGCCGGCATCGGAGCGGTGCCGATGACCTTCATACGGGCACCGCGTATCGTCGAAGTACGCGAGGGCGCAGTCGAGCTCGCACATGTCAACTGTGATATCGTCGCCGCACGCGACGGAAACCAGATCGGCGTCGCGTTCCATCCCGAACTCGACAATGACCCGCGCATCCACGAGATGTTCCTCGCCCTGTAAAAGGCGTGCGATTTGATCGACCTTCTCGCAGCGGCTGGTTTGCGCGGGGAGGTCAGGGTATCATTGCGACAATCGTATTCGGTTCATCTCTGTCAAAGTTTGGAGACACCCATGGATGCATGCGAAGTGCAGCTCACGAGCGGCAGCTCCTCGTTCCAGGAACTCGTCGATGATATGGCGAAGGACTCCTACTGGATTCGCTTCTTCTGCCGGCCTTGCTGTCCCGCTCCGGACCTTGAGGGCGCAATCAAGATGCTTGACAAACTTGCTGCCGAGGCAAGCTCGAACGAGGCCTTTGACGACGGGCAAAAGCGGCGCATCATCGCGCTCATCGAAGAGCGCAAGGCATGGTATCCCAACTCGGGGCTCTGCAGACACTAGACGCGCCAGTTCACGACGCACCTGTCCTTATGATTAGCTACGAAACAAGCGCCCTGCTCATGATCGACATGCAAAACGGGTTCATCGACCCGTCTTCGTCACTGTGCATCGCCGGAGCACGGGCCACGATACCCGCCTGCGCTCATGCGCTTGCCACGGCGCGCAGCCGCGGCATGGCAATCTATCACGTGCGCCGTGCATACGCCTTTGATGGCTCCGATGTCGAGCCCGTGCGCCGTCGCATCTGGCTAGCCGGTGGGCGGCCCCTATGCCGCGAGGGCTCTGACCCCCGCAGCATTGAGGCTCCCGACGAGCTCGCGCCCCATGAAGGTGAATGCATCGTTTGCAAGCCGCGATTCTCCGCTTTCTTCGACACGCAACTCGATGCGATGCTGCGCGATCGCGACATCGACACCGTCGTGCTCGCCGGCACCACCACGCCCAACTGCATCCGGACGACCTGCTATGACGCGCTCTCGCTCGGCTACAACGTCGTCGTACTCGAAGATGCCACCTCATCACGCACGCCCGCGGTGCAGAAAGCCAACATCGACGACATGGCGTACATCGGCACCACCATCATGAGCTGCGACGAATTTGCCGCCGGAGCGCTTTTGCAGGTCGAGGATCTGACAGATTAGGGCGTGACGGCGGGGACGGGGGTTCTGTCACGTCCATGGACGTGACAGAACCC